>Ga0172371_10014847_pt1 | contig 9995 bp, 8 predicted proteins | sample Lak12m_FD_114543 | JGI IMG/M metagenome (GOLD analysis project Ga0172371, IMG submission 114543) | Freshwater microbial communities from Kabuno Bay, South-Kivu, Congo - kab_022012_12m | ecosystem: Environmental > Aquatic > Freshwater > Lake | place: Democratic Republic of the Congo: South-Kivu... | reverse complement strand
TGTAGATCGCATCAGGTTTTGCCAGTTTCATGCGCCTTTCATCTGTGATCCAGCTTTCATACTTCTTGATGATCTTGGCGCCTTCGTCAGGATCAGGAGTATGGACCATGGCTCCCCAGGATTTGGCGTAGATGACATCTGCATCCTTGAATGCTTCATCCATGTCATCCACAACTTCAAAGCCAACGCCGAATTTCTTTGCCTGTTCCTGTGCCTGGTCCATCACTTCCGGCATTAACTTGAATTCGGGGGGGTGAGCCAGAACGACATCCATGCCGAAGCGCGGCATTTGTAATACCAATGATTGCGGTACAGACATCGGTTTTTGATAGGAAGAAGCATAAGCCCATGAAACGACCATCTTCTTGCGCTTGAGGTCGCGGCCTTTTTTCTCGACGATGGTCATCAGGTCCGCCAGACACTGGAAGGGATGATAGATCTCGCATTGCATATTCAAAACAGGTACGCGAGAAGCTTTGGCAACTTCATTGAGATAATTGTTGCCAACACCCCAATCCACGTGGCGGATGGCTATACCGTCAAAATAACGTCCAAAGATCTCACCGATTTCTTTGGGGGTGTCGCCATGAGAAATTTGCGTGGTACGTGACTCAATAAAGGCAGCATGACCGCCCAGATGGGCCATTCCTGCTTCAAATGATCCACGCGTACGCGTGCTGCTGAAGAAGAACAGCATGGCCAGGACTTTGTCGCGCAAGTAAGGGGTAAGTTCATTCAGAGCGCGTTTTCGCTTCAGATCAAAAGCCACGTCCAGGACGGTCTCAACTTCCTCTTTGCTGAAATCGAGGTCACCGATCAAATCGCGTCCGTGTAAAAATGTTTGCATAATACCTCCTGCTGTTGGGTTGCCTGCCTGACTGCATCAGGCAGGCAAAAAATCATTTATTCCATTTTTCCAAGCACAAGTGAGATCAAAGCCATGCGCATGACCACGCCGTTGAAGGCTTCCTGCCAATAGCGCGACCAGCGGGTGATATCCACATCCGGAGGGATTTCATCCATACGTGGAAGCGAATGCAGCAGGATGGCGTCAGATTTGGCTTTCTTGGCCAGCAATTCACGGGTGATCTTGTAATTGTCGGGGGTCATTCCGTGTTCGCCGGCTTCCTGACGAGACTTTGTGTAATCGGGCTGCACGACCGGTTCTACCAGAATGACGTCTGCTTTGCCGATGGCCTGCTCAACGTGTTCAGCTTCAGAGAAGTTGACGTTGTAGCGTTTCAGTTCTTCCTTGTATTCCGGGGTCAGCGTCATATCGGGAGGAGCCACGAAGGTGATCGGGCAATCGAATTGTGACAGGGCATAACCCAGTGAATGCATGGTGCGCATGCGCATGTCGCCTACGGCCATCCAGGTCAACCCGTCAAGTCTGCCTTTTTCGGTCAACACGGTATAAAGGTCGGTCAGGATCTGGGTGGGGTGTTCGCCCCATCCGTCGCCGCCGTTGATGATGGGAATTGATGCCCATTTGGCAGCTTCTTGCGGTGCGCCCTGTTGGAAGTGGCGCATAACGATCACGTCGCCGTAATACTCGAGCATTTTGACGGTATCCTTGATGGATTCCTGATACCAGTCACCGGCGCGGGTCATTTTGGCGTCTGAAAAGCCGGTTACATGGCCGCCTAAACGGTGCATGGCCGCTTCATGGGCCAGACGGGTGCGGGTGCTCGGCTGATAGAAAGCGGTAACCAGTGTTTTTTCGGCACACAGGTCACTGTTGCGGCGGCTTTTGGCAATGGGTGCCATTTCGTCGGCGGTTTCAAAAACGTGGAAGAACTCTTCCCTTTCAAACTCTTTTAATGACAAGATGTCACGACCAGCAAAACTACGCATATTAAACCTCCTGAAATAAGACTTGCAAAAGTATCAACCTTAGTGGGTTGGGATATTGCTGTTCAATCGATATCAATTACTCCTTTCTGTTCTGTTTCTCGATCACGCAAAACCGTTTTCTACTTTACGGATAACGTGAAAACGGAAATATCCAGGCAAAAAATGACTTTGTGAGAAATCCACCACTTCACCGGATTCACTGTAAAGACAGGCGCTCAATGACAGCAGCACGTCTCCTCTTTGGAGTTCGAGTTTTCGGCCGATCTCCGCGGAAGCTGCCACTGCCTGAATGTCTGTCATGGATTTGGATAATTTCAGCTTGCCTTGTTCCAGAATAAAATCCAACACTGAACCGGTAAACCCTGCCTGCAGTTCTTCCTCACTTAAAACACCAGGGCGTAATATGTCCGTCAGATAAGCGACCGGTCTTCCTTCGGCATAGATCACGCGCGAAATTTTCACAAGAGGACTTCCCTCTTCCACCTGCAATTTTTCGCTTTCTTCACTGTTTGCATTGACTTCTTTGATCTGCAAGGCTCCCATGGAGACTTTTAGACCGATCTTATTCGCCAACCGCTCGATGCTTTCGAGTACTTCCAGCCCGGTTTCGATCACTTTGGTTTGTCCGACTACAAAGGTACCTACGCCCTGTCTACGGCGGATCAAGCCCTGTCCCTCGAAAGTTCTCATCCCTTCGCGCAGCGTTGCGCGGGAGACGCCCAATAATCGCGCCAGTTCAGGTTCAGCCGGCAAACGGTCTCCGGCGGGAGTCTCGGCGATCAGTTTTGCCAGTTTGCCCTGCAGCATTTGAAACGGATGCTGCGTTTCCAACTTGAAATTACTATCCATCGTTTTTTCCCCTGTCCTCTGAAGAGTCCGCCGGTTCAATGACCGGAATGAATTTAAATTGAGTCACATCCACCAACCCTAGATCGGATATGCGCAATTCCGGGATCACAACCAGCCCCAATAAAGCCAACTGCATGTTGGGGTTGTTCAATTCACAGCCGCACATTTTGAAACCGTTCAGAACGGAAGCTGTCTTTTGTGCAACAACCTTCACGGGTTCATTTGACATCAATCCCGCGATTGGCAGGTCAACCTTGCCAAGTACCTCTCCCTGCCTGACCACAACCTGTCCGCCGCCGCATTTCGCCAATTCATTGGCGGCTGCGGCCATGTCGCTATCATTCGTCCCGACCACGATCATTTGATGGCTGTCATGCGCCACGGTGGTCGCCACAGCGCATGGAGCCGTGAAACCAAAACCGCTTACCAGACCCACCTGGATGCGCCCGCTGGATTGGTGGCGTTCGACCAGCGCGATTTTGGCAATATCATTTCTGATATCCTGCCTGATCTGTCCATCCTGGGGCTGCAGGGTCATTGTCAGGTGCTTGGTGGGAGCCTGATTCTCGATCACACCGATCACGTTGGCTTTGACCGGCTTGTTCTCTTTCACGGGAATGACAAAATCCGAAGTCTCCAACGGTTTGGCCAAATGAATGGATTGCGTCGCCCAATCGGGATACGTGATCGTCGGCAGGTCAACCTGCCATTGGCCGTCAGAAACCACCTCAACGCCTTTGGCAAAAACGGTTTCTGCCTTGAATTGTTTCAGGTCCTTGACCAATACAATATCCGCATACCGTCCGGGGGCGATCATACCCATCTCTCGTGACACGCCGAAATGCTCCGCTGTATTGATCGTAGCCAATTGAATGGCCGTCATGGGGTCCAGCCCTTGCTGCATGGCGTGCCGGATCACCCGGTCCATGTGGCCTTCATTAAATAAAGTTTCTGAATGGCTGTCATCGGTGCAAAGCATGAATGCGCGCGGAGAGATGCCTTTTTGGGTAATGGCTTTGACCTGTTCGGCCACATCATGCCATGAGGAACCATAGCGCATCATTACTTTCATGCCCTGGCGGGCGCGTTCCACTGCGCCTTGCTCGCTCGTGCCCTCGTGGTCATCCTGCGGACCTCCAACAATGTAGCCGTGGAAGTTCTTGCCGAAATCAGGAGAGGGATAATGGCCGCCGATGACTTTTCCGGCTTTGCGGGTGGCCGTCATTTCCGCATGGACCTTTTCGTCGCCTGAGCACACACCGGGATAATTCATCATTTCACCCAGGCCGATTATGCCTGGCCATGTCATGGCTTCCGCCACTTCGGCCGGACCCAGTTCGGCTCCCGGCGTTTCAAAACCCGGCGCTGAAGGCACACAGGATGGCATTTGTACAAAAACGTGGATGGGTTGTTTGGCCGCGTCATCCACCATGATGCGTACACCCGGCAGGCCGAATACGTTGGCGATCTCGTGTGGATCAACGAACATGCCAGTCGTGCCGTGCGGCACAACGGCCCTGACGAATTCGGTTACGGTGACCATGCCCGATTCAACGTGCATGTGAGCATCCAGCAGGCCCGGCACCAGGAACATGCTTTTGGCGTCCACAACGCGGGTGTCCGCTCCGATGGTGTGTTCTGCGCTCCCGCCGACCCAGGCAATGCGCCCTTTATAAATGGCCACATCCGTATTGGGGATGATCTCGCCGCTTTGCACACATACCCACCTGCCGTTGCGGATCACCAGTTGCGCAGGGATCTTGCCCATGGCGCAGGCGGTTAATTCACTCGTATTGGTTAATCGAAAAGAGTCCATTCTCACCTGTGAAGTTTCAAGATTCCAGTAATCGTTTGGATGCTCTGTTATGTTTTTCAATGTGAGCCTGCAAATCAAGCCCTGTTAATGCGCCGTCTTTGACGACAGCCTTGCCGTGTACGTAATTAAGATCAACCTGGCGCGACTGGCAAAAAACCAGGGCAGCCAGCGGATCATGCAGCGCGCCGGCAAATTCCAGGTGGTCCAATTTGAACCCGATGAAATCGGCGCATTTCCCTGTTTCAAGTGAACCGATGTCTTCTCTGCCCAAAACGGCTGCTCCGCCTCTTGTGGCAACTTCCAGAGCCTGACGGGCGGTAAAGATCTCTTCTCCGGTTGAAGATAATGACGCGCCTTCCAAACCGGCTTTCAAGCGCGCCAGCAGCATGGCCTGCCTCACTTCAGCAAGCATGCTCGAACCGTCGTTACTGGCTGAACCGTCCACGCCAAGCCCGACATGCACCCCGGCGCTTAACATTTCGCGCAAGGGGGCGATCCCCGACGCAAGGCGCATATTCGAAGACGGACAGTGCGCAACGCCGCAGCCTTCCTTGGCATAAACGTTGATCTCGTCTTTTGAAACGTGCACTGAATGGGCAAACCAGACGTCCTTACCCATCCAGTCCACGGACTGCATGTAAGCCACCGGCCGGTAGCCGAATTTCTGCTGGCAGAATTCTTCTTCATCCTGCGTCTCGGCCAAATGCGTATGCAGGTGTACACCGTACTTACGCGCCAGAATTGCGCTTTCTTTCATCAATACGCCGGTTACACTGAACGGAGAACAGGGTGCCAAAACGATTTGCACCATCGAACCGGGTTCGGCGCGGTGATATTGACGGATCAGGCGTTCGCTGTCTTCCAGGATTTTGTCCTCGTCATCCACCACACTGTCGGGCGGCAATCCGCCTTTGCTCTCACCCAAGCTCATGGAGCCTCTCGAGGCATGCAAACGCAACCCAACGGACTGCGCCGCTTCGATCTCGTCATCCAGTTTGGAACCGTTGGGGAATAAGTAGAGGTGATCGGATGCTGTGGTGCATCCGGTCAGCGCCAGTTCGGCCAGCGCGGTCTGCGTGGAGGTGCGGATGTCCTCCGGGGTCATGCGCGCCCAGATCGGATAAAGGGTTTTCAGCCAGTTGAAAAGGTTGGCATCCTGGGCGGCCGGTACGGCGCGGGTCAGGGTTTGGTAGAAATGGTGGTGTGTGTTGATCAGCCCGGGCAGGATCACGTGTCCGCTGGCATCCAGTACTTCATCGGCTTTATCAGGCAGCGTAGAGGTAGGACCAACTTTTTCTATAAAACCGTCGCGAATAAAAAAACCACCATCCGGTATTTCCCGTCGGTGGTCATCCATGGTGACCAGTAATTCGGCATGCTTTACAAGAAGTGTTGACATTGCGCTTATCCTTTGAGTAGGAATTCGCTGCTATGCAAACGAATTGTCTGACAATTGCTTACTCTCATAGTTTACAAGGTTTTGAGTAAAAAGTCAATTGTCAGACAACATTTATTAATGTGACATTATTAATCTTTTAGTTCTGCCGCTCTTAAGGTATTTTTCATCAGCATGGCAATGGTCATCGGCCCGATACCGCCAGGGACGGGTGTGATGGCGGAAGCCACCTCTGCAACTTCGTCATAAGCCACGTCGCCCACCACTCGGTATCCGCGTGGCCGGCTGGGGTCATCCACGTGGTTGATGCCCACGTCGATCACCACGACGCCTGGTTTCACCCAGTCGCCTTTCACCATTTCTGGCCGGCCGACCGCCGCCACCAGGATATCCGCCCGGCGGATGATCTCCGGCAGGTTCTTGCTGCGCGAATGGCAGATGGTGACGGTGGCGTTGGCGCGTACCAATAGCAGAGCCACCGGCATGCCTACGATGTTGGATCTGCCCAGGACTACCGCGTTGGCGCCTTCCAGGCTCTTCATTTCTTTTTCAAGCAGATACATGCAGCCTGCCGGCGTGCAGGGTACGAAAAGAGGCTCCCGTCCCTTTTGGGCAAGTCGTCCGATGTTCATCGGATGAAATCCATCCACATCCTTCTCGAGTGAGATGGATTTAAGCACGCTTTCCTCATCGATGTGTGCAGGCATGGGCAACTGCACCAGAATTCCGTTCACTCGCGGGTCGGCGTTCAACTCATTGACCAGGGTTTCCACTTCTTCCTGTGTGGCCGTGGCAGGCAGTTCGTGGCTGAACGACTCAATGCCGGCTTTTAAACAAGCCTTATGTTTTGAATTCACGTAATCGTGTGAGGCGGGGTCATCCCCCACCAAAACGGTCGCCAGCCCCGGTCGGGATTTTCCGGCTTGCACACGTTTTTCGACTTCAACCGCCACTTCTTCACGGATTTCCATTGCCGTTTGCTTTCCATCAATGATCTTTGCCGTCATTTTTCACCGCCTTTTTAAATTCTTCATTCAATATTATAACGTTTTTGGTTTAGCAATGCTTCCGCCATGATAAAATTACAAAATATCATTTCTTTTGGATGGATCTCATGAGCAAAATTTGCGTCATTGGCACCGGATACGTTGGACTGGTAACAGGAACCTGCTTTGCCGACCTTGGAAATGAGGTCACTTGTTTGGATACCGATAAAGCACGGGTCGAAGGTTTAAAAAGGGGCCAAATGCCCATTTATGAACCCGGCCTGGAACAGATTGTAAAACAAAACGTCCAGGCAAAACGCCTGGTATTTACAAGTGATTATCAGACTGCCCTTAATGACGCCGAATATGCCTTTATCGCCGTTGGAACGCCCTCCGGGGTGGACGGCGAAGCCGACCTGCAATATGTAAAAGCCGTCGCGGAATCCATCGCGGATGTGGTGGAAAAAAAGATCGTCATCATCAACAAATCCACAGTTCCGGTAGGCACCGGCGACTGGGTGGCAGATGTGGTGCGCCGCAGGCGCGGAGACCGTCCCCTGCAGTTCAGCGTGGTCTCCAATCCAGAGTTCCTGCGCGAAGGGTCCGCCATCAACGACTTCATGAACCCTGACCGGGTGGTGCTCGGCTCGGAGAACAGGGCCGCGGCAGAGGATTTGGCCGCCTTATACCAACCCCTGCGCTGCACCATCATGATCACCGACCTGCGCACCGCCGAGATGATCAAGTACGCATCCAACGCCTTTTTGGCCACGCGGATTTCCTTCATCAACGAGATCGCCAACATGTGCGAAGAACTCGGCGCGGACGTCCGCGAAGTGGCCCAGGGCATGGGCTACGACAAACGCATCGGACGTGCTTTTCTGGATGCCGGCCTTGGCTGGGGCGGATCGTGCTTCCCCAAGGACGTGAAAGCGCTCGAACACATGGCCGTGCTGCACGGCACCCAGCCGCAGCTTCTGCAAGCCGTCATGGAGATCAACCGAAACCAGCGCCGCCGCGCGGTGATGAAACTGCGCAAAGCGCTTGATAAACTTAATGAGAAGACCATTTGCGTGCTTGGATTGTCCTTCAAGCCCAACACGGATGACATCCGCGATTCTGCGGCCCTTGAGATGATCCACCTGCTGATGAATGAAGGTGCGCATGTCCGGGCTTATGACCCGCAAGCCATGGAGAATGCCGCCCGCACGTTAAAAGGGGTTACCCTCTGCGAGACCCCCTACGAGGCAGCCGAAGGCGCGGACGCGCTTCTGCTGGCCACCGAATGGAATGAGTTCAAGCAGCTTGATTTTGTTCGGCTGAAAGAGTTATTGCGCTCCCCCATCATCCTGGATGGACGCAATCTCTGGGATGCCGAACATCTGAAAAGCCTTGGATTTACTTATTTCGGAGTTGGTCAGGGCGGTAATTCCTGATCGCTTTTATTAACGAATAAATCTAGTCACTGTACTCTTCCGCGCATTCGAGAAATTCCAGCACCTTTTTGCGGATGTCGTCTCGAATTCTGCGGAATTCATCCAGTTTTTCCTCGTCGCTGCCCTCGAATTTGGCCGGGTCCGGGAATCCGATGTGGGTTTTCTTGCCGTGTCCCAGCCAAACAGGACAGTTGGCCTCAGCTTCACCACAAACGGTGATCACCTGGTCAAAGGCGCGCCCATAGTATTCCTGGATCGACTTGGACCTGCCTTCGTGCTCGATCCCCATCTCCCTTAGAACCTGCAAAGCCATGGGATGGACGAATCCCGTGGGCAGCGTCCCGGCGCTGTATGCCTGCCAGTTGCCCTCACAATATTCGTTGACGATTGCCTCCGCCATTTGTGAACGGCAGGAGTTGCCAGTACATAAGAATAATACGGATAACATAGTCTCTGTTTTGCACCCTTTCAAGTTCAATCGTACAACTTAATTGTTAATGGATCATCAAGAAAAGGTAAAAGAATCCGCCAAAATTCCCCTTGACATTAACGTTACGTCATAGTTTATACTGATGATATGGTTAACCAGGAAAAACTATCCATCAAACAGCTTTCCAGCCTGGCCGGGGTCAGCGTGCGCACGCTGCATTACTACGATCAGATCGGATTGCTTACGCCGCAGCGGAACCATGAAAATAACTACCGCTTTTATACTCGTGAATCCCTGTTGCAACTCCAGCAGATCCTTTTCTACCGTGAACTGGAGTTCAGCCTGGAGCAGATCCGCGGCATTTTGAATCGGCCGGATTTCGATCTGCTCGCCGCGCTGGAGGCCCATCGCAAGGCTCTGCAAGCCAAAGCGGCCAGACTGGATACGCTGCTGGAGACCGTGGAAAACACGATCAGAAATTTGAAAGGACAGAACGACATGACTCAAACACAATACTTCAAGGGGTTCAGCGAAGAACAACAGGCTGAATATGAGAAAGAAGCCGCCGAACGCTGGGACCCTGACCTGGTACACGAATCCAACCTCAGGTGGAAGGCACTATCGCAGCATGAGAAGGACGAACTGATGGCAAACGGAGAACGCGTCATCCTCGCGATGCGCGACGCCATGCCCAAAGGCCCCGCTTCACCTGAAGCGCAAAAAGCCGTCGAGGATTGGAAAAAACAGATCAATTTCTTCTACGACTGCAGCGATGAGATGCTGCTGGGCCTGGGAAGGATGTTTCTCGAGGACCCCCGCTTCAAGGCCACCTACGACCGCATCGACCCCCATCTGGCTGAGTTTAAGTACGAAGCCATCAAGGCCTACTGCGCTGCGAGAGGAGTGACTGAATAAAAACCAAACACTTGAATCAACCCTGGCAAGGTTAATAAAAACCTTGCCAGGGTTTTTTTAATATCTTTTTAAATAATAGGTGAAAAATACAAAACTTGGAACAAAAACAGTAAAGTATTAGAAAAACCTTGCCAAGGTTTCAAACCTTGGCAAGGTTGGTTTTAAATGTTTTTTCAAGCAATATAAGAATTATTGTAACTACTCAGGCCATGTTAAAAGTCATTAATGAAAGGTGTTAATTGTCACTTTTAATCATAGAAGAAATACTAGACAATAAAAGGGATGACACAGAACGATGTATTTCTACCCACAG
>Ga0172371_10014846_pt1 | contig 9995 bp, 5 predicted proteins | sample Lak12m_FD_114543 | JGI IMG/M metagenome (GOLD analysis project Ga0172371, IMG submission 114543) | Freshwater microbial communities from Kabuno Bay, South-Kivu, Congo - kab_022012_12m | ecosystem: Environmental > Aquatic > Freshwater > Lake | place: Democratic Republic of the Congo: South-Kivu... | reverse complement strand
GCGTAAGTTTCCTTTCTGCCGGCCATTGCCGGCACTTGGCTTGACTAACAACATTGGAGCTTACGCCTTCTTCCTTTTCGGTCAAAACCAACCCCGAATTTACAGGAATTATCGGACATCACCGCGGAGGTCGTTGCGGACGCCGCAGCATGGACCGGAACGGAAGCTGTCCCGTGACCGGTTGCGGGTGGAGGAGCGAGGGCTGTTGCGGTGGCCGCAGCGGCGTCTGTTGCGGGTGAAGGGACAAGGGCCGCACCGGAGGCCGCAGTTCCCCCCATGACCCCCACCCTTGAATTATCCGCCCTGCACCAGGTCACAACCTCCCGATAATACAGGTCTTATGACCCGTGGACGCCATTTGCTCATCTGCCGTTTCGTGGATCGGGCCTCGATGGGGAACTTCGCTTGAGTCCCTGGGTCTGACCGACGGAGAACAGGAGGGGCATTTCTCCGAGTTCACGTCATGGGCGCACCGGGATGAGCGGGCTCCGGCGCTGGTTCGATACCGCCTGTATGTATGCGAGCCGGCCGTCTACATGTGGGGTGTCCTGAGTCGCTCACCACAATTCTGCTACCCGCCCCATGACCCGCAGGCCGCCTCCTCCGTAGCCTCTGCCCATACGATGCGGGACGCATTGAGGCGTGCAATGACTGGAGCACTGAGCCGAGCATCGAACGGAGCAATGCCGCGAGCGATTGCTGGTGCGACTTCGCAAGCAGCTTCGCGAGCACTTGGCGGTGCAACAGTCGATGCAGGTTGGGGTCAAGGTTGAGGTCGAGTGCAGAATCCCGTTGACGACGCACTCGTCGGTGCAGATCGAGACGCGGTTGATGACGCTTTGGTCGGAGCTTTCTCGTGAGCGATGGGAGGTGCTTTGACGGACTCACTCGTTTGTCTTTGACGGCGGCTTAAAACGACTACTTGTCGGCAGGGACGATGAGAGGAAGGGCGGTGAAGACGAGGAAGCTCGACACCTTCTTGTCCGAGTACAGCCTGCGCACCGCCTCCTCGTAGTACCTGAGTTGGCCGTCGTAGTATTCCCGGGCCAGCGCCGGGATCTCATTTCTCGCTGTATTGAAGGTCTTGTAGTCGTAGATGTGGACTTCGCCATCGGTGATGATCACGCGGTCGATGCGGCCGGTATGGACGGTCCCGTCGTCACCGCGATACATCACGGGAAGCTCGGCGAAGGAGCCGGGCTGGGGCTTCACTATGTCCCAGACCTCCGGGGAGGAGTGAAGAGTGAGGAGTGAGGATTGAAGACCGGCGGACTGAGAGGAGTCCAGACCGGCAAGGCGCAGGAGGCGCGTGACTTCCGGGGCGAGGGACGAGGGGTGGGGGGCGAGGGTGCCTGACGATATCTCCTCCAGCAGTTTGTGGATGACTTCGCCGATGCCGATGCCTTCCTCGCCGTGCTTCTGGAAGTCGCGGGGGAGGTTGCGGGTTACGCTGCGCACCGAGGGACGAAGGGTAGGGGGTGAGGGGCGAGGGACGCGGCGGAGGTGTTCGGAGTCTCGGTCGCGGGCGAGGGCCGAGGATGCAGCTTGGGATACGTCGTGTGCCTTGGGACACGATCCGAAATCCCGGAGATTTCGGTCATGTCCCGCGGCGGTCATGTCCTGGGCCGTGAGGCAGGAGACGTTCGGCAGCGCCGGTTCGAGGGCGAAGCCGGTTTCGGTTTCATGTAGGCCGAGATGCTGGACCAGCCATTCAAGTCGAGTTTTCTTGAGCGTTCGTTCATTCCAGGTGCCGGTCAGGAACATCGCATCGCGGGCGCGGGTGCAGGCGACGTAGAAGATGCGTTTCTCTTCTTCGTACTCCTGCTCGAGATGCTCACGGTGCAGCGGATGTTCGCGCCTGATGCCCGAGTCCGGTATGTAGGAGACTTGCACCTCATCCGGGCTCGTTTCCTCGACGACCAGCTTGTCACCGGACGACCCGGCAGAGCGAATGGTCGCGTCGAGACCGGGCAGGAACACGACCGGGAACTGCAGTCCTTTGGCCGCGTGTATGGTCAGAATCTGGACCCCGGGCATGTCTTCGACGCGCACGTCGGCTTTGGCCTCGTCAGCGCCGGCTTGTTCGAGCGCGTTCAGGATGCGGAGCGGGTGTTCTCCCGATGCCTCGATGTCCTCGACGATGGTCAGGAACTTGCGGACGTTGGCCTCGCGCTGAGGTTCCCAGAATCTGGTCCATACCTGCCGTTCGTCCATGGCGCGGGAGAGGATGCGGGCCAGGGGTTCTTTGTGCACACGGCCCAGCCAGTCCCTGAGCGCGGCCACCGCCGCTGCGGCCTTGGGCTGGGTCGATGCCTGGAAGCGGTCCCAGAGGAACAAAGAAGAGGGGAAGCGGGATGAGGGGCGAGGGGCGAGGGATGAAGAGGAGTTGGCGAGGAACAGGTCGCGTTCGGCGATATCGAAGAACGGGCCGCGCAAGGTGACGTAGAGCGAGACGTCGTCGGTCGGGTCAACCAGGAAGCTCAGGAGCGAACTGAGGTAGCGAACCTCGTCTTCCTCGTAGAAGCCGGAGCCGCCGAGCACGAGGAACGGGACTTCGGCCTCGCGCAAGGCGTCCTCGATCGGCGCGAGCAGGTTGCGCGAGCGGATGAGGATGGCGATGTCCTTGTACTCGCAGTAACGGGCAATCTCCGGGCCATCGGGGTCGGGGTTGCGGTCGTACACCGAGAGAGGAGGGGGGAGAGAGGAGGGAGAAGGAGCCTGACCTGGTGAGACAAGCGCCTTGATGCGTTTGGCGATGTGGCCAGCTTCGAGCTGGCGGCGCTCCGGGGCGTTTTCGTCCGAGCGGACGATTAGGAGCTCCACGCGGCCGGGGTCGGAGTTCTTCCGGGCGCGGGTGAATGGAGTATAGCGGGTACGCCACGGAGCAGATCTCGACGCATCACGCTCGACGGCAGACGCCGGAGTGGACATGAGGCGAGAAAAGAGGGCGTTGTTGAAGTCGATGATGGATTGGAGGCTGCGGTAGTTCTTCTCAAGAGTCTCGCGTTCGAGTTGGTCCTTGCCCACCCACTGCTCGAGTTTGTCAGCGGCTTCGGCAAAGACCTCGACCTTGGCATCCCGGAACATGTAGATGGACTGTTTTTCGTCACCCACCATGAAGATGGTCGGCTTGATGCCAAGGTCAGATTTGGCGCCCTCGCCCGAGCGCCACTCTTCGGTCAGCTTGTCGATGATGCCCCACTGGATGAAGCTGGTGTCCTGGAATTCATCAACGAGGATGTGGTCGGTGTGTTCGTCAAAGGCGTGCAGTATGTTCTGCCAGTCGTCTTCCCGGTTGAGGACCTTCCAGGCTTCGTACTCCATGTCGTCGTAGTCAACGAACCCGGCGGCGCGCTTGGCTTCGGTGTAGGCCGCGAGGAATCGCTGCTGGAACAGGCCGAGGGCCTGTCCGAACTCGCTTTCCCAGACCGCGGTCGCGATGCGGTTGTGATACTCGCACATCGCCTGGTTCCATGCCTGTTCCTCCGCGTTGCAGCCGCGGATGCGCGGCGTGCCGGTGCCGGTGCGATAGAGCGATGCGTACTCGTCGAGCAGGCGAAACACCTCGGCCAGCGAGTCGCCTTCAAACTCGCGGGGGAAGAGGCGTGAGTAGCCGTCGATTCGGGCGCGGCCGACCGGGCTGGCGCGGAGCTTCGCCGCGAGGTCAGGCAGGCCGGCTTCGGGCTCGACCATCCGGCCGCGCTGGACCGCGACCCTTCTCGCGAAGAGGCTATCGAACAGCTCGGACAGTCGGGTCCAGCCCTGGGTGCGGTTGCGGGTGACGAGGTCAATCAGGCCGGTGTAGTCTTGCGAGCCCCGCTCGTGCTCGGCGACCTGCATCAGCACGTCGTACTTGGCGCTTTCCCACGCGGTCGTGGTATCGGACAGGACCTCGACGTGCGGGTCAAGGCCGAGCAGCGGGGCAAAGCGCCTGACCAGCGAGAGGCAGAACGAGTGGATGGTCGAAATTCGGAGCTTGAGCGCGTTGTCGCGCAGGAACTTGTGAAGGTTCGGGTCCTTCTTTGCCAGCTCGCTGAAGATGCGTTCCTTCATCTCGGCCGCGGCCTTCTCGGTGAAGGTCAGCGTGAGAATCCGCTCCGGCGGCACGCCGGCCGTAAGCAGCGCGATGTAGCGGTCGCTGAGTTGCTGGGTTTTGCCCGAACCGGCCGGAGCAAAGACGACCTTATGCCGAAGGGGAGTTGCCAATTCCTAGTCCTTGGTGTCGAATGCGGACCTACAGCTCATTCAGGTCTCTTTCGAGGTCTCGCGGAAGCCGCAGGTGTAACCCAGGCCGCAGTACTCGCAGGCACGGTCATCGCCCGGCTCGGCCGGGAACCGGCCCGCACGAATCTGCCGCACGACTTCGGCCGCATTCTCGGCTGCGGTCTTGAGGAGATCCTTCACGTCGTACTTCCTGCCCGCGAACCAGCGCACTTCCGGTTCCCTCAGCGTGTAGATGCCGAAGTTGTCGGGCACTGCTTGCGCGTGTTTGTCAGCGTAGAGCCACGCGTAGAGCGGGAGCTGGAGATGGGTGCCGTCAAGCACGGCTTTCCCTCCGTAGCTGCGCGGAGCCCCGGTCTTGTAGTCGAGAATGCGGAAGAGCTTGCCGGACGTGTCCACGCGGTCGGCCCGGCCTTTCAGGCTGATGTCCTTGTCCAAGTTTCCCTTGAGTCTCAGTTCTGCCCGGCCGGGCAGGAAGCCGCCTTCGCGCAGTCCGGTCTCGCAGTGAACGATTTCCGGCAGGAGGCCCTTGAACACGCGTCGGGTAACCTCGGTCCAGAACACGGGCAACTCGACCTCGGCCAGGGTGGCGTCCAGCGCCTTGAGCGCGGCGGCTTCGAGCCGGCTGGGCTCAACCGGGCCGTTCCGGTAGAGCTTCTCCATCACCAGGTGGATGACGAGACCCCACTGACGCGCGTCGATGTCGTAGTGCGGTTCCTCGGGCGTCTCGATACCGAGGACATAGTCGATGTAGAACTCATACGGGCAGCGCCTGTAGCGCTCCAGCTGTGTAACCGAGATAGGTCGGGCCGGGCCGTAGTTCGCAGCCAAAACCGCGAGCACTTCCCGATCGGCGGAGAAGTCCACTTCCAGCGCGGATTCGGCAAAGGTCTTGCCCGCGGTCTTGCCCCGCGCGACCTGCTCCTCGGCCTCGGAGTAGAGAGCGTCAAGTCTCGGCGCCGGAGCCGGCTTGAGAGTGAGGAACGGCGTGGGCAGTACGGGCTGGCCGTCTCTGGCTGCGTGATAGCTGAGCGTGGGCGGGGCGAGCGGCGATTCGATGGTGCGCCGGAAGTGGAATCGCTCGTGCTTCTGGTGCCATTCCAGGTCGGGCATGTCGAGCGCCTTGCGCACGCGGTCGGGCATTATCGGATCGGCCGAATACGCCGAAGGCAGATTCGTCTCGGTCAGTCCGCAGAAGTAGAGCCGGCGCGGATGGATGCCGAGGGTCTCGGTCATGTCCACGACCGTGACTCCGGCTGGCGGCGTCTCCGCGCGGCGACTCGCGTTCTCTACGAGGTATGCCAGGGTTTTGATGAACCGGGTTCGCGTGTCTCTCTGTCCGCCGAACTCCTTTTCGAATGCCGCAATAGTGTCGAGGATGTCATACAACGACTTGCGGTCGGCAAGTAGTTCAGTCCCGCTGTCGTCTTCGGGGGCGTCACTCAGGAACCCGACCCGGCCGAGGAGTTGCTTGAGTGAGGCGGCAAACTCGCCGAGCGTGGCTTTCTCGGCCAAACTTGTCCTGATGAGTCTGGTTGCGTGCTGGACCCGCGCCTGCACGTCTTGCAGGAACCCGTCTTCGGCGTCCTCCAGTTCACTGTCCTCGGCCGCCAGCACGCGCTCGCGCAGCTTGTTCCAGTTCTGGCTCCCTTTGATGATGCGGCCACGGCGGGAGTAGTGGTTCAGCGCGGCCGCTGCCCGGTTGCGGGCCGTCGCTTCCTGGTCGGAGTCGAGTCTGAACAGGCCGGGCAGAAAGGGCGAGCCGAGCGCGGCAGCAGCAGCGATGCGCTCGAAGTCGGTGTCTAGGCAGCGCAGGAGTTCGAGCACCGCGACTATCGGCGGCGATGCAGAAAGGTTCGTTTCCGGATACACGGTAGCGTACACTCCGTATTCCCCGAACACGCGTTTGACCAGGGGCGCGAACTCGGCCAAGGTCGGGACCGCGACGAACGTGCCTTCGGCGTCGCCATTCTGGGCGATAATGGCGCGGCAGATTCCTTTGACCTCCTCCTCGATGTCCGGGTACTGGAGGAAATCAGGCGCGGGCAGCGGCGAGGGGACCGGCAATCGTTCGGTCTCGAATCCGCCCAGGGACTGGATGAACGCGGTGAAGCGTACAGGCTGGGCGTAGTCCGGGTCCTTGGGGTCACTGCCATAGCCGAGCACGAGCACGGACTCCGAGCTTCTAACCAGGGCGCCGATCAGGTCGGCTTCGAGACGGTTCGGCGCGACGAAGCTGTCGAGCACCAGCACCGGTGGCAGCCCGGCCTGGGCCAGGTTCGACATCGCTTCCGCGAGTATCCCCTCGTCGTCGGTCCAGTTGAGACGGCTGAGTTCGGATTCGTAGCGGTCCAGGCAGTCGAGGCAATCGAGCAGCCGGGCCAGCGGTTTTTCGAACCCGACGAGCAGACCGGTGAACCTGGCCTGCAGCCCGGCGCGATCATTGGCCGCAACATAACGGCGGACCTCAGTGATGAACCCGGCAACCGCGCGCGCATAGCCGATGGAAGAGGGGCGAGGGACGGGGGACGAGGGGTGAGATGTCCGGCCTTCGGTGGCTTGAGGCTTGTGGCTTGAAGCTCCCTCAGAGAGGAGGCGCTGTACCAGCAGCGGCTTCAGTTCCGGCGGAAGGCGGCGGGCTGAGCCGAACCGGTTGTGGAGGTCGCGAGCCAGCTGGGCGAGGCTGGCGAACGTCGGCGGGATGATTGCTTCCTGACCGCTGAGCCGCAGCAGTTCGGCCTTGGCCAGCTCCTGGCGGCGCGGGCTGGGGCAAAGGTAGAGCATTTCAGCGGGTGTAGCACCGGTGGCGAGTGCCGCCTTCAGCAGGCGCTCGCCGGCGTCATGCGCGCCGAAGGGCGCGAGAAGGAGTTTCCTCAAATCTGCGGTTTGCGGTCAGGAGTCGGCAGACAGACGTCCCGCCGGGTTACTCTGTGACCCTGAATACCTCGTCGTGCTCGTGAGCGTGGCAGCTCACCTTCATGCCGGCATCTTGTCCGACCTCGATGCGTGGCACGGACTGGTGTTCGACCTGCAGTGATTCTATCACCTGCGTGCAGTCGGTAGTATGGCCCTTGATGTGTATCTTGTCGCCGACCGCTATCGGGGCGACGGTCGCCTTGATAACCGCGACTCCGACCTTACCGAAGTAGTGAGTTATGACTCCAATCTTGGTTTCGGGCATGACTCCTCCTTACTCCAGCGCCGTGCGCAGGCTGGCGAACGCCGGCGCCTGGCTATCAGTCACTCAGGCTTCTTGCTCAATCATTCCTAGGGATACACTTTCTCGAGCATCCGCGGGAACGGGATCGTCTCGCGGATGTGCTTGAGCCCGCAAATCCAGGCCACAGTGCGTTCGAGGCCGAGCCCGAACCCGGAATGGGGAAACGAGCCGTAGCGGCGGACGTCGAGATACCATCCGTAGGCCTCGGGCGGCAGCTTGTTCTCCGCGATGCGCTTCTCCATTTCCCTGGTGTCGTCCTCGCGCTGCGAACCGCCGACAATCTCGCCGTAGCCTTCGGAGGCGATCATGTCGAAGGCGAGGGCGAGCGTCGGGTCAACGGCGTCGCGTTTCATATAGAAGGCCTTGATTGCCGCCGGGTAGTGGTGAATCATCACCGGCCGGTCGAACGCCTCGCCCAGCATCGTCTCTTCGTCGCCGCCGAAGTCGTCGCCCGGCTTGATTTCTTTGCCCTTCTCCTGCAGCAGCTTGACGGCCTCGTGGTAGGTGATGCGCGGGAAAGGTGCCTTCACGGCCTCGAGCCTGGCGGTGTCGCGTTCGAGCACTGCCAGCTCGGGCTTGCGCTTCTCCAGCACGCGCCCAACCGTGTAGGCGACCAGTTCCTCGGCGAGCGTCATGTCGCCGTCGAGGTCGAGGAATGCCACCTCGGGTTCGAGCATCCAGAATTCCATCAGGTGGCGTCGGGTCTTTGACTTCTCGGCGCGGAAGGTCGGGCCGAAGCAGTAGGTCTTGCGCACCGACGCCGCGATTGCCTCGTTGTAGAGCTGGCCGGTCTGGGCAAGGTAGACCTGCTCGCCGTAGTAGTCGACCGGGAAGAGAGTCGTAGTTCCCTCGCCGGCGGCCGGCGTGAGGATCGGAGTGTCGGCGAGGACGAAGCCGTTCTCATCGAGGTAGTCGCGCATGGCCTTGACTATCTCAGAGCGGATGCGCAGTACCGCGTGCTGGCGGGCCGAGCGCAGCCAGAGGTGGCGATGCTCCATCAGGAACTCGATTCCGTGTTCTTTCGGCGTGATCGGATAAGGCTCAGCCAGTTGTATGAGCTCCAGGCCGGTGGCGGTCAGTTCATATCCGCCGGGTGCGCGCTTCTCTTCGCGGACTGTGCCGGTGATAGCGACCGACGACTCCTGCGTCACTGAGTCGGTCAGGTCGAAGGCCGCATCCGGGACTTGGCCTTTGAGGAACACGCACTGAATGACACCGGTGCCGTCACGCAGGATAAGGAATCTGACCTTGCCCGACGACCGTCTGTTGTAGACCCAGCCGGTCAGGGTCACCGTCTGACCGGCTGAAGCGCCGATTCGTTCTATCACTGTTTCCACGGACGGATTCTAGGGCGCGAGTCCCTCAAGTCAAGCACCGGGACGGATGTCGTCAATCGCGACCACCGATCGGCCGTTCGGAAGCAGCCCGTCCTCCGGCACGATTGACTTGATGCCGGGCCGGGCTAACATACCGAGGGTGAGAGTACTCGTCGCGCCGATCGATTACCTGGCTTTCCTCGTCCGGTGTCTTGTGGGTTCGTGGGACCTGCGCCGGACCTGGCCTCGGTTCATAGCCCAGTTGTCGACTCATGGCGTCGGGGCGGTGCCGGTGGTTGTCATCACGTCGGTCTTCATCGGCCTGACAACCGCGGTCCAGACCAGCTACCAGCTGATGGGCGTCGTGCCCAAGTATTTCGTCGGGATGGGAGTGGGCCGGTTGGTGTTGATTGAGCTGGCCCCGGTCATGACCGGGTTCATCGTGGCCGGCCGCTCGGCCTCGGCGATTGCCGCGGAACTGGGGGCGATGCGCGTATCCGAGCAGATCGACGCGCTCGAAGTGATGGGTGTAGATCCCTACCGCTACCTCTGTCTGCCGCGGATCCTCGCGACCAGCATCGGCCTGCCGGTGCTGGTGGTAGTGACCGAGGTCGTGGCAGTGTTCACCGCGCTTTTCATATCCGCGAGCATGCTCAATGTGCCGGCCGCGGTCTTCACGTATGGCGTGACTCATTTCTTCATGGTGCGTGATTTCACCGGCGGAATCGTGAAGGCGGTGCTGTTCGGCATGCTCGTCGGCAACAGCGGCTGCTACTACGGGTTCAGCGTGGACGGCGGGGCGCAGGGGGTGGGACGGGCTACGACCCGCGCGGTCGTGCTCTCCGCAGTGCTGATACTGCTGGTGGATTTCGCAATCGCCCTCGTGTTCTTCAAGACATGATACGAGTCGAAGAGGTCAGCAAGCGGTTCCGGGACAAGGTCGTGCTCGACAAAGTCAGCCTAGACGTCCCGGACGGCACCACGATGGCGATCCTCGGGCCGTCGGGTATCGGCAAGACCGTGCTGCTGAAGATAATGGCCGGATTGCTGGGACCGGACGAGGGCCGGGTATTCCACGACGGTCGCCGGGTGCACTTCGGTCGGTTTGCGGAACCGACCGGCAGGCTCGGGTACGTTTTCCAGGGCGGGGCCCTGTTCGATTCGCTGACCGTTGCCGAGAACGTGGCATTGGTGCTGGAAGAGACGACTCGCTTGAGCCGTTCGGAAATCGACCGGCG
>Ga0172371_10014844_pt1 | contig 9995 bp, 10 predicted proteins | sample Lak12m_FD_114543 | JGI IMG/M metagenome (GOLD analysis project Ga0172371, IMG submission 114543) | Freshwater microbial communities from Kabuno Bay, South-Kivu, Congo - kab_022012_12m | ecosystem: Environmental > Aquatic > Freshwater > Lake | place: Democratic Republic of the Congo: South-Kivu... | reverse complement strand
GATTTCGTTGCGATTCAAAAGAGTCCAAACGGCGAAGTGAATTGGATCATTGAGACAAAAGGTCGTGAAGATGAGAATGTGCAGCACAAAGACGCTGCGATTCAATCCTGGTGCGAGAGGATCGGTCAGCAAACCGGAAAAGTATGGAAATATATAAAGATTCGTCAGATCGATTTCGACAAATTTCACCAGAATCAGTTGGAAGAGCTGATCAATGCAATTAATGAACCTCAAAAATCGGGAACACTGCTGCTGGATTTGAGCGAGGGATCAAATGGAAAAGAAACATCATCGCTGGACTGAAAACGACGACTTGATAGCCTTGTACTTGTGCAAGTTCGGTACAGATATTTCCTGTATTTGTCGAGCGAAAAGGGGCTCTCCCGCAATTTTCGTGAAATACGTCAAGGTGCGGAAGGAATACCCAAAACGCGACGCATGAGCAAATCAAAATTGGCTCGGCCTTACGTTTGACGATTGATCAGCTTCAGCCAATTAACATTTCCTTCAGTGGGCCCATGACTCCAAGGTAACGAAAAAGGCAGGGAAATTGCCACAAGATCATTCTTCATGCCACCTACAAAGCTCTTCAAGGGTTCGATTCCACATTTGCTCGCCCTTTGTATCCAGTCCGATAGCATTTCGGCTTGCCGGTCAGACAGCATACTTCGAAATTCATGGGCCAATTTCGAAGCCGTATCTACAAGCGGCTCAACATCAATTGCATAAACCGGGTCATAGTGACCACTGAAAACGGAGTATGTCGACCAACTATTACGGTTCATGCTGGTTTTGGGCCATATTATGATATTAATATTCTGAGATCAAAATCAAATGTTATGCTAAGCAATCCTAGTAATACAGCAAAGGAATTATGTGGCTTCAGTGTTGATCAACGCGACATGGAGGTTTAGTGGATAAGTGCAGTTCGCTTTTCTGAGTAGGTGTAACTTTTCACACTGGTGAATCGGGAGGAGAATTTTCTGGTGCATAGAAGTATATTGAGGAGCGGCTTTCAAAAGTGCAAAGTGAGTCCGGAAGCCAGCCGGGAAATGGAATGATAGAATTAAGACGGACGGAAACATTATGGCATGCAGCATTTGTGGGAAGGATTTGCCAGAACCAGCTTTTGCCCGAAATTACCCCAACTTTATCTGCCGGGATTGCGACGATCGAGCGGTCAATGGCCGCGGTGAGCGCCCGGAACATTTCAGCCAGTACGACGACGGAGACAATCCCGTTTTCATTGATGGCAAGAAATGCTGGCGCAGGTATCGTTTCGGGGGTTATATCACCATGTTGGATGATATGGACTGCCAGGATATCGGCGAGTTCTACGACAAGCATCGCTGAATAGGATAAAAAAGAATGGCGACACATATTCCGACCTCTGTTGATTTTCAAGATGAGTTGGATCGTTTTCTTCAAACAGCTCGGCAGCAAAGTTTAAACGAGATCAAAGTAAAATCCGGCGATTTGCACCGCAAGGTTGGAGGCTATCCATCCAACAACCACCGCATGCCGGTCTGTTGCCAGGTGATGCGGGAGAACATGCGCCTTGGCGATCAGATTCTGGCCGCACCACCCAAGGGAGACGGGGCGACACTGGTGATAAGGTATCGATTGCCACGATGATAAGAGGCCCTTACTTCGCCCTTCCAATGGTTCGGATGAATTTATTCGAATATATTGGACGAGAATTACAATTTTCCAAATTATTCCAGGAGGATCAATGGCGCTTTCTGTTGCTGAGATAATCCGACAACTTCAACAAGGACGAAAATATGAGGATCTCAAAACGAATGTGAGCTGGGATTCGCTTTCCGTCCAAGAAAGGTCTACTCTATTAGAACAGGCAAATAATTGGCAGGAGGAAACATCTGGCTATGAGCTATTACGGTTGTTGTATGCTATAGCGCCGAAAACTGAATACCGCTTTCGGATCACGACTTTGACGCGAGTTGTCATCCGAAAGAATGTACCTGTCGATAAAAACAGCTTATTGAAAAAAGTCAAGAGCGACCTGGATACGTGGCGGGATGCACTGGCAAGGAGCCATGATAAAAAGCAAATTGATCTCTATCAGACATTCAATGCGGACTATATCTGGCTGTGCGGTTATGTTTATGAAGAAAATGGAGAGGTAAATCTGGCTCGAGAGCGTTATCAGGCTGCATTAGCTGTTTATCAGAATCTGGGGTATCAAAATGGTATCCAACGAGCCACACAAAAGTTGGATGGGTTGAAGAATCGGAAGCAAGACGATGCAAGCGCTGTTCCACTGGAAGTGTTACAAGATCGCAGGACAATACTTCAGGCTGATATTGCCCGACTGACCGAAGATGTTAATAAAACCGAGCAGCAATTAGGAGTGAAGCGGAATGAAATTGCTCTCGAGGAAAATAAACTGGAGAGCTTCAAACAACAAGCCTCGAAGATATCCGCCGAAGTGCAGAATAACCAGGATAACTTGATAAAACTATCCAAAGAAGTCCAAGAATACGAGAAGAAGATATCCATCTTAGAAGATGGGCTGCAATTCCTCGTGATTCTACCCCAAGTTGCTGTGGCGCCGCTCTGGATAGAAGTTGTTCGCATGGCATTAGATAAGGGTCAGATCGATTCATTCACCATTCAGGCTTTAGAGCGGCTAGCGTTGAATTGCCCGCAAGAGGCGTTACCTCTCCTGGCAGAAATCGCGGCTCGCTCTCCAGAGCCTTTCAAAGTTGATACAGATCGCGTTCAGTCTGGAATCGCACAATGGTTTGGTTTGATCGCAGAAGCGCGCAGCCTACAAGAAAAAGACGAGATTCTGTCAGCAAAAAAGATGGTTGATGCGTGGGATACATTCTTCTCGATGACTGGTAATAGTGGAAATCATGGTTAGGCGTATCCCTTATCAGCGCCCACCGCGTGGTCCACTGCGTGAGATCAGCGATAATCTCCAAAATGGGTGGCTTCCTAGTCGAAATGCTGATCCGTTATTAGCCGCGGGGGTGGAATGGGGTCTGGTCGCTCCTCACATTCAGGATTTAACCTGGTGGAAAACACAAAAGCCGCACCTGGCTGACCCGCCTGAACTAGACTGGCGCGTCGAAGTCTGGGGGACAACGATTCGCCTGGCGACTGCAGATGCCATTATTTGGGTAGATCCAGGTACTCAGGCGCCAGTTCCGCATGAAGATCCCGAGCTTGTGATTGTGACCCATGCCCATTTTGACCATACTGCTAGATTAGATTGGTGGGCTCGGGATTATCCTTCAATGCGAATTGTGATGACGACATTGACTGCTGACTTACTGGAATTGCGCGCCAATATTGATCCTGAATTAAAAGTTTGCCTCGAACGTGCCATCCGGATTGACTTTGACCAACCACGCATCGTCAATGGCGTTCACCTGAGATTTTTGCCAGCCGGTCACCTTTTGGGCGCAGCTATGGTTGAAATTGGCTATGGTCCGGACAAGGTTCTTGTTACTGGCGATTTCGCCATGCGTGAGGTAGGTGGTTTGCCTGGCGCGACCATTCCTGCTGAATCTTATGGTATCGTGGTGTTGGGTGTATCTGGCTCGGGGGCTGGTTCTCTTCCATTTGCAGATCTGGAAACCAGCCGCCGCCCATTCCTCGAAAAGGTTTCGGATCAGTTAGATCAAGGCTGTCGCCCTCTCTTGATCCCTGTACAGCCTTTTGGACAGGCACAGGAAGCATATGCTGCCTTCGTAATGGCCCAACGGGCTGGCGCTTTTTCTGATGTCAATGTTTCTCTTAAAGATCTGGCTGCCTCGGTTTCGGCGCTTTATGCACGGGAATTGAGTCGGACTCCTGGACCGTGGACAATCCCTTACGATTCAGTAGGTGATGCAATCCCAGAGAATAGTGTCGTGATCCTTTCGGATCAGGATCGGCTGGTTAAAGGCGGAAATTACGTCCTTCATAAACCGGCTATTCATACCCACGCGGGTTGGGGTGAGCAGCTGGCTTTTGCTATGGGCATTTCATGTGCTCAAATGTATTATTATCATGGGTTTAATATATCTTTGGACATTGCTCTTCGAAATCTAGACCGCAAAGTGTGCGCGCCGCAATTGGAGGTATAAACGTGGCTCAATCTAAAAAAAACACACCTGTAAAAAGAAACGATGCACAGGGATCATCGGATATCTATGAAATGTACAAAAAACGTGAGGAAGAAGTTCAAGCTTTGCGGGCAAAAGAGAAAGAATGGGATAACGAGAAGAAAGCCCAGAGTAATGAGATAGTTAAACTCCAGAGAGATCTTCAGAATACTAAAGATGAAATCGAGAAACTTAAGAAGGAACATGAGGAACTAATTGGGGATCGTATTCATCACACCAACCAGGAAAAAATCGACTCTCCAGCAGAATCAGGACAATCTGAAACGATAATCCAGCGGGTATCCCAATTACCAGAAAAATCGACTGTCTTCGAACCAGCACAGACAATTCATACTGAAAACCGAGCTAGTGAGCCAAGCATTGATCACAGTTCGCTCTTATCTACGATCTCCTTGATCACACAGGCGGCAAAACAACTCTATCAGCAATTAGAACCCATCAGAGTTGACTTAGAGAAGGTCCAGAGCCTAGAAGAAGAATTACAAAGGCAAAAAAAACGCAATCATGAACATGAACGAGATAAAATTAAACTAAAGAATGAGTTGTCTCGCTTTGAGCAACAATTAAAAGGAAACCAAAAAATACTTTATGAGACACGACAAGAACTAGATCAGACACGACAAGAGAAAGAAGAAGTTCAAAAGAGTATAGAAGTCGGGAACCATGTGATTGAGTCCTTGAATGAACAGCTAGCTAAACTTCAGGAGCAGATGTCACAAGCAAAACATCTGGTGGGTATCGAATGGGTTAAGGAGTTGGCCTTCGTCCTTCCCAAGCTTTCATCCTTAGCCGGGTTAGAGCCTGAATCCGTAAAGGGATTAAAACCGCGCGCAATCTACGAGATGTTTTTGGATTGGATGGAGAAGGTGTTTGGGGAACGTCCCAAGCCCTTTCCGAACAAAAAGCAACTATTAGGCGGAGATGCAAAAAACCCTAAAATCTCCCTTGATGCTGACCAAGACGACTTGGGGGCCCTGCTCAAGTTCTATGATTGGTCTCCCGATCACCCATTTGAGGACTTGATGGAAGGCAGCCGCAGGCGCAAATTTCGTATCCTTCATTGGGGATGGAAAGTAAACGAGATTGTCCTGGTACAGGCCACAATATCCCCTCTTCCCATTGAAAATACTAGCGAGGTGAAGAAGGAGTAATATCATGACATCTTACTTTGCCGAAAAATATGCATTATTAAAGAGTAAGCAACAAGAAAATCAAAGCTTGAGGGAAGAGGTCTCCCGAAATTTCGCTCTGCTCCTGCAGGCTTTTTGGCAAAAATTTAGCCCTCTGGAACAAGTTGAAAAGCTGACCTTCACCCCACAGGAGCTAAAAGCCTGGCTCGAAAATAGAGCAGCTGAAAGGAGGCGAGAATGAACTGTTGGCTCGTCATCGATCTGCGTGCGAACCGGTTCGCGGCTGCCATTTTAACCCTAGCTTCTGGAAAAACCAGTTGGCAGCCACAAAAGGTTAGGATTTACCCTTTACGAGATATTTATAATGATGTCACCGAAACTGATCTCACTTTTTACCGGCAACCGGACGAAAAAAACTGGATCCCGACATTGAGAAGTTCAATCGGGGATCTCCCCAAGGATTTTGAGATCATTCCAGCCTTGCTCGATGAACCGGCAGTGCGTTTGCAGACCCTGCTGACAAGAAACTTTGCTACTCTTCTCAAGGATTTATTGAAAGAATACCAAGACATCCCATTATTATTCTTGATCGATCGTGACCATATTCAGACACTTTTGGTTGATTTCGCCAGCAAGGCTCATCGGAAGAGCTTAATCTATTTAGCTCCTGATCAGATGGGAGATATCGAAGGGTTTGCTTTGTTAGATCCTGGACGGATTAATCTTCCTACTGAAGAGAGTATCGTGTCTTGTGTTGTGGAAATTAATGGAAATGGGGTGGAGACAAGATATTATCGTTGGTCCCACCACCATTTTAAGCAAGTGAAAATGGAGACTACATCATTGTCACCGCAATCAAAATGGGATTCAGCAGCCAGCTTGCAGCGCGCCGGTCTGGCAATGTTTAGCTTGGTCTGGCAAGAACGCCTGGTGGTCCCCGTGGAGAATGAGATTAATCTTCTTGAACAGGAAAATAATACTTGTACTCAGATAATATACCATATGCAACGGCTTCTAAAGCAGCTTGGTCAAGTTCAGAGCCTGAATGGCATATAGTTATCATATGTTCTTTGCAGATCAGGAGGAACAATGTCTGAAGTTTATTTAGGAATAGATCTAGGAACCACAACAACACTCATCGCCAAGGCGAACGAAGACGAAGGCCGAATAATTGTCAAGGTCCTCAATATTCCCCAGAAAGATGGCAAACAAGGGAAAGTAAATCTCAATTATTTGCCTTCTGTCGCCTATCTTTCTCCAAATGGAGAATTCAAAGTTGGACTTGAGGCTCAGATGATCGGACCAGAGGAGAATCCATCTCGCCTTGTGAGAGCCATAAAGCGGCAAATGGGACGATCTCTGATTCTTCGAGAAGTAAACTGTCTCCCGTTTGAAATATCCGCCCTTTATATAGAGAAGGCGTTAACTGAAGGTCGATTACAGCTACCGATGGGGGAGATGGTTTTCACTGTTACAGTCCCTGCCAGTTTTACCAGCAACCAGCGAGCGGATACCCTACTGGCTCTCCAAAAAGCCTGTGAGAAAGCAGGAATTACTTACCCAAAACAAGATGAGGGGCTGCTTTTCATCAGCGAGCCGGTAGCCGCCATGTTAGCGTTCTTGAACAAAGAACTTGAGCATCCAGAGACGGTACGACGGTTGGATTTTACAAAAACAAACCGGGTTGTGATTTATGATATTGGCGGGGGAACGCTCGATTTGACAATGGTTTTTATCGAGCCATCAAAAAACCAGGTGCAAAGCTTGGCTGATTTAAGAATTAATGTGGATAGCATAGGCTACTATAATCCTTTTGGGGGAGAGGATTTTGATCGTGTATTGGCGGAGGAGCTGTATAAAAGATTGATGGATCAAAATCCTGATCTGAATGAAGTGATATTGACTCCATCGCAACGTTTGGGAATACGCCTACAACTCATGAACGCTGCTAAGAAAATCAAGGAAGCTCTTAGTAAATTGATGAGCCAAAATGATGACGCTGGATTCTTGGATGATATTGAAGAGAATCCAAGCCATTATTACCGAGATTCGATTCGGATTGTGGATAAGATCTACTCACTCGAGGGAGAAATCACCGTTTCCCAATACAAAGAAATTGTAAAAGATCTAGTAAATGGGGGTTCTCGAAAAAGCCTAGTAATTCCCTTGAGTGACCTACTGCAGAAAAATCACTTGGATCCAGCTATGTTGGATGGCTTGTTAATTGTTGGTGGTATGGGCCGCCTACCGTTAGTGGAGGAAACTCTGCGCACTTATTGGGGAAATGATAATGTTTGGTTATATAACCCCCCCGATCACGCGGTGGTCACAGGAGCAGCGATTTACAGCCTTTTGCGTCGACATTATTCCGGTTTTACTTTACAAGAACCGGCGGCAGATGCTTACTATGTGAGGCTGAAGGACCGATTTGATATGATCCTTCCATCGAAGTCTATTCTTGGTGAAGTAAAGGAATACACGCTTGATCAGGATGCTGATCGTATCTTATTGCAGCTCTTCGCTGGCGAGGAGCCTGAAGGTAGTACGCCGATAGAGAGTATTTACCACACCCTGATCCATCAGGGAGGTACATGGGTTCCACTAGGAAAAGTCTGTAAGAAGAACACGCCTGTGTGGATACAAATGCGTTATGAGAGTGACGAAGGCCAAGACCATACGAAAGTTCCCTGGGTATATGTGTGGGTAGAAAAACATTCTGAAGAAAACGCGTTTAAGTATCGATATAGCGAATTTGTCCAGGAGGCGCACCATGAATAAAGTATTTGAACCGGGTGAGATGGAGATCGATATACAAAGTGATCCAAACCGGGTGATTGAAATCCAAGAAAAAGTAAGAGAGTTCCTGGATGCAAATCGTCAACGACAAGAAGGAATCCGGCAAGAGCTTTTAGAAAAAGGAGCCTGGGCATTGCCTGGTTTGATAAATTCCACTTATGTATGGATGAATAGACTGGAGGGGGACAAAAATATCCAGGAGACTTTATCTAGCTTAATGGCTGACCTGGCTAAGGATAATGAAGCGGCCGAAAATTTATTGGCAAAAGCCGGCGTATTGGAGAATCCGTTTGATATTCCTCGTTCGATTGCCGGGTTAGCCTTGGTAAAATTAGATTGGAAGCCGAACCCGGAAATGCTCAGGTTGGCAAAAAAGGAGATTGATCGACAGAAGAAACTTGATAATATCCCTTCAGTGCTGGATTTATATAGAATCTTGCTCCGCTCAGGTATTGAAAGCGAGCTCTCTGGAGCATTGAACGAATGCAAACACTGGATAGAGAGCAGCTTAAGTTCGGCCGGACCATTGTTATTAATATTAGTTCAATCGTATCCTAATCACGTTGAGAAAATTCTTACTGAAATAATCCTCGCAATCCAAGAGGACTATAAGAATCATAGCATTGCGAATATGCTAGTAGAATCACTCCAGCCGATTCCAACCGAATGGTTATCTAAGAACATCTTAGTCCGCGTGTCAGCAAAGGTATTGGATGAATGCGAACCTCCGCGGCACACTGTGATCGAGTACCTTTGGACAGGCGCAGTACAGGATTTCAAGCGTCTTTCTCCAGAAATATGGGCTCAACAGATCAGTAAAACCGGGGAAGAGATTCAAAAGATCAGTAAGAAACATACCGACGATACCGCTGAAAGCTTGTCTCGCTATTGGTTCGAGGCTCTTGCTAAGACTGGTGAAAGCCAACCAATTATTGAAGCTGCATTTTCTGATGATGAGTTTTGGGGTGCGGCCGCTGCATTACAGTTGTGTTTTGGAGAAGAGGACCGGAATCCCAAAGTTAAGGCGATATTTGCCCAGGCGCTCAAGGATCTCGAGGTCAAGAACGAATGGCGTTACAAGAGTGCTGTACTGAGACATAAAGAAATTTCATCGAAGAAAAAACACAAGTCAGATATCAAAGGTCCCTCGAAGGCAGGTACACTAAGCAAAAAGTAATCAACAGTTTTGCGGTGATATCTGGTGATGTGCAAGGGATTGTCGGGGCAGCACCGCCAAGACCCCAAAAAACCTTGACAAACCCGCCGACAGGGATAAGAATCTATCAATCCTGCGAGACGGGTAAAGCCCCCACAGACCTCCGGGTTTTATAAAAACACGCAGGTCTCCCCATCCCAGCGACGTTGGCGCTTTGCGCTAACCTCAAACTCAATCCAGGGGCATCCTGAATATCAGCGTCCTGCTTTCGCTTCGTCAGGGAATCATCTGACCCACCCAACAAGATCAGAACACCTTTCTGCGGGGCAGGGCAATCGGAGATTTGCCATTCTTTGCTTCATGTCTGGTGCAGATCCCATACCTCAACATGGAAATGATGGACACGTTTGATGTCTTTACCTCCAAAGTTAGGTGGACACCTTATCACCACTTATGCAGTACTGAATGTTTGTTCTGCACCTGTGGATCAGGTAGTTGTAGGTTCGACCCCTATCGCACACCCGAGCAAAACACATGGTTTAATGCCTGTAAGAGTATTAAGACGCTCCCCTGGGGGAGAGTGGCTCTACACTACCCGGATCGTACGAATCCACAAATGCCTGTAAGGGTATAAAGACGATACCAAGGAGGTCGAATGGAAGTAATAACCGCAGGTAGTACTTTGTCAACCATACTTTGATGGGTAGCTATTCTTTAACATTCTGATCGAGATGTACGATAGGATACAGTTTCTTGAGCTTGATGCGAGCATCGGCG
>Ga0172371_10014843_pt1 | contig 9996 bp, 8 predicted proteins | sample Lak12m_FD_114543 | JGI IMG/M metagenome (GOLD analysis project Ga0172371, IMG submission 114543) | Freshwater microbial communities from Kabuno Bay, South-Kivu, Congo - kab_022012_12m | ecosystem: Environmental > Aquatic > Freshwater > Lake | place: Democratic Republic of the Congo: South-Kivu... | reverse complement strand
TTTGTTGGTGGGGCGATGTCAATCTCAATGTCAGAAACACCTAATTTTTTTAGGATAAGCTCTAATTTTGTATATATTTGTTTGTCAATCATTGATTTATATAATAACAGAAAAATTATTGTTTCTGGGGCGGAAGAATTTTTCCGCCCCAGTGATTACACACTTACTTTTTTTGGTTTGCAAGCTTCATCTGTAATGAATAAATCTCAATAAATCCTGCGCTGGAATTAACATTAAAACTATAGCCTTCAGAATTATTAAAGGATGTATAATCAAGTCCAAATAATGATTTCATTGCTACAGGTTTAGCATTACCTTTATAAAGCTTAATAGTTACTTCCCCAGTAACTTTTTTATTAACATAATCATTAAAAGCATTGATTGCCTTCATGATAGGATCATACCAAAGCGCAGCATAACAAAGGTATGCCCATTTTGTATCCATTATTTCTTTTAATTCATTAAGTTGTCGTGTTGATACATATTTTTCTAAATGCTTATGGGCTTTTATGATCACGTGAGCAGCAGGTAGTTCGTAGATACCACCATTTTTTAACCCTATAAGTCTATCCTCAAACATATGAACAACACCAACCCCGTGTTTACCAGCAATTTTATTTAGCTTTTCAATTAATTTTGCAAGTGTCATTTTTTTACCATTAAGCGCATTTGGGACTCCTTTATTAAAGTTCAAAGTAACAAACTCTTCCTTATCAGGAGCGTTTTTTGCTAAAGTATAAGTTGTTAAAAATTTTTCAACTGGCGCTATTAAATTAGGTTCTTCAATCTCGCCACCTTCCCATGTCATACCCCACATATTATCATCAACACTATATGGGAAATCAATGCTTGCTGGTATTGGAATATGATATTTTTGAGCATATTTAATTTCTTCTTTTCGATCCATTATCCATTCTCGGACTGGTGCAATAATTTTTATTGCCGGATCAAAAGTTAACATATAACCATCAAGTCTTACTTGATCGTTACCTTTTCCTGTGCATCCATGAGCAATGCAATCAGCCTTTTCAACGTGTGCAATTTCAACAGCTTTTTTAGCAATAATTGCTCGCCCCATTGGCGTTGAAAGATGGTAGTCACCCTGATATGAAGCATTTGCTTTAATTCCTTTAGCTATAAAATCTTCTGCAAATTCATCTTTAACATCAAGGATAATTGCTTTTTCCGCTCCAAACTTTAAAGCTTTATTCTTTATTTTTGTAAGATTATCTTTTTGTTGTCCAATATCCATAGTTAATGTAATTATCGGAACCTTATATTGATCTTTTATCCATTTAAGCATAATAGAGGTATCTAATCCTCCTGAATAAAGTAATAAAACCTTTTTAACCTTACCAATTTTTGCCTCATATGAGGCAACTTTAATATATGATGTTTTGTTTTTCATAATAAATAATTAATTAATAATAAGAAGAAACATTTAATTGGCCCGCCTAAGTATTTTATTGTTCATAGGAATTTAAGAGAGTAGAGAATTAATAACCTTTGTATAATCTTTATCTATTTTTCCCCATTTCTTTATATTATTGTCTAAGTCTTTTTTAATTGTTTTTAATTTAAGATTTCCTGTTCCACCAAAATGTTTAGATTCTTTAAGAGAATTAATAATATTAGGTGTTGAAATATTATTTATTGAATTTTTTACTTTTATATACGCATTTCGAAAAGATATACCTTTGGTTACATATTGATAAGCAAATTTAGTCGCATAAATTTCTGGCGAACAAGCTTTTGTTAAAATTTCAACATTTGGTTTTATTGAATTTAAAGTTAATAAAACAACCTCAAGTGTTTTAATTGTGATAGTTAAAGATTGAATAAAGGGCGCTTTAGTTTGACCAAAATCACCATTATAACCTGATGGTAATCCAGCGCCAAGCGAGGCAACCAGTTTTTCATAAGAGATTACTGAATGAGTTTTTGCTCGAACATATTCCATTAGATCAAGGTTTTTTTTCTGGGGCATAATACTTGATCCAGTACAGATATTTTCATTAACTTTAAAAAAGTTAAACTCACTAGTTGTAAACAAAAGTAAATCTGAAGCAAATCGCGATACACAAAGCATGATTTGTACTAACATTTGAATTATAGAAAGTTGAATTGTGATTCTTGACGATTGACAATATAGAGAATTATTTTGTACCTTAGAAAAACTAAGAATCTTTGCTGTTAATTTTCTATCAATTGGTAAAGAGACACCGTATGATGCCCCTGATCCTAAGGGTGATTGGTTATTCAATTTATAAACAGCCTCAAGCACTTGAAATAGATCTAGAAGCTGTTCAGCAAAACTTGAAAGCCACATACCAATAGATGATGGCATAGCTTTTTGCATATGAGTATATCCAGGCATAGGAATAAATTCATATTTAAAAGCATAATTTATAAACATCTCAATTAATTGGTTTATCTTTTGAGATAAGTTAATTATTTTTTCTTTTCCATATAATCGTAAATCAACTAGAACTTGATCATTTCGACTTCGTCCTGTGTGAATTTTTTTCCCTAAATTACCAAGTTCACTGATTAGGAAGTTTTCAACTTTTGTATGAACATCTTCATCAATTGGTTTAATTTTGAAGACACCTTTTTTATGTTTATAAATAATTTCAATTAATTTTTGTTTAAGTTTTTCATATTCAAAATGACTTATAATTCCAATTTTTGACAACATTTTTGCATGAGCGATAGAGCCATAGACGTCATATACGACCAATTCGTTATCAAATAACGCTCCTTCGCTAAAACAATATTCGTCAACTAAATTATTTGGCTTAGTTCCCAATTTACTCCAGAGTTTTTTCATATATATGATTATAAATTTATAACTTTTTCCCAAAAAAAAACCCGCTTTTAGCGGGGGGGTTAATAATATTTTTTAGTTTTTAGGTTATAGAAATACTATTCTCCCCAAAGAGTTGCCTTAATGACAAATTTGAAGTAAATAATATTTTCATAATTAAGTAAGTTTATCCTATAAGATACAAGTTGTCAATAGTTATTTTTGCTCATGGTAAGAGCAAGAATAGCTTTTTGTACATGTAGACGATTCTCAGCTTGTTCATAAACTACAGATTGAGGGCCATCGATTACTTCATTTGTCACTTCCTTTCCTCGGTCAGCTGGTAGGCAATGCATATAAATAGCACCCTTTTTAGTTAGCTTCATTTTATTTTTATCACAAATCCAATTTTTGTATTTGTTAGTTATTTTTTGACATTTTTTTTGATCAGATGTAAAAACCATAGGTCCCCAACTTTTTGGGTAAACAATATCAGCATCTTTAAAAGCTTTTTCCATATTATTAGTTAATTTAAATGATCCATTGTTTTTTATTGAATTATTCTTTACTTCATTGATAATATTTGGCATTAAGCTAAATTCTTTTGGATGGGCGAGGACTAAATCTGCTCCAAACAGCGACAGGAGAAGTAAAAAAGATTGAGGAACTGATATTGGTTTTGTATAACTTTTTGCATATGCCCAAGACATAACAATTTTTTTTCTTTTTAAATTTTTTCCTTTTTTTTCAAATATTGTCATTAAATCAGCCATTGCCTGAAATGGGTGGTAGATATCGCATTGCATATTAAAGATTGGTTTACTTGAATATTTTGCAACCTCATTAATGTAATTATTTCCTGACTTCCAGTCACATTGCCTTATAGCAATTCCATGACCATAAGAAGATAAGATTTTACCAATCTCTTTTGGAGTATCACCATGTTTGATCTGAAGCGTATCGGTTGTTAGGTCGTGGGGATTTCCGCCAAGTTGATCCATAGCTGCTTCAAATGAACATCTTGTACGAGTTGATGAAAAGAAAAATAGAAGAAAAAGTGTTTGATTTAATAGATAAGGTGTCTGGACACCTTTTTTAAATTTTTTCTTTAAATCAAAGGCTAATTTAATAGCGACTTCTAGTTCTTTTTTGCTCCAGTCATTGCAGTTAATAAAATTTTTACCAAATAATTGTTTATTCATTATTTTATTAAATAATACATTATTAAATATTTTTATTGTAACTTTTTTGATAAAATTAAAAGTTATATGTGGTTTTGGTTTGCCATACTATCAGCTGTCTGTTCAGCAATTTCAGTTACCCTAAATAAGGTAGCATTAAAAAATACAAACGCTTCGCTTGTATCATGGGCTTTGTTTGCCTTTTCGATTCCCTTTCTAATTTATCCTTCATTTAAGGATGGTTGGCCTGAGGTTACAATAATATTTTGGATTGTTATTACGGCTTCGGTCATATTATTTGCTTATGCAAAAACAATTACCCTAAGATCTTTAAAAGGGAGCTTAATGTCAGAAATAGTCCCTCTAGCTTTTTTTAGTGTATTTTTTCAATATGTACTTGGTTTAATTTTTTTTAAAGAAACCTTAAGGTTACTACCAATCATTGGTTTGATTTTAACAGTGATTGGCGGATATGCTTTAAAAGTCGAGGAGGCAAAAGAAGATTTTTTTAAACCTTTCAAGATTCTATTTTCAAATAAAAATTCATTAATGTATTTATTGGCTATGATTATAATGCCATTAACATCTGCTCTTGATAAAATCGGACTTTTAAATATGAAAACTCCAAATCAGTCTTTTTTACTTTTAATGGAAAATATAATGACCACGATATTGATTGGGATATATATGACTAAAAAAGATAGTAAATGGTTGTTAGATCTTAAAATAAATTTTTGGCCACTTTTTGTCAGTGGAATAATATATGCAATCCTATCTTTATCTTGGTTATATGGTATTACAACAGGTGCATTAGCCCTTGTTTCAGGAGTAAAAAAACTTGAAGTTTTCTTTGTTCTAATTTTAGGTTGGATACTATTTAAAGATAAACCAAAAAGATCGGTTTGGATTGGTAGTTTAGTTATGCTATTAGGGGTTTTATTAATTAAGCTTGGATGATTTTAAAAATAGTATTATAATTATTTTATGAAAAGTAAGTTGATGATACTTTTAATATTGGTACTTTTATTTGCTGGTTTTGTATTGATTAGGTTTTTTATTTTTGATAAAACCAATGAATATGGCAAATTAAAAGTAATATCTTCACCTGGATCGAGCATATTTATCAACAATGTGATTATTGGAAAAACTCCTTTTGAAGATAAATATAAAATTGGTGAATATTTAATTAAACTTATACCAGAGGGGACATCAACAACAACAGCTTCATGGAACGGTAAAATAAATATATATAAGAATGCTTTAACCTATGTTAATCGCGAACTTGGATCTTCAGATATTGCATCATCTGGTGAAGTATTTACAACATCAAAAATGGAAAAACCTCCAAAAAATAACAATTTTGGAGAAATCTACATTGAGACAGAACCACAAGGTGCTATTGTCACACTGGACAATGATGAAAAAGGCGTAGCTCCATTATTATTAACCGATGTATTGAAAGGTGATCATGAGCTATCGGTTCGAATGCCTGGTTTTTTTAGAAGAACACAAAAAATAAATGTTGATAATGGTTATAAGGTAAATGCTTATTTTAAATTAGCCATAGATCAAAGTCAGCAAAAACTTGAAGATAAAACCAAGGTTTCATCAAGTAGTGCAACGACATCGACAACCTTTGTAGTAATAAGAGCAAACGATCAAGGATGGCTTAGGGTTCGTGCCGAGGCAACGATTGATGCCACTGAAGAAGCTAAGGTAAAGGTAGGAGAAAAATATGAGCTACTTGAGGAGGTTCCAAATTGGTTTAAAATTAAATTTAACGATAATAAGGATGGCTTAGTAAGCGGTGAGTTCGATGAAGGTTGGATATCTTCTCAATATTCAGCGAAGGAATAATAATTATTTTTTCTTCCAAATAAATTTATTATAAAGAATATATGAATAAGGAATAATAATAAAAGCAATTATTCCTACTTTGTAAAAGACCCAAAGATTTTTTCCGAAAAGAGAGACAAGAAGCGACATTCCAAGTGTTTGAATAGCGATTGAACCTGATGAAACAAGGTTAAATTTTAAAAAATTAATAAATAAATTTAAAGCTCCGCCTTTAATTTTTTTATCGGCAAAACTCCAAAAATTATTAAATAAATAATTACAAGTGATAGCTGTTTCTGTACTTATTAGTGTTCCGAGCCAAATTGATTTTTTTAATTTTTCAATCATGAGATATGAGATTCCGAAATCAACAAAAAACCCACTAAAACCTACGATGACGAACTTTATAAAAGAAGAGTGAGTTAATACATAGAATAATATTTGAAAGATATATTGAAAAGCGTTTATTTTAGATATACCACTTTTTCTTTCTTTAAAATGTATAGGAATTTCAGACATCATAGCGTTATTTTTAAGAGCAAAATCAAGCATTGCTATTTGAAATACATAACCTGAGTAGTTTTTTATATGAGAAAGAGACTCTTTGATTATCCAAGATTTGATTGCTCGATAACCATTGGTCCACTCAGTAACACTTAGTTTCATAAAGCCAAGCTTGATTATAGTATTTGCTCCAACTGAAAGAATTTTTCTATGAATACCCCAATTTGAAGGAATCGAACCACCTTTTGAATAGCGCGTACCAACGACAAAATCAGCGCCTTTCTCAATCTCTTTAATAAAATCAGGAATTTTTTTAGGGTCATGTTGGCCGTCTGCGTCCATCTGCATAATAAGATATGGGTTTATTTTTTCAAATGAATAGATAAATCCCTTAGTATAAGCCTTACCTAGACCTTCTTTAGGTGTTTCAAGAAGATAAAGTCGAGGAAATTTTTTTTGCATCTTTTTAACAATAAGGTTAGTATTATCAGGAGAGTGACTGTCAACGATTAAAATTGAAATCTCCCAATTTGAAAGTAGTTTATTTTGCTCAAATATTTGTGAAATCAAATTTTCAATACTTCCTCTTTCATTATAAGTAGGTAAGATAATGACGACCTTTTTCATGATTGGTTATTTTTAAAATAATTAATGGTTAATTGTAATCCATCTTCTAAAGATACAAGAGGGGACCAGTTTAATAATTTTTTGGCTTTTGATATATCTGGTTGTCTTTTTTTAGGATCATCCTTACCAATAGTTTTAAAGATAATTTTAGAACTAGAGTTTGTCAATTTTTTTATCAATTTGGCAATATTAATAATTTTTCTTTCATCCGGGTTACCAATGTTTATTACTTGTCCTTTAAGATTGCATTTTTCACCAAGCAGAGTGAGTCCTTTAACCATATCACTTACATAACAGCAAGAACGGGTTTGTAAGCCATCGCCATATACGGTAATAGGCTTATTTAAAAGTGCTTGATTGACAAAATTAGAGATAACGCGGCCATCGTTTTTATCCATAAAAGGACCATAGGTATTAAAAATTCTCGCAATTCTTATATCACAGTCATATTTTTGAATATAAGAATATAAGATAGCCTCAGCAAATCTTTTTCCTTCATCATAACAAGCTCTTTCACCATAGGAATTAACATTACCTAAATAGTTTTCAGGTTGAGGGTTAACAGTAGGGTCGCCATAGACCTCAGATGTTGATGAAAAAACAAAACAACCACCTTTACTTTTGACAAAAAAATTTAAAAGATTAATAAGACCAATGCTGTTGACCTTTATAATTTCAAGTGATAGTTTTTTAAATGAGTAAGGAGAGGCAGGAGAAGCAAGGTCAAAAATAATATCAAATTTATTGAGTTTAGAAAAATTATATTGAGTAATATCTGCTTCGATTATGTTTAAATTTTTATTCTTAGCAACCTCTTTTAAATTTAATTTATTACCAGTAATAAAATTATCAATGACTGTTACTTTTTGATTATTTTTAAGATAATGTTTAGTTAAGTGAGAACCAATAAAGCCGGATCCACCTGCAATAAGTATATTCATGGTCTTCCAATCGAATAATATTTAAATTCAAATTTCCTCATCTCTTTTAGATCATAAATATTTCTTCCGTCAAATATTACAGGTTTTGCCATTAATTTTTTTACCTTTGCTAGGTCGATTTGTTTGAACTCATTCCATTCTGTAATAATAATAAGGGCATCTTTTTTCTCAACTGCTTGGTAGGGATCTTTACAATAGTGAATTCTATTTTCAAAAATTTTCTTTATATTAGGAATAGCTTCTTGGTCGTAGGCAGATATTTCATAACCACGAGACAATAATTTATTAATAATATATATCGAAGGAGCAAAACGAATATCATCTGTATTTGGTTTGAAACTCAATCCCCAAATTGCTAATTTTTTACCTGGTGAATACTTAATAATTTTTTCCAAAAAATTTTGCTGAGCTTTTTGATTTATGTCTTCAATTGATTGAAAGAGGCTAATGTCGATAAAAAGTTTACGGCCAATATCTAAAAATGCCTTAACATCTTTAGGAAGACAGGATCCTCCATAACCAATTCCCGGATTCAAAAATTGTGGTCCAATTCTTGAATCAAGTCCTACTCCTTGTAATACTTCGCTAACATTAGCTCCGGTTTTATCGCAGTAAAAAGATATAAGGTTTGCAAAAGAAATTTTATTTGCTAAAAATATATTTGAGGCATATTTAATAATTTCGGCTGAAGCTAAATTAGTAATTACTCGCTTACCGTGTATAGGTTCATGAAGTTTTTCTAAAAGTTCGATGGCTTTTTTATTGTTGCTTCCTATCACGACTCTATCTGAATTTAAAGTATCATAAATACCCGTACCCTCTCTTAAAAATTCAGGACATGAGGCAACGGCAAAAGAAGCGCTTTTTGATTTATGTTTATTAATTATAATCTCAATTTTGTTATTCGTTCCGACTGGAACTGTGCTCTTGCAGGATACAACAGTAAAGTCTCTTTTTAGACTTTTACCTATTTTTCTAGCAACGTCGATAACAGCCGATAAATCTGCCTCACCTGTTTCTTTTGGTGGAGTACCGACAGTAATAAAAACTATTTCTGACTCACTGATTGCCTGATCGTATTCTGAAGTAAAAAATATTCTTTTTGAATTAAGATTTTTTTGTAATAATTCTTTTAAACCTGGTTCATAGATAATTGGATCTCCAGATTTTAACCTTTTTAATTTATCAGGAGTATGGCCAATTACCCAGACTTTATTGCCAAAATTTGCGAATACACAAGCTGTAACTAGTCCAACATAACCATGCCCGACAATTGAGATAGTCATATTTATAAATTATAAATTACAAATTATAAATAACAATTGAATATTAAATGATAAATATTTAATCATTAAAATATTTATTATTTGTCATTCATTTGTTGATTTGTAATTTGACATTTGTAATCGTATTTCTTCTAGTCCTTCTTCAAAGCTTTTCATCTTCCAAAAATCGTTTTTTTTACTTCTGATATCTGCGTTTTTTGGTAGCGCTGCCTTACCCTTAATATATTCTTCATAGGTAGTTTTACCAATTAGAGCTGGATCTAAATTAAATTTTTTAGCAATAATTAACGCTGCTTCAAATGGTGAGATCGCCTGAGGTCCTACAAGATGAAAGATTTCAGGCGAATAATTATTAAATAGATATTTTAATCCATAAGCAATATCATCAATAAATGTCGGAGTCATTAGGGAATCAGTAATCATTAATAAAGGCTTTTTGTTTTCAAGATAGTATTTAAAAGTTCTAAAAAAATCTCTTTTTATATCAAAGTTAGCTCGATAAGGATAGGAAATTCTAACAATCATAGCCATATCTTTTACAATTTTTTCTCCTTCAAATTTGCTTTGAGCATAAGCACCAATTGGTTTAGGTTGAGAATCTTCATAAAAAGGAGGGTTTATACCGTCAAAAACAAAATCAGTTGAAATATAAACAAATTTTTTGTTTTTTTCTTTTACATAGTTAAAAACATTTTTTGTACCCTCAACATTGATTTTAAAACAAATTTCTTTATTAGTTTCGGCTCCTGCGACATTAGTATAGGCAGCAAGGTGAAAAAAAATATCAAAATCAATATCTTTAAGACTTTTTTCAA
>Ga0172371_10014842_pt1 | contig 9996 bp, 11 predicted proteins | sample Lak12m_FD_114543 | JGI IMG/M metagenome (GOLD analysis project Ga0172371, IMG submission 114543) | Freshwater microbial communities from Kabuno Bay, South-Kivu, Congo - kab_022012_12m | ecosystem: Environmental > Aquatic > Freshwater > Lake | place: Democratic Republic of the Congo: South-Kivu... | reverse complement strand
CCGGAGAGTTGCTGGTAGAGGGTGTCGGCCAGGCCAATGCCCTTGCCGCTGGCCATCTCCTTGGCCAGCCCCTCATCGTACATCGATTCGTACATATCCCCGGCGTAGCCGCCTTGCAGGAGCCCATCCTTGGGTACCGTCCGCCGCATGGCGGTCAGCATCTGTTGCAGGATGATGGCCTCGAAACCCTGGCAGGCCTTTTTGAGCTCGGCCTCCTTCTTGGTATCGGCAGTTTGGCCGGTTCCCTTGAGGGGAATCGCGGTCTTGGTTTGAATCTGCATGGCGCCTCCTAGATGATGCTCAACTCGGCCTGCATGGCCCCGGCGGCCTTGATGGCCTGGAAGATGGCGATCAGGTCACGGGGGGCGGCGCCGACGGAGTTTAAGGCCCGCACCAGCTCGCCTAAGGTGACACCGGGGGTGAGTTTGACCAGCTTGTTGCTCTTGCTCTTGCCGCTCTTGGCGGCGATGTCGTCGGTCATCTTGCGTACCATGTCATCGGTCAAGACCTTGCCGACCAGGTCTTTGCCGGGGGGTTGATTGGGGTCGTTGGTCACCTGGATGCTCAAGGGGCCGTGCGAGAGGGCCAGCTCGCTGATGCGGACATTTTCGCCCATGACGATGGTGCCGGTGCGCTCGTCGATCACCACCTTGGAGATGGCGTCGGGTGAGACCTCCAGGTTCTCCAATTCGGCGAGCAGGGCGATCTCCTGTTGACGGTAGCGATTGGGCACGCTGACGACGACGGTGGCCCCATCCTTGGCCCGGGCGGCGTTGCCGCCAAGGAAGGTGTTGATGGCTTGGCTCAGGCGCGAGACGGTGGTGAAGTCGGGCGAGTTGAGGCTCAAGGTGATCTCGTTCTTGCCGGCGAAGGAGACCGGCACCTCCTTCTCGACCGTTGCCCCGGCGGGGATGCGGGCCACGGTCAGGTGGTTGTCCTGGCTGCCGTCGGCCACCGCCCCGGAGGCCTTGAAGCCGCCGATGCTGACTGGCCCTTGGGCGATGGCGTAGGTCTCTTCGTCCAAGCCCTTGAGCTGGGTGGCCACCAAGGTGCCGCCTTGCAAGGAGGAGGCGTCGCCGAGCGAGGAGAGGGTGACATCCAGGGGCTGACCGGCCTTAATGAAGGGGGGCAGGGTGGCGGTGACCAAGACTCCGGCCACGTTCTTGACCTTCAAGTCGTTGCCGTTGACCGACATGCCGACACTCTTCAGCATATTGGTCAGACCCTGGGTGGTGAAGGCCGATTTGTTGCCGTCGCCGGTGCCGTTTAGGCCCACCACCAGGCCGTAGCCGACCAGTTGGTTGCCGCGCACGCCTTTGACGGCGGCCAGATCCTTGACCCGGGTGGCCTGGGCCTCGCTGCCGATGACCAGCAAGGTGACAATGAGCAGGGCGGTGTGGATGATCTTCATGATGGTTCCTCAAGAGATGGGGCGGGGCAAGGCCTCGCCCCTAGCAACAGCAAGGGACATGCCAGCGGAGGCATGCGGGAAAGAACGAAACGATAACGATAGGTTGTATGGATAGTGGCGTCGCCCTGGCCGCAGGTGGGCAAAAAGTGCCGAGTCGAGGCCCAGGGGGGATTGGTCGCCACGGTCGCCCTGGCCCTGTTTAGAACGGCCAAATGACATCGAGGGCATTGCTCAGCCAGCCCGGTTGCTGCTTGGAGGCCAGGGCCCCGGTGCCGTTGTACTCGATGCGGGCGTCGGCGATATTGGAGGAGAGGATCGAGTTGTCTTGAGAGATATCCGATGGCCGCACCAGGCCGGAGAGGATGATATGCTGGGTCTCGTTGTTGACCCGCACCTCGCGGTAGCCCTGGATCATCAGGTTGCCATCCATGGCGATGTCGACCACCTTGGCGGAGAGGGTGGCGGTGACGGTGCTGTCACGCTTGGTCTCGCCCTTGCCCTGAAAGGAGTTGGCCATGTCGGCGTTTAAGTTGGTAAGCCCCGGGGTGTTCTGGCCACCCTTGCTCAGCAGCGACTTTTCAAAGCCAAAGAGCGAGGAGATGCCGCCGGTGAGGCTTGAGTCGCGTGAGGTCTTGGTCTCGGCGGTCTTCTTGCCGCTTGAGGTCTCGACGATCTTGACCAGCACGATGTCACCAATGCGGTGGGCCCGGTTGTCCTCGTAGAGGTTTTTTGACTTGGCGGTGAAGATCGAGCCCTCGCTCGGCCGGGCGATTTTCTCCTCGCTCAACGGCAGGCTGAGGCGCTCGGGCATCGGCGGCGGGGCCTGTGCGGTTTGGTTGACGCAGGCGGTCATGGCCATGAGCAGGGCGAGGGTAGGGGCTAGTGTTCTCATCGGTTGTCTCCATCTTGGGTCGGGTTAGCCCGCAGGGCGTAACCCGACATTTTGGTCGCTTCGTTCTTCGGCTGTCGGGTTACACCCTGCGGGCTAACCCGACTACTGGGCCTGCACGGCCCCCGGCCCCAGGACCTTGGCGACGACCTCCTTGCGGCTCATCAGGTTTTTGACCTTGATCAGCTCGCCCAAGGCCCCGGCGCTCTGCACCCGGCCGGGGACGCTGACCAGCAGGGAGTCGGAGGCGGCGAGGATGGAGACGACGTCGTTGCGTTTGACCATCTCGGGGGCCTGGAGGAGGTTGCCGTAGAGGATCGCCCCGGCCTGGAGGGTGGTCTTGAGTTCCTTGCCAATCGCCGCCGATTCCTCGCGAACGAGGTCGGTGCCGAGCATGGTCAGGTTGCGGCGCACCCGTTGCAGGTGGCCGGCTTCGATTCGGGTGTGACGGGGGAGGCTGCTGGCTAAGCAGACCACCTCGCCGAAGAGGGCGAGGTCGCCGCTCAACTTGACCCTGCCCTGGGCCACGCCGTCCACCAAGAGATCGGCCACCAGCACCTGTTGACCCAGTGGTTTGGCCTGCCTGCCGGAGAGGAGCCTTGCCTCCAAGGCCCCGGTGGGCAGGCGAATGGTCTCCGGTTCGACGTTGAACCTTGTCAGCTCAAGGTCGGCGCGGGGGAGGGCGGTGCCGGAGGTCGCCAGATCAAGGAAGATGTCTTGCAACTCCGCTTGGCCGACGGCCCTGACATCCCCTTCGGCCCCGGCGGCGGAACCTTGGGCTAGGCCGAGACTGAGGAGGCTGAGAGTGAGGATGAGGAGGCGTTTCATGGTCTACCGTTTGAGGGTGTTGGCGATTTCGAGGAGCTGATCGGCGGTGGTGATGGCCTTGGAGTTGGTCTCAAAGGCCCGTTGGGTAACGATCAGGTTGACCATCTCCTCGGTGACGTTGACGTTTGAGGTCTCCAGAAAATTTTGGGCCAGGGTGCCGATGCCGTTGCTGCCGGGGTTGGCCTCGGTGGGTGGGCCGGAGGCGGCGCTCTCCTGGAAGAGGTTGCCGCCGACGCTCTTTAGGCCCGCCGGGTTGATGAAGTTGTGGATGGTCAACTGCACCGAGCCCAAGGTCTGCTGGGCCTGATCCTGGGCCACCAGCATGCCGCCCTTGTCGATATTGAGCGAGGTGGTGCCCGCCGGGATGGCGAACTCAGGCTGCAGACGGTCGCCGTTGGCGGTGACGATGTAGCCGTCGGCGTCGCGCTTGAAGCTGCCGTCGCGGGTGAAGTAGGGGACGCCGTCGCGCATGATCTGGAAGAAACCGTCGCCCTCGATGGCCATGTCCAAATCGTTGCCGGTCTCGGTGAAGGAGCCCTGGGTGAAGATCTTCTGCACGGAGGTGACCTTGGTGCCGAGGCCAATCTGCACGCCTGTCGGCACCATGCCACCGGCCACTGTCTCCGCCCCGACCGAGCGTAGGGATTGGTACATGAGGTCTTCAAACTGGGTGCGGCTCTTTTTGAAACCACCGGTGTTGACGTTGGCCAGGTTGTTGGAGATGACATCCAACTGGCTTTGCTGACCGTTCATGCCGGTGCGGGCTGAGTATAGGGCGCGGATCATGGTGTGCTCCTCACAATAAGGTTAAGACGGACGGCGGGGGCGGTGCCCCGCTGGCAGACCGTTTTGTTGGCGTTATGTCAATTTGCCGACTCGGGATGTTGACTGTTGGTCGATATCGTCGGTGGTTTGGATGGCCTTCTGTTGGCTCTGGTAGGCCCGTTGCAGGTCGATCATCTCCGTCATCTCGGAGACGATGTTGACGTTAGCCCCCTCCAGGAACCCCTGTTGGATAGAGGGCGCTGCCACCGCTTGCTCTTGGGCGGCGACCCCCTCCTTGAGCCGGAAGAGGTTGTTGCCCTCCTTCTCCAGGCCCTGGAGATCGGCGAAGCTCACCAGCCCCAGGCGGTTGATGGTGGTGCCATTGGCGGTGATCAGGCCGTCGCGGCCAACGGCGACGTTTTGGCCGGTGAGGGTCACCGGCCCGCCGTCACCGAGCACCAGGAAACCCTCCGAGGTGCTCAACTGGCCTTGGCTATTTAAGGTGAAGTTGCCGTTTCGGGTGTAGCGCACCCCGGCGGGGGTCTGCACCTTAAAGAAGCCCTCGCCGTTGATGGCGAAGTCAAGCGGGCTGTCGGTCTGCTTGGCGCTGCCCTGCTGCTGATCGGTCAGCACCTTCAGGGCCTTGCCGACCCGAGGACGCTGGTCGGCGGCCTTGAACATCATCTCCCAGAAGGTGATGTCCTCCTTTTTGTAACCGGCGGTATCGACGTTGGCCAGGTTGTTCGAGATCTGATTCAAGCGATGTTCCTGGGCCAGCATGGTCTCTGTCCCTTCGATCATGCCGAGGCGGTTTTGGATAAACACGGGGTAGGCTCCTTTGCGTTGGTTGGGTGGCTGAGTGTGGTTCTGCCTGGCTCTTATAGCAAGTTGTGTGCCATGCCCTGGGGCAGTTTTTTGCTCGAAGGAAGAGTGACCTCCCACAGGGCAAGCAGGGTTTTTGGGTAAGCACTCACTCACCACCTCAGGCCACAACGCGGCCACCTACCGGCGGAAGTTTTTGCCTAGCGGCGGGGCGATCAGCGTTTGGGCGGGGTGTAGCCTTGATTGGTGCGGTAGATGAAGGCCAGGATCTCGGCGACCAGGGCGTAGGTCTCGGGGGGGATCTCTTGGTTCAGCTTCAGGCGGGAGAGGACTTCGACCAGGTCGCTGTCCTCCTGGATGGGGATGCCGTGTTCCTTGGCGAGGGCGATGATGGTCTCGGCCATCTGGCCCCTGCCCTTGCCAACCAGGCGCGGGGCCTCATCCTTCTCCTTGTCGTATTTGAGGGCGACGGCTTTTTTTTGAGGCTTTGTCTTGCTGGAAGCAGGCTTTTGCGGCATAGTGGCGAGACATTTAGGTCGTGGGGAAGGTGAGAGGCCGGGGTGTCCGGCCTGGCTATTGACCGATCAATAGGCGATTCCTGCCGATTTGGCAAGCGACAACGGCCCCTGCAACTGCGATCCTGAAAACACTTTTCCTATCTATCAACCATGACAGATACCACTTCTCGGCAGCAGAATACGACAGAGGCCAAGGCCGTCGTCCTCTTGAGCGGCGGACTTGATTCGACCACGGTCTTGGCGATGGCCAGACAACAGGGCTACCGCTGCTGGTGCTTGAGCTTTCGCTACGGCCAGCGGCAAGCGGTTGAACTCCAGCGGGCGAGCGAGAACGCCGCCCTCTACGGGGCCGAGCGTCACCTTATTGTAGAGGCGGGGTTGGATAAGATCGGCGGCTCGGCGCTGACCGAGGCCATTGCCGTGCCTAAGGATACGAATGTCTGTCAGGGCGGGGGACAGGAGATCCCGGTGACCTATGTCCCGGGGCGGAACACCATCTTCCTCTCCTACGCCATGGCCTGGGCCGAGGTGGTGGGGGCCTGGGATATCTTCATCGGGGTTAACGCCATGGACTACAGCGGCTACCCGGATTGTCGTCCCGACTACCTACAGGCCTTCGGCCAACTGGCCAACCTGGCGACCCGGGCCGGGGTGTCGGGGGCGGGGCGATTCACCATTCATGCCCCCCTGTTGCATTTGACCAAGCGGGAGATCATTGAGGCCGGGATGGCCTTGGGCGTCGATTACCACAAGACGCACAGTTGCTACGACCCTGGCCCTCTGGGCCTGGCCTGTGGCCGCTGTGACGCCTGCCAACTGCGGCGCAAGGGGTTCGCTGAGGCGGGACTCATCGATCCGCTGGCTTACCAGCAGGAGGGAGGGGGCGGTGAGTGAGCGGTCGCAGGCTATGACGGCAGGGCACCTGCTGATGGTGGGGCTCCCCGGACTTAAGCTGGACGACTCGACCTTGGCCTTGATTCGGGACGAGGGGGTACATAACTTCATCCTCTTTCGCCGTAATGTCCGTGATCGGCAACAACTGACCGATCTCTGTGCCTCGTTGCGGCAGGCCTGTCTGGGGTTTGGTCTGCCGCGGCCGCTGATTGCCATCGACCAGGAGGGGGGGCAGGTGGCCCGCCTGCCGCCGCCTTTCACCCTGTTGCCCGCGCCCCGGCTCTTGGCGGACGGGGCCGATGCCCACCGCCAGTTGCGCCACTACGCCACCCTCTGTGCCAGCGAGCTGGCCGAGGTGGGGGTCAACTTCAACCTGGCCCCGGTGCTCGATGTCTGTCCGGCGGGGGAGGGCCTCTTTATGGAGCGGCGCTGCCTGGGGGATGAGCCGCAGCGGGTGGGGGAGTTGGGGGGCATCGTCATCAAGGCCCTGCAAGATGGCCGGGTGGCGGCCTGCGCCAAGCACTTCCCGGGCTTGGGTGCCGCCCTGCTCGATCCGCACCTCGAACTGCCGGTGGTCGATCGGCCGGCGGCGCGTCTGTTTGACGAAGACCTGGTGCCCTTTCTGGCCGCCTTCGCTCAGCGGGTGGCGGCGGTCATGACCTCACACGCCCTCTACGCCGATCTCGACCCCGACTTGCCGGGTACCCTGTCGGCCAAGGTGGTGGGGGAGCTGATCCGCAGACGCTGTGGCTACGACGGCCTGGTGGTCACCGACGATATGGAGATGGGGGCCATCGAAAAATTCATGGAGTTCACGGCGGCGGTGCGGACGGCCTTCTGGGCCGGGGCCGATCTGGTGCTGATCTGTCATGACCACGACAAGATTCGCCGGGCCTTGGCGGCGCTGCGTCTCGATCTGGCGGGGGAGGCGGCTGTGGCACGGGTGGCCGATTCCCTGCGTCGACAGGCGGAGATTTTGCGTTGGGTGGCCGCTTGAGAGGGCAGGCCTGATGACGCTGTGGGAAGAGGCCGTCCCCCTGATGCGGGCCGGGAACCATCGCCAGCTCCGCGACCTCGCCTACGGTGGCAGGCCCGGCCACAAGGTCTACCCGCCCCGGCCCCTGGTCTTCAACGCCATGCGGCTGACCCCCTTTGACGAGGTGCGGGTGGTCATCCTTGGCCAAGACCCCTACATCAACGAGTTCCAGGGGGTGCCCGAGGCCCACGGCCTCTGCTTCTCGGTGCCGGAGGGCCTGCCGACCCCGCCTTCGCTGCGCAACATCTTCCAAGAGATCCAAAACTCCATCTACGGGGGACAGGCCCAGGCCTTCCCCACCGACCTCTCGCGTTGGGCCAGACAGGGGGTCTTGTTGCTCAACGCCAGCCTCTCGGTGTTGGCCGGACAGTCCAACTCCCACGCCAACCTGGGCTGGCAGCAACTGACCGACGATATCATCCGCACCCTCTCCGCTGACCGCGAGCACCTGGTCTTCATGCTCTGGGGGGCCTTCGCTCAGAAAAAGGAAGCCTTAATCGACCAGCAAAGGCACCTGATCCTCAAGACCAGTCACCCCTCACCGCTCTCCGCCCATCGCGGCTTTCTTGGCTCCGGGGTCTTTGCCCGCTGCAACGATTCCCTTCGGCAGTGGGGGCAGGCCCCGATCACTTGGTGAAGAGGGTGCCATTTTTTACATAAACCGTCTGGTCAAGACGAAGATCTTTGTGTATATGTGTGGTTAGCGCGGCACGCGCAATCGATGCCGCTGGACGGCAGGGGCGCCTGGATCGACCAGACGCTGTGGCGTATCTGTCCTCCGATAAGGTTGGGGGGGCGGGTGCAGGGATCAATTATCTATAGGGGGGTTCTATGGAACTTCAAGTAGAAGGCCGGAATGTCGAGATCAGGAAATCGTGGCAGGAGAAGATTGAAGAAGAGCAGGGACGTCTCGATCGTCATCACCCGGGCCTGGTGCATAATCTGAGGGTTACTATCGCTGGGACGGCGAGTCACAAAGAGGGCGGCTACGAGCTGCAGTTGGTGGCTTCGGTGCCCAACGATACGGTGGTGGTGAAGCGCAAGGGGGAGAACGTCAAGGCCCTGTTGATCGACGCCTTCGATACCATGGGCCTACAGTTGAAGGAGTTGCAGCGCAAGCGGCGGCAGACGGTCAAGGTTGGCGATGCCTTCCAGGAGGGTGCGGTCGTCGAGGGTGTGGTTAAAAAGTTGGTGCATGGCGAGTCCTACGGCTTTATTGCCGGCCCGGATGGCCGTGAGGTCTACTTTCACGAGAATGCCTTGAAGGGCCTGAAGATGGAGCACATGACCGAGGGCGACCTGGTCAAGTTTGGCGAGTCAGACGGCGACAAGGGGCCCTGTGCCTCGTGGGTACGCTCGGCCTGAGCGCCTGGGGCCATCGTCATGGCCGAGAAATCGACTGGGTCGAGGGTGTGTAGCCGTAGGTCGGGTTAGCCCGCAGGGCGTAACCCGACAAGCAGACTTTTGAGCCCACAGGGGATGCCTCTGTGGGCTTTCTCTTTTTGGCCTGCGGGTCAAACGTTACTGGTTGGATGAGGAGGGGGGGGGATGAGTCAAGGACAGCAGGTTGATATCGGGGCGGGGTATGGCGAGATGGCGGCGGTGGATGTGGCGGCGAGGATCGTGGCCCGTAAGCGGGAGCTGGGGGATGATCTCCTGATCCTCTGTCACCACTACCAGCAGGACGCCGTCTTTGCCTTTGCCGACGAGACGGGGGATTCCCTGAAGCTGGCGCGGCGGGCGGCGGAGGCCCAGGGGCGGTGTTATATCGTCTTCTGTGGGGTACACTTCATGGCCGAGTCGGCCGACATCCTGACTTCGGAGCGGCAGGTGGTCATTTTGCCCGACCTGAGCGCCGGTTGTTCGATGGCCGATATGGCCTCCTGTGAGGAGGTCGAGGAGGCCTGGCAGGAGTTGGCTGCCGTCACCGCTATTGGGCGAGTTACCCCGCTCACCTACGTCAACTCCTCGGCCCGCTTGAAGGCCTTCGTTGGCGAGCACGGCGGCTCGGTCTGTACCTCATCGAACGCCGAACGGGTCCTGGCCTGGGGCCTGGCGTGTGGCGAGAAGGTCTTCTTCTTCCCCGACGAGCATCTGGGGCGCAACTCGGCCCAGGCCTTGGGCCTATCCGCCGATCAGGTTGTCCTCTGGCGGCGGGGGGAGCGGCTGGGGGGCAACTCCCCGCAGGACTTGGCGCGGGCCCGGGTCATCCTCTGGGATGGCTACTGCACGGTGCATATGCAGTTTTCGGCGGCCCAGGTAGAGGCCGTGCGCCAGGCAGACCCGGCGGTCAAGGTGATCGTCCACCCCGAGTGCCGCCAGGAGGTGGTGCAGGCCGCCGACCTCTACGGTTCAACCGAGGCGATCATCAAGGCGGTCTCCCAGTCGGCCCCGGGCTCCAGTTGGGCGGTGGGGACGGAGGTCAACCTGGTCAAGCGGCTGGCCCAGGCCTACCCGGATCGGCGTATCCGCTCGTTATCTCCCGTCGAGTGCCTATGCTCGACCATGTACCGCATCGACCCGCCTCACCTGCTGTGGGCCTTGGACAACTTGGCGGCAGGCCGGGTGGTCAATCAGATTGTCGTCGAGGCGGCGACCGCCGTTCAGGCCAAGAAGGCCCTCGATCGGATGCTGACCATCTGATCAGGCAGGAGCGGCCCTCAGCCGTTCGCTACAGATCACAGAGATACTTCTTGATTTTTTTGTCAGCAAATTCAGATTTCCTGATCCCAGCCGCTTATTACAGCCAATATCCGGAATAGTGAATGGCATATTGCCTTTCCGGTAGGGTCGGTTACAATATTTTGCATAGCGATTCTCCGAGGAGGTTATT
>Ga0172371_10014839_pt1 | contig 9996 bp, 4 predicted proteins | sample Lak12m_FD_114543 | JGI IMG/M metagenome (GOLD analysis project Ga0172371, IMG submission 114543) | Freshwater microbial communities from Kabuno Bay, South-Kivu, Congo - kab_022012_12m | ecosystem: Environmental > Aquatic > Freshwater > Lake | place: Democratic Republic of the Congo: South-Kivu... | reverse complement strand
CACCGAACTCCCAGTTCACTTCCAGCGGCACCCGGTTGCCGGCAATCCACGCGGGTCACCACTGGTTCCAATACCGACTGACGCTCGGCACCAACCGCGCCGCCGTCACGCCCGTCGTCCGGCAGGTGCGGCTGGGCGACGAACAACGGTGGATCGAGGACCGCGCCTGGCCGGGGGCCGACACTTCGCCTCCGCAACTGCTGGACTACGCGCCGCGACGCACGGACGATGCCCGTCAGCCATTAGTGTTCTCGTTGTCCGATGGCCCCGACGGCGTGGGTATCGATCGCCATTCGGTGGAAGCGTTCCTGGACGGCACGCCGATCACCGCGCAGTTCCACCGCGTCGGAACCGCCTTTCGATACGAGCCGCGCGAGCCGCTCAGGCCTGTCTTCGGCCTGGCGGCGATCGAAGACTGGTCAATTGCGAACTACAACTCGGCGCTGACCATACGCCAGGGGCCGCGGCGCGAGCCTGGCGGCGGCTCGTCGATCGAGGTCCGCCGGCAGGGCGAGAAAACGGATACGTCCTTCGCCCTGGCGTCACCGGCCGTCTCCGTGCAAGAAGGCGCGACGTACCAGATTGCGATTTGGTCGCGTCACACCATGGACCTTCGCCATGCAGGGAGCGGGGAAGGTCCGAGCGGCTCGGTCCGCTGGCTCGATGGCCAGGGCCACCCTCTTGGCGATCCCGTGCGGCTGGACCTGGGCGGCCCCAGCCCTCAGTGGCGACAGACGCAACTCGAGCTGACGGCCCCGCCAGGCGCACAGTCTGCCGTCATGCGGATCGGCTGGGACTACCCGGACATCGTCGCCGGCGATGAAGCCGCTTTCGCCGATCCGCGGTTCGACGGCTCCCACCCGGAATCGGGAACTCGGCCGAACTTGCACCGCGTGCTCGTCAAGGCTCGCGATTTCGCCGGCAATGCGTGCGAGCAGTTGTGGTGGATCTCGGTGCAGCCGCCGCCGGCATCGGGCGTCGCCACCGTGCGCGACGACGGCGTGATCCTTGTCGACGGAAAGCCGCTGTTTCCCATCGGGCTGTATTCCGTGTGGAAGCGGGAACACAACGGCAACGATTTCAACCGCTGCTTCACCGAGCTTCGCGAGGCGGGCTTCAATACGATCCACACCTACCACACGCAGCGCGACGCCGACTTAAACGAATTCTACGCGGCGGCCGAGCGCCACCGGCTCCGCGTGATCATCGCCCCCCGCGGCGGGGCCAATAGCAACGACCCGCAGAGCGCGGTCCGCACCGTGATCGAGGAGTGCCGCCAGCCGGCCCTGCTGGCCTGGTATCTCGCCGACGACACGGCCAGCCACATCAGCGCCGACGAACTGCGGCGCGTGCACCGGGCGATCCGCGACGTCGATCCGTTCCACCTCACGGTCCAGGCCGATGGCGTGTTCGCCGGCGGCACTCGGCCATCGCGGTACACCGACTACGTGGACTCGACGGATGCCTTTCTGCCGGAAATCTATCCCATCCGCTCCGATAAAGACTGCGAGGTCGCCAACGTGACGCGCGACATGAAGCTCATCGGCGACGACCTGCGCCACGCGGGGCGCAAGGCGCCGATTTGGGCGATCATCCAGGATTTCGAAGGCTGGGGTTGGCAGCGATATCCCACGGAGGCCGAAATCCGCGTGATGACCTACCTGGCCATCATCCACGGGGCGAATGGGATGACCTATTACACCTATGGCGGAACCGGCAAGAACCACGGCGTTACCCACGATCCGCAGGTGTGGGCCGCGCTGAAGCGGATCTCGCGCCAACTGGCCGATCTCCACGACGTGCTGGTCCAACGCGACCCGCCGCAGAAGCAGCAGATCCAGATCCTCAGCGGCCCGCAGACCGACGGCCTCGGCTATCCGGCCGTGAGCACGCTGCTGAAAGAGCATCAAGGCCGACGCTACCTGCTCGCCGCCAACTCCTCCCGTGGGGCAGTGCGAGCGCGGGTCAACGCCGGCGTCGGAACTGGCCAGGTGCAGGTGCTGTTCGAGGACCGCCGGCTTACGGCGAAGGTCGGAGTATGGGACGATGAGTTCGCCCCGTACGCCGTCCACGTGTATGCTTGGTAAACTCCGGCCATGGAAGAAGAGAATCCACCCTCCATTTCGGGAACCCAACCATGAAAACAACGGCCGCCTGTCTGTTCGCCCTCATCCGTGCCGCTACCACCCTGCGTGACGTTGCGTGACGAGCGGCTACGTCAACTCTAGGGGCAATGATGAGGTTCCTTGGATGTTGCAATCCCACGCCGCGTGGTACAATGCGGCGCCGCGCAGCAAGCAGGAAGCCGCGGCCGGCGCGGTTGGCCAAGCTCGGTTTGCTGGCAGCGACGGCCCCGGGGGTGCTTGGGCTTGAGCCTTGCTTGGAGTCGTTGGTATCCGATGTTCTGAATGTACCGCAAGAAGACGTTTATCAAGGTTTGAGCGTCACAGCCTCGCCAGGCCCACCCTACGGATTGTCGATCTTGACGGCAGACAATTGCTGTGTCCTCAGGCGGCCCGATGCTCGACCGCCCACCAGCTTGCCAGCGAACCGGCCACCAGCGCCGCACACCCCAGCCACAGTCCGGCCGGCGGCGTCACGCGCAAATAGGCCGCCGCCACAAGCGTCGACAGAAGCGGAGTCAGATAAGAACAGGCCGACACCAGCCGCATGTCGCCCTGGCGCATCGCCCGATCCCAGCAGGCATAGGCAATCGGCACCGTGAGGCCCATCAGCCCGGCCTCGACAAGCGCCGGAATCGCAAACCAACCGCCCTCCGAACGAAGTCCGCTCATGGCCACCAGCAGCACGCCCGCCACGAGCACGAACAACGGCACGGCGCCCGCCGAATGCGCGCCGGCCCAGCGCCGCGCCAGGTTCGAGTACAGCGCCCAGGAAACAGCCGCAGCCAAGGCGCAAGCAAATGCCACCGGATTGCGTCCCATGGCCTCCGGCACCGCGGCCAACGGGATCGACTGCCCCTGGCTGAGCACCACGGCTATGCCCGCCAGACCCAAGAGCGTGCCCGGCACGAGCACCCAACTGGCCCGCACGTGGAGCAGCGGAAGCGAAAACAGGATCGTCAGCGCCGGCCAGAGGTAATTGACCAGTCCCAGGGAGATCGACTGCTGGTGATCTTCAGCCAATCCCAGGGCGAGAAAGAAGGCCGCCGTGTAGAACACGAACAGTCCACCGCAGCCCAGCAGATAGCGTCGCGGCAGCCCCAGCATCACGCGCATCGCCCCCGGCTGCCGAATCAGGCTCCAGCCCAAGCCGACCACGCCGCCAAACGTATAGACCACGGCCGCGGCACTGAGCGGGCCCAACTGGCGACTCACGCTCCGAGCCAAGGCCACGCTCGTGCTCCACAGCACAATGGCCAAGAGTCCACCGACGGTCGCACGGAGATTCATCCGACATTTCCCATATGCACTGAGCCTAGCCCACGGCGATCAGCAGGAATTGTCGCATCGAATCCCCCTTCACTTGTTGCCCGAACCGCGCCTTCCACATGCGTCTGCCAAGGCAGCGCATTTCTTTACTAGATAGCCAGATACTCATTGTGGGACGATCACCTTCACGCCCTTAAACATGAACGGATTATCACTGAGTCTCAGGGGTTTGCCGCTGGCGGTGGTGACATTCTTCAGGACGACCTTTTCAGTCTTAACGTTCGGATATTTCTCCTTGTAGGAATCGTCTGTGAACTTCGCGTTGAAGTCAGAGAAAATGGCCGGCCCACGATATTTGTCCGGATGTTGGGTGTCATCGATCCGCAGCGTGTCGATGGCAATCTGTTTAGGCATGTAACAGGTATAACCAAAGTCGTGCTGGCCCGAATAGGATCCACTGATCAGAGCTGCCGTGGCGGGCCTGCCGCAGGAGGGAACGAAAACGCAGTTCTTGATGATGAACTCGCCTTGCCAGGTGCAGCCATAATCGGAACGCAGGTTGATGAAACTGCTTCCGTAAACAGTGCTATTCTCCACGACCAGCGTCCCAAAGCCGATGGCGTTGATCCCCGCATGGCCCAACGTCGAATTGCGAATCGTGGCGTTGGTGACCCCCTGATGGGCATCAAAACGAGAAAAGACGCACTTGTCGAGAAGAAGGTTCTTGCAGAAGTTGGTGCCCATAATTCCCCAGCGGCTGCGGTCCTTGATGTCGTTGCTCTGACTGCAGTTGATGAAGGAGATGTTCAGCGCCCGGTTGAGGGAAATGTCGTAGGTGCCCATGCTGACCGGCTTGCCCACTGAGCCGATGGTAACGAATGTCTTGTGCCCGGCAAGGACGGAGTTTTGCACCGTGACGTTGGCACAAGAGCTGATATTGATGAATCCGCCGTATGGCGCGCCATGGTCTCCCTCGCCAGTGATGCGGTGCTCCACTCCATTGACCACCACGTTCGAACGCCTTATCCCAATTCCTCGGCTGTAGTAGCTGTACTTCGACTCGACAGCGTTGGCTTTGGTGGTAAACCGTCCGCCGGTAATGGTCAGCCGCGTCTTGTCCATCGGCTGGACGATTATGTTCGTGATCTGGTCGAAGTCCCAGATGATCGGCGTATTCACGTCGACCTGGCCGTCTTTGTCCGCGATGAAGGTATCGGTCTGCGGGGAACCATTGTTCTGGTTCAATCCAAACCGGATGAAGTGTTTGACACGGGAATTCGAAACGCTGATGAGGCAGCTTCCGGGCAGCGAAGCGGCAATTTTGGACTGACCCTTCTTGAGAGAAGAGATCCCCCCAAGCGCGACCGGCTTCAGGGTTGATTGGACAACGAAGATGTTTGCATTGCGGTTTACGACGGCGGTGTCGTCAATGACAAAGTTGGCCATTCCCCAATCGGTGTCCGTCTGGATGACCGCCGTCTTGTCCTTTCCCCCGATGTAGTAGGTGGCCCCTTCGTCAGCTTTTACGGGAAGCCGGTGCTGGTTGGCGAATTCATGGGCCCTGACGATGGCCTCGATGTCATCGGTCACACCGTCTCCGACGGCCCCGAATTTCGCATACCGGACCACCGCAAGGTGATCTGGGGTCCCTTTCTTGTCCGGTGCTGCGGAGAAAACGAGCGGTGCCGCCCCAAAGAGACAGAGGGCCGTAGCTGCGACTAATCTTTCATAGATTCTCATAATAGCGAAGTCTTCTGCTAATCACACATCTTGTTCAGGAATGACTGATTGTGTCGCTTATTGGGCTGCCTTGGTTGGCGTCAGCAGACCGTCAGGCCGGAACCCGAGGATCACCGGCATGCCGCGCATCTCCACAAAATGGTCTTCCATGACGCCCACCTTGGGACGGCTGAGCTTGAAACGCCAGACTTCATCATGCGAGGCATCGCCGCGCTCGATCTGGAACGACTGCGCCGCGGAAATGTCGTCTTGCTTCCACGCTTGTTTGCCGGTTGGATCAAACACCGCGGCCGACACGCGTTCCAAATCGCCTTCGCCCCAGAACCGCACGGCGCAGCGATGGACGCCGGCCGGCACGAGAAAACAGAATTCGCCGGTCGTGGCCAGCAGGTGGACAGGCCCCGCCTCGCCGGCAATCATCGCGGCGTGGCTGCACGAGACGATCCGCGTGGTGTGCGAACCGGCCTGGCATTCTACGCGGTAGACGCCGGTCTCGGCGGCCGTGAAATCGACCGGCCCCTCCTGCTGGAATTCCACCTTGCAGCGTTTGACCGTCTTGCCGGCGGGACTGATGATCCGCACCTCAACCGGCTTGCCGTTGTAGCGTCCGACGGCCTGCGAGGCGAGTTGCATGGCGACCGTTTCGCCCTGCCGGGCCGGGATGAGGAAGAGGGCCTCGCCGCGCAGCCTTGCCGGCGACAGCTTGCCGCCGACGGTGGCGTTGGCCTGCACCGAGGCGAGCGGCGTTTTACCGAGCGGCCAGCGGGCGATGTGCGTGGCCTTGTCGACCGGGATCAACTGGGCGAGCGTTGCCTCGTCGAGATTGAATTCCGTCTTCTTTCCATTGCGTTCAAGCGTGACGTGGCCGGTCACGTCGACGAGCGGCACCCCGGCCGAATCGTTGAGCTTGAAGATGGGGCGATCGATGCGGTCGCGGACCGTCACGCCGGCCAACTCGATGCCGCCCAGGGGCTCGACCGTGTCGGGACGCGTCTGCAGAAGAATCGACGCGGCCGCTTTCGACTGCTCGGCCGGGTCGGCGAGCGTGCAATTAACCATCCGCAGCCGGGTGCCGCGGGGCGAAGTGGAGCAGACCGTGATGGCCGTCGTGCCGATATCCTCGAAGCGGCAATTGACCAGCTCGATCAGCCCCGGCGTCGCGCCCTTTGGGCCGCCGGAGACGACGATGCTCACCGAGCGGGCGTTCGTGCCGCGCGTAACGCAGTTCTCGACGCGAAGGCTGGTCGGATGCGTCTCGCCGTCGAGATTGGGAGCATACACGTGGAGCGCATAGCCCTGGTTGTTCTCGATCACGCAGTCGCGCATCACGCAGTTCGTAAGCCGCTCCTTGGGCGAGTTGGGCTCGAAGTCGATGCCGGCCGCGGGCGGCGTGCCGGCCGTGTCCTTCAGCGTGCAACGCTCGATGAGCAGGTTCTCGGCGCTGATCACGCTGATGCCTTGGCGATAGTTGCGGTCGCAGATCACGTCGCGGATGATTACATCTTTGCAGGGCTTGCCGCCGGGACCGGCGCCGAGGTAGATGCCGTCGCCGCCACTTTCGGCTAGAGTGAGCCCTTCGATCGTGACGCCCGTGCAGCCGTGCAGATTGATCACGTGCCGCCACTCGGCGTGCTTGTAGTCGGCCTTATTGTCATAGTCGGCGCGGCGCATACGAAGTACCGCGCCGGGGCCGACGAGGCGAATGTTCTTCTTGCCTGCGGCACTGAAAAGCGAATCGCTCGTCCCGTGGAAGCCGCCCTTCTTGGCAAGCACCTCCACGCCGGGTTCGAAGAACAGCTCCTGGTCGTCAGCAAGCCGCAGCTTGTCGACGATCCACGGCGAGGGCATCTTCTCAACCACCACCTTCTTGGCCGCCGAATTGATGGCGGCTTGCAAGGCGGCGGTCGACTCCGCCGGGTCGAAGCCCCACCACGAGGCCTGAGCGACGGGCCGTTTACCCGCACGCACCTCCTCGATGGCCTGCGGGTTGGTCGCGGCTCGGCCGACGGTCGCCGAGGCCAGGAGCAAACAGGCGACGACCCCGGCGACTCGTAATGATCGCATATGCATGGACGCACTCCTTGGGTTCAGACGAGTTTCCAGCCCGGGCGGTATTCGCGGGTGAGTAACTTGTTGGCCGCCGCGTCGTCGGTCCTGCCGGTCGCGTGGTCCCACTTGATCTTTTTACCCACGCGGTACGCCACGCCGCCGAGATGGTTGGCCACGGTGAGCAGCCCGCTGTAGCTGAAATCGCACGGCGCCTTCTTGCCGGCCATGGCGCATTCGATGAACTGGCGCTGGTGGCTCGGGCCGTCTTCGATCGACCGCGGCGGGCGTTTGAACTCCTGCGCCTTGTCGTCGAGCATGATAAGTTGCTGGCCATAGTTGGCCAGCACCATGCCGCGTTCGCCGATGAAGAGCGTGCCGTCTTTCCACTGCGGGATCCGGCCGTCGATCCAGATCTTCGGCTTCACCGTGCCCTGGTACCAATGGTGCGTCACCGGAACGAGGCCGCCGCGGCGGCCGTAGGTCCACGTGGCGTGCATGTTGGCCGGCGCGATCTCCGGATGCGGCGCGGGGCCGGTGGCCTCAACCGTCAGCGGGTGATCGAGCTTCAAGGCCCAGAAGGCCAGGTCGTTCGCATGGCTCCCCAGGTCGCTCATCGTGCCGTTCGCGAAGCTCCAGTAGCGATACCAGCGGGGGCCGGGGAAGTAGATGTCGTGGAATGGACGCATCGGGGCCGGGCCGATCCAAAGATCCCAATCGAGGAACGCTGGCACGGGCATGCCCTGGTCGGGCATCTTATCGATGTAGTCCAGCAGGCCGGCCTTGACGAACAGGTCGGCGTTGGCCTCGGCCTCGGCGCGCGACTGCATGCCCCAGGAACGCGAGACCCACGTATGGACCTCTTTCACCTGGCCGATCGCGCCGCTTTGGAGCAACTCGACCACGCGGTGGTAGTTGGGCGTCGAGTGGATCTGCGTGCCCATCTGGGTCGTGACGTTGGCCTTCCTGGCCTCCTCCATGACCACGCGGCACTCGAACACGTCGCGCGTGAGCGGCTTCTCGCAATAGACATGCTTCTTGGCCCGCAGCACAGGCAGGATTGCGAAGGCGTGGGTGTGCTCGGTCGTGGCGATGAACACGGCGTCGATGTCGTCCATTTTCGCGTGCAGTTCGCGGAAGTCGCGGTAGGTACGTGCCTTGGGGAACTGGGCGGCCGCGTGTTCGAGGGCCTTGGAATTCACATCGCAGAGAGCGACCAATTCGACCAGGTCGGCCATCTTCTTCGACTCGCCGACGTGGGAGCCCCCCCGTCCGCCGGCGGCAATGCACGCCACGTTCATCTTGGAGTTGGGCGACTTGGCCGAGAGCACGGCCGGCGATCCGAAGGCCGTTGCTCCGGCGGCAAGGGCCGTGGTTTGCAGGAAACGACGACGCGACGCAAACGAGCGCGGGTTCATGGCGGGCCTCAATGGGTGTGTGGGGATGACGATTCCGGCCATCTTCGGCAGCCGGGGAAGGACACGGTCGGGCACTTTCGCGCGATTCTAGTCCTCGCCGATGGCCGGGTCAAGTTTTTCCGCGGCCCGCCAAACGACTCGTGCTGGTTCCATACCTCGATGCCGAGCACGGGTGGGTCGAAATCGAGTATTTCCTGGATGCGGGCCGTGGCGCCGCCGGGGTGATTAACCTTGATGCCGCCAGCGGCGGAGAAGAGTGATGCCTTCGACAGGCCGCCCGGCGGCGTCTTTCAAAGTGCTGTCGAGGGCCGCACGGAATGCATCGCGCCAGGGGCGGTTCGTGCCCTGCATCAGGCAGAAGCGTGCGATTTGCGCGGTGGGGGGATCGAACTCCAGGCGGGCGCGGAGCTGGTCCGTGTCGTTCCGGAAGTACTTCGATTCGGGCGCTCTCCCTGCAGAAGTCCTCAGTCGAGATCTCCGGCGACAGCACTCCGTGTATTGGCGCGTTGCCAAGGCCTTGGTGCGGCCTGTGCCTAGCGGCCGCATGGAAGAATCCTTGGTGACAGGGCGGCTTGACTGGGGTAGGATACGAGGGGCAAGCGACGACCGTTGAGCCTGCGACCTTTTGGCGGTAGAATCGCCGTGCCTTCAACTTCGGGAGATTGCCCGCGACACCTCGCGAAGGTTATCATAGGTGCAAATAACGCGGAAAGAGCGTTCCCAGAAACGAAAGGAGCATCATGAACCGAGAGACTCGCACTCGACGACGGACTTTCCTGCAGACCTCGTCCACCGCTCTCATCACCGGTGCGATTGCGTCGCCGTTGGCGATTCCGTCCCTGCTCCAGGCCGCGGCACCGGAACGAAGGATCAGGATTGGCTTGATTTCTGCGGCCAGCTACGGCTACATGGGAGCGCCTCGCGCTTCCGGATCGAACCACGGCACAGCCGTAGCCACGGCCTGTAACGGTTTCGACGAGACCAAGCGCAAGCTGTTCGAGGGGACGTTCGTCGCGTCAAAAAGACGGCTCGAGGGCGCCGAGGTGGTATCCATCTGGGACCCATTGAAAGAGGCGGCCCAGAAGCTCGCGGACGTCTGCAACATTCCCAAGGTCTGTGACAGCCCGGAGGAATGCGCCGAAGGCGTGGATGCGGTGATCATCCCGGACGATGGCACCGGCGAGCAATGGAAACTTGCTGTCTCCCCGCTGCGCAAGGGCGTGCCAACCTACTGCGACAAGCCGCTGGCCATGACCGCCAAGGAGGCCAAACAGGTGGCCGATCTTGCACGCCAGACCGGCACGCCCTTCATGTCGGCCAGTTCGCTGCGGTTTGTGCCCGACGTGCTGGCGCTGGCCAAGGAAGCGCCCTCGCTGGGCGACATTCATCTGGCCACGACT
>Ga0172371_10014837_pt1 | contig 9997 bp, 4 predicted proteins | sample Lak12m_FD_114543 | JGI IMG/M metagenome (GOLD analysis project Ga0172371, IMG submission 114543) | Freshwater microbial communities from Kabuno Bay, South-Kivu, Congo - kab_022012_12m | ecosystem: Environmental > Aquatic > Freshwater > Lake | place: Democratic Republic of the Congo: South-Kivu... | reverse complement strand
TTCTTTTCGATGGATTATATTTTTCCAGGTTGGATTGATTGTGGCCGGGGAAATTCTTTTTCCCCATTGTCAGAAATGTAAACCGAAACTATCCCGGACGTCAATAAAAAATGTCCTGGCCTTACCGAAATTGGGGGCAGGATCCCGAAACGGTCAATCCCCTCCCGGTTATTTTGACCGTATTGCCGGGCTTTTCATGCTATAATTAAGCCTCAGGAGCACCAGGGGCCCGCCTAAAAAATATCATGAACTATGATTATGATTCTAGGCAGTTGCGCCGAAAAAGGCAGGCATCCCAGGAAACGACGGCGGTTACCCGGGGGGACGCGCCCCCGGACCTCTTCTCCCCCTTTGACCTCATTGCAGGAGGGGTTAGACCATGGCCTCATCTCACCAGAAATTCCCGCATCCGTCTCCAGGCGCCCCCGCCGGGGGACCTTCGGAACCTGATCGGAAGCCCCGGAGACCGGCCCTCTGCTTGATCTGGGCCGCGGCCCTGATCTTGCTGGCGGCCGCCGTTCCGGCCGGGTCCCAGGACCGGGGCAAGTCCAAGCCGGCCCCGGGATACGACCCCCAGAAACATTTTACCATCGTCAAGATCGAACCGGACCCCGGGAAGGAGGAGGTAAAAATCTTCTTCAGCCAGCCGGTGGTCCTGGAAAGCCTCCGGGGCAATCTGCGGCTGCTGCCCCGGGTCAAGATCGCCTGGAACCGCACCGTCATGAGCCCCGACGGCGTCCTCAGGCTGCGGGGGGCCTTCCGGTACGGCGCCGGCTACCTCCTCACCCTGCCGGACACCCTGAGGATGGGTCATAAAACCTACCGGACCACGGTTAACTCCTTTTATATGCCGGACCGGCCTCCCAAGGTGGAATTCGTGGGGCCTCAGCGGGTCATCGAACGGGACAGCCGCCAGTTGCTCCACGTCCGGGCCGTCAACGTCAACAACCTGAAGTTTGAAGGGATCCGGGTGCCCCCCCTGTTGCTGCCCCTGGCGATGGCCATGGAGCAGAATCCCGTGGATTTCGACCGGGCCCTCAACGAGCTGAAGACCGCCGCGGCAGGGCTCCAGCCCTTGCTCAAATCTGCCGAAGACCTGGACGCATTCGGGGCCGCCCCTCTGATGGAGCAGCAACTCTTCCCGGCCGGCGGCGACAAGAACCAGCTCCGGGCGGTTTCCCTGCCCCTCGGGTTCCGCCAGGGGAAAGAGGCCGGGGTCCTGGAACTCATCCAGGTGCAGGACAACCAAGCGGGCAGCCCGGCGGCCACCCCGCCCCGGGTCTTTGAGATCACCGATCTGGGTCTGACCTATAAGCGCAGCCAGCAGAACCTCCTCCTCTGGGTCACCTCCCTCAAAGCCGGGACGCCGGTGGCCGAGGCCCGGGTCATCGGCTTCACCCGGGACATGGAGGTCTTTCCCCTGGGGCGCACCAACCGGGACGGGGTGTTGCTGTTCGCGCCCCGGGAGTTAACCGGGGTGTCCCTCAAGGACCCGAGCCACCCCAAGCCGGCGACCCAGGCGGTGAACCCGGAGGACCTGGTGCTGCTGGCGGCCGGGACCGGCAACGACCTGGCCTTCATCAAGGTGTTGCGTCAGGGCAACCTCAAGCCCGAGAAGATCTGGCAGGTGCGGGCCGGGGAAAAAGTCCGCAACCTCAAGGGCTGCGTGTTCACCGAGCGGGGCGTCTACCGGCCCGGGGAGAAGGTCTTTTACAAGGGGACCGTCCGGGAATACGGCAATGGCCGGATTTTCCCGCCGCCGGGCGAGGTGTGCTCCTTTGAGGTCATCAGCCCCAAGGGTGAGCAGGTGTTCACCAAGGAGGACCGAACTTCGGATTTCGGCACCGCGGCCGGGGAAATTTCCACCCAGAGTTACTGGCCCCTGGGAACCTACACCCTGAAGATGTCCTATGGACCGGCACCGGCGGAAGAAACTCCCGGCCGGCGGCGCGGTTACCGGGGCCGCCGGGCCGGGCTGGAGGAGGGACAGGCCCCGAAAAACCAGACCAGCGTCACCTTTCAATTGCAGGAATTCAAACCGCCCCGGCACTTCGTCACCATTGACTTTCGGCAGACTTCCCGGGTCCTGAAAGATTATGTCAACCGGGGGGAGCAGAAATCTCCCTTCGTCAAAATCAGCCTCAGCGGCTCGTATTATGCCGGGGGCCCGGTGAAGCACGGCCAGGTGCGCTGGAAAATTTTTCAATCCCACACCAATTATCAGGTCCCGGGACAGGAAAAATTCACCTTCGGCTACGCCGGCGACGAGCGGGGGGAATTGATCGAAAGCGGCCAAACCATTTTGGATGAGAAGGGCGGGGCGACCCTGGAATTTCCCCTGGACCGCCAGGTCATGAACGGGCGCCACGGCCTCTCGGTGACGGCCAGCGTGGTGGATTTCGACGGCCGCACCGCGTCCGAGACCAAGGTTTTCCAGGTAACCCCGGAGCTCCTGGTGGGCATCAGCCGCCACCCGGAGCAGGTCCGGGCCGATGCCGAACAGGTCCTCCAGGTCATGGTGGCCAGGCCGGACGGCAAGGTTCTCCGGCGGGGGACCGTCCAGGCGGAGGTCTTGCAGAAATCCTGGGCTTATCTCCCCAAGCGCAACGAGGAAGGCAATCTGTATTGGGACGGGCAGGAAGTCTGGCGCAAGACCGTGGCCAGCGACCTGACCCTGTCCAAGGGCGCGGCCTCCTTCCGGTTCAGCTTCGCCTGGGGCGGCCAGTACCTGGTGGCCTTTACTTATCAAGATGAGGCGGGCCGCAGCTTCACCTCGGCCTCCGCCTATGAGGCGATGGGGGAAAACTACGCCTACGAAAACCGGGAGCGGCCTTACCGGCCCCTGGCCCTGGTTGCGGACCAGGGGGCCTATAAGCCGGGGGAGACCGCCCGGCTTACCGCCCGGCCCGAAAGCCCGGTGTCCCGCTATCTGGTCACCCTGGAACAGGAGGGCGTGCTGAAGTATCAGGTGGTAACGCCCAAAGCGGGGGCCGACGGGTTGGAGGTGCCCATCCAGGCCGAATATGCCCCCAATCTCTACGTCTCGGTCCTGGGACTGACGCCCCGGGGGGAATTTCCGGTGTTCGCCGGCCACTACGACCTGGAAGCCCCCAATTTTTACTGGGGCACCCTTAACCTGCCGGTCCGCCAGGAAGTGGAAGGCCTCACGGTCAAAATCAGTCCCGCCGCGGCCCAACTCAAGGCCGAACCCGGGGCCCAGGTGACCCTGGACTTCACCGTCCAGGACCGCAAGGGCGGGGGAGTGGAAGCGGAGATGGCCGTGGCGGTGGTGGATGAAGCGGTTCTGGCCCTCACCGACTTTAAAACCCCCACTCTGGAGTCCCTGACCCGGTTTGACCGGCCCCTGGGGGTGTTTACCGGGGAACTGCGCTCTTTCCTGGTGCACCAGACCCCGTTCTATCTTTCCCGGAACGAACCCCTGACCGGCGGCGGCGGCGCGGGCGAAGGCGTCATCTCCAAGCTCAGGCGGCGGTTCGAGGCGGTGGCCTATTACAACCCCCGGGTGCTTACCGACGCCCAGGGCCGGGCCCAGGTGACCTTCACCCTGCCGGACAACCTGACCGCCTACCGGGTCTACGCGGTGGTGATGGACCGGGGCAGCCGCTTCGCCAGCGAGGCCCGCCCCCTGCTGGCCGCCAAGGACTTTTACCTGGAACCGGGTATGCCCGGCTTCTTCACCCAGGGAGACCACTTTAAATTCCAGGTGGCCGCCTTCAACGCCACCGACGCCCAGGGCCCGGTGCAATTCAGCGCCGCGGGGGACGGGGGGCTGTTTCTTACCGCGGTGGAACCCAAGGACCCCCTCAAACCCAAAGACAGCCTGAAACTCGAGGTCACCGGCCAGGCCGCAACCGGCGGACCGGCCGCGGCCCGTTTTGCCGGCCAATTCCAGGGAAAGACCGACGCGGTGGAACTCAAGGTCCCCATCAACTCCGGGCAGGTCCGGGAAACCCAGGTGTGGTTCGGCTCCCTGGCCGGGGCCGCCGAAATCAAGGCCCCTCTCCCGGACTATCTGGTGGGCGATAAAGCCGGCAAGATTAACCCCGCAGAGGTCCAGGCGGTCCTGACGGTGGCCGGATCGCCCTTTTTGCGCATGACCCAGGCCATTCACTACCTCCTGGAGTACCCCTATGGGTGCGTGGAACAGACCAGTTCCGGGGTCCTGGCCCTGGCGGCCCTGCGGGGCGATATTCAAAAAGGGCTGGTATCCGGGGTCAGCCTGGCCGATACCGACAAATACCTGCAAACCGGCGTGCAGCGCATCCTGGCCATGCAGACCGACGCCGGCGGCTTCGCCTACTGGGCGGGGCAGCGGCAACCTCACCTCTGGGGCACGATTTACGCAGGCGCAGCCCTGGCCCTGGCCCGGGCCAATGGGCTGCAGGTGCCGGCAGAGTCCTTGCGCCAGACCGGCCAGTACCTGAAAACCCAGATCAGGGAGCCCAGACGCGCCCTGGGGGCCAAGGCCTTTGCCGCCTACGTCCTGGCCCTCAACGGCGCCCTGGACCGCTACACTTACAACGAAGTAAAGGGGCAGTTCGCCCGGATGGACCGGGAGAGCAAGATCCTGGTGCTGTTGGCCGCCCAGAAAGCAAAGATGCAGCCGGCCAAGGAATTGAAGGCCGCCCTGAAGCCACTGTTGGGCGGCAAGGCCAAGGCGGCGCCGGACGACGCCGATGAGTTCCAGACCCGGTTCCGCACCCCGGCCCTGGCCCTGCTGGCGGCCCAGGCCATCATGCCCAACGACCCCCTCACCCGGGAAGAGGCCCTTGTCCTCCTGGGGGGCCTGGACCGCCAGGGCATCTGGACCTCCACCAGCGACACCGGCTGGGCCCTGGTGGCTTTAGGGGAATATTTTAAAGAGGCCAGCTTCGCGGACGAACCGGTGGAGATCACCGTCAGCCAGCCCGGCGTTGCCGAGAGCCACCGCCTCAGACTGGACCCCAAGGGCTTCCGCACCGTGGGCCTGGACTCCGGGGCCCTTTTGAAACATCCGGTGGTCAAAGTCGAGGGCCAGGCCGGCAAAACCTGGCTCTACAAGCTGGAGCTCACCGCCCCCCGGCTGGATATCGCCGCCACCGGGGCGGCCAACGGCTTCAAGGTCAGCCGGGTCATCAAAAACACCGACGGCTCGGACGACATCAAGGTGGGCGACCTGGTGAAAGTCACGGTCCTGATGGAGGTTCCGGCCCGGGGCCAGCGCTACGTGGTGCTGGATGACCCCCTGCCCGCCGGCTTGATGGCCCTCAACTCCGCCTTCAAGACCGAGGAGCCCCTCCCGGAGGATAACGCCGAGAACGGCGACGACTTTGATTACATCACCCCGGAAGGGACCTTCCGGTTCCGCCCCAATCACTTCGAAATCCGCACCGACCGGGTGCTGGCCTTCCGGGACCAGGTCTATCCCGGCCGCCAGAAATTCGAGTACTATTGCCGGGCCGTGTGCGAGGGCGCGTTTGTGGCCCCGGCCACCCGGGTGGCCGCCATGTACTCCCCCGGGGTGAACGGCTACGCCCCCCGGGGAGAACTGACCGTCAGGGGTCGGTAAGGCGAAAATCGGGCGGGAAAGCGAAGCGCATCCCGCCACCAGGACTGACTACTCCTTCTTTACCCCCCTTTGAAAAAGGGGGGCGGGGGCAATTTTCATTGCCGGGGTTGACCCCAGGGACCTCATGGGCGTTTCCGAGCTAATGATAACTACGGTTTCCTTGTAAGCCTATGCCGAACTATTTTCGAAACGCCACTTCTGGTTGGCTGCTGATTGCCGCGGCGTTGCTCCTGGGGGGTCTGGTCTGGCACTTTGAGGCCGCCTCCCGCCTGGACCCGGAAGCCCTGAAACCTTCCCCCGGCCCCCTGGTCCTGGACCGGGAAGGCCGGATCCTGCGCCTGGTTCCCGAGGCCCAGGGGCGGAAACTGGTGGTCTTGCCTGAGGAGGGCATCCCCCCCTTGGTGGCCGCAGCCTTCATCGCCGCGGAGGACCAGAGGTTTTCTAGCCATCCGGGCGTCGACCTCCTGGCCGTGATGCGGGCCGCGGCCGCCAACCTGGCCCACGGCCGCATCGTTTCCGGGGCGTCCACCATCACCCAGCAACTGGTGCGCCTCACCTGCCCCGGCCCCCGCAGCTATTACCGCAAGGTGGTGGAAATGCTCCGGAGTCTGCGGATCGAGCTGGCCCTCAGCAAGGACGAAATCCTGCGGCGCTACCTGGACCGGGCGCCCATGGGCAATAATCTCATGGGGGTGGAGGCCGGGGCCTGCGTTTATTTCGGCAAGAGGGCCGCCCACCTGTCCCCGGGCGAAGCCGCCCTCCTGGCCGCCCTGGTCAAGGCCCCGGGCGCTTTGAACCCATACGGCCCCAACCGGGACCGGCTCCTGGCCCGGCAGCGCTGGGTCCTGAGCCGCATGGCGACACTGGGCTATCTCACCCCCCCGGAATTTCAGTCCTGCCGGGAAGGCCCCGTCGGGTTCCGGGAAAACCGCGGCCGGCGACCGGTTTTCCCCTTTGAAGCCCCCCATTTTGTCAACCTGGTCCTGGACCGGGAGCGGCCGCCGGACCAGGCTTCCCAACGGCTTCAGACCACTCTGGACTTGCCGCTCCAGCAGCGGGCCCAGGCCATTGTGCGCTCGCACCGCACCCGCCTCCTGCAAGCCGGCGCCTCCCAGGCGGCCGCCCTGATCGTCGCCAACCGCACCCGGGAAGTCCTGGCCCTGGTGGGCTCCTGCGCCTACGGCCCCCGGGAGCAGGGCTTCAATAACGGCGCAATGGCCTGGCGGTCGCCGGGCTCCACCCTCAAGCCTTTTCTCTATGCCCTGGCCCTGGACCAGGGCTACACCCCCGCATCGGTGCTGGAAGACGTGGAACGGCGCTACCGCACCCCCCGGGGCGAATTTATCCCGGCCAACTTCGATCGGGTCTGCCACGGTCCCATTTCGTTCCGGGAGGCCCTGGGGAATTCCCTGAACCTGTCGTCCGTCCACCTCCTCAAACTGGTGGGGCCGGAGACCTACTTCGACACCCTGGCCGAACTCCACCTCATCAACCGGCCGGAGCTTGACCCTAATAACTACGGCCTGGGTCTGGTAGTGGGCAACCCTGAAGTCAGCCTCCTGCAACTGGCTGCGGCTTACGTCTGCCTGGCCAATGAAGGAAAATTCGCCCCCCTGCGCCTGACCCGGGAGGCCCCCCCGCCCGAGGCCAGGCAAGTCTTTTCTCCCCAGGCGGCCTATATCCTCAGCGACATTTTGAGCGATTCCCTGGCCAGGGCCCGCATCTTCGGGGCCGCCGCGGCCATGAACCCGCCTTACCGCATGGCCATCAAGACCGGGACCAGCACCAAGGCCCGGGATTTGTGGGCCGTGGCCTACACCCCGGAGTACACCCTGGCGGTGTGGGTGGGCAATTTCGACGGCCGGCCTGCAGGGAAGGTCAGCGGCGCCACCGCAGCCGCCCCCATCGTGGCCGACCTGGCCGAGGTCCTGTTTGCCGGAAAGACGCCGGCGCCGTTTCTCAAACCCGAAGGGGTGACCAGCGCCGAAGTGTGCGCCTTCTCCGGAATGAGGCCGGGGCCGGGCTGCGTCCACCGACGCCGGGAATTCTTCCTGGCCGGCACCGAACCCGAGAGGCCCTGTTCCTATCACCACCCCCGGGAACCCTGGCACCGCATGCCCGCAAATTTTGCCGGCTGGCTGCACCAGCGCTTTGAGAAAGGGGAGCAAGGGCGGTTTCGCCTGGCCGATTTTGACCAGGACTTGCAGCAGACCTTTCAGGGGCCCTTGGCGGCCGGTAGGGGACGGGAGCAGGTCCCAGGATGGCGGCGACCCCATTGGGCCAGCCCCAACCCCACCCCCGAAGCCGGCAGTCACCCTGCCGCCCGGACCGACGGCCTGGCCCTGCGGGTCAGCCTCAGCTATCCGCTGGCGGGGGACCGCTTCCTGTTGACGCCCGGCGCCCAAGTCGTGCGGTTGACCGCCAAAGCCCGGTGCCGGGACCCCCTCCCCGCTGTCACCTGGTTCGTGGACGGGCGGGAAGTTGCGGCCACCGGGCCTCCCTATGAACTGCCCCTGGACCTGCCCCGGGGCCGCCGCCGCCTCACCGTGGTGGGGCCGGGGGATCAGGGCGATTCGGTAGAAGTGTTGGTGCAATGATGCCCAAGGAGGACGGCAGGCGGGGGGCGCTAAGCTTTCCCGCCTTACGGGCTACGGGCGGGCTACCGACGCGGCAGGAGTATCGGGGGCGTCGTTACGGTCAGTTCCGGCGGCATCATCCAGCGTTGGTTGATGACTTCGTCATACGTCAAATGCCCCTTGTTGCCGGTGTCGCATTTTTGGAAGACTTGCAGAGCCTTTTCTTTGTCAGTGGCCCGGGCCATGAACTCCTCTTTGGTGATCCGGCGGTCACCGTTCTGGTCCAGCACGGCGCACAAGGCCCGGTCTTCCGCGCTCATGGGTTTCTCCGGGGCGGTGGCGCAGCCGGTAATCATCAGGGTCGCCAATACGGACAGGAATACGAGTCTGACAGAATTCACCTTCATTGACCCTCTCCTCCCTTTATCCGGGAAAGCCCGGTTCCATGAACCCCCACTCCCGGATGGAACGGTTCAATCAAACCAAAACTTGAGATGGAGCCGGGGAAAGGCCGGGCCGCTTCCCTTCGAGCTAAGGGACTTCTTTTCCTGAAGTAATATCCCCCGCGTACCGATTTGCCCCAACATCTATGCCCTTAGACCACAAATTAGCACAAAAATTTCTCCGGAAAAACTGTTTATTCATTTCCCGCCGGACCGGGGCGCCAGGGCCATGACGCCGAGGCGCAATCAACCGGTGGTCTAAGCGTCCCCCCTGGGCCTGCTCAGGCTGACGCCTGCGGCTGCCAATAATGAATCCGGGGTGGAGCCGTGCGCTTGACAGGCCCTGGCCGCTAAGATATCACTGAGTGGGCAACCATTAGAATCAACCGCTTAAGAGGTCACCTCATGGAACTGTTGTTTCGCCCCCGGCGTTTGCGGCGGCGGGAAGGACTGCGCCGCATGGTGCGGGAGACCCATCTCCGCCCTGAAGATTTCATCTACCCTATGTTTGCGGCCCCGGGCAGCCGGGTGCGCCGGGAAGTGCCCTCCATGCCCGGCGTCTGCCGCCTGTCTGCGGACCTGCTGGTGGAGGAGGCCAGGGCCGCCCTGGACGCGGGGGTGCCCGCGGTCCTGCTCTTCGGACTGCCGGTGAAAAAGGACGACACCGGCTCCGAGGCCGCCTCCCCCAAGGGCGCGGTGCAGCAGGCGGTGCGGCTCCTCAAGAAAAAGCTCCCCGGCCTGGTGGTGATCACCGACGTCTGCCTGTGCGGCTACACCTCCCACGGCCACTGCGGCCTGCTCACCGGCCGGGAGGTGGACAACGACGCCACCCTGGAGGTCCTGGGCCAGGTGGCCGTGTCCCACGCCGAGGCCGGGGCCGATATCGTGGCGCCCTCCGACATGATGGACGGCCGGGTGGGGGCCATCCGGGAAGCCCTGGATGAGCGGGGCTTCGAGATGACGCCCATCATGTCCTATGCGGTGAAGTACGCCTCCAGCTTCTACGGCCCCTTCCGGGACGCGGCGGAGTCCGCCCCGGCCTTCGGGGACCGGCGCTCTTACCAGATGGACCCGGCCAACAGCCGGGAGGCCCTCCGGGAAGCCGCCCTGGACGTGGAGGAGGGGGCCGACCTCCTCATGGTCAAGCCGGCCCTGCCGTACCTGGACGTCATCGCCCAGGTGGCCGCCGAGTTTGACCTCCCCCTGGCCGCCTACCAGGTGAGCGGCGAATACGCCATGATCAAGGCCGCGGCGGCCAACGGCTGGCTGGACGAAACCGCGGTCATGCTGGAGTCCCTGCTCGCCATCAAACGGGCCGGCGCGGATCTGATTCTGACCTATTTCGCCAAACAGGCCGCGGCGCTGCTGAAATAGCGGCACCGGCTGGAAGCCGGTGCCGCCAAAAGCCT
>Ga0172371_10014836_pt1 | contig 9998 bp, 6 predicted proteins | sample Lak12m_FD_114543 | JGI IMG/M metagenome (GOLD analysis project Ga0172371, IMG submission 114543) | Freshwater microbial communities from Kabuno Bay, South-Kivu, Congo - kab_022012_12m | ecosystem: Environmental > Aquatic > Freshwater > Lake | place: Democratic Republic of the Congo: South-Kivu... | reverse complement strand
TTGCGCATCGGCGTTCCTCCCCCAGTTTTTTGCCAAACCGTCTATGGCAGGAACGCCGATGTTTTTCAAGGGAATCAACAACAATATCAGCCTAGTGATCCACAAAGTGCAAAACTATAGGAGGGACTTCAGGAGGTCACAAATGTTCACGAAGATTCTCGTTGCGTTCGACGGGTCGGAGGGCTCCCGCAAGGCCCTCAAGAAGGCTATCGAAATCGCTGCCTGTTTCGATGCAGAGCTGCATTCCATATCGGTGGAAGTTGATCTGCCTCAATATGTAGCCACTGTGGGGGAATTCGAGGAGGTGAAGAGGCAGAGGGACGCGTATTTCGGGCAACTGAACGAAGAAGCCGTCGAGCTTGCGAGGGCCGGAGGAACAAAGCTGACTCCTCACGTGATGGCAGGCCATGCAGTGGACACGATAACGAACATCTGCACTGATGAGAATTTTGACCTGGTTGTGGTGGGCTTCACGGGCCACAGCCGGATATACGAGCGCATATGGGGCGGAACCTCAAGGAATATTGCCAGATTCGCCCCTTGCACGGTTATCATAGTGAAGTGACCGAGTCTCACGAGGGTCAGTAGGACAGGCATCTTGCCGGTCCCTGCAAAGTCGTTTTCACGCAAACTCCAAACCTTGTTCGGCTTCAGCCCGCCTGACGGATGGAAATGAAATGGATGAACCAACTGTAGAAAACAATACTTCTGCCTACTCCAAGCCGGTTCTCGAAGATCCCGCGGTTCGGGAGGCAAGGCTCCAGAACATCGTAGACATGTTGTTCGACGGGACGATGGTTGTTCGAGACGGCGTCATCATCGAGACTAACCACGGCCTGCTTTCCATGACGGGATATGAACCTGCCGAGCTTGTGGGGCACAAAATCGAAGAGCTCAATGGTTGGCAGGATTTGGGCAGAACGCTTGCAGTCGTTACCGATGTACAGGTCTCGTTCGAGTCATTGCTACCTCGAAAGGACTCTCCTCCCGTGTACGCAACTGTTAGGGCAAGGCGCATATCCCTGAGAGATTCAACTTTCGTCATTGCCGTTTTCGCAGGAATGACCGAGGACGAACCTGCCTCGGCCTCCCTGCTCAGATCTGCTGAACGTTACCGTTCCCTTTTCGAGGCAATCCCCGACCTCGTCTTCATCAAGGACCGGCGCCTGAGGTTTTCGGAGGTCAATCCAGCTATGGAGAAGACTTTGGGGCTATCCGCATCCGAGCTCGTTGGACGCACATCCGAACAGATATACGGCAAAAATGCCGGGGAACGCATTCGGGCCTGGGATTTTCGCGTCCTCTCCGGCGAGACGATAGAGGAAGAACACACGGTTTTCGTGAAGGGCCAGAATCTGGCCTTTCACGAGGTTCGAGTGCCCATCAGGAACAGCGCCGGAGACATAATCGGGGTCTGCGGAATTGGTCGAGACGTTACGGAAAGACGATCCGCATTGGGAAGACCGAACATTGCACCGTCCGGCTACCGTTCCAGGGCCATGAGACATACAATGGAGCTGGCCGGACAGGCGGCCGCCACTGACAGCATCGTACTCCTGCTCGGAGAAAGTGGATCAGGAAAGGATCATCTTGCCCGATGGATACACGAACATTCGAGACGATCCGGCAGCCCCTTCCTGACTATCAACTGTGCGGCAGTGCCCCAGAATTTGGCGGAATCGGAGCTTTTCGGCCATGAAGCAGGGGCCTTCACAGGGGCTGGGAGCAGGAAGAAGGGATTGCTGGAGCTTGCAGAAGGCGGCACTCTGCTGCTGAACGAGATAGCGGAGTTGCCCCGGTCCCTCCAATCCAAGCTGCTGGTTTTTCTCGACTCCAGGTCGTTTCTGAGGCTCGGCGGCCAGAAAAGCGTCCATGTTGACGCCCGCATTCTTGCTGCAACTCATAGAGCCCTGGACGCGGAAGTTGAAGCAGGCCGCTTCCTGAAGGCGCTGTACTACAGGTTGAACGTCCTCCAAATCCGCGTACCGACTCTGCGTGAACGCATTGATGATGTTCCTCAGTTGTGCCGCGAGCTAATTGCCAAGGTAGCCGTGGAGATGAATCTCTCGAGAATCCCCACAACGGATCCGGAATCCCTCAAGGCCCTGATGAGGCACAGTTGGCCCGGCAATGTAAGGGAACTCCGAAACGTGCTCGAAAAAGGCCTGATCCTGTGGCACAGCGGCAAATTGAAGCTGAGCGTCCCGGTCGCGGACCTTGACGGGGATGAGCGCTCTCTACAGATTGCTGTTCCACCCGGCAAGACACTAAAGGAATTGTCCAGGGAATTCGAAAGAGAGGTTTGCCTCGATGCCATTCGTAGAAGCGGAGGAAACCGCTCGGCGGCCGCTCGATCAATAGGCGTGTCCAGGGATTCGTTGTACCGTCATCTGAGGAGCGGGGTCGGTCCTCGAGAAGCACATGACAAACTTGCGACCCATGAGATTCGGGAGTTGGAATAAGTTGTTGGAAACTATGAGAACTGCTCCAGCGATTGAGCGTCCATGAGCGTCTTGGTTGCTTCACGTCATAGTTTTCAGAGAGGAGGTTTCAGCGAGACTGTCTTAGTTTTCTGACAACCTTGTGCTGGACTTTGCGGAGTAGAATTGGGGAGCAGCGAGACTGTCTTATTTGTCGGACACCCTCTGTTTTTATAACTAGCCGGATGTTTTAACGATCTGTTGGTCCTGCGTGTATTATATTTCTGACAGCCCCCAAAGCCCCTCGTCTTGTCGCCATATCCCCTCTGCCCAAGGCCTGACGGTAACATTCAGATATGTCTAGGCATTCCTTTCAAAATCCTCCCGATAATTCAGACGGCACAAGATTTGCTCACGCCCAATTGGTTCTTGAGAGCTCGGGCTTCGCCCACGACGATCTACAAACGGCGGGAGAGTGACAATGGGTTTCTTCTCATACTTCTTTGATGGCGTTCTTCACTCTGCTATCAGGAAAGGCGACCTAGGGAAGGTTAAACAATTGTTGGCCAACGGTGCCAATCCCAACGAAAAGCGGTGCCAAAAGACACCCTTGATGGTAGCAGCCCACTGCGCAAATGTTGAGACAGTGAAACTTCTCCTCGAGAAGGGTGCCGAAATGGAGATCCGGGATTCTCAGGGAAGTACCGCATTAATGATGGCTGCCGGCGGCTGGGGATACAACGGGCAGGACAAACAGGAAAAATGTCTGGAAGTGGTGCAAACGCTTCTTGAGAAGGGCGCCGACCCCAAGGTCTATGGCAAGCGTGGTCAGACGGCCATGCGATATGCCTTGGGCGTGAGGAACAGACGTGTCATGGAGTTGCTGCGCGAACACGGGGCCATGGACTCCTGGTACGACTCGGTGTCTTCGCCGGAGCTCTCGGGGGCAGAGCTGCAGTGAATCATTGAATCGAAAAGGCAGAGCCGTTCGCTCAAGCGGGAGTGGCTATCATTGCGCCGCGAGAGCCTGGTTAACAGTGTTTTCCTTCAGTCGGCAAGAGGCGCCCCTGCGATCCCAAATTAGCAATACCTGTCTGCCTTCCCTGCGGGAAGGTACGGACCCTCTCCAAGTAAAAGGAAATAATTGTCCTAAAATTTAGGATTATCCGATTGCCGACACGCGGGTGAAGCCCGATGGGCACCTATTTGGTTTGTGAGAGTCGCGGGGCGCATTCTCACAAACCCAAATAGGTGAGGCAGGAAATCCTCGATGCCTGGGCTGGACATGCTTTTCAGCCTGCCACTGCGCGTTTGGCAGCTCGCTGCTACATGCAGTTAGTCGCAATGCGGGAAACATCTGCCGGCCGCCTGTGTCCAAATGGGTACGGAGGTGAAGCCATGAAAACGTACCGGTTTGTTACTACGTCATATCAGGACGTTGTTGCTGAAACTCTTCAGGAGGCCATCGAGGCCTTCAATGAGATGAAGCAAGCAGGGCTTTCGCCTAAAGTCGAGACGGTCGGCCGGATAGAGGTCAGGGACGAAAAGGGCAGATGTGTCCGCGTGGACCGCCCTATGCGGGCCCAATATCCGGTAGGGAACGAGCGAGGAGAGACCCGTCCGTCCGCTTAGAGGAGTGAAAGGAGGCTATCTGGGGTCTGTGATCAAGAGCGCCGTTCGGAGAGATGGAAGTCCGGCCTTTTACGAACACGGTCGCCGGTTTGCGTCCGAAAGGAGTGGTTTGTTCCGAATGACGCACTCTGGACGATCATTGCGAGGATAAGAGGGCGAGGTTGATCCCCGCCCTCACAATGTACGGTATTTCAACCGTGTAGAAGTGCCGGTACTACTTGCCTGCAGCGAACTGGCAGTACTTCTTCGGGTCGTCCTTCACCACAAAGATCACCCGCACGTCATCCGCGTTAAGCGCAACTGACTTGGGATCAGTCTTCTTAAGCGCTTCGACTCTTTTCTTGGCCATTTCCAGGATCTTGTCCCGCTCGCCGAAGACCATGGCCCCTGTCGGGCATGATTTAACGCAGGCCGGGACTTGATTGTCGGTGATTCTGTCAAAGCACATGGTGCATTTGAAGAGGACTTTGGTTTTGGGGTCCTGCCTCGGGATGTTGAACGGACATCCATCCAACGTGGCCTTGAAGTCAAGGTCCTTGGTTTTAGGGGTGAAGAGCACCGCCCCGGTCTTCTGGTCCTGGACAATCTCTTCCTTTTCCGACGCGGCCATGCAGCCGGGCGACAAACAGTGCCTGCACTGGTCCGAGAAGAAATTCCAGTAGGGTTTACCGTTACCGTTGGTACCGTCCGCAAATCGGACGAGCTTCCAGGTGCTTGCGGAAAGGTCCTGCGGGTTCTGATAACTGCCCCAGTTCTTCGTTTCTGTTGCGGGCAACTGATTCCATTGCTTGCAAGCTATTTGACAACCTCGGCACGCAGTGCACTTGGAGGTGTCAACAAGTATGGAAAATCCTTGAGACATCTCTTACACCTCCCCTCATGCTTTTTTGACGTTGACCATGAACGCCTTGTACTCAGGGCACATGGTGTTGGCATCTCCCACGCAAAGAGTGAGATGGTTGGTTGTGGGGTCCTGGCCGGATTTGGGCATGAGCCATCCAAAACAGAAGGGCATCCCGACTTGGTGTACAGTCCGACCGGCCACTTTGAACGGTCGGAATCGCGGGGTCACCATGGCCACACACTCGACTTCGCCCCTGATCGAGGAAACCTTGGCTCTTTCTCCGTTCTTGATGCCAAGTTCCTTGGCGAGCTGTTCACTGATTTCCACGAAGAGTTCAGGCTGGGCCTCGAGGAGCCACGGCTGCCAGCGGGTAAACGCGCCCGAACACCAGTGTTCGGTCACGGTATACGTGCTGCAAACTATGGGGAACTTGGGGTCAGCCGAAGCGACTTTGTCCATATCGCTCTTGAAGATCTTTATTGCCGGGTTGTTCTGCTGAGAGGACAACGGGTTCTTTGACAGGGGGCTTTCCAGCGGCTCGTAATGCTCCGGGAACGGACCGTCAACCATGCCGGGACCGAACAAGGACGCATGGCCATCCGGTTTCATTATGAACGGGAGCTTGCCCTTTTCCTTGTCGCTCATGGGAGGCCACGGGCCGTCGGGAACATCTCCAACCCACTTGCCGTTTTCCCATTTCAGGAGGGCTTTCTTGGGATTCCAGGGTTGACCGCTGGGGTCGCAGGATGCACGGTTATACAGTACCCTGCGGTTTACGGGCCAAACCCAGGCCCAATTGGGGAACAGGCCCAGGCCGGTCGGGTCATCTTTTCCCCTGCGGGCCATCATGTTGCCCGCATTCGTATAGCTGGCCGCGTAGAGCCAATTGCCCGAGGAAGTGCTTCCATCCGCTTGCAGGAATGCGAACGAAGGGACAAGATCGCCCTTCTTGAATTGCACATCCTTTCCCGAAGCATCCTTGAGGGTGATGTCCTTCAGAAAATAGCCGTTGATCTCCTTTGCCATCTTGTGTGGATCAAAAGCTCCCTTGGAGTCGGTGTAGTCCCACTTCAAGTTGAGAATCGGCTCCGGGAATTTGCCACCCTCTTTCGCATAGAGTTCTTTGATCTTGGCCACGATGAGGTTCACCATCTCGCCATCAGGAATTGCGTCCCCCGGTGGGTCCGTTGCCTTGAAACGCCATTGGGCCATACGGCCGGTGTTGGTGATGCTGCCTTCCCTTTCGACGGAACACGCTGCCGGCAGCAGAAACACTTCCGTCTTCACCTTTTTCGGATCGATTCCCGGACCAAACCAGAAGGAAGCAGTTTCGTTGTTAAAGATGTTGGCATGGACGAGCCAGTCCAGGTTGCTAAGTGCCTTCACGGTCTTCTTGGTATTCGGGCTGCTGCCGGTAGGATTCTGGCTCCAAATGAATAGGCCTTTTGTCTTTCCCGCGTACATCTCGTCGAACAGGTCCAGCCAGGAATAGGTCTTGCCGTCGTCGGCCTTCGGCAGCCAAGAATAGCCATAATCATTCTCCTTGGAGGCCTTTTCACCGAAGAAGGATTTGAGCAGGCTCACCGTATACTTGGGATAGTTTTGCCACCAGTTGACAGACTGGGGTTCTCCCGTAGTCGGAGTGTATGCCTTCATGTAGGTTTCAAGTGTCTGCTGAGATCCTCGCGGTACTTTCAGGTACCCAGGGATCAAATGGAATAACAGGCAGCCGTCAGTGGAACCCTGGACGTTCGGCTGGCCACGCAGGGCAGCGATACCTCCACCGGCAATGCCTATGTTTCCGAGCAGAAGCTGAACAATCGCGCTGGCCCGAATGTTTTCAGTCCCGACTGTGTGTTGAGTCCATCCCAGGGCGTAAAATACCGTTCCTGCCTTGTCCCGCACGCCGGTGGACGAATACATCTCATAGACCTTCAGCAGATCCTCAATGGGGGTGCCGGTGATCTCGGATACCTTTGCCGGGGTATAACGAGAATAGTGCTTCTTGAGGAGCTGAAATACGCACCGGGGATTCTGAAGCGTCGGGTCCTTTTCCGGAGCGCCATTCTTGTCCCTTTTGAAGGCCCATGTGGAGGCGTCGTATTTCTTGGTGTCTTTGTTGTAGCCCGAGAACAAACCGTCGTTGAAATCGTACTTGTCCCCCACGACGTACGACGCGTTCGTATAGTTCTCTACGTACTCTTTGAAATACTTCTTCTTTTCAATAATATAGCTGATCATCCCTCCGAGAAATGCGATGTCCGTTCCTGAACGGAGAGATGCGTGGAAGTCGGCGATGGCCGAGGTACGGGTAAAGCGAGGGTCCACGTGGATGACCGTCGCGCCGTTCTCTTTGGCTTTCGTGACCCATCTCATGGTGATTGGGTGACATTCGGCGGCGTTGCTGCCCATGATGAGGAAGCAGTCACTGTTTCTCATATCTACAATGTGATTCGTCATGGACCCGCGGCCGAATGATTCGCCCAAAGCCGCCACGCTGGGGCTGTGACAGATTCTGGCCTGATGGTCGAGGTAGACGATTCCCAGAGCCCTGACCATTGCGTTCATGGCCCAGATTTCTTCATTGTCGACGTTCGAGCTGCCGAGATGGGCTATGGCTTCTACGCGATTGACCACCTGCCCTTTACCGTTCTTCTCGATGAAGTTGGCGTCACGTGTGGCCTTTGCCCTTTTCGCTATCTCAGAAATCGCCCAATCCCAGGATTTTTCTTCCCATTTGTCGCCAAAAGGGGCTCGGTACAGGACTTTGGTCAACCTGTTGGGATTGGAAGCCGTGGTTTGGAAAAGTGAGGCGCCCTTAGCGCACAGAGACCCTTCGTTGATTGGACTATCGGAATCCCCCTCGATGTTGATGATTTTTCCGGATTTCGTGTCAGTGCTGACGATCAGACTGCACCCCACTGAGCAATGGGGGCAGATCGTAGAGGTGTGCTTCGCTGAACGCATCTGGTCTATCTTGAGTACGTCGGCAAAGGCCTTCACCGGCCCCAGATCGAGTCCCAAGGATGAAAGGGCCAGGCCAGCGCCGCCGACGCCGGACGCAACGAGAAACTCTCTGCGACTGATGCCCATAGTCGGGCTCTCCTTTCAGGCTGGAAAGATGGATTGATGTGTGATCACAGATCGGTGCTCCAGAATTGACGACTGCGGCTTGCAATAATGCCGCAATGGATTGGATTTGTTGCGGATGCTTGGCTTGCATGTCGCCGCCGACATATGTCCAGGTTGACCTATCCAGGCGCAAAACTTTTCATTTTCCTACATGTCGCCCTCCTTTTGCCCGTGATATCAGACTGTTGGGGTTGAAGAGAATTCGGCTCCATCCGTCGAGCCTGTACGCCTACGTTCGCAAGTGCCCGCGGACAGCTCATGAGCCTGACTGAAAGAGGTGTTCGGATGATGATTTGGAGACTGAACGGAAGAAGTCTTTCGGCCTGGCTCTCTGCCTACCAAACACGGGTAGCTTGCTTCAAGCCACCTCAGGTGAAGCCGAAAAACCGGTACATGGATAGACTCCTGGTCAGGGATGACGATACCCCGGGGAAAGGAATACCAAGGAAATGCCGATATGTCAAATTAAAAACAGCGATACCAGTGACCATCCGGCTCTTTTGAGCCCCGATCACGGTAACCCCGAGGCATCTCGTCCGCCGCTTGCCTTCTTATACCAACTCTCATGGCGGAAGGCGCCACAACAAGGGATAGAAATCCTAACGGTTTTCTATATGAGTGCGCTATCAAAGCTGTGACATAGTAAGGGCGACGGGCAGATAGTCTCCTGAACGAAGGTCTGATGGCTTTGCGTCATCCTAAGTGAGGGAGACTACCTGCCGTAGCCGGGAACTACTCGTTTGAACGCGCATTGGTATTACCTCACGCGAGAGCAAAGCACTTCCGGGTTTCGTCGTATCGGACCAACCTTTGCTTCGATGAGGTATTAAGATGCCTGGACACCTCGGACGGTGTGAGGTCCAACATCCGTGCAATCTCTGCGGTCGAATGAGGGCCTTCGCTCAGGAGTGAGAGGATCTGGGTGACCGCAAGTTTATCGAAAATTGCCTCCTGAAATATTCTGTCAATTTCGTCGCTGTTGAAAAAGTCCTGGTAGTCCCGTTCCTGTTCGCCCGACGCCCGCAGGCTTCGAGGTGCGCCCAGCCTTTGCGTTTGCACCAGCTTGATGTAGGGAACGAGTCTTGTTACCGCTTCAAGTCTGAACTTCAATGTATGTTCGTCGAGCCCTTCGCTCTTGCCGAGAGGCCCCAACTCTTCAATCTCCTTGCCGAGTGCATTCATGATAGCGGCAAACCGGATTCCTTCACCGGCAGACACCCATTCAAGCCTCAACCGTGCCGGGTTTATCCCTATATGCTTCAATATCTTCTTGCATATGGTCACCGTACTCAACGCATCGTAATTTCCATTGGTAATATAATGGCAGTCGCCGAGATGACAACCGCCGACAAACACGGCGTCTTGTCCCGTCAAGAAGGCGAAAAGTATATGTGCCAGGTCAACTCTGGCTGAACACATGACCCGTATGAGCCTTATATAAGGTGGATACTGAAAACGAGAAACGCCGCAAAGGTCAGCCCCTCCGTAGCAGCACCAATTGCATACAAAACCCAATATTCTTGGTTTGAACTTAGACCCTATACTCATCTCGTCTGATCTCCTTCCTTGCTGATATCCGATTTGTTCAAAAGTCGTATAGCTGTTGCCAAAAACAGTGTCGTATTTGATGGCTGCCGACGAGAAGGACTCCCTCACTTCGGACAACGCAGAGCCGTTAAACCTTCGTTCGGAGGTCTTCCTCGTCGGCGGGTCTAATGGGTCAGGATTTTTGGCAACTGCTATATGCGGCACCAACCGCGGTATCCATCTGTAGGACGATCTCTCTTTGTGGAGCTGCCGCAATGATTTGGCTTAGAAGCTCCTCATCGGTGAAGTGCTTTAGTGAAATGGCACCTGTGGGACACTTTGCGTTACAGAGACCATCCCCTTTACAGAGGACGGGCGTGACCCTGGCCTTCCTACCGCGGGGGCCTTCGTAGAAATCAATCGCGCCGTACGTGCATGCCGCG
>Ga0172371_10014834_pt1 | contig 9998 bp, 6 predicted proteins | sample Lak12m_FD_114543 | JGI IMG/M metagenome (GOLD analysis project Ga0172371, IMG submission 114543) | Freshwater microbial communities from Kabuno Bay, South-Kivu, Congo - kab_022012_12m | ecosystem: Environmental > Aquatic > Freshwater > Lake | place: Democratic Republic of the Congo: South-Kivu... | reverse complement strand
CTGCTTGCCGTTATAATTTACCACTATAATGCTTACAGAAGGATATACCTTCTTCATTTTAGCTGGCCTCCCATTTCCATTTGTGATCCATATAAACAGTCCCATGGTCCCTTCTGTCAAATACCATTTTAAACTGATACGCGCCATGATGGCACGCTATAAAATCCCTCTTCAGGGTATCCCACACCCCTGCGGAGACAGCGTATTGGCCAGGCAGTAAAGAAAACCTTGGGAATAAAATACTGCAGGCCTTGCGATTATTGAGAGGGGCTGTTACACCCTGGCAACAGATCCCGTCATCCCTGTAAATACCAAGCCATAGATAAAGCCCTTTGGAGGCTGGCTTAGCGTAATTCAAATCAATAACAAATTTAACGCGCTCATTTGTCATAAAAGTATCTTTTCTGATTTCATCCCTGCCTAAGAATTTCACAGAATCTATAGCTATAGATTCATTGTTAATAATTTTTCCAAATCTATCAGCCAATAGATCTGGGTTTACCTCTGCTCTATTTTTCCTGTTGGAAAAAAGAGAAAGAAAATTACAGCATGCACCTGGATATCCTATCTCAAAAGGAAGATTTAAAAGCTCTTTTCCATTATTATCATCAGGCCCTGTAACTACGAGATCATAATAGCCATAATAATGGTCAAACGCTAAGGATTCATTCTTATCCCACACAGCTATGGATACCTTGTAGTCTCCCGGCGCCAGCAGTATTTTAGAATAATCCAGCGTAAAATACCCTCTGCCAGGCTTCAATTCAGGAATCACATACCCATCCATCTCTGTATTTGGGCCATAACAGTAAACCCCTTCGCTCCTGAATATGGCAACCCCAAAATGTGGATTTTCCGCTTTATCCCTGATAGTAAAAAATACCCTTATCTTTAATGGATCCAATGTCTTTATTTGATTAGTCTTTGTCCCGCGCTTATCTTCAAACTCCACTGAATCTATCAGGATTTCCTTCCCCCCAAATCTCTTTCCCCAGTCGGATATGTTATCCGCCCATTTTTTCGTGTTATAAACCAAGGCTGGTTTCTTCTGTTCAGGCAAGCCTACGAAGAATTTCTCTGTGTTCAACAGATTACGGTATTTATTGATGCCTTCGGAAACCCCTCCGCTTAACAGCAAAGAGCCGTGGTCCAAAAGCAATACCTTATCGCAAAGCCTTTCAATAAGATCCATGGCCTGGGTACTTATGATTAAAGTCTTGCCAAGCCGCCTGAATTCTATAAGCCTCTCGAAACACTTATTCTGGAACAGCGCGTCTCCGACAGCCAAAACCTCATCAATGACAAGTATGTCAAAATCCAGATTAGCGATAACGCTGAATCCCAGCCTAAGCCTCATGCCCTGCGAATACGCGCCAAGGGGCATATTTATAAAATCCCCTAATTCCGAGAACTCTGTTATAGCACCCAGCTTGCTTTCTATTTCTTTTTTCGCTGCCCCCAGAATAGCCCCGTTCAGGAATATATTCTCCCTGCCTGTCAGCTCATCCTGAAAACCCACGCCCAGATTAAACAACCCCAGCGCCCTGCCGTTTATCAGAACCTCGCCTTCAGTAGGCGTCAATACCTTCGCTATAATATTCAAAAGCGTTGTCTTTCCTGCGCCATTTCTCCCGATTATCCCGGCTACCTGGCCTTTATAGATATCAAAAGATACACCTTTAAGCGCCCATATATCCTGAATCCCGGCGTTTACGCCCCTTTCAAGATGATACCTCTTCCCAACACCGCTTAGTTCAACAGCCTTTATTAGTAAATTATCCTTAGCGGGATCAGTAGGCAAGGTAATCATTAATAACGCCTTTGTTTTTTCTGTATAAATAAACCGCTGCCAGCGAAATCAGCGCTATAAAAATAACTATAGTAATGCCGATTGGCAGAAGGCCTGTATAACCCTTTATTTTTTCAGAAAAACCTTTCAAAAGAGATATCCTGTATAAATCAACTATGCTGACAAGAGGATTGCGGATATAAGCCTTGTATAAAAACTCTGGAAATAACCCCCTGATCAACGAGACAGAATAAAAAATAGGCGTCATGTAAAATAATAAAAGAAACAACGCCTCCAGGCCGTATTTTAAATCCCTCCACCTGACATACAGGATAGATAAGATAATAGACAGAAGCATGGTTACGGCTAAATGCGCCATAAATACAACAGGCAATAGTATAATAAAGATTGGCAGGCCTTTCAGGATAAACAGCGAAGCGGATACCACTATCAATAAGGAAGGGAAAAACGTGACAGAATTTGCCGCGACAATGGAAACAGGTATAAGATAAGACGGAAAACCGGATTCCTTGATTAGATTCTTGTTATCCACTAAACTGGTAATGGACTTAAAGATTGAGTCCTGGAAAAAAACCCAGGGAAATACCCCGCTCATCAGATACAGCACAAATGGCGCCTCTTCGGTTTTTACTTTTAATACAAGGCTGAACATCACATAAAAAATCCCGACTGTCAAGGCAGGCGATAAAAATGCCCAGAAAAATCCAAGCGCAGGCCTGGAATACCTGATCTTCAGGTCCTTAAGCGCCAATTCCCGCACCAGATTCAATTTTATGCCGAGATCTTTCATGGTAAAATTCGCCGTTTATATGAAATCAATGCCCGCATTATAGCACATTTAGCCTAAAATTTATTAAAATTCTGCTCATTTCTTTATACACAATAACTACACCGGTGTATTATTTGAATAGTTAGGTTACATATTAAACTCTGCTGGCATGGGCAAAGCCAAAGTGTAACCTGATATTGAAAGTATTACACAATAACCACACCGGCAGGGCTCCAGCAAAAGTTTCTATAACAGAAAATTACTCCAGATTATCAGCAAACCTAAAAGCCCTCTTCATGCATTCATCTATATCCATATACCTAAATTCCCCGCATCGGCCAAGCGATATGAGAGATTTATAATTCTTCAGATACCCCTTAATTCGAGCTAAATGAACCGCGTAGTCTTTGCGATAAACAGGATATGCGTGCGGCGCTTTAACTAAAAATAACTTCTTTACATCATTGCGCCTGATAAATCCGTCTTTGGAAAGGCTGTCAATGCATATATCAAAAAGATCTTCTTTATTTGCTTTCCATGTAGAGCTGTCAATAAGGCACGGTATCTCAACACAGACAATGTTTTCTTTATCAGAGCTGGAATACCGGCTAAACCCATTCATTTCGGATATGCGGTTAAAAGGCCTGTCCAGCAAATAGGCATAGTCGCAATTGAGTATGTTTTGTTTATTAGTGAGCATGCCTAAAACAACAAGCGACCTGTATTCCAGCCTGCCGGCGGATAATAATACATCAGGAGCTGCAGAAGGGGCTAATATTTTAAGCAATATATGTAAAGGCGCTGTTGATATGATATAATCGCTTTCCATTTCTTTTTGCTGCCCTTCATGGTTATAAGTAATACGCATCCTGCCGCCTGAAAGCTCGCTGATACCTGTGACCTTACAGCCAAGATGAACAGCCCCCTTGTTTCTTTCTATGATCCTGGCTATATTCTCCGAGATCTCCCCAAACCCAGCGTCAGGATAATAAACAGGCAGCATCTCTCTCTCAATAAGAGACTCTCCCTTCTTGTCAACTTTTTGGCGTAATAATAATTTCAATGTATTTATGAAACTCATCCGGGTATGGGTCGGGATAGCCATAGAAGATAATTCAGAGCAAGGCGTTTTCCAGAACTGTTCCGTATAAGGTTTAAAAAATGACCTGTAGAGGTGCCATCCAAAATTATTAATAGCCCAACTCTCCACGGTTTCTTCTCTTCTGTCAAAAGGAAAAAATCTGGCCTTAAGAAAACTGCAGGCCGCGCGCAGCCCGGAACAGGCCCCCATCTGAAAAAGCACGCTCCGAGCTGTTAATGGATAGTCAAGATACCTGCCATTATAATAAAATTTTACTTTTCTTATTTTAGGCTGCGGCCCCTTTTTAAATAAGCCCAGAACAGCATTGATGATTTCCTTGTCATCTGAAAAAAAAGAATGAGGCCCTATATCTATAAAACAATCGCCTTCGTGGATAGTTTTAGCCAGCCCGCCCACAGATGTATCTTCTTCAAAGATATCTACCTTGATGCCTTTAACACTGAGGCGCCATCCGGCGCTTAACCCCGTTATCCCCGCGCCTAAAATAGTAATATGCTTTACCACACACACCCCCTAAAAATCAATATCTTATTTTTGTGCTGCGGATAATCTCCTCAAAGGCCCTTTCGTGTTTCAAACGATCGTTAACGCATTCAAAATATCTGACTATGGATAACGCCTTGGAAGTATCCTCATCCATATCAATATCTATCAAGGCGCGCATCCATTTTTCGCTGATATTATATTTAACAAACAATGTCGCAAGTTTACAGATATTCTTTAATTGTTTTATTGTCTTTTTCGGAAAAACAATATTTGTATTGCCGCTATTCGTGTCTCCATTAGACATGGTATTTATCGAAAACTTTCTTTCCTTGCAAAGTCTTTCCATAGCTGTCCCGGGATATACTATTAAAGGATAACAGGAGCATATACTGCCACTCCCTATTCTTTGCAGCCCCTTTATAGTATTAATGGCATCTTCTACAGGATCATCCACTGGAAGCCCTACAATACACTGCAGATTAACCGAATAGCCAAAGCTCTTCAGCCTGTCATATGCCTTTTTCATTTTCTTTTCATTGTCCCATGACCGGTTAAACAGCTCGAGCGACCCTGGGCGTATAGCCTGTATACCAACGCCTATGCAGTTGACTATCTTTTTAAGCGCAGACAGGCTGTTATCCGATACCTTTAAGGCTTGATGAGAGGTTGTAGAGACATACAAGGGAAGCCTTATCCTCTTCCCCCACATTTCAACAAATTCAGGTATCCATGTTTCTATGTCCTGGCCGAAAAAGACATCATCATCCGTCCATTCAATTTCCATGGTTTTATATTTAATGATACCTTCCGCCTCTTTGATAATTGCGGAAAGAGGCCTTCTGCGAAGATAATAACTATTGTGCGCCTCTCTCCCGAAAATACCGCTCATATGCCCGGAAGATGAGCTGCAATAAGAGCAGTTCCATGGGCAGCCAAACATGGAAAGCATGATTTTACGGTAACGCCCTGCCATTCGGGGTATATCCCTGTAATATTCATCTCTTGCGGGCGCAGCCAGATCCTCAGGGCTTGAAGGCATGGTTTGTATAATCCGATGCTTTTTGCTTAGAATTTTTTCAATGGCGCCCCTTACAGGCCCCACCACAACTATATCCACACCTTCTATCTCAGATATGGATGGGCACGACATTGCGTGATGGCCGCCAAAAACAGATACGACACCGGCTATGCCTTTCTTAATTTTACGGCTAATGTCCAGGGCCTTCCCAAAAAAAACTGTCATGGGAGAAAAAAATATAAAATCCGGCTTCCATCTGCAAACCATATCTGTTACATTATCTTCTTCAGCGTCGAAAAATTTAATCTCGTAGTTATAAAGAAGTAGCTCCCCTCCCACAAAAAGAAGCCCGTAACTCTCCTCATTACCAAAAGCGATTAGCGCGATTTTCATCGTATCTTAAAACCCCTTAAGCTTTATATCCTGTAACAACATTGATTATGTATGACACATCTTTGGGAGACAGCCACCATCCTACAGGTATGCACATCTGCCGCGACATAAAATCATCCACTCCTGGAAGCCCCGCAATAGAATCTTTAAATATCGCATGTTTGTCATTCCTCGCGTGGACGCGGGACACAGCTATTTTAGCATCATTCATCCAATCCATAAATTTTGCAGGCTTTTTAACCCGCAAGGTATAAAGCCAATAACTGCTCACCCTGTCATTCTTGTAACGCAGCGGTTCTATATCATTTAACTTGAAGAATATGTCATTATACCGCGCGGCATTATTGCGGGTTTTTTTGAGATTCCCTTCAACATATTTCAGCTGCTCAATCCCTATGGTAGCCGCGACATCATTCATATGAAACTTATAGCCGAACTCTTTTATATCAGATTCGCAGCGAAAATCCTTGCGATTGCCCTTCCTGTCAATCCCGTACCATCTAAGAAGCCTGCCTCGCTCAAAATCGCCCCTGGTTTTGCAGACAAGCGCGCCTCCGTCAACAGTGGTTATCTCCTTTATAGCCTGAAAAGAAAAACAGGTGAAATCTGATATTGAACCGACCTGTTTCCCCAGATATGTAGCGCCAAAGGCATGGCAGGCATCCTCAATCAATTTAATGCCATGCCTGGAAGCCAGCCTGCTTAGCGCATCCAGCTCGCATGGATAACCTCCCCAGTCAACAGCTATTATCGCCTTTGTCTTGGCTGTAATTTTTTTTGCCACATCTTCAGGATCTATATTGCCTGTATAAGGGTCTATATCTGCCCAGATAATTTTAGCGCCCATGGCCAGGACAGGTTCATTGGTAGCAACGCATGTTACCGGAGTAGAAATAACCTCATCCCCATACCCTACATTCGACAGCCTTAGCGCTAAATGTATAGCGGAAGTCCCGTTATTTAATGCGAGTATATTATTACTGCCGAACCATGGGATAAGACCGCGCTCAAATCTTTCTACCTGCGGCCCCTCCCCTATATATCCGCTAAAAAGGACTTCTTTAAGCGGCCTCATAACGCTTTCAGGCATAAAAACTTTAAATAGCGGTATGTATTTACTGTGCCGCGGGCATAATCTTCTCGTCCTGCAATTTAAAAAATAATCTTTCTTCATCTGGCTCAATCCCTAATTTTAACTAATCCTTATTCCCTTTTACTATATCGTAATATGTTAACCCTATCTTGGGTTCAACATCCTCATAGATTAATGTCTTTCCGTTATCAAGCGACCCAATCTGTTTCAGGCCTTTCAAATTATCTTTAAATAAACTCATATCTTCTATAGGCCAGTTATCTATATGCAGCACCCAGTATCTTGCCCCGAATCTCCGCAGGATTCTAACTGTATCATAAGAAAATATTTTGTCTTCTGGATAAAAAAGGTGCCTGTTCGTGACATGGGGAATGTATGATGAATACCCTGCGACAAGAGGTTTCCTGTGGTATAAACTGGAAAATAAGGCATAACCAAGAGAATTATCAGATGTAAGGTATTGCTCTTTTTTCATAGGATAAGACTCCATCTCCAGCACTGCGCCACTTCCATCAAGATTTTTTAGAAAGATATCCGTCTGCCTCGGTGCCCAATCATAAGGCGACAGGCCCTTAAATTCAGGGGCCCTGAACCCAGGGCTCAGCTCGAGGATACATATTAACATAAATATCGCCGCGATAATCTTCGACGCGTAAGTCGATATGTGACTGGATAGAAATATGGAGACCGCTATAGATAAAGTAAATGAGAATATAATCCCCCATCTGGCTGTCGCCTGAATCCCGGAGAAACCAGGCGCATGATACATCAAGAAGGCTACTGGAGAGACAACCGCCTTGTTATCCCCTGCCATATAGTATGGGCCGAACGCCAAAAAAGCGAAAAAGATAGCTGCTGACAGCAAATAAAAATCTAGGTGTTTCATTGCCAACAAAAGCCTGCGCCGCAAAGCATAGGTAATGATACCAGCCATTATATAAAATGGATATGTCATAGTAAAATTTAACTTGGGCAGGCAGTATTCATATTTAACGCTTTTTAGAATGACTGAGCATATGTTCAAGCAAGCTAAAAAAATAAAGACAATCATTGTAATTATAAATATGATTATAGAGCGCCTGCCAATATTGCTTAAAGGTTTGGATTCTTTTAATCTGTATATAAAAATAGCCGCTGCGCACAAAAGCAAAAAAATGGACATGCCGATATTTGTCTCGCCTTTGGCGCTGTTTTTAATATACACCCATAAAGGCGTTTTGGTTATTAGATTAAATGGCGCGTCAGGCCAATGCCTGTAAATCAGATTTGCCCAATTAGACGAATACAAGTATGGCTGATAATACCCCCTGAAAAAATCAAACTCCTCATGCTTGAAATGCATAGCCCCTAAAACAAAACTGGCTATTACGCAGGAGATTGCCAAACCAGCCAGCAATGCCTGGATAGCCTTTTTTTCAGTATTGTGAAACAGTATATTCCATAACACAAACAGCATCAAAAATACCCCTCCCATGACAAATATATGGGCAGATGACCATGATAGATAACCAAACAATATCCCCAGTAATATGCCCCAGTATAATTTTGGAGTTGAAAATATTTTAATTACTATAAGCCCGAGAAGAGGTATGAAAAAAAATGGCCAGAAGATGAACTGCCCTGATATCAGTATCAGGCTGACCCCAGAAAAACAGAATGTGGCCGCGGCGCAAAATGACAATATCCTTGTAGCGCCTAATTTTTTTACGAAATAATACGTGGCTATCCATGATAGCAGCAGGGCGGCTGCGCCACCTATCCTGAATATGACAAATATATTTTTAGTAAGCGCCCATGCGGGCGCTGCAAGCAGGGAAATGCCCCATGACGGCTCGTCAAACAGCAGGCTCGAGGCATGAAAAGGGTAATAAAAACCTCCTTCCCACATACCGCCGGGATTTAAGCCAAGTATCCTCGTGATCTGGCATTTAAGGATAAAACACATATACCACACATCAAGCCATTGTGGTTTGAATTTTGTAGCCGCAACCTGATAAAAAAATATCTTTGAAAGAAAAAAAACGCTTAGCGCTGAAACAAGAAAAAACTCAAATATCTTTTCTTTAGCTCTCATAGCCGGCTTAACCCATGATAAAATATATTTGCAGCTAGGCGCTAATCTTCCAACTTTTTCTGTTATGCCATGGCTCATATTTGCCCTTACGCTTTTATTATTAACAAGATATAGCTAATTATAACAAAGTTAACAGCTTTGAGCAATATACATTTCGGGGTTGAATTTTTCCGTTTACTTGGCAGCCCTCTGACCATGTCCCGCTGCGTCGGCGGGCTTTGCCCGCCGACGCAGCGGGACATGGTTTTATATTGTAATTTGTAACAATATATGATAATCTCTTCTTATTATATTATGGAACAGGAAAAGCCAGCAGGTTTACCGCCTATTATATTTACCTCTTTACTATGCCTTGTGCTTATCAGGCCGTTTTTTTCAGGCCTTGCTTTTCCTGTATTTGAATATTACTACGAGATATGCCTGATAGTCATTGCGATCATAACCTCATGCCTGTCTATAGAGCGCTTTAAATCTTTACCTCAAAAGATACACGCAAACCTGCCTGTATTCCTGCTTCTAATATGCTACATATCCTCAACTGTGATATCCATAAATATCAATAACTCTATTAAAGAGCTGGTTAGATTTATAAGCTGTCTTTGCGTTTTTTTTGTAACTTCAAAGGTTGACAACGGGCAAAAAAACGCGTTAATAAAATCAATTGTCCTGTCCGCTTCAGTAATCAGCGCATATTCCATATATCAATATTTCTGGGGATACACCTTTACCCTGGATTATCTAAAAAAAACGGGCAGCGATTTCCTCATAAACTCTCCTTATGCCAGGGATATACTGCTGGGCAGGCGGGCAATCGGGACATTTCCATCTCCTAATATCCTTGGAGGCTATTTAATCATAGCCTTCCTGCTGGCCCTCGAGCAGCCCTTTGGCGCGGGGATTAAAGCAGCGCTATGCCCTGTTATTATTGCCGCGGCTCTCATATTAACCAAGTCTCTTGGCGCATGGCTTAGTATTACAGCTGTTTTCGGAATATCTATATTTATCTTTTTCAAGGATTTAAAAAAACACAAGTCAATGGCTGTTATCTTATTAATACTCGCTGTAATCGGCATTGGCTTCATTGTTATAAACAGATGGGACCGTCTGATAGGCCTGAAAAACCCACACAATCCCATAATACAGCGCTTGAGCTATTGGAGGACATGTATAGCCGCCATAAAAGATCACCCGTTTTTAGGCATAGGGCCTGGCAACTTCCAGGAGGTTTTCTTGAGATACAGGGCTGGCTGGAG
>Ga0172371_10014833_pt1 | contig 9999 bp, 5 predicted proteins | sample Lak12m_FD_114543 | JGI IMG/M metagenome (GOLD analysis project Ga0172371, IMG submission 114543) | Freshwater microbial communities from Kabuno Bay, South-Kivu, Congo - kab_022012_12m | ecosystem: Environmental > Aquatic > Freshwater > Lake | place: Democratic Republic of the Congo: South-Kivu... | reverse complement strand
GGTCAAGGGGGGCTGGCGGGTTCAGGGCGGCGGCCGCCGCCCTGAACCCGCCAGCCCCCCTTGACTCACCACGTTTCCCTGCTTAGCCTCAGTCCTGTGGCGGAAAACCAATTTCCTATCAGTTGGCGGCGTCCAGCGTTCTGCCTGCCGCCAGTTCGCCGTACAGTTGCCAGAGCAGGTCGAACTTGTCGAAACTGATCTCGGCAAAGGGCCGGCCGTCCAGAAAGAAACGGCCGTCTCGGATCGAGAGCACGTCGTCGCGGGTTATCTCGGCCCGCAGCGGTAAAGCAGAAGCCGGCAGTAGCACCGCCAGAATGACAAGAGTTCTTTGCGGTAACCGCTTGAGAAGGTCGACAACGAAGCAAATCTGGGACATTGTTCTAATCCGCCAAGCCACCGGCGACGTTTCCTGCATCACCTCGTCCAAATCGTCCAGCGATGGCACCAAGGTGCGCAGGAACGCCCGCAACCGCCCCTCCTGGGCCACGAAGAGGCGGATGAACTGCTCGTACACGTCATGGGGAAGGTTATCTTTCATGGGTACTCCATAGAGAACTGCGCCCCTGGGACGAACTGGACATTTTTTCCGCGTGGATTGACGGTTTGTAACCTCCCCATGATATCCAAGCTACTGGCGACACGGCAGTTGTGGACGGCCCCCGACTGGAAGTCCGTTCGTTTTCCTGATGATCCTCAATCGCCGTTCAACAGGATCGTTCCTGCCAGACTTCATGTTCCAACGCCAGGTAGTGTTCGATCAGTTCCTGTGCGATGCACTCGTTAAAGCGGTCCCAGGAAAAACCCGGCATCCGCAGAGCATCGCACGCGAAGATGCCCTTGCGGACCAGCAACCGCTTGAAGAACGCCACCGAGGTAGCGATCTCCTGGTTGGTAAACGCCAGGATCGGCAGGAGGCGGTGGAAGACGTTTCGAGCGGCGTCTCGCCGGCCGGCGGAGTGTTCGCGAAGGATGGTCCGGTACACACGAACCATCGAGCTTTCCGGGATCATGGCGTCCACGCCGCGGTCCAAGGCTTCGATCATCTGCGTGACGGCCCAGCCGCCGGCGATGAAGAAATCCGGTCCCAAGGCATCGCGGACTACCGTGTATTTCGGGCCGGCCGGGACCGTCTCGATCTTCAGCCCGACCAGATGGGGAATCGCGTCCGCCAACTCGCGGATCACGTCGAGGCTCAGGCCGGGACCGTTGAACTGGAAATCCTGGACGATCAAGGGCAGGCGACTGCTGGCGGCGACCGCCCGGAAAAAGGGAACGATCTCGTCGGGGTGCCGATACAGACCGCTGGGCACGGCCACGAGATACGCGGCGGCCCCCATGCCTTCCGCAAGTTCGGCCATGCTGCGGCAGGTCTCCGGTGAATCGTCCGAGGCGCCCACGATCAGCGGCGCCCGTCCCGCCGCGACACCGGCGATCCGCCGGACAACCTCCCGCCGCTCGCCAGGCGACAGCCAAGCCACCTCGCTGGCCACAACCGGAGCCAGCAGCCCGTCGACGCCCGCCAGGATCGCATCGTTCACAAGCCGCTCGAGACTCGGCACGTCGATCCCGCCAGCCGAATCGAACGGCGTTTGCACGACCGAAACAATGCCCCGCGGCAGGCAGCACGACGAAATACTTCCGGAACCGGATGCGCGAAGACTTTGGCGCGCGAGCGGAGAATGGCGACTTAACTCCTCACAAAACTGCACGGCCGCGAGGACGCGACTGTCGGGGGTTCCGGCCTCGATGTCCGCCAGCACGACGTCGCACGGCCCCAGCTCGCGGGCGATCCGCGCGAAATCCTGGCGGATTTCCTCCAGAGACTTGCGGGCCAGGTCCATCGGCGTGACCATGACGGCACGCCTCGCCCGGGGAAACAACTCTCGCGCCCGCCTCAGATCGGTGTTCAAACCCATATCGACGTAGGCCACGTTCGGCAGCGAGGCGTAGGCCGACAGATAAGGGTTGGCATTCCAGGCGCAGTTGTGAATGCCGAACGACGGGAACGCCTCGGCCAGTCTCCGATCCAGCGGCAGCAGCAGCGCCTCGTATTGACCGGGCGACACCATGTTCACCAGGCAGTTGCTGGCGGTGAAGGACCGGGGATCGACGCCGCTTTGCCGCTGCCGCGCGTGGAGCCTGGTGACCGCGTCCAGCATGGTCTGACACACGCACTCGAACAAACGCGCGGCCCGCTCAGGCGCTTCGAGCATGTCCACAAACAACTGCTGGCCGCGCAGACGCTGGGCGTTGTTCAACACGCCTTGCCAATTGATGTACCCTTCGACTCGGCCTTCGCGGGCAGCGATCCAGTCGACCTGGTCGAGGATCTGCTGGAAGTGCGGGTTCGCGTCCAAGTCCGGCGGCTCGAGCGCGTCGGCCTGTTCGTCGGTCAGGTATTGATGCTCGCAGTTCGGCCAGTTGTCGGGGGCATAGACGATGGGCACGCCGTAGATCGCCGCCACGCTGCACGCTCCGAACAGACCGGTCAACAGGTCCAGAGGCTCGTCGAGCCGGTCGGCTTGGCCGATCGCCGTTCCGGGGAATCGCACGCGGAGCAGTTCGCGCATCGCGATCACCGCCTCGCGGCGATATTCGGGATCGAGGTGCCACGAACGGCCGAAATCGATCGGCAGATGCTGCCGGAACCAGGCCGGGGTGAATCCGATCTCCGGCCGCAGGAACGGCTCGTCGCCCGAACCGGGCCGGCGAGTTGCCGGCGCGGCGGGCGCAATGTAGCTGATCAATTGGGGAATCCCGTCAGGCATTGGGTGAGCCCCCATCCGGCTGGCGCTGGCGGCCACTTGGAAAGCGACTGATCAGCATGCCGACCAAGAGTATCGCGAGCGTGCCGACAACGGGGACCATGAAGGCGTGGAAAGGGCTCATCCATCCCCGGGCCGATTCGCGCAGCGCAAGGCCCCAACCGCGGGCCAGGCTGCCCTCCGCTTGCGTGAGGAGGAAGGCGACGAGCTTGGGAAAGGACATCCAGAGGATGACCAGTACGCCGGCGATCACTCCTGCGACCGCGGCCGGGTTCTTCGCTCGGCGACTGATCATCCCCAGCAAAAACAGCCCGCACATGCCGCCGCCGAAAATGCCCGACAGGGTCCACCAGATGTCCAGAGCGCTTTCGGTCAGCTTGACCAGCAGCAAGGCCATCCCGGTCCCCAGCGCGCCCCACACGATCGTGCCGGCGTACAGAGCCCGCAGACATTGCCGTTCGCTCGCCCGGCGGTTGACGAAGCGGCGGTAATAGTCGCTCATCAGCAACGTGGCCGAGGAATTCAGGCTGGTCGAGACGGTGCTCATCGCCGCCGCGAAGATTGCGGCGATCAGCAAGCCGGTCAATCCCGGCGGCAGGTGCTTGGCGATGAAATGCGGAAACACGCGGTCGCCGATGTCTGTCTCGCCGAGCTTGGCCGCCAGCTCGACGACTTGCCGCTGGTAGTCGGCGGCAGACGATGAATCCGACGCGTCTGCGGCGAGCGGGGGATAGATGCCCTCCTGCATCAGTTGCTGCCTGGCGACCAGTTCTTTGACTTCCGGCAACTCCTGCCCATGCTGATCGGAGTGGTAGAAGACAAACAGGGTCGTCCCGATCAGAAAGAAGACGGCCGAGACCGGAACATACAACACCGCGCCGAGCCAGAGGCTCTTGTGTGCCTCGCGGTCGCTGCGGGACGCGATATAACGTTGGATATAGCTCTGGTCGATGCCGAAATTCTGCAGGTTGATGAACAGCCCGTAGAGCAAGACGACCAGGAACGTCGCGTTGGCGGCGTTGAACCACACGGTCCCTTGGTCCACCCCCGCGCCGAACTCGCCCAGGCTGAACTTGCCCTGCGCGGCGGCCACCCGAACCACCTCCGCCGGCCCGCCTTCCACGCCGAACAGCATCACGCCCAGGCAGATCACGGCGCCAGCCATCAGCACCAGGGCCTGAATCGCGTCGGTCCAGATCACGGCGATGATCCCGCCCACGAACGAATAGACCGTGACCGACACTCCGGTGACCAGAATGATCAGCCGGATGTCCCAGCCGAAGATCACGGCCATGGGCAAGGCCATCAGATACATGACCACGCCCATGCGGGCGATCTGCGTCAGCAGGTAGAACACGCTGGCATACAGCCGGGCCCAGACCCCGAAGCGATGTTCCAGTAGCGCGTAGGCCGACACCTCGCCGCTGGCGCGATAGTATGGCAGGAACCAACGCACGGCAATCCAGGTCGCAATGGGGATGGACAGACTGAACACGAACGGGTTCCAGTTGTCGGCGAACGATTTGCCGGGCAGCGCCAGGTAGCTGATGCTGCTCAGGTACGTGGCGAAGATGGACAGCCCGCAAACCCAGCCCGGCAAAGAACGGCCCGCCGCGGTGAAACCCTCCGTCGACCGGCTCTTGCGCCAGAAGTAGAAGCCGAGCGACATCGTACCAGTGAAGTAGGCCAACAGTACGGCCCAGTCGAGTTGCGTGAAATGGCTGTTCATCAGGTCGTATCTTTAGACCACCACTTTCCCAATGTTCTCGCGGTCTTCACTCGGAGCCCGTCCCATTTTTTCACAGCCTCTCCGGTGCGGCGTTTATCGAGGGGCATCCGCCGGCCGGTACGCGCCGCCTGCGTCATACGCCAGCCTCGTGACGACCGCATCGGCCTCGCTTGCACCGGCGCCCTCGCCCCACTGGAGGTGCGCGGCCTGGGTTCCTGCCATCGCGTCCCGACGCAAGGGCGCCGGCCGAACCGCCAACAGCCGCCCGTCGCGGAAGATCTGCACCTGGCCATCCGGCGACGTGGCCAACCGGTAAGTGTGAGCGGCCGACGCATTGTCCAGTTCTTCGGCGATCCGCTCGACGCCGTGGCCATGCCACAAAACCGACGACGTGGTAATCGTGATGAACCCGCGTCCCAACTCGGGCAGATACGTTTCAAAATCGATGCCTCGGTCGGCCGCTGTATTCCGGGTGACCCGCAACGTGATCTCGGCCGTCAGACCGAGTTTCGGATCGGCGGGCGCAAGCGGTTTACCCAGCTCACCGACCCAGCGCACGCGCTGGCCGGGTCCGGTTACCAGCCGGATGCCTTCGGGGCTGGCCGTCACGGCATCGGCTTCCGGGACATCCGTGCCGTTGTAACGCCAGCCGCTTTGACTGGGCAACCGGTCCATCGGATACACGGTTTCGAGTTTCGCTTTGACATCCAGCTCGACAGGGGCCGGGGGAGCCGGCGGAGGTGTCCGGAGCCACGCGAGGTTGAACGCATAGTGCTGTTTGGACGAGAACAGGTGGATCACGCCGTTGGCCGCTTGGCAGATCGAAAGGTAGCCGCGGGGCTCGGCCGACAGGGCGCTCATCGTGAACCGGCCTGTATTCCCGCCCCCGTCGAGCGCGCGCGGCGGACCGTCGTCGGTGACCAGCCGTTTGATCTCCCAGGATTGGCCCTCGTCGGTCGACAGGGTGGCAAACAATCCCGAGCCGACTTGCTCGTTGCCCGCGGCATCCACAAAGCGGACTTCGCGGCCGAACGAGCAGAACAGGATCGGTCCTTCACGCAGCCGCAGCACAACCGGCCGCTGGCCGCCGCCGACTGGCGGGAAGAGGCTGGCGCTGTAGGTCCAGTTCTCGCCGAGGTCGCCGGAAACGCTCATCGGCATCCGGCCGTCGATGTCGTTGCCCCGGCCGAAGGCCAGCAATCGCCCGTCCGTCAATTGCACGAACCCGGCATGAATGCCCGCGATCCAGGCGCCGGTGGCGCCGGCGGAGAAGTCAGGCGCCGGCCGCCCCTCGCCAGGGTCGCTCCACGTTTGGCCGTCGTCGCGGCTGACCAAGACGGCCGACCCGCCGCTGCCACCGGTCACCGCATCACAGGGCACCAAAATCGCGCCCTCGCGGCTGCGGATCACCGACTCGATCGGCATGTGGCGCAGGCCGAACTCGGGCCTGATGATCCTGGCCGGGGACCACGTCGCACCGTTGTCGTCCGAAGTCCGCAGGATGGCCGCCAGACTTCCCCAAGTGGCCGCGGCCCCGAGGCCGTTGAAGTGGTAGAGCGTTCCTTTCTCATCCACCCAGAGGGCCGAGGCATGATCGTTGCGGTCGGGGGCGTCCCAAAAGTTCGAGGCCACCTGCCACTCGCTTTCGCCGTACGGCAGGCGGCTCGCGACAATTCCCAGTTCCCGGCCCGGCTCCGTCTGGCACGTGTACCAGATCGCCAGGAGATCGCCGTTAGGACACGCGGCGATCGCCGGGCAATGGTTGTGGCGATTGAAGATCGGGCAGTCTTCCGGCGCCGGCGGCTTGACGTACTGCCGCGGACCCACGAAATAGGGCTTCGCTGGATCGGGGCCCTGGCTCAGATCGGCCGGCACTTCCTGTTTCACGTCACGGGCGTTCAGCGGCGGCCCGCACGCGGGCAGCGGTTTAATTGCAGGCATCTCGCCCTGCACGACACGGAACCCGGTGAGCCAGTTCCTGGCGTCCGGCAACGTGCCGGCGCGGTTCGCGGAACGGAGGAACTCGAGCGTGGTCGAATGGCTGCCGCCGCGCGTGACCCGAAAGTCCCCCCGGGCTCGGCCGACTGGATCGGTCTGCGAAAAAGGGGACTGGTCCAATTTGCCGGAACGGCCCGAAGGGTGCTGCGCACAAATTGGACCTGTCCCCTTTTTCGCAGCGTCCGCTTCGTAGGGCCCGTACCAATCCAGGCACCATTCCTCGACGTTGCCATGCATGTCGTACAGCCCCCAAGGGTTCGCTGGGGTTCTGCCAACGTGCAGAGGAACGACGTCTTTGTCCGACTGGCGGCTGGGAAACCAACTGATGCCGACGTTCTTGTGAAAAGCCTCGGGCAGCGCTGCGCCGGTGTGGAAGGCGGTCGTCGTACCTGCCCGGCACGCATATTCCCACTCAGCTTCGGTCGGGAGGCGATAGGATTTACCCTCCTTCTCGCTCAGCCACCGGCAGAAGTCCACGGCGTCGTACCAGGAGACGAACACCACTGCCTCGTCGTCTTCGCGAGAGAGCCCCAGCTTGCCGCGAAGCTGCTTGTGCTGCAGATCGAATTGCTCATACTGGGCGTTGGTCACCTCGGTGGTGCTCATCAAGAACGGTTGGCTGATGGTTACCTCGCGCGCGGGACGCTCGTCCCAGTCGCCGTCCTCCGACCCCATGCGGAACGATCCTGGTTCAATTCGGACCATGTTCATGCCCAACGCGTTGGCGATCGGCTCCTGACCAGAGCCTCGGGTCTGCGAGCTCATCAAGAAAACGGCGAATAGCCAAATCAAGCTCTTGTCGGGTTTCATGGTGGGTGTTCCTCACATTCAAGTCGCGTTTGTGACACAATTCGTCGTCGGAATTCCTTGCGCCTGCTACGGCCGAGTCGGAAGCTGAGCGCCAACCGACCGTTGCCAAGCCGCCAGATTCTGCCGCATGGCCGCCGCACGCTCCGGTTGCTCGGTAGCCAGGTTGCGTTGCTCGCACGGGTCATGGGTTAGATCGTAGAGTTCACTCTGACCGGTCTCGAAGAACTCGATCAGTTTCCAATTCCCTTGCCGGATCACGCTGCACGGAATGCCGCCGCAGTGGTGGTAATGCGGGAAATGCCAGAACAACTCCGCGCGAGCCAGCTTCCGCGCGCCGCGCAGCACCGGCACGAGACTCACACCGTCCCGATGTTGTTCAGGCCGCAGGGGCAGACCGGCCATTTCGAGGAACGTAGGATAGAAATCCATGCTGACGACCGGTGCGCCGCAGACGGCGCCGGGTTCGACAACTCCGGGCCATCGCACCACCAGCGGAACACGGATGCCACCTTCATAGTAGAACGACTTTGATCCGCGCAATGGTGCTACCGAACTATCCCTGCCCGCCGTGCGTCTCGCTCCATTGTCCGAGGTGAAGACCACGATGGTATTTTCAGCGAGTCCCAGTTCCTGCACCTTGTCGCACACGCGCCCCACGCTTTCATCCACGCTTTCGACCATCGCGGCATACGTGGCATTGCCTGCGCCGGGCCGCGCCTTCAGCTTGGCCGCGTACTTTTCAGTCTTCTCCCGCTTGGCCTGCAAAGGCTCGTGTGGAGACCAGTGGGCCAGATAGAGAAAGAACGGCTTGTCGCGATTCTCCTCGATGAAGACCAATGCTTCATCGGTGAGCCGATCCGGCAGGTAGTCGCCCGGTTTTCCGGCAAGCGGGCCCGCATACGGCCACTTCGTTTGATCCACGAAGGGGTAAAAATACTCGAAGTATCCGTGACGCTGGCTGAGCACCACCTTCGCGAAGCCCTGATTCTGGGGCCGATACGGGGCGCCGTCCTGCTCGCCCAAGTGCCACTTGCCGATGGCACCGCACACGTAGCCGGCTTCCTTGAGCGACTCGGCGATGGTGACCTCGTCCGGTTCGAGCCACACCTTTGACGTCGGAGTTTTCAGGACACCAGTCGGATGGGGCTGGTTGTCGGGGCGGATATGCGTCGTGAGCTGAAGCCGGGCGGGATGCTTGCCGGTCATGATCGCTGCGCGGGTGGGCGAGCAAACGGCGCATGCGGAATAAGCTTGAGTGAACCGCATTCCTGAAGCCGCCAGCCGATCAATGTGCGGCGTCGAGTGCAGCGGAGCCCCTTCGTAACCGACATCCCGCCAGCCCAAGTCATCGGCCAAAACGAACACGAAGTTGGGGCGGGCGGCCGTTTCCATGGCGACAGGCCGGGCAGCGGCAACCAGCGGACGCGGCCTGGTCCAGTTCTTCGAGTCCGACGACGAGGCCGCGTTCTCGACCTTCGGCTGCTTTGTACACGGCAGCCCCACGGGCTCACCGTTCCGCCATTCGGCAGCGTCTGTGATCGGGCTGCGTGGCAACGTGTCGGTTGCGTGCAGTGCGGCCAGCGGTGCCAGCAGCAGGGCGATCATGGTGGGGCAGTGTTTCATAACCGATTCCCATTCTTCGTGACGGTACACTCGTCTTCATCCGTGGGTCCACTCTGCCATCCGTGGGCCAACATCTTCGTCTCAAAACACCATTCGTTTCCGGACCCTGCCATTTCATGCGCATGTCAACTCATGCCAGAGATCCCTCATCACCTGGCACTCGTCGCGAGCGGTTGGATAGACCAGTGGTCGCAGAATCACCCTGGCACCCGTTTGGCCCGTTAACGTACCGATACGGCGGACGTAGATCTGCCACGGCTCGTCGGGCTCCGCGGCCAGGCGGCTGTACAGCACGGTGCAGGTCTCCGCGCAGCGTTCCAGCAGCCAGCGCGAATCGTACATTTCCGGATTCCCCAAGTCGATCGCGCGCACCTCGTCCATTTGACACAATCGCTCCAGCAACGGCTTGTGGTTTCCGCAGAAATGCACAAGGGTCCCGCCAAACGCCGCGGCAGCCGTGCGGATGGCCGGCAGGATGAAACGGTCGATGGTGGCAGGCGACAGTAGAATCGCGGTATCTTCCGCCATGCGCGTGCCGGCGTGCGGGAAGTAGACGCCTTGGCTGGTCCCGTGTCCGTGGATCATGGAGGTCGCCGGCTCATCCAGTTGAGCCTTCAGGTGCGTCGTCGCCCGCGTATAGATTTCGTGGCAGATGCCTAGCAACTCATCGATCCAGCCGGCCTCGTGTTCGTCGGCCACCTCGTAGAACGTATGGTCTCCATTGAGCAAATGGGCGATGTCAAAAACGCCCTGGGTATCGGCTTGGTAGGCGGCGATGTCGCCGCATCCGGAATCGCGATGGATGGCATAGAACTCGGCGGCCAAACGCATGGTCTCGGTGGCCGTCACATCGATGTCTCTTGCCGCTCGGATCGCCTCGCGTGCCAACGCTTCTCCGGGCCAGGGCATCGCGTCGGCGGGCAATTGATAGCCCAAGCCGGCCATGGCGGGCACGAAGATGACGCCCAAGTTGGGACGCACTGTGGGAATGCCGTCCGTCGGCCAGTCGACGACCGGTTCGGCACGGCGCATTTCCGATTCCCACATCGCTTGCGGGTTATGAAACCGCGCGGG
>Ga0172371_10014832_pt1 | contig 10000 bp, 8 predicted proteins | sample Lak12m_FD_114543 | JGI IMG/M metagenome (GOLD analysis project Ga0172371, IMG submission 114543) | Freshwater microbial communities from Kabuno Bay, South-Kivu, Congo - kab_022012_12m | ecosystem: Environmental > Aquatic > Freshwater > Lake | place: Democratic Republic of the Congo: South-Kivu... | reverse complement strand
TGTATCTAGTGCTATAACTAGACACCAAGAAAGGGCGGGAGTCCAGCGAAAATCGTGATGACGGGAAGAGATTGGTGACTTTATCTAGTTAATAGCCAAACACGAGAGCGGGGGGCCATTTGGCCCCCCGCCCCTTCATAAGCATCAGTCGGTTCAGATCAGATCGCAGCCGGCACCGCCGTCGAAAGCGGGAAATCGTGCATCTCGGAAGCGACCCACCTGTTCGCACTCAAATCGTCGTAGAACAGGTTGTTCGAACCGTAGAGGAGCGTCTTGGCATTGTAGCCGAGCATGTTCAGGGCCGCCGCCACGGGGCTGCTGCCGTGCCCGGTCCAGCAGTAGACGACGATGGGAGTGCCGTCGCTCGGCAGATACGGCAGCATCGCACTGATCTTCAGGCTGGTGTAGGGCGTGAACTGGAAGGCGCCGGGAATGTGGCCGGGCGATCCGAAGGTGCCCGTGCCTTCATAGTCGGCCTGGCCGAAGTAGTTCAGGACGAAGTATTCATCGAGATTCGGCTGGATGGTCGCCCAGGTGACGCTCTGGGTGCCGGCCTCCAGCATGGCGTTGACGCGGTCGGCGACGATGGTCCCCGGATCCTCTTCGGACAGCGTGGGGTACGCATGCGCGATCAGGCCGCTGTTGTTGTTGGTGGTCTCGGCCGTCGGCAGGTTGTTGCCGATATTGGTGTTCCAACGGCCGGCCAGCGTCGAGTTCCAGGAGCACATGCCCCACTTCAGGGTCTTGGTCTCCTCGTAGCCCATCAACTCCATCGCGATCTTCGCATGGCCGGCGGTCTGGCCGGTGTAGCAGGCGATCACGTACGGCTTGTCGTCGGGGATCGTCGTTTCCAATTCGGTCAACAGATCGGCCAGGACGGGCACGTTGTAAGCGCCGCTGATGTGCCCGAGGTTGTAATCCGCCTCGGTGCGGAGATCGATGACGGTGTAATCATCGAGGTTGTCGTAAAGCGCCTGCGCCAGGATCAGGCCCGGGCAATCCGCACTGTCGTTCATGTAGGCATCGACAGCCGCGTACATGGCCGCGAACTCCGGCGTCTGGGCGCCGCCGACCTCGAGCTCGAAGTCGTTGGCCGAGGCCGTGGTCCAGCGGTTGGCCGTCAGGGAGCCGTGGAACAGGTGGTTCGAGCCGTAGCTCAGCGACTTGGCGTTGTAGCCCAGCATGTTCAGGGCGGCGACAACCTGGCTGCTGTGCTGGCCGGTCCAGCAGTACACCACGATGGGCGTGCCGTCGCTGGGCAGGTTCTCCAGCATCTGCTCGAAGCCGAGGCTGGCGTAGGGGGTGAACTGGTAGGCGCCGGGGATGTGGCCGGGAACGCCGTTGCTGCCGGTTCCCTCGTAGTCCGCCTGACCGAAGTAGTTGACGACGAAGTAGTCTTCCAGGTTGGGCTGCAGGGTCGCCCAGGTGATGCTCTGGAAGCCGGCCGCCAGCATGGCGGCGACGCGGGTGGCCACGATCGTCTCGTTGGTGCCGGTCAGCGTCGGGAAGGCGTGCACGGTCAGGCCGGCGTTGTTGTTGGTCGTCTCGGGAGCCGGCAGGTTGTCGCCGACGTTGCCGTTCCAGCCGCTGGCCAGGGTGCTGTTCCAAGAAGACATGCCGAAGCCGAGGGTCTTGACATCCTCGTGACCCATGAGTTCCAGCGCGATCTTCGCGTGGCCGGCGCTCTGGCCGCTGTAGCAGGCGATGACGATGGTCTTGTCGGTGGGGATCGTCGTGCCCACTTCTGTCAGGATGTTCGCGAGCACGGGCACGTTGTAGGCGCCCGGGATGTGCCCGGCCAAATAGGCCTCGGCCGAGCGGATGTCCACGACCGTGTAGTCGTCGGGGTTGTCGTGCAGGGCCTGGGCCGTGATCGTGCCCGGACAGTCCGTGTCGTCGTTGAGGTAGGCCTCGACCGCGGCGGCCATCGTCTCGAACGTGGTCGCCGTCGGGGTCACGGGATCGTCGTCGCTCGAGCAGCCCACCAGCGCGGCCAGGGCGATCAGCAACAACGCCATCAGGGTCCAGCGTTTCATCATCTCGCTACTCCTTGTTCAGGCCTCGCGGCCCCCTCGTTGGGCGGCGCCGGGCGCCGCGGATCGGCCGACCGGCGGCACCACGCCGCCGGTCGGTCTTGCAGGTCACTTCGCGTCCGGGAACGACGACGGGATCACCACGCCCAGGTTCGCCTCGTAGTCGGGCAGCCGGGTGACGCCGTCGTCCTGGTACAGATCGGACTCGCGCAGCAGGAAGCCGTCGGACCCGTCCGGCGACTGGTGGCAGGCCGTGCTGCAGGTCTGGCCCTCTCCGACCGTCGTCTGCGCCGTGCGCCGCACGATGTTGTGCGGGGAGGCGTAGACCCAGGTCGGCGCGTCCAGGTAACCGGGCAGCTCCAGGCCCCAGTCGGCGTAGGTGCCGGGATCGACCGGCAGGTGGCGCACCACCGAGTAGTCGTACTCGGAGCGGTGCGGGCTCGGGTTGCGGCCGATCTTGAACTGCAGGCGGCTGGGGTCGATGTCGTACTTCTCGCCCTCGCCGTCCGCCACCAGGTTGTGGCAGTTCGTGCAGTTCTTGTAGGGCTGCGAGTGGCAGACCTGGCACTGCAGGTTCAGGCCGTCGTTGCCCACGTGCATGGCGTGGTAGGCGTTGTCCCAGCCGTCGTCCTGGCCTTCGCCGTGGCAGTCCTCGCAGCGGGGCATCGTCTTGACCTCGTAGCGGTGCTCGTAGTGTTCGCCGTCGTGCTGCGCGTCGCCGTGGATCTCTTCCTTGGTGTGGCAGTCCTTGCACTGCCAGCCGTAGGGCTGGCGGTGGACGTCGGGCACGTTGCCCTCGCTCTGCCCCAGGAAGTCGTTGCCCACGCGCGAGCCGTGGCAGGCCACGCACTGCTCGGTCATGTCCGGCGAGGCCCGGAAGCGGTGCGAGTAGTAGGCGCCGATCAGCGGGAAGCCGCCGCCGACGCTGGCCGGGCGGCTGACGTGGCACTGGCCGCAGGTCGTGTGGCAGCCGCCGCACTTCTGGTCGAAGTAGCCCTCGAAGCCCGAGCCCGCGAAGGTGCAGCGCCCCCGCAGCTCGATGGCGGCGATGTAGCCCCACTGGTTGGCGTGCAGGCTGTTGGCGTGGGCCGCCGCCTCGTCGGCGTGGCAGCCGTCGCAGGCGCCGTGCGCGCTGGGGTCGCCGACCATGCCGGTGTGCGCCTCTTCCATCGTCTCGAACGTGCGGTCGGCCATGCCGCCGTGGCAGCTTTGGCAGGAACGCTGGCCGTGCACGCTCTCGAGGAACCGCTGCCCGTTGGTGCCGGTGATGATGACCTTTTCCCACGCCTCCAGCGCGGGTACGGAACCGCCTCAGCCGTCGTCCTTGGCGGCGGGGTCGGTCGCGGATTTCGCCTCCTCGCCCAGGCTGGCGATGAGCATGTCCCGGCTGCTGTGGCAGCCGAGGCAGGTCTTGTCGGTCAGCACGACGCCCGGGTCCCCGGAGCCGTTGGAGGTGTCGTTCTCGCACCCCCACAGGCTGGCCAGGACCAGGAACGCGAGGACCGCGACCGCTGCGTGCTTGTGCATGGTCACACTCCGTCGTTGGACGGCGACGAGGCGCCGTCGTTGGTGAGCCCGCGGGCGAAGATCGGCACGTTGTTGCAGACGACGGTCTGCGCGTCGACCTCCGCACCCGCGAACCGGCTCCACATGCCGGCGTTGAGGGCACAGTCCATGACCATGCCCACGAAGCAGCGGCTCGTGATGACGGGATCGATCCGCCGGACCTCCCCCGCCGCCATGCGCCGCGTGATCTCCTCGACCAGGAACTCGATGTAGGGGCTGCGCACCTCGCGGAAGATCGTCGCACGGCCCTGGTCGTTCTCCAGGCTGCTGTTGGACATCAGCCGCACGAGTTCGGGGTCGCGCTGCGCGAGGGACAGGACGTGGTTGGCGACCGCGCGCAGGACGTCCTCGACGCCGCCACGGCCGCGGCTGGCCGCCAGATCGCCCGCGATGTCGTGCTCGCGGGCCTTGGCGCGGATGACCTCGTCGTAGAGCTGGGCCTTGCCGTCGAAGTGGCGGTAGATGGCGGCCTCGGTCACGCCGCTGGCGCGAGCGATCAGGCGGATGGCGGTGCCGTCGTAGCCGTGGGCCGAGAAGAGCCGCGACGCATGGTCGAGGATATCGCCGCGGCGGTTGGCAGGTCGGGTCTCGGGCGCCATGGCGTTCCCTCGGACGAGGTGAGCGAACGTTGACTATGGCCCAATTTATCCCTACGGATCGGCTCGTCAATCCTTAATGTTAGGATTTTAACTTACTGAAATCCTTTATCATCAATGGTTTATATCATATTCACTTGCTAGGTGTTATAAGATTAGCAATAACACGGGGATACGAAAACGGTCGTTCACTCATCGCGAAATGGCACCCTCGTGCGCCTCGAAAAAAAGGGAGCCCCGCCCGAGCGGAGCTCCCGTACCAGCATCGCCTGGAGGCGGGGACTAGAAGACGCCCCCCACCGACAGCGAGTACAGGTCGAGGATGTAGTCGTCCCAGCGGTTCTCGTCGAACTCGCAGCGGCGGTAGCTCGCGGTCATGCTCAGCTTCTCGGCGAAGCGCCAGCTCGTGCGGGCCGACCAGCGGTCCAGGTCGTTCTCGACCGAGTCGGTGGTGCGGACGGCCTCGTAGTGGCCCTCGCAGCTCCAGCCGCGGCCGAGGTCCAGCACCGCGCCGGGCGCGTAGCGCACGGTCGTGGCGTCGTAGGCCAGGGGGCTGACGTCGGCGGCGACGGCCGGGGCGCCCTCGATGCCGTACTCCTCCTGCCCCATCGAGACCGAGCCCAGCAGCGTCAGGCGCGGCGCCGCGGCCCAGGTGGCCACGGCGAAGCCGCGCACGGCGTCCCAGGTGGTCTCCACGCCGGCGATGTCCTCGCGCTCGAAGGTCTGGGCGATCGTCTGGTGGCCGACATCGAGGCTGACGCCGGTCGCCGGCCGCGTGTTCAGGCACACTTCCCAGACCAGCTTGTCGCGCTTGCGGTCGCCCATCCAGTAGAACCAGGCGTCGCCGCCGGTGGTGTCCCAGGTGTCGGCCGAGTCGATCTCCTCCTGCAGCCACGAGGCCTTGGCCTTCAGCGTCACGTTGCGCGCGAGGCGGGTGCGCGCGCGCAGCCCGGCCTCCTGGCTGGTGCGCTCCTGGTCGGTGACCTGGTAGTCGCCCTCGGTGCCGCTGCCGGGCAGGCCGTCCTGCGCGATCGTCTCCTCGAGATCGCTGGCACGGTAGCGGTAGCTCAGCTGCAGCCGGGTCGCGGGCAGCCGGGTCGACGACAGCGCCGCGCGGAATTCCCGGCTCGTGCGGTCGCGGTCGGCCGCGTGGACGACGGCGTCGTCGGGGCCGACCTGGCCGTCGACGTTCTGGTTGCGAACGGCCGCGGACAGGTCCAGGCGCGTGCCGCGGGACAGCGTCCACAGGGCGCCGACGCGGCCCGTGCCCGACACGGCGTCCGATGCGACGTCGCGGTCGGCCAGGCCCTGGGTCTCGTGCGGGTTGCTCTCGAGGTAGCTGCCGGCGGCCTGGCCCACCAGGCGCAGCGTCGGCGACACGTCCAGGGCGCCGCCGACCCGCCCGCTCCACAGGGTGCGGTCATCGGTGTAGAGGTGCCGCGTGCCCAGCGCGCGGTCGCCCTCGCTCTTGCGGTAGGACACTTCCCAATCCGTCGCCAGCTTGCCGTAGGCGTAGTCGCCGCCGGCCCAGACCTTGCGGTCGAGGGTGCCGAAGTGCTTCAGGCCGGGCACGGCGCCGCCGGCCCCGCTGCGCAGCAGGCTGCCCTTGGTCCCGTCGCGCCGCGTGAAGGCGACGCCCGCTTCCAGCCCGAACCCGTTCCAGACGCGGTGGGAGCTGGCCGCCTCGAAGCGGTTCCAGTTCATCACCGGCGCGGGATCGATCGCCGCCGGCGGCGGCGGCGCGGCGAACACGGCCGAGCGCATCTCGCTGGTGCCGTCGTAGTAGTGGTCGAAGCTGCGGTAGGTCGCCGAGGTCCGGAACCCGCCGGTCGAGCCGCCCCACAGGCCGAGCGAGCCGGCGCCGCCGGGGCGGCCGCCGTTCTCGCCGGCGCCGCGCAGGGTCAGCCAGCGGCCGCTGTCCCAGGTCCGGTTCCAGGCGAAGAACGAGGAGAAGCGGTACTGGTCGGTCAGCTGCCAGTCCTCGGCCGCCTTCGCGGCGTAGCCGTAGTCGTCCAGGACGTCGAGGGTCAGCGTGGCATGCGTGAACAGGCCCACGTGGTCCCCCGGGGCGGCCCAGATCCGGCCGGCCTGGGCCGGCGGATCGCCGGCGGCGGCCGCGCCGGCGGCCAGGAGCGCCACCGCGGCGGCGGTCAACATCGTCAGTCGCAGGTTCTTCATGACGCGCTCCTTTCTAGTCCAGGAAGGTGGGGTTCAGGTTCGACCCGTGGATCTCGTGGTGGCAGTCGTAGCAGCGCGCCTCGCTGCCCAGGAAGCCGCCGTGGTCCACGTCGCCGATGGTCGGGTAGCCGGGTTCGAAGTGGCATTGCAGGCACAGCGAGTTGCCGTCCTGGGTCAGCAGCTTGTCGTTGACCGAGCCGTGCGGCCGGTGGCAGGCCGTGCAGTCCTCGGCCGAGACGGCCTCGTGCTCGAAGAGGAAGGGGCCGGCCATCTCGGTGTGGCAGTTCAGGCAGGCCGCGTTCAGGTCGCCCAGGGGCTCGGCGGCGGGCGCCGCGCCGTGGACCGCGTGGCAGTCCTGGCAGGAGACCTCGCCCTCGAGCACCCGGTGGCGGAATGGCAGGCGGAAGTCGGCGGCCTGGGCCGCGTGGCACTGCAGGCAGAACTCGCCGGCGACCCGGAAGGCGGACGGCGCCTGCGCCGGGCCGCCGCCGTGGACGACGTCGGTGTGGCAGGCCGCGCAGTCGGTCGGGCTGCCGGCGTGCGGCGAGTCGGCCCAGGCGATGCGCTTGTCCAGGTGGCACTGCAGGCACATCTCGGCGCGGTCCTCGGCATCCAGGGCGGACAGGGCGGCCCGGCCGAAGATGGGTCCCTCGCCGCCGGCCTCGACGTGGAGGCTGCCCGGCCCGTGGCAGGCCTCGCAGGCGCTCGCGCCGGAACCGGGCGCGGTCGGGGCCCGCTCCACGGAATGGGGGGTGTGCTGGTAGAAGGCCCCGGCCTCGTCGTGGCAGTCCAGACAGGCCTGGGAACCGACGTAGGCCGCGCCGGCCGGCACGCCCACGCGCTCGGCGAAACCGCCGCCCGCGGCCGCGGCGACGGCGAGCAGGGCGAGCAGTCCGGCGATGAGGATGAGCAGACGCATCATGGGGATCCCTCCGCGCAGGATGAGGTCAACGAACGTTGATCATGGAACCGAGGATATAAGGCGCGGCGCGGACAGACAAGATATAGTTGTCACCGGATTATCAGGCGCTTGACACGACCCCCGACGCTGGCGAGGTTGCCGCCCGCCGTCACCCGCCCTTCCCGAGGAGCCCCCCATGGACCTGTACGGCTTCGCCCTGCTCTCGCTGTCGTCCCTGTTCGCGGTCATCGACCCGCTGGGCTGCATCCCCTTCTTCAGCGGCCAGACCGCGGGCCTGCCGCGGGAACGCAAGCGGCGCATCCTGGTCAAGGCCCTGCTGGTGTCGCTGCTGGTCCTCCTGGTCTTCACCTACGCCGGCAGCGCCGTGCTGCACACCTTCGGCATCACGGTGGACGCCTTCCGCATCGCCGGCGGCGTGATCTTCTTCGGCGTCGGCTTGGACATGCTGCAGAGCCGCCCGCGGCGCTGGCACACCGGCCTGGACCAGGCCGCCCGGGCCCAGTCCCAGCCCGAACCGGTCCCCGACCCCGACCACGACCCCTCGGTGACCCCCCTGGCGATCCCGATGATCGCCGGCCCGGCCTCGATCACCACGGTCATGGTCCTGCGGGCCGAGACCCCCGGGATGACCGGCGCGCTGATCGTCGGCGCCGCCGCCGCCCTGATCCTGCTGCTGACCGGCGTGATCCTGCTGACCGCCGACACCGTCCTGAGGCGCCTGGGCTCCACCGGCATGCGCATCGTGGAGAAGCTGATGGGCCTGCTGGTGACGGTCATCGCGGTGCAGCTGGTCATGAACGGGGCGGCGCCCTTCCTGCGGGACCTGGTGGCGTCCGCCGGGCGCTGATCCCCACCCCCGAGCAGACCCCGCAAAGACACGCCCCCGGCGGCCGGTGCCGCCGGGGGCGCGTGGTCTTGCCCTCGGGAGAGGACTAGAAGCTCATCGTGGCCTGCGTGTACAGCCAGTTCTGGCTGTCGGCGGTCGAGCCCAGCCAATCCTCGCTGGGCGAGAACATGCTCAGGCCGGTCTGCCAGGCGAAGCCGCCGTCGACGTACTTGCCGGACAGGTCGATCTCGGTGCCCAGGGCCGTCTTGCCGACGGCGTGGTCCTCGACGGTCGCGAAGCTGTGGAAGTCGCCGTTGAGCGTCCAGCTCTCGTTGACCGGGTACATGCCGCGCAGGGCGATATCCATGATGCCCTCGTCGCGGCCGTAGCCGAAGATGTCCATGGCGCCATAGAACTTGTGCGGCGTGAAGTACAGGTTGTCGAAGCTCTCGACCTTGTCGTTCGTCGTGGGGTCGTCGCCCGTGGTGTAGTCCACGAGACCGGCCAGGCGGAACCCGTTGGTCATCGTGTAGCCGACCTCGGCGAACAGCAGCATGCCGCTGAGGTCCGTTTCGGTGGTGCCGTCGTCGAAGGTGCCGGACTGCAGCGCGACCATGGCGTCGTAGTCGAAGTTCTCGGCGAACGTGCGCTGGCTGTAGGCGCCCAGGGTCATGAGGGAGGCGTCGCCGTCGGTGATGCCGTCATCATCGTAATCGATGGCATAGGCCTTGTTCATGAACGCGAACAGGTCCACGCCCTTGTTCAGGAACGAGAAGTTCAGGCCGTAGAACATGTCGTCGCCGGCGGGATCGCCATCGACGTCGTTGTACAGGTCGAAGCTCTCGTAATCCTTCGTGGCCCAGGCCGTGGCCTTCATGTTCTCGCCGAGCTGGCGGCCGAACATCAGACCTTCGAAGGCCTGGCCGGACATGCTCCAATCGACGGCGCCGATCAGGCGCTCGTTGTGCATGCTCATCTCGAAGCGGCCCAGCTTGAACCAGCTCTTCTCGCAGGGCTTGTACCACATGTAGCCCTGATGCATGTCGAGCACGGGGTCCACGAACAGCGTAGGATCGACACTGCCGATGTAGCGGGTGTCCTGGAACTGGGCGAACACGCCCATGTTCTCCGCGACCATGGCCTTGACGCCGATACGGGTGCGCATCTGGCTGTACCAGGTGGGGTCGGTGTCGGAGTTGTAGTCGTAGAACCCGGGGCCGTCCATCTGGATCCGGTAGCGGGACTCGCCCGTCACCTTGATGGTGCTGGCGCAGGTCTCGGAGCAGGACTCGGCATATGCGACGACGCTCATCAGCATCGCCAGGATCACGAACAGGGTGGTCAACTTCAACGTCTTCAAGGGGGTCTCCTTCCGGCAAAACCATGGTGCCGACCGGTGGATCCATTCAGTCCGGCGGCTTGAAAACCTGCGGAATGTTGCCACCGGGATTTCGGAGTAGCAAGGTAAATAATGAAATAATGATAATTGATTTTCATTCGCGAATGGTGAGGCGCCAGCTGGATTGACACCATCCCCGCAACTCCTTAGCTTCCCCTTCGCGTCCCGAGGCGTTCCGGATCGCCCACGTCGGGACGAGCGTCTTCCCCCCGAACAGGAGTCGCCATGAACTTCGGCCTCACCCCTCGCGCCCGCGCCCACGCCGCGTGGCTCGTCCCGACTGCGCTCCTCGTCCTGGCCCTGCTGCCAGGCGTCGCGGCGGCCGTCGACGGGCACGGCGCCGCCGCTGCGCACGCGGCCCCGCAGCACGCCGCCCCCAGCCTGGGCGCGCGGCTGCCCCTGTGGAGCGCGCTGCCCTTCGTGGGGATCCTGCTCTCGATCGCGGTCTTCCCGCTGCTGGCGCCGCACTTCTGGCACCGC
>Ga0172371_10014828_pt1 | contig 10000 bp, 10 predicted proteins | sample Lak12m_FD_114543 | JGI IMG/M metagenome (GOLD analysis project Ga0172371, IMG submission 114543) | Freshwater microbial communities from Kabuno Bay, South-Kivu, Congo - kab_022012_12m | ecosystem: Environmental > Aquatic > Freshwater > Lake | place: Democratic Republic of the Congo: South-Kivu... | reverse complement strand
TCATGGAAACCAAATTGACCGTCATGGAAACCAAATTGACACAGGGGGTCTCCCAAACTCGCTGGCTTGGAAACCAAATCGACTGTCATGGAAACCAAATTGAGTGTCATGGAAACCAAATTGACACAGGGGTGCTCCCAAACTCACTGACTTGGAACCCAAATTCAATCGCATGGAACCCAAATTGACACAGGGGGCTTCCAAAATCGTTAGCTTGGAAACCAAAACTCTTGTCTGTGCCTGTCACACCTCAGGCGTGGGAAATAAAATCAGGGATATTTTATTCAAACGCATTAAACCCCGTAACATCCATACCCGTGATAAGCAGGTGAATGTCATGGGTACCTTCATAAGTAACAACAGATTCTAAATTCATCATGTGGCGCATGATGGGATATTCTCCTGTGATGCCCATTCCGCCAAGCATCTGTCTTGCATCGCGTGTTATTTCCAACGCCATGTTCACGTTGTTTCTTTTTGCCATAGATATTTGTGCCGGGGTGGCGCGGTTCTCGTTTTTCAGTTTGCCAAGTCTCCAGCAAAGCAATTGCGCTTTGGTGATTTCGGTGATCATTTCAGCTAATTTTTTCTGCTGCAACTGGAAACCGCCAATCGGTTTCCCGAACTGTACGCGTTCTTTGGAATAACGCAACGCAGTATCATAACAATCCATAGCCGCACCGATTGCACCCCATGAAATTCCGTAGCGTGCAGAGTTCAGGCAACTCAGAGGACCTTTCAATCCGCTTACTTTCGGAAAAATATTTTCTTTCGGAACTTTTACGTTATCAAAAACCAGTTCACCGGTTGCTGAAGCGCGTAGCGACCATTTGCCATGCGTTTCGGGAGTGGTGAAACATTTCATGCCGCGTTCTACAACCATTCCATGAATAACACCTTGTTCGTTCTTTGCCCATACAACAGCAATGTCAGCAAACGGAGCGTTGGATATCCACATTTTTGCACCGTTTAAAATTACATAATCGCCTGCATCCCTGAAATTGGTAATCATCCCGTTGGGGTTAGAACCATAGTCAGGTTCAGTTAACCCGAAACAGCCCATTAATTCTCCGGTAGCAAGTTTAGGAAGGTATTTTCTTTTCTGTTCTTCAGAGCCAAAAGAATATATAGGATACATCACTAATGAACTCTGTACAGAAGCAGTGGAACGAATTCCTGAATCGCCTCTTTCTAATTCCTGCATGATTAATCCGTAAGAAATCTGGTCTAAGCCACTTCCGCCATATTCAGTAGGAATATAAGGACCGAAAGCGCCAATACCTGCCAGCCCTTTTAAAAGTTGTTTCGGAAATTCAGCTTTCTGGCAGGCATCTTCAATAATGGGGCTTACTTCTTTTTTTACCCATGCACGAACCGTGTCGCGGATTAGTTTATGTTCATCAGTAAGCAGTTCGTCAAGGAGGTAATAATCGGGTGCCTGAAAAAGATCGGTGCGTGCCATAAGTATAATTTTTCGCGAAAGTAATTAAATTTGCACCAAACCTTCAAACCTTTTCGTTATGAACTATTCTCACGAATGCCTTAACTCTATAATTATTACTATGAGTAAAAAACTACAATTTATCTTTTTATTACCTGTAATAATTATTGCATCGTGCAAATCCAACGAAACAGGAAATGCTAAAGATGTGGCGCAAGACCAGATCTACCGTACTTATGAAGTAAATTATCTGGAAGAAACACAGGTAGCCAATGTAAGCGCTGTATTCAGGTTTGCGGGTGAGAATGGAACTACCTTACGTCTGAATTCTCCCGGAAAGATCACTGCAAACGGTGTTGAACTTGTTGAAGGCACGTTGTTGTTTGGCGGAGCGTACTATTATAGTTCGTCTGCTGTTGCCTGCACAGATAATAAAGTGACTGTTAGTTATACAGATAGTAAAGAAGCAGTCTTAACAGAAATTTTTGAAGCCGGGAAGGCAACTATTGAAACGAAACCAGATACCATTTATCTCGGAAAGAGTTTTTCCGTTCCTTTCTCATTTTCCGGTGGAGACAATGCAGATAATTTCGAATTTGTTTTACGTGATAAGGATCTTCGCTCCTTGAGTTTCTATGCTTCTTCAAAAACTGAAAAGTTATTTGATATTCCCGGACCTGCAACTGACACGCTGACACAGGGATTGATGACACTGCAAATTATTTCTCACAAAAGAAAGGATTTGGATAACCATTCAACATTAGGCGGAATAGTTGATTTCTCCTGCTATTATAAACCTGTGGAAGTTGTTGCAGTGAAGAAATAAAAAACCCTCTCCTTTGGAGAGGGCAGGGTGAGGCTTCTACACCTTTTCCAGCGCCTTTTTTAAATCTTCAATAATGGTATCCGGCTCTTCCAGCCCAACATAAAAACGGATATGGTTCCAGGGAAGCTCGGTAGCTCCGTAGTTCTGCGAATCATACAGCGTGCAGGTTGGGAATATCAGTGATTCATGCCCGCCCCAGGAGCATGCCATTAGAAAATATTTGAGTGAATTGCAGAAACGTTCAACAGCAGCGATGTCATCAGCTTTTATCTGTGCCGAAAACATTCCGCCTGTTCCGCTCATCTGTGATTTAGCCAACTCGTATTGCGGATTATTTTTTGAGAATGGAAAAAATATCTTCTCTACTTTCGGATGATTCTCTAAGTACTCAACCACTTTTGCGGCAGTTGAATTGGTGCGTTCCATTCTTACCTGTAAGGTGCGTAAACCAAGAATCATCAGCCAGGCATCATGAGGAGAAATAATTCCCCCAAGTGTCATAAACTCCGATTTGAATATTTCACTTATTCTCTTTTTGCTGCCACATAAAACGCCTGCAACAATATCACTGTGTCCGCCATAATATTTGCTGGCGCTATGCACAATCATATCTATTCCCATTTCGGAAGGGCGTTGGAAAAGTGGAGTGCAGTAACTGTTATCAATCAGCGTGGTGATGTTGTGTTGTTTTGCCAAAGCAGCAACAGCGCGGATGTCCTGCATCTCAAATGTTATTGAATTCGGACTTTCGAGAATGATGAGTTTGGTGTTAGACTTGATTGCAGCACGAAAGTTTTCAATGTCTGTTCCATCGATCATGGTTGTTTCCACACCATAGCGTACAAGCAATTTATTGAGCAGCTTATTGGTCCAGCTATAAGGTTTCTTCACGCAGATAACATGCTCGCCTCCTTTCACTGCGCTCATCACGCCCGCAGCCATCGCAGCGCTGCCGCTACCAAAGATCAGTGCATCTTCGGTGCCTTCCAGCGCAGCAACTTTCTTCCTGAGAACGCCAACTGTGGGATTATAGCCGCGTGTGTAAAACGGGATGCTGTTTTCCTGTTTCAACGCCTGGCGCATCTGTTCCACGGTTTCGAAACAGAAATTGCTGCTCTGAAAAACAGGAGGCGAAACCGAGCCGAAATATTTTTCGCGCTCTTCACCAAGGTGATTTAAAATGTGTGAAATGTCTTCCGCCAACGCTTACTCTGCTACAATAACCAGATATTTTGACGATCTCCAGAAAGCCTTGTAATCATTAATGCTCAGGCTGTCCGCATGTTTTTTATCGCCATGCAAAGTGTAAGAAGTAGAAGGATGGTCGGTGATGATCTTTGCTTTCTTGGTATTGATAATAATGGAAGGCGTTTGGGTGATGTCTATTTTGTTAAACGCGTTCTGATCAAAGTCCTTATTGATGTTAGCTGTTTTTCCCATGCCGATAAAACCGCCTTCCTTGGTGATAATCTTCGCTTCTTTCAGGTTTTTATCTGTTCCTATAATATAGTAGGCGGTGTTAAGTTCACTTATTTTTTCTTCAATCACTTTTGATTTGCCTTCGCTTTCCACTGCAAGCTGGTCAACCTGCGCGGTAAGGTTCTCCACCACAATATCTAATTTTGCCAGTTCATCTTTCAGCGAATTGATTTGCGCATCGCGTTCGGCTAATTGAGATTCAAGGTTGGCTATCATCTTTTTAAGATTGGAAGTGTAGCCTTTTTCGTCTTTCAGTTTTTTATTCAATTGATCAATTTTCTTTCTGTTCTTCAGCGACAGTTCATAAATAAGCTGTATATCCTGTTTGATCTGTTCTTTGCGGTCAGCACCCAGTTCCACTCCGGTTGCTGTGTTAGCAGTAATAATTCCCTCTTTGGTTTTTATGCTGTCGAGATTGGATTGAATTTCATTGTAAGCATTCACAAAATCGTTGATGGTATGCGTATCGCCTCCAATCTGCTCCTGTAGTTTAAGGTTATCGGCTTCCAATTGTTTCAGTTTTTCTTCCTGTTCTTTATTGGTGCAGCCTGCAATGGCAGCTATCAATAAGATGACAAATAATTTTTTCATTTTGGGTTGATGGTTTGATTAGAGGAAACAAAAGTAAGGGAAATCTTTTGAAGTAATGAAAATAGTAATATTTGAATTGACAAGGATGAGTTGCATATATTCCATTAATTTATTCATCAAATGAATTTTTTATGGTTTTGTATTATAGTTTTCATCAAACTTAAAACTGCTTTATAAACCAGACCGAAATTTGTAAGCCTGTTTTTTCGCATACGTTTTGAAAAGGTAAAACATTACTTTTACAGCCCGAAGAGAAAAAATAATAATTGCCCTTCGACTACCTGCCTGCCGGCAGGCAAGGCGCTCAGGGTGATAAAAATTCATGAATTCAAAAATCTAAAAATTCAAAAATAATATGGAAGCTTATATTTATGATGCAGTGCGCACACCGCGCGGAAAAGGAAAAAAAGACGGCAGCCTTTATGATGTTCAGCCGCTTGAACTTTTAACAACTGTTTTTAAAGCCATCAGGGAACGGAATAACCTTGATACAAAATATGTGGAAGATGCAATCATCGGTTGTGTTACTCCCGTTGGCGAACAGGGTGCGGATATTGCTAAAACCGCTGCCATTGCATCGGGTTATGACAATATTACTGCCGGTGTAACACTGAACCGTTTCTGCGCGTCAGGATTGGAGGCAGTGAACCAGGCAGCGGCTTACGTGATGAGCGGACAAGTAGATATGTTGGTGGCTGGTGGCGTAGAATCCATGTCGCGGGTGCCGATGGGCTCTGACGGGGGCGCATTGTTTACCAACCCGGAAGTGGTGGCGAAATATAAAATAGTTCCGCAGGGAATTGGAGCTGACCTGATTGCCACGATTTATGGTTTTGACCGGAAGGACTTAGATGAATTTGCAAGTGTTTCGCATCGCAGGGCTGCGAAGGCATGGGAAGAGAAGCGTTTCAGCCGCTCAGTGGTTGCGGTGAAAGATGTGAATGGTTTAACAGTGACAGAAAGAGATGAAATGATTCGTCCTGATACATCAGTTGAATCACTTGCAAAACTTAATCCTTCGTTTGAACAAATGGGACAATACGGAGGTTTTGACGCATTGGCATTGCAACGTTACCCGGAAGTAGAAACCATACGCCACTTTCATCATGCAGGGAATTCTTCGGGTATTGTGGATGGAGCTGCATTGTTGTTGATTGCGAATAAAGCAACAGGCGATAAATTAGGATTAAAACCAAGAGCAAAAATCCGTTCGTTTGCTGTGCTTGGTGCAGAACCAACTATTATGTTATTAGGTCCGGGACCTGCCACATTGAAAGCATTGAAAAAAGCCGGAATGAATGTTTCGGACATTGATTTGTTTGAAGTGAATGAAGCTTTTGCAGCAGTTCCGATGCGTTATATGGAAGAACTGAATGTGCCCCACGAAAAACTGAATGTAAACGGTGGAGCCATTGCTATGGGGCATCCGCTGGGCGCTACGGGAGCAATGCTTACGGGCACTTTGATTGATGAGCTTGAACGTACCGGAAAACAAACCGGAGTGGTTACACTTTGTGTTGGAGGCGGGATGGGAATTGCAACGGTGGTGGAGAGGATGTAAACTTTTTAGACCTTCAAGGTTTTGTAAACCTTGAAGGTCTTGCCCAATCGCTTTATACATGAATATTTATAGCATAGGATTTTAATTGATAAACTTTTTCTAAATATTATTTTCCAATGAAATACTCCACTGCAATTTTATTTGCAATAATTCCTCTTTTCTCATTTTCACAGTACCAAATTTTAATGAATAAGGGTGATACTATTAATATTAGAGATTATGAAGTTTGGGGAAAATATTATTCTATTACTAATACTAATGGAAAAATATCAAAAGTTCCCAAAGATTTAGTAAAGGACATTCTTAAAGTAAATAATTCCGTGTTTATTTCTCACTCAGGCAATAGGAATATTACAGCAATAAAAGTAGATGATAAAAGAGGATTTTACTATCAAGACATCTTGGATATTAAAGGAAAAAATAGAGAAGAAATACTGGAAGGTGTGATGAAATATTTTTCAATCAAGCAAAAGATACTCAATCCTTTTTTTTATGCCAAAAACGATGAATATATTACTACCGGTTCTTTTAAAGTAAAATACAGAGGTTTTTTTCTGTTTTTCTTTAATACTACAAGTTATACAGCAAGTTTCACGTTTTCAATAAAAATAAAAGATGAGAAACTAAAATATGAAATCACCGATATCGTTCTTGTCCCAGAAAATATTAATGTTAAATCTTATAGTTGGTTTAACACGAATAATTATGGTTGGGGTTCAGGTTTCACCAATACGAAAATTCCGACAGAAATCCCTAAAAAAAAATTAGAAGTTTATAAAAATAAAACTCAGAACAGGCATTTACTTTTTGCTGATATAAATACTAATACATCAAAAATCATAAACGAATTAACCCAAACAATTTTAGAAGAAGAAGATTATGATTGGGCTCCAACACAAAAAGAATTTAGTAGCGATGAAGCAATTGCACAACTAAAAAGAGCCAAAGAAAAACTGGAATTAGAACTTATTACTCAGGAAGAATACGATAAGATTAAGGAAGATCTCAGAAAATATATCAAATAGATTCTTTCTTCCTTCCGCTTTGAACACTTTGTAAAATTGTTGATTTTTTTTCTTAATGCATTCCGAAACCAAATTAAATAACCGCAAATCCCTCCGATTAAAAGGCTATGATTATTCAAAGGCAGGTTTGTATTTTGTAACCATCTGCGTTTACGACCGTGAATGTTTGTTTGGGAAAATAACAGATGGTAAAATGACATCAACCGATGTCGGAAAAATTGCAGATGAATTTTGGTTAAACATTCCACAACATTTTTCAAATATTGTTTTGCACGAACATATAATAATGCCAAATCATGTGCATGGTATTATTCAATTAACGGATGTCAATGACGCGAATTCTGTAGGGGCATGCCATGGCATGCCCCTACAGAACACCACGGATATTCCCGTAGGGACACGCCATGGCGTGTCCCCACAACATGGCACACCCCAAAAACAAAATGACGCAATATCACAATCATCAACCCGTGAAACACAATTTGGTAAACCAGTTTCCGGTTCTGTTTCTGTTATTGTCAACCAATATAAATCATCTGTAAAACGCTGGTGCAATAAAAACAACAATGCACATTTCAGATGGCAATCGCGTTTTCACGACCACATCATCCGTTACGAACAATCGTATCAGAATATTTCTGAATACATCATAAACAATGTTGCAAACTGGAAGGATGATAAATTTTTCAATTTGCAATAACAGGATATGCCGTGGCATGTTAATAGGACATGCTGTAGCATGTCCCTACTGGATTACGGTCACCGGCACATCGCTATCAGCGCTACCCCATTTGGTGTTGGGTGTGGCGCTCATTTCCAGTTCTAATTTTCCACCTTCTATAAGGCAAATGTATTTATTCCTGTCGTTAATCGAAGTTTTGGAACAGATTATTTCATGCGTCCGTTAAGGTGTGTAATTAATTTATTTCACAAATGAAAACTAAAGACAAACACATGAAGCCAAATAACATTTCAGGATTATCAGCAGCAGAATGGAAAATTATCCGCGAAGTAAAAGTATTAATGACCATGACACTCGAAGAACTGATGATGGTGGAGGTGAGGGGGATTCCGATTAAATAAAAAGCCTTACCAGAGAGGTCGGGATTTCAAATCCCGACAAACACCCCGTTACTGCTTAAGCAGTTCAATTATATCATAATAAATCCTGTCATCTCCAGGTCGTTTGGCATTATCATTTGCAATATTGCCAGCCTTATCAATCAACATATAGCGAGGAATACTGCTGATTTTAAAAAATTTACAAGCTTCAGAATTCCAGTTTCCCGGTGAAATGGTGTGAAAGCCATGAATCTCAAATTTCTCTATCGCATTTCTCCACGATTCCTCATTCTCATCTATTGAGATATAAAGGAAAACAATTTTCTTTTTTTCTTTTTCTGTGAATTTCTCATGCAACGTTTTAGCAAACGGAAACTGCTGACGGCAAGGTCCGCACCAGCTTGCCCAGAAATCTATGTAAACCACTTTCCCCTTAAAATCATCTAAGGAAACCGTTTTACCTTCCAGAGTTTTTGCGGTGAAACCTGTTGGAGCAGCTTTTTGTCCGACAATGATTGGCGCAGCTTTTTTATCTTCTTTTTTTACTTCGGCATAAAGGTAAATTCCACATCTCTCGCTTATGAGTGAAGAATAAAATCCTTCTTTATCTTCATTGGCAAGAACATTATAAACTCTTTTCAACGGGGCTTGCGGAATTTTCCCGCAATTCTCTAAAAGAAATTTCGCAATAAAATAATGGAATGCCTTCACTTCAAAAAAATCTCTTGCTGCTTTATACTTTGCTTCCAGGGATTGTCCCTGGTCGGTGAATTTATTGAAGCCATTATTTTTTGAAGCGGAATAAATTGACCAGTAATAAACAAACATCCGGTAATACCTGCCCTGCATGGCGGCTGGATTTTTACCGTCTTCAGCAACAATTTCATTTAACATGATTTCTGGCAATGCGCCAACTACTGTATTGGTGCTATTGTTTCCGCGCATGATGGGAAAAGCGACAAGACTTCCGAGGTAATTGTAGCGGATAAGATTTTCAATAAACTCTTTAAAAGCTGAAGAAAATTTTTCTTTGTCCTTGTAATTATCGTAAAACTCTTTTTGTTTTTTGCGACTGTTATAAAGCGCTATTTCAAATTCGTCAACGCTGGAAGAGGACAGAATTTTTTCTTTGGTTTGCGCGGTATCATAATCAGATTTAAAGGTGTTGTAAAAATCGAAAAGGAATTGATTGTGCAATTCTCCTTTGCCTTTAAAGGTTGTTCCTTTATTGATACTGCCGGTAATAAATTCAATACTGATATCATCACCCGGCTCAAGAAAAAGCTGAAGCGCTTCATCATTGCATTGCAACTCAACCGGACCCCCGGCAGATAATTTCAGTTCAGTTGTAAAATCACTTCCATCCAATAAAACTTCTTTCAGGTCAGGTTTGATGTTGAGGTAATGCGGGTCTTGTTTCAGCAGGATGCTTTCAGGTGGAACTCCTTTTATGATGCCTGAGATTTTTGCGATTTCCTGAGCAAATAAATATTCACCGCAAAGACGCGAAGACGCGAAGAAAATTAATAGTAGAAAAAAACCTTTGCGCCTCAGCGTCTCTGCGGTGAGAAAATTCATCATGCAAAAACTATTTTCTTAATTTTTTCCATCCCGGTTTCTGTTTCCCAATCTTTTTCTATTCCCGGTATATCCATTACCTGCTGCATCAGCGCATCCTGCCTGTTCCCTTCTTTCAGGGCTTCAGAATATGGAATGTGGCTGAACGTAACCATGCTGTAAAGCGGCAACCATTTATCAGGAAATTGCAGGGAGAGTTTAGCTTCAATCTTTTTTCGCAACACAAATTTCTCATCAGCTACCAAATCACGCATCTCAATAAAATTACGAAGGGCAAGCTGCTGTATGGCATCTGCATTGGGTTTGCGTGAGTTCTCAAATTTCCTGAAAATGGTTTGCCAATCGTTTTCTTCATTCATTATTTTATCAAGCACGGTGCAATCTTCAAATCCGCAATTCATCCCTTGCCCGTAAAAAGGAACCATAGCATGGGAAGC
>Ga0172371_10014826_pt1 | contig 10002 bp, 8 predicted proteins | sample Lak12m_FD_114543 | JGI IMG/M metagenome (GOLD analysis project Ga0172371, IMG submission 114543) | Freshwater microbial communities from Kabuno Bay, South-Kivu, Congo - kab_022012_12m | ecosystem: Environmental > Aquatic > Freshwater > Lake | place: Democratic Republic of the Congo: South-Kivu... | reverse complement strand
GATGATCACCGGCGACCGGGGCTTGGCAGGCGCGTATAACTCCAATATCGTCCGGTTTGCGTTGCAGAAATTCGGCAAATCGGACATTCCGGTGAGCTATATCATGATCGGTCGTAAGGGACGCGATCTGATGTTGCGTCGCCGCCAGCGGGTGATTGCCGAATTCAGTAATTTGCCCGCCGCGCCCTCTTTTTCGGATGTTTCAGCCATTGGTCGGCTGGCGGTAGATGAATTCTTGAAGGGTGAAGCGGACGAGGTGTATCTGGTGTATACCGATTTCATCAACCTGGCGCGCCAGTCGCCGGCGATCAAAAAGCTCTTGCCGTTGGAAGTTGGCGAGGGAGAAGGTCGGGTGGTCGCTTTTGCCCCCACGCAACGGAGTCTGGCGGCTGCTTATATCTATGAGCCAGACCAGACCCAACTGCTGGATCAGATCGTACCACGCTTCACGGCTTTGCAGGTCTACCAGTCTATTATGGAATCGTTAGCCAGCGAACACGCCGCGCGCATGGTAGCCATGAAAAACGCCACAGATAGCGCTTCATCCCTGGCTGGCGCGTTGCAACTGGAATACAACAAAGCCCGCCAACAAACGATCACGAATGAAATGCTGGATATTGCTGGCGGCGCGGAAGCGTTGGCGCAAGCAGAATGAGGCATATTTTCAGGTATTATGGAGGTCAGTATGGCAAAAGTTAAAGGCAGAGTAGTGCAAATACTGGGTGGGGTGGTGGATGTGGAATTCCCGCCTGGACAACTGCCTGAAATTTTTGAGGCGATTGAAGTGCCGCGCGATAACGCCCAGCCGATGGTTTTGGAAGTGCAAAAACACCTGGGCAATAACTGGGTGCGGACGGTGGCGATGGACGCCACGGATGGCTTGCAACGCGGCGTGCCGGCTTTTACGACCGGCGCGTCCATCAGTGTGCCGGTGGGGCCGGAGACATTGGGGCGGGTGTTTAACGTACTGGGCCGGCCTGTAGATGGAAAAGGGCCAGTTAACGCCCGGCAGCGCTATCCCATTCACCGCCTGGCGCCGCCATTTTCGGAGCAAACCACCCGCGTAGAGGCTTTTGAGACCGGCGTGAAGGTGATTGACCTGGTGGCGCCGTTTACCAAAGGCGGCAAGACCGGCATTTTCGGCGGCGCAGGGGTGGGAAAAACCGTGATCATCATGGAGTTGATTCGCTCGATTGCCAAAGAACACCAGGGCAACTCGGTTTTTGCCGGGGTAGGCGAGCGAACTCGCGAAGGCACACAACTGTATCGCGAAATGGTTGAATCGGGCGTAATCAAAGACACCGTCATGGTTTATGGGCAGATGAATGAACCGCCGGGCGTGCGTCTGCGCGTGGCGCTTTCAGCGCTCTCGATGGCCGAGTATTTCCGCGACCAGGGACGCGATGTCTTGCTCTTTATTGACAACATCTTCCGTTTCTCGATGTCTGGCTCGGAGGTTTCGGCGCTGCTTGGTCGTATGCCCTCCGCAGTAGGCTATCAACCCACCCTGGCGACCGAGATGGGCGAATTGCAAGAACGCATCACCTCTACCCGCACCGGTTCGATCACTTCGATGCAGGCTGTGTACGTTCCAGCGGACGATTATTCCGATCCCGCGCCGGTGGCGACCTTCACGCACCTGGATGCGACGATTGCATTGGAGCGCTCGATTGTAGATAAGGGCATTTACCCGGCGGTAGATCCGCTGGCCTCCACCTCGCGCATCCTGGATCCGCGTATCGTGGGCGAGGAACATTACAATACCGCTCGTGAGGTTCAACGGATTTTACAACGGTATAAAGACCTGCAGGATATTATCGCCATCTTGGGAGTGGATGAACTGAGCGAAGATGATAAGTTGATCGTCTCGCGCGCCCGCAAGATAGAGCGGTTCTTCTCACAACCTTTCTCCGTCGCGCAACAGTTTACGGGTCGAGAAGGCCGCTATGTGCCGTTGCGTGAAACGGTGCGCGGCTTCCGGGAAATTCTGGATGGCAAACGCGATGACCTGCCAGAAGGCGCCTTTATGATGATCGGCACGATTGACGAGGCTGTAGAGCAGGCTGAACGTATGGCTCAGGCAGCCTGAGATGGGCTTTTTTCGCGCTGTGCAGGTCAGGCGCGGTTTGAGAGGATCGAGCGATGCCAATCCGTTGTGAAATAGTTTCTCAGGATCGTATGGTTTTCGAAGGCGATGCGGATATCGTGATCGTGCCAGGAGAAATGGGTGAAATGGGTATCTTACCCAGACACGCCCCGCTGCTCTCGACCTTGAAATATGGCATCCTGACCGTGCGGTATGGGGGACAGGAGGAACACTTTACCGTGGCGGGCGGGATTGTGGAAGTGCAACCCGAGATCGTTATCGTATTGGCAGACGCTGCGGAAAATGTGCGAGAGATTGACGCGGCGCGGGCAGACGCCGCCCGCCGGCGGGCCGAGGAGTATATAGCCAAAGGACCGCCGCCGGACACAGACGCCTTTTTGGCGATGGAAGCAGCCCTGAAACGTTCCAATTTACGCCTGGAGGCAGTCCGAAAATTCAATCGTGGGCAATCGCTGGCCCATTTGCCGGGTGTGGATCATTCGAAAGACCATGGAGATCATCATTAATTATGGCTCTTTTTTCACGTGAGCTGGGTATTGACCTGGGTACTTTCTTTTTGAGGGTGGTCGAAGGGAACCAGCTAGTGCTGCAAGAGCCTACCGTCGCGGCGATTGTCATTGAAGAGCAGAAAATGGTTGCCTGGGGGCAGGAAGCCCAGGATATGTTAGGCAAGGTGCCGGAATCGTTGGAGGTCACTCGCCCGCTGCGCAGCGGCGTGATCGCCGATTATGAAGTGACCGAATATATGCTGGCGGCGCTGCTCAAGAAGCTGGCCGGGCCAATGCGTATCTTTGGGCCGCGCTTGATGGTGACGGTTCCTTATGGCGTCACCAGCGTCGAGAGCCGGGCAGTCCACGAGGCCTCCTTGCAGGCAGGCAGCCGGGAAGCCTATTTAATCCAGCAGCCATTGGCGGCCGCGCTGGGGGTTGACCTGCCGATCGGAACGCCATCTGGCAATATGCTGATCTGCCTGGGCGGCGGAACAACCCAGGCGGCAGTGATGGCGATGTATGGCATCGTTACGGCAGAGACCTTAAGGGCGGGCGGGATGGCTCTGGACGATGCGATTGTTGGATATGTACGCAAGAAGTACGGCCTGATCATCGGGCAGCTCACTGCCGAGCAGGTGAAGATCCGCATTGGGGCGGCGGTGCCGCAGGATGACGAGCAGTCCATTGAAATTCAAGGCCAGGATCAGGTCAATGGCTTACCGCGACCGGCTACGCTGACCACCGGCGAAGTGGTCGAAGCTTTGCGCGAGACATTAGCGGATATTGTCAACACGGCCCGGCGAGTATTGGAGAAAACACCGCCCGAACTGGTCTCAGACATCATTGATCGCGGCGTAGCCATCACCGGCGGCGGGGCGCAATTGCGCGGGATTGATAAACTGATGACCAAAGAGCTGGGCGTACCGGCCTACCGCGTGGATAACCCGACCACCTGCACCGCCGAAGGCGCAGCGCGTGCCTTGACGATGTATCCGATTATCCGGCGCAACCTCCCCCCGGTCTAATTTCCGAAGTTTTCGCTCTGACTTAAACATCCGAAGTTTCTGAAACTTCGGATGTTTTTTTTAGTTATTCCAAATAATAGGTGATTCTTTGAAGGTGAATAGATGGGTCTATATACTGGACCATTACGCCCGGCGGGACGTTGATACTGATTGGGGCGTAGTTTAAGATGCCCCGGATACCAGCCTCGACCAGCTTATTGGTCACTTCCTGGGCGATGGTGGTGGGGACGGCAATCATTGCCAGCTTGATCCCATTGGCGCGGATTGTCTCGACCATGCGTCCGTAGTCCTGGACGATGAAACTCCCGATGCGGGCGCCGATCACATCCGGGTCGTTATCAAAGATATAGCGCACGGTGAAGCCGCGATTATTGAAACCTTTATAGCGGGCGATGGCGCTGCCGATCCCGCCAGCGCCGACGACAACCATGCTCCAGTCGTGGTCAACATGCAGAATCTTTTGTAACTGTTCGATCAGGTAAACGATATGGTATCCAGTGCCTTGTTTGCCAAACTCGCCGAACTGAGACAGGTCTTTGCGGATTTGAGCGGCAGAGATGCCTAACCGCTCGGCTAATTCTTGGGATGACGTAACCTGACGACCCTCACGCATCATTCGTTGCAAGGAACGTAAATATTGTGGCAGCCTGGCTACAACAATATCGGGGATTTGTTGTTTTTGCACGCGCGCCTCCTCCGGGATATGTTTGAATTTACCATAAAAAGCGCATTTGTGCAATTCCCCACAAAAGAGATACAAGCTCAATTAACGGTATAATCCGTTCATGTTTATAGATCAGGCAGAAATTTACGTACATTCAGGCAATGGCGGGGATGGGGCGGTGCATTTCCGGCGCGAGAAGTATGTGCCGCGGGGTGGGCCGGACGGTGGGGATGGCGGCAAAGGCGGGGATGTGATCCTGGAAGTCTCACCGACGCTAAATACCCTGTTTTCCTTCAAGAACAAGTCGAAATTCCGCGCTGCGGATGGCGCGAAGGGCGCCAAGCAGAATATGACCGGGCGTTCCGCCGAGGACCTGGTGACGCTGGTGGCGCCGGGGACGTTGGTGTATGACGCCAAGACCGGCGAGCTATTGGGCGACTTGGTTGACCCCGGGCAGCGCCTGCTGGCGGCGCGCGGCGGGCGCGGCGGGCGCGGCAATACCCACTTTGCCTCTGCCACGCGCCAGGTTCCCAAAGTAGCCGAGAAGGGCGAGCCGGGCGAGGAGCGTTGGCTGCGCCTGGAACTGAAGCTGATTGCCGACATTGGGATTGTGGGCGCGCCAAACGCCGGGAAATCCACCCTGCTGGCGGTCAGCACCAACGCCAAACCGAAGATCGCCGCGTACCCTTTCACTACCCTGGAACCGAACCTGGGCGTCGCTCACCTGGATGACGAGACGACGCTGGTCGTGGCCGATATCCCCGGCTTGATTGAAGGCGCGCACCAGGGCGTGGGGCTGGGACACGATTTCTTGCGTCATATCCAACGCACGCGGGTGCTGATTCACCTATTGGACGGCATGGCCGAAGATCCGATCCTGGATTTCGCCCAGATCAACACCGAACTGTCGCTGTTCGACCCGCAACTGGCGCGGAAGCCGCAGATCGTGGCTTTCAATAAGATGGATTTGCCCGAAGTGCAGGCGCGCTGGCTGGAGATCAAACCGGCGCTGAAAGCGCGGATCGCGCGCCAGGGTAAAGATGTGCAGATAGATGCGGAGCCATTCGGCGTCTCGGCTGCTACCGGCTTGCAGGTCAAAGCGCTGCTTTACCGGGCGGCTCAACTGCTGAGGGAAACCCCGCCGCCGGTCATTGAAGCGACGCTTCCGGTCTACCGGGCGGAAGCGGACCCGGGGGCTTTTACCATCAGCCGTGAGGCGGATGTCTGGCGCGTCAGCGGGCAGGCGATTGAACGGGCGGCAAAAATGACCTATTGGGAGCATTACCAGTCGGTGCGGCGCTTCCAGCGCATCCTGGAGACGCTGGGGATTGATAAGGCGCTGCGCGAGGCGGGCGTGCAGAACGGCGATACCGTGCAGATTGGGGAGTTTGAACTGGAGTGGCAGGATTGACACGGGTGTAAGGTCTTGGGCTGGGAGAGCGGATAGGAACTTGGGACGAGACGAGCGGATGGGCGGTTGGCGGAGATGAGCAGGCTGGGTATTTTTGGCGGAACGTTTGACCCGCCGCACGTGGGGCATCTGATCCTGGCGACGGAAGCGCTCTACCAGCTTCAATTGGAGAGGATTTTATGGGTTTTAACGCCCTGTCCGCCGCATAAAGCCGGGCAGGTGATTACGCCGGCGGCAGAGCGACTTGAGCTCTTGCAGGCTGCGCTAACCGACAACGCGGACTTTGAGCTTTCACGGGTGGATATTGACCGTCCGCCGCCGCATTATGCAGTTGCCACAATGGAGATGTTGCGCGCTGCCAACCCTGGAGCGACGCTGGTCTACTTAATGGGCGGCGATTCGCTCTCGGATTTGCCCGCCTGGCACAACCCGCAGGCTTTTGTGCGGGCTTGCGACGAGATCGCGGTCATGCGGCGGCCGGGCAAAGAACATGACCTGACCGAACTGGAGGAAACCCTGCCGGGGCTGACCGTGCGGGTGCGCTTTATGCAGGCGCCGTTGCTGGAAATATCCTCCTCGCGCCTGCGCAGCCAGATCGCCGCCGGCCGGCGCTGCCGCTATTACTTCTTGCCGGAGGTTTACCGGCTGATCCAGGAACGCGGGCTGTACCGGAGCAGATAGCCCCAATAGATTAAACGTCAAAATACAGGCTCACCTCATACGGGTGCGGGCGGTTGCGCACCTGGTAATATTCGGCTTCCATTTTGTAGTTCACCCATTGTTCGATCAACTCTTCGCTGAATACTTCGCCAGCCAGCAGGAACTGGTGGTCGGCTTGCAAGGCTTCCATTGCCTCGCGCATCGAGGCGGGCAATTGTTGGATGCTGGCGCGCTGCGCCTCGCTCCAGGCAAAGATGTTGGCGTCAATCGGGCCGAAGCCCAGCTCAGTCGGGTCGAGCTGGTTGCGGACGCCATCCAGCCCGGCCAGCAACTGGGCGGCTAAGGTCAGATAGACGTTGCCGGTGGCGTCGGGAGGGCGGAATTCCATACGGGCGGTGTTGGGCTGGTTGGCGTATTTGGGAATGCGCACCGCCGCGCTGCGATTGCCCAATGAGAAAAAGGCGTTGACCGGCGCTTCGAAGCCGGGCACCAGGCGGCGGTAGGAGTTGGTGCTGGGGTTGGTGAGCGCCAGCAGCGCCGCGCCGTGCTTGAGCAGCCCGGCGATATAGTGCAGGGCGGTCTGGCTCATACAGCCATAGCCATGCGGGTCGTAGAACAGGTTGCGCCCATCTTTGAACAGGTGCTGGTGGAAGTGCATCCCGCTGCCAGCCTCGCCGTGCAGCGGCTTAGGCATAAAGGTGACGGTTTTGCCGTGCGCATGGGCGGTCATTTTCGTGGCATATTTGACCAGCATGGTGGCGTCGCCGGCCGCTACTAACCCCATCATCGGCGTCTCGATCTCCACCTGACCGGGGCCGCCCACTTCGTGGTGGTGGTATTTGACCGGTACGCCCATCATTTCCATGTGCAGGGTCATTTCGCTGCGCAGGTTGAAAAGCTGGTCTTTGGGCGGGATGGCATGGTAGCCGCCATGCAAGGGGATATAGTGACCGTGGCCGCCGGTGGCGCTGTTCCAGTCGGCTTCATTTGAGTCCAGCCGGTAGGAGGCATGGTTAACGCCGCTATCGAAAGCGACATTATCGAAGATGTAAAACTCATATTCGGGGCCCCACCGGCTGCGGTCGGCGACGCCGGTGGCGCGCATATATTCCTCGGCGCGAATGGCAATATTGCGCGGATCGTTAGTGAAGACCTGGTGGGTATCCGCTTCCAGGGTGACGCAGATGAAGCTCAACGTGGGCGCTTCCCAGAAGGGATCCATAAAGCCGGTGGTCAGATCGGGCACGAGCACCATGTCGCCGGCTTTGACGCTCTTCAAGCCGACTGCCGAGCCATCGAAACCGATGCCGTATTCCATAACTTCTGGCGTGAACTGGCTGGCAGGGACGGTCAGGTGATGCCAGCGCCCCCACAAGTCGCAAAATTTCAGGTCAATCATCAGGATGTTCTGTTCAAGGACATAGCGGGCGGCCTGGTCAAAGACTTCGAACATAGATGCGCTCCTTACTTCAGGAAATCTAGCGCCCGATGGATGGCTTCATCGTAAGCGGGGGAATAATCGTGCGTGGCGGCGGGGATAGCCTCCAGCCGGGTGGGGATGCCAACCTGATTGAACAAGGCAACCAGGTTGTTGATCTGGGTGTGGGCGATGGTGCTGTCGGCCTCGCCGGCGAGGATACAGCCCTTTAAGCCCTGCAGTGGATTTTCGTGCAGCAAAGGCTGCCAGTGGTTCAGGTTATCTATGGAAGGCCCTGCAGGAGCGATTGCCAGGAAACGGCGGGCTGGCAGGCTGCCGTTCAGGATCAGGTAGATGGCTAGCTCGCCGCCCAGGGAATGACCGGCCAGGATGGCGCGCGACAAATCCACGGCATACCGCTCGTTGAGCAGCGCGAAATGGCGTTTGATTTCCGGTTCGGCGATATGGCGGTCATCCCAAACGTATGCGCCTTTCCAGATCGCCTGGGAGGATTGGGGCGCGGCAACCAGCCAGCCACGCGCAGCGGCCAGTTTCCAGAAATCCAACGAAGAGTGGACGTTGCCGCCGTTGGTATGCAAACCAACGAACAACTGGCAAGGCGGGCCGCCGGATTGGCATTTCCCTTGCGGGCGTAGGGTGACCATTGGGTATTGGGTTTGTTGGTCGCGCTCGGCGGCGGCCTGGTTGCGCGCCAGCAAGGCTTCGAATTCGGGGTCGCCCTGCAGCGCCTTTAGCGAAGGGCTGCGGCGTAGAAGCAGCTCACTGTACCAACAACCCGCCTCCACGGCGGCCTGCAGGATGCTCAAGGTTTGCGCCGGGTTGCCGATGCGGGCGGAAAGAGTGAGCCGCCAGTAATCCAGCACAGTGCGTTGTTCGGGGAATTGTTCCAGGGCCTCGTTAGCCAGGTCGAGGGCGGCCAGATACTCTTCGTCCTGGAAAAGCTCCTGAAGCTGATCGTATTGCTCATCGAAAGTGGGTTGGGTCATAGCTATGCCCTATTTTATCGCAAATTTGTGTTGCAATGGTCAGGGAGCGAACTGCACAGAAACCAGCGTGGAGGCATGCAGGTCAATCTGGACGAGCGCCAGCGGGAAGGGGACGAAATGGGCAAAGGGGAAATCCTGGTTGGGGTCTTCGGCGGCTGAAAAGAGCGGGCGGGAGTGCGTGAAGTACCCGCCAGACAGGCTGGTGGAGGCGGAAACGACCAGGCGCGCGCCGGAGCGGATTTGCCAGACCCATTGCCGGGCGGAGACCTGGCTCTGATAACGGTCAGCCCAGCCCGGGCTGAAACGCTGCCAGGGATCCAGCGCCAGTGGGAGGCTGACCGGAGGGTAAGACGCAGCCGGCGGCAACTGGTAGGAGACTTGCAGACCGTCATCCGTCAGCAGGAAAGTTTTGACGACCTTGCCATCCGGTGAGCGGAAGACCAGGCTGGCGGGGGCGACCTGTGGCTGGAAACCAGCGCCAGGGCCAGCAAAGGCGCCGGGGATGGCGGAGGAATCGGCCAGCGCGCCGGCCTCCAACCTCCAGGCGTCCGGGCTACTCAACCCGACGATAAACTGGGAGGAGGGGCCGATCAACTGGTGGGCTGCGCCAGCCTCATCCAGCGCAAACAAGCTGGTCAGCGTGCCAGAGTCTTTTTCAAATTGGGCATAAATGCGGGTGGAGGCGAGCAGGCACTCGGTCTGACCGTCCTGATCGGGGTCAACCTGGCAGTCCATGTTTGCCTGGGGGGAGGCGGCCCAATGTGCGGCGGCCAGCAGCGACCAGACCTGGCTGGTATATTGGCGGCGTAAGCCGTTTAGTTCGAGCGGGGCGGGGTAGATTGGGGCGAAAAGCGCCTGGTAAGCCTGCCAGGCGGCGCTAGACAGGTTGTTGTCAGGGGCATTTTGCAGCGCGGAGAGCAGCGCATCGGGCGCGGAGACGGACGGGGGCATATTCCCCAGGAGCGGAGCAGCCGATTGAGCCGGGAGGAGGTTCAGCAGGGCGTTGGCGTCCAGCAGGCGCACCCAGGGGTGAGTATTGAGCCATTGGAAAGCTGCGCGCGCGGATTGGGGGTCGCCCCAGGCGCTGGCGGGCAGATTGCCGCCCAGGCTGGTGAAGACCTGGTCGGCAGATATACCCGGTTGGGCGGCGTACAGAGCTGTCTGCAACAGGCGGCGACGATCCTCCAGGGTGAGACCCGGCGAGGATAATTGGCGGTCCT
>Ga0172371_10014823_pt1 | contig 10002 bp, 6 predicted proteins | sample Lak12m_FD_114543 | JGI IMG/M metagenome (GOLD analysis project Ga0172371, IMG submission 114543) | Freshwater microbial communities from Kabuno Bay, South-Kivu, Congo - kab_022012_12m | ecosystem: Environmental > Aquatic > Freshwater > Lake | place: Democratic Republic of the Congo: South-Kivu... | reverse complement strand
GGTTGTCCAGGAACTTTTCGGCGAACCGGCCCACCTGGTCATAGAGCCGGGCCACATCTTCCATGGCGGTTTTCAAGTCGCAGTCCCAGTGATGGTACCGGCTGGCCAGCAATTCCACCCGGGTTTCGGTCAGGGGCAGTTGGTAGCGGCTGAGCAACTCCGGTTCCCGGCGCCGGATGGACTCTTTCAGGCCCTCCCGCTCGGCAACGGCCGCCTGGCTGAACCTCGCCAGGCGCTGGGGGGCGTCGGGGTCGGCCAGCAGGCGCTCCAGTTCCGCCTCGGGGTGCTCGACGATTTCCGGCGTCACCACCAGGTGCTTGACCTGGGTGGAGGGCAGGCGCTTTTCGAATGGGATGAGCACCCGTTCGATGACGCTTACCAGGCCCCGGGCCCCGGTCTTCTCCACCGCAGCTTGGGCTGCCAGCATCTTCAGGGCCTCGGTCTCAAAGGTGATGTCGATGCCGTAAGCCCCGAAATCACGTTTTTTGCTGGTGATGATGGGGTTGTTGGGGTTTTGCAGAATGGCATAGAGATCGCCGGCGGTGAGTTCTTCCAACACCGCGATCACCGGCAGACGGCCGATGAATTCCGATTCAAAGCCATATTTGATCAGGTCTTCGGCGGTGACGTGCTTGAGAAAGGTCCGGTCCAGTTCCCGGGAGGTCATCTCGCCCCGAAAGCCGATCTCCTGCTTGCTGAGGCGCTCCTTGACCATCTTGTCCAGACCGTTGAAGGCGCCGCTGACAATGAACAGGATGTGCCGGGTGTTGAGGGTGCGTTTATCCTTTTTGCCGGTGCGGCGGTAATGCTCGATGGCCTGAATCTGGGACACCGGGTCATGGGCCACCTTCAGGTCCACCTCGGTCTCTTCCATGGGCTTCAATAAGGCCCGCTGGACCCCGGTGCGCGACACGTCCGGTCCGCCCCAGGCGTGCCCGGCGGAGGCGATTTTGTCGATTTCGTCGATATAGATGATGCCGTATTGCGCCAGTTCCAGGTCGTCGCCGGCGGCGTACACCAAATCCCGGACCAGGTCCTCCACATCACCGCCTACGTAGCCGGTTTCGCTGAATTTGGTGGCATCGCCCTTGATGAACGGCACCCCGATCTTCTTGGCAATGAGTTTGACCAGGTAGGTCTTGCCCACGCCGGTGGAGCCGATCAGGATGATGTTGTTCTTGATGGAGCCCACCCCGGGTTCCGGATCCCGGCCCAATTCCAGGGAATGCCGGATGCGGTTGAAATGGGTGCAGACCTTGGTGGCCAAAACACTCTTGGCCAGATCCTGCTTGATGACATACTCGTGCAGGTAAGCTTCCAACTCCTCCGGTTTCAGGTCGAATTTAATCTGCCCGAGCTTGGCGCCCTTGCCCTGACTTTCGCCGTCGATCTCCGGCTTGGCCACCCAATGCGGCGCCAGCACTTTAATCCGGCTGCCATATTTTTTGGTGAGGTAATCGCTCAGTTCCTTTTCCAGTTCTTTGGGGTCGGGGATTTTTTCCATGGGCTCGGGGGTCCTGCCGGCCAGCGCCGTTAAGAAATGGTCTGCCTCAATGATTTTTCTTTAATTATAACCATTCTGTCGGGCTGGGTGCAAGGAGGCCCCAAGAGGTTTGACCCTGAATTCCATGGAAAAAATAAGCCCAGATCGCCCCGGTGGCGCGATCTGGGCCGGTGCCGCGGCAGGCGAACTCCTACTGCGGTTTTTCCTCACCCCGGGAAGCCTTTTGCGGTTTACGCTCGCCAGGAGCCGGGGATCCAGGGGCACGGCCTCCGGTTCCGCCAGGCTGGGCCGGACGCACTGCGGGGCCGGTGGGCGGCGCCGGACGGACGCCCGGACCACTGGGCTTTGCCGGACGGACCGTCGGACCGCTGGGCTGCGCCGGATGCACGCCCGGACTCGCAGGCCCGGTGGAGCGAATGTAGGGGCCGGTAGGCTTTGGCGGCCGGCCAGAAGGACTGGCTGGCTGCCCCGGACCCACCATTGGGCCGGTGGGCGGCGCCGGACGCTCGCTGGGGCCGGCGGGCTTTGCCGGACGGACACTGGGACCGCTGGGCGGCGCCGGACGCTCGCCCGGACTCGCCGGCCCGTTGGAGCGAATGTAGGGACCGGTGGGTTTGGCGGGACGCCCAGCCGAACCGTCTGGGTGAACCGGACGCACCGTGGGGCCGGTGGGTTGGACCGGGCGCACGCCCGGAGCCACAGGCTGAACCGGCCGCGCCCCCGGGCCGCCGGACCCGTTGGAGCGAATGTAGGGGCCGGTGGGTTTGGCGGGGCGGACGCCATGGAACCCTTGGTGCCAACCCTCCCCCTGGCCGCGGTGGTGCTTGTTATAAAAATCCTGGTCATAATGCTGCCCGACGTGATGTCCGCGCCAATAGGGATACCTATGTTCAAAAGTTTGCCAGTAATGCGGGTGCTGCTGATACCACGCCTGCCAGTGGGGCGCATACCAGACTTGCGGTCTCACAATATAGGTGGGCGGATAAGCATAATACGGCGCCCAGCCATATTGATTGCCGAAAAATTGATACAGTAAACCGTTTAAAAACCAATCGCCCTGGTAATAGGTCCAGGGCGTATTAGCCCCAACCCACGGAGCGGCGGAAGGGTTTTGGGGCGGGGGTGGATAGTTATAGCCACCGTAGCCCTGATCATAAGAAGGTGAAGACACCGGTCCGGTCGCGCATCCAGCCAGCAAAATCACCAGGGCAAAAAATAACGTTAACCGCTTCATATCAGCCTCCGCAAAGTGTATCGGTTTGCCAAAATAACTAATTTGTCTACTTAGATGACACCGGGTTGAAAAAGTTAATGACCGTTTATCATACCGCAACCCAGCAGGGTCCGGTTAGGTTTTTGCAAAAGAGGCTGCTGGCCATACATCGGCCAACATCGGATAAATTTGCCTAGGTCATTTTTCCTCTGGAAAGATTACTTCCCCCTCACCCCGGCCCTCTCCCCCATTGGGGGAGAGGGGGAAAAGTGGACCTGATTTAATGAGTTATGCATACTAAAGCCGGCGGCCTCCCCTACTCCCTCTCCCCCCGCTTCGGGGGTTGGGGTGAGCTGGGCAGGACGCCCACATGCAATTTCCTAACCGGACACTGCTGACCGCAACCCCTTTTTCTCGATACATCATTAAAAAAATTCGGCGCCGCCTTCACGAGGCTGAACCCTTAAAAACGGCCGCGGCGAGTGATCCGGTGCGCCGACCCAGGCCGTCTACCAGGTCGCGGTGGTGTTCCGCCTAAAGAATAGTTGACCGGGCCTCGACTTGGGCCCACAATAACAAAGACGGGAAAATTTTGCCATGGGCGGCGAACCGGGCGCCCATTTTGAGCACGGGAGGCGTATGGATTCAGCGTTTTTGCAAGCCCTGGCTCAGGCCCGGCCTGATCCCGGCGGCGGCGCCGCCGCGGCCCACAGCGCCGCCCTGGGTCTGGCCCTGCTTTTGAAAGTGCTCCAACTGGAGCACCGGCGCCGGCCCCCGGAGAACAACGCCGGTGATCCCTGGCCCGATCTCCTGGCCCGGGTGCGGGCGGTAGCGGCGAGTCTCCTGCGGTTGCAGGCCGAGGATGTGGCAGCTTATGCCCGACTGGCCCGGGCCAGGACCCAAGGCGACCCGGACAAGCTGGCCGCGGCCCTGGAGGAGGCGGTGGCCTGTCCCCTGCGGATCATGCAGCAGGCGCAAGAGGGCCTGGCCTTGATGACCCGGGGCGGGGCCGCTTGCGCCCCGCATCTGGTGGCGGATTTGCTGGTGGCCTGCGAGTTGCTGGGCGCCGCCTTCAGGGGGGCGCACCACATCGCCCGGGCCAACCTGCCGCTGATGCCCCAGGCCTCCCGGCGGGCCGTATGGGACGAGGCTTTGACCCATACCCTGGAGGCCCTGGAGGTCGAAGGTGAACTGGTCCGGGCCGAACTCTCAGGCAGACAGTTATGCCCCTGATCATTGCCGCGGATAATCTTCACGTCCTCAACCCGGTGGTGGCCCAGGCTCTCAATGCCCTGGACCCTGCGCCCCTCCAGGAACTGGCCCGCCGCGGTGAGCAGGCCGGCGCCGGTCTCATCGACATCAATCCCGGGTTTCTGCCGCCCCGGCGCCACGACCGCATGGCCTTCATGGTGGAGGCGGTCCAGCAGGTCACCAACCTGCGGCTCATCCTGGACAGCCCCGACGCCCGGGTGCTGGCCCGGGGCCTGGCCGCGGCCCATCAGCCGCCCATCCTCAACGCCTGCACCCTGGAGGAGGCGAAACTCCGGGAGATCCTGCCCCTGGCGGCGCAGCACAAAGCCGACCTGGTGCTCCTGCTCCTGGATTCCCGCTCTTTCCCAGCGGCCACCCTGGAAGGCAAAATCACCCTGGCCCTGGAACTGCGGCAGCACGCCCTGGCCGCGGGTTTAACCGATGCACAGTTGATTTACGACCCGGTCCTGCCCAACCTCACCTGGCCCGACGCCTGGGCCCAGGCGGGCGAAGTCGTCAAAACCGTGCGCCTGTTGCATAGCGGCGATCTCTGGGGCGAGCCGGCCCGGACCATGGCGGGGCTCTCCAACCTGCGCAGCGGCCTCCGGCAGACCTACCCCGTGCGGATAGAGGAGGCCGCCCTGGCCCTGCTGGCCGGCGCCGGGCTCGACATCGTCTTGATGGACGCCCTGCAGCCCGGCCTGATGGAGACGGTCAGGGTTATCAAACAGGTGGGGTAATGAGCCGGCACGGTTCCCCTAAGGCGGGATGCGCGGCGCTCTCCTGCCCTACGCCCTACGGCCCTACAGGCCTCAATCCAACAACAGCAGCTTGAGAGCCGGAACGGATCCGTCCCAGGGTTTGGCGTTGGTGCTCTTCAATACCTAGGTGTTTCCCGGTGCGCCGGTATTGGCGTCAAAGTCCATGTCCTGCAAGGTGCCCACGTGGCGGGCGGACCAGTCGGCGTTGGTCACGCCGTAGGTAATGCTGCCCGGCAAGCCGAAAAAGTCGTTGGCGTTGTTGCGCCCGAAGCTTTTATCCAGGTCGATTTTGAGCAGGACATCATAATAGGTCCCGGCTGGAACCGTTAACCTGGTCATTCTTTTAAAATACCAGAACCCATCGGGGTGATTGGCGGGGTTGGGCACCAGCGCTTCCAGTTCCTGGGTAATCGGGATTTGAGCGGGCGGGTTAAAGGTAACACCCTTGTCGTAGTACAGGTAAAAAAAGTTGTTGTCGAAAAAAACGATTGTGTAGCTGGTAGAGCCGTCGGGATAGCGGATATCCCCCACATGGTATTTTCCCTGGTAGTTGCCGTCCGTGATCAGGGTGATGGCCACGGTGAAGTCAGGCACGCCGGGGGGCTGAGTATACCCATAGGTGGCAACGTCGCCTACACCCTTGGAGAAGAAATAGTCCGAAAGTCTGATGGTGGCGGCGCTGGCGTGGGCGGCCGACAGGGCGAACATGATCAGCACGAGCATAACCAGGGTAGCGATCATTCTTCTTAAGCGCATTCTTCCTCCTCCCAGTTTCCTTTCGTATTCTGGAATCTTGAGGCAGCCTGGGCCAACAAGGTTATAAAAATGGTTTTGGGGAACTCTGTCTTCGAAAAATTCCTCGTAGGGTGCGTCTCACGCACCATAGGATGACCGGAAACGGCGGGCAATGCCCCCCTATCCGTATTTTCATCATTTATGGGTGGGCCGCAGGTCCATGAGGAACTGCCCCGAAAAAGTCCGCGAATGTTTCGTTCCAGGGAACCAATACCCTCATCGTTTCGATGTTATACTCGTTGCCAAAAGTTTTTACCGCCCCCCCTCACCCTAGCCCTCTCCCCCCGTTGGGGGGAGAGGGGATAAGAGGAAAGAACTTTTGGCAAACGCTATAACACGAGTGTAGCCAAAAGAGTTATTTTTTCTTAATTTTAAGGATACCAAACTCTACGAACCAATCTGCCAGTCGATTTCAGCAACCCATTTTTTAGGATTTAAATTGAGAGTCGCCAGGAGAAGTTTATGCCACTTGCAAGATGAGACCATTATCCTTTGATAAGCAAAAAATCCGGATATGATCTGGATAGTGAAATAGACCTCTTGCGGGGAGGATTACCGGACTGCTTTTACGTCCGATGATACCATTCCTTGATGAAAAGGTTGTCTGGCCAAATCTTGACCATGACAAATTATCTCTTTGGGCTTTTCGGAGAACCTGTTATAATTTAAACAACAGGTTGATAATTCAGCATAAAGTTTCTCTACATGATGAAAATCCAGGTTTTCAGGTCGTTCAATCGTTTTCTAAAAAGGCTAACATAAGGAACCCCCTATCCACCGCCCCTTAGGAAATCTCACCGGCTTAAAGTCCCATCATTACCGGGCCTTGGAGCGTCTGTACCGCCGCAAGGCGCCGCCGGCGCAGTTGCTGACCCCCGAGTTGGCCCGGCAGCTGGCGGAAATTTCCACTGAGTTGCGCCGCCAAATCGGGGTCCTGGTGAACCGCCAGGGCGCGGTGGCCTACGTGATCGTCGGGGACGCCAAGGGCCTTCTCATCCCCGCCCTGCCCCGGGAGCGGGGCGTCAAGGGCCGCCTCAAGGGTTTGCGCCTGATCCACACCCACCTGGATGCCAGCCCCCTGAGCCAGGATGATCTCATGGACCTGGCCCTGCTGCGCCTGGACGCGGTGGCTGCGCTCAACGTGTCCGACGGCCAGCCGGGCGCCATCGAAATCGCCCACCTCCTGCCCCAGCCGGTAGACGGGCAGAGTTGGGCCGTCATCAAGGCCCGGCAGGTGGGCGCCCTGGATTTGGACTTCGAAGCCCTGGTGGCCTCCCTGGAAGCGGAATTCTCCCGTCTGGCCCCCGCCGGGGCCGGCAAAACCCGGGAACGGGCCATCTTGATCGGCGTCACCGGTCACAGCCGCATCGCGGCCGAGGATTCCCTGGCGGAGCTGACGGAACTGGCCCGCTCCGCCGGCCTGGACGTCGCGGCCACCATCCTGCAGCGGCGGCCCCGCTTCGACTCCCGCTTTCTGATGGGCAAGGGCAAACTCTCGGAACTGGTCATCCAGGCCCTGCAGCAGGGCGTGGACATGCTGGTGTTCGACGCCGAGCTCAGCCCGTCCCAGGTGCGCTCCATCACCAATTTTTCCGAACTCAAGGTCATCGACCGCACCCAGCTCATCCTGGACCTCTTTGCCCAGCGGGCCCGGAGCCGGGAAGGCAAGCTCCAGGTGGAGATGGCCCAGGTGAAATACCTGCTGCCCCGGCTGCTGGGCAAAGGCGACGCCCTGTCCCGCCTCATGGGCGGCATCGGCGGCCGGGGCCCCGGCGAGTCCAAGCTGGAGATGGACCGCCGCCGCCTGCGGGAACGCCTGCACCGCCTCCAGCAAGACCTGTCCCGCATCCGGGATGAACGCCGGGAGCGGCGTCAGCCCCGGCGGCGGCAAAACCTCCCCATCCTCTCCATCATCGGCTACACCAACGCCGGGAAATCCACCCTGTTCAACGCCTTGACCCACGCCGCGGTCCTGGCCGAAGACCGCCTCTTCGCCACCCTGGACCCCACCAGCCGCCGCCTCCGCTTCCCCAGGGAACGGGAGGTGATCATTACCGACACCGTAGGGTTCATCAAAAACCTGCCCAAAAATCTCCTGGAGGCCTTCAAGGCCACCCTGGAAGAACTGGAGGACGCCGACCTCCTGATCCACGTGGTTGATCTGAGCAATCCCCGCTTCCTGGAGCAGATAGCCGCGGTGGACGACATCCTGAAATCCCTGGCCCTCCCGGACAAGCCGGTGTTGATGGTCTTCAACAAAAAGGACCTGGTGGACCCCAGCCTGGCGACCCTGCACTGCCGCCTGCATCACGGGGTGGCCATCGCGGCCGTCGACGACGCCACCTTGCCCCCTCTCATCAATCGCCTGGAGGCCAAAGTCGAACAGGTACTGGCCCATCGGGAGACCGGGGCGCCCGAGCCCGAACCGAAATTCCAAGACGTTGCCGTGGAGTGAATTTTCCCCCGAAAACCGGCAGCCAGCGGGTAGCAGAAATGCTGCCTCGGGAGCTGGAGGGTGCCCACGGCGTAAAACTTTCCCGGTTAACGGGCCAGAAATCTTGTTGCCGCTGCCCGCCGCCAGGATTTATACTAACGAGGCCGAATCGAGTTCGCTGGCGCTGCGGCCTGCATCCGGTCTCAGTTTTAACAACTTTGACCGGTTCGCCTGACACTTCGGGTTACCCCTGGCGCCGAACCGTGACTTCATGGTGAACCGGCAATTACCATGGATAGAACCTTGCATATATAGCGTTTGCCATAAATTCCTTCCGTTTGGAAGTCCTCAAATCCCCCTCAATCCCCCTTTTTCAAAGGGTAACTTTATCAGCAATTCCTCATAGTTCCCCCCTTTTATAAAGGGGGGTAGGGGGGATTAGAAGGCCTGGCTATCGGAAAAAACTTTTGGCAAATGCTATATCTAGAACCGCCACAGCTTATACTCGTTGCCAAAAGTTTTTACCGCCCCCCCTCACCCTAGCCCTCTCCCCCCGTTGGGGGGAGAGGGGAGAAGAGGAAAGAACTTTTGGCAAACGCTATAGCCTGGCGCAACAACTTGGTATCAGGCACGCCAGAGATAGGAGCTCACGTGACCCCAGGTGGGACCCAGGGTGGCCAAGGCCCAGCCGCAGCCCCCAGGACCCGCACCGGGGCGCGGCGTCGCCGGCGTCCCCTGTACCGCCAGGGGCCGGGGCCAGGCCGTGGCCGGCAGGGAGAAGTGGTTTTCGGTTTCGGGATTCCGGTTTTCGGTAGCCGTTCCGAACGGTGCGAAGTTATTGCATTGAACCCAGCTTTCGGGAAATCCGCCCAAATCCCAATTTTCCCAAGTAAGACTTGCAGCCATCCTCCCCTTTTCTATCGGGAGGATAGGGGGGATTTTTCCGCTGATCCCTGATCCCTGACCACTGACCCCTGAGCTATGCACGTGCCCGTGAATGCACAGCACCTGGGTGAACTGCGCCAGCAGCCGGGCCACTTCCGGGGCGTCGCCGGTCCATTGCTGCCAGGGGTGGAAGAGGCGGGCCAGGGGGGCGTGGGACAAGATGACCAGGGGGGTGGCGGGGGAGAGCCGGGCTAACTCCCGGGCCAGCCACCGGCGCTGGACCGGACCGATCTCAAAGACCGGTCCGCCGACGGCCGGGGCGAGAGAGGTGTCTAACCCGATCAGGTGGAAGCCCGGCAATGGCCGGGAGAACCAGGGCGTCCCCCAGCGCCGGACCCAGGCGGAATTTCCCCTGGGGCCGTGATCCCCTTCCCCCCGCACCGCCCAGACGGGCGCCGGCAGGTCGGCAAGGATTTCGCCGCCCAGATCCAGGGCGTCGGGCCGGCCCCGATGGGCCAGGTCGCCGGCAAAGAGCGCCAGCTCCGGCGGGGGCGAGAGTTTGCCGATCTCGGCCACCGCCCGGGCCAGGGCCAGGGCCTCGGGGCGCCGGTCATCGCCGTCCTTGAGATGGGCGTCGGCCAAAAGCGCCAGGCGCATCTCCGGTACCGCCGCCCGGGCCGTAAGCGGCCACATCAGCCAGCCCCCGGCCCAACCCGCAGCCAGGCCCAGCCCCATTTGCTTAAGGAATTCCCGCCGGTTCATGGGAAGCCATTGTAGCATACTTGGGCCGCAAAAGTGTATACGGACAATCCGTCGTTGCCGCCGCCATCCTCATGCCAAGGGGCGTAGGTAGGTGGAGGGTACGCGCCTGCGGCTGCCAGTTCCGGCGGTAGGGGCGCCGCACCGCCTCAGACAAGGCCGGACCGGGCTAAAACGAAAAGAAGCCGGGGGTCCAGAGATGCCTCCTTGCCAGGAGGGGGAAAACTCTGGATTTCCCCGGCTTCTCAAGGTCACGGAACCTTTTTCGATCTTCTCTTCTGGAAGTCGCCGAACCCGCGTCCGGAACGTTCCGTGGCCTTCTTCGCTGTATCGGCGGCAAAGCGGGCATCTATCGCCGCTTCCGGCAATCAGCGCCCAGCCGGCGTTTGAAAATCCCGGG
>Ga0172371_10014822_pt1 | contig 10002 bp, 11 predicted proteins | sample Lak12m_FD_114543 | JGI IMG/M metagenome (GOLD analysis project Ga0172371, IMG submission 114543) | Freshwater microbial communities from Kabuno Bay, South-Kivu, Congo - kab_022012_12m | ecosystem: Environmental > Aquatic > Freshwater > Lake | place: Democratic Republic of the Congo: South-Kivu... | reverse complement strand
GCCTGGCACGACCTTCTACTTGCCCGAGTCGCTGCGCCGCCAACTGCACGAAATGGGGCGCACGCCTGCCCATGAGCGGCCAGCGGGCACTTACGCCCGGGACATTCTGGGCCGGTTGCTGGTGGACCTGTCGTGGGCTTCGTCCAGACTGGAGGGCAACACCTACAGCCGGCTCGATACCCAGAACCTGATCGAGTTTGGCCAAGTCGCCCAAGGCAAGGATGCCATTGAAACGCAGATGATCCTGAACCACAAGGCAGCCATCGAGATGTTGATCGAGGATGCCGACGAGGTGGGCTTTGACGCCTTCACTTTCAAGAACCTGCACGCGGTGCTGTCGCAAGACCTGATGCCAGACGCGCAGGCCAGTGGCCGCTTGCGCCGCCGGCCGGTGGACGTCTCGGGCACGGTGTTTTACCCGTCGGCGCTGCCGCAGGTGATTGAGGACTGCTTTACGCTGCTGCTGGCCAAAGCGGCGGCGATTCCAGACGCGTTTGAGCAAGCCTTCTTTTTGATGGTGCAACTGCCCTATCTGCAGCCGTTTGATGACGTGAACAAGCGCGTCTCGCGCATCGGTGCCAACATTCCGCTCTTCAAACACAACTTATGCCCGCTGTCCTTCATCGACGTGCCCGAGCAAGCCTATATTGAAGGGACGCTGGGGGTGTATGAGCTCAACCAGATCGGGTTGCTGCGCGATGTGTTCGTATGGGCTTATGAGCGCTCTTGCCAGCGCTATCTGGCCATTGCCCAAACCATGGTCGAACCCGACCCGCTGAAGATCAAGTACCGGCAGGCGTTGATTCAGGCGGTGCAGACCATCGTGAAAGGGTTACGACAACCCAGCCCGAGGGTCATTGCGCAGGTGGCACAGGATTACGCCGCTGAAGCCGATCAAGCGGCATTCTGCGGCCTGCTCACAGCAGCGCTGCAGCAACTGCACGAAGGCAGTATTGCCCGCTACAGGCTACGGCTTTCGGAATACATGGCATGGCAACAAGCGCCCAAGCGCAGCGGCAGACGGCTCAAAACGCCCCCTGCCAGCCCAGGCTGATTTGTCGGTACTGCGTGTCTGGCCCTTCGCCGTCTGTGGCCAGAACCAATCATGTTTTACAGATTAGAGTTGAGACTCCGATGTTGTAAAAATAAAGCCGTCGCCCCTCAGTTGTTGCGCAGCACCACATACAGCGCCGTGCCCGCCAGAATGCTCAAGAGCGGTTGTCGCTTGAACCACTGCAAAACCATTGCCAGCGCGGCGGCGGCCAGTTCGGCCCAGGGGCCATGCGGGTTGTCACGGGCGCTGCCAACCAGCGTGTGGACGAGCAGCAGCGTCATGATGGCCAGCGGCAAAAAGCGACCCAGTCGCTGCACCAGCGGGTGATGCCGCAGCCAGCGTGCTGCCAGAAACGGCACTGCGCGCAGGCCAAACGTCACGGCGGCCATGGCCAGCATGGCCCACAGAGCGGATGGGGTATCGATCATGTGTGGGTCTGAGCGCAAGGCGGCGCAGGCAACAAGGTGGCGGCCAGCACGCTCAAGCCGATGGCCATCAGCAATGCCTGCTGTGGCATCAGAGCGTACGCTGCACCGTAGCTCAGCAACGCCACCCACAGCGGGCGTGCGTCGTGTGCGCTGCGCCATTGCTCCACCGCCAGCACCGCAAACAACGCCGCCAGCGCAAAGTCCAGCCCCACCAGCGGCACTTGCGCTTGCGCACCGATCAATGCGCCCAGCAAGGTGCCCAGCAACCACCAGCCCTGGTTCAGCAGGGCCACGCTCACCATTTGCCAAGCGGGCGTGTGCGCAGGCAGTGTGGTCAGCACCGAATAGGTCTCATCGGTCAGGGCAAACACCAGATACCAGCGCGCCCAGGGGTTGCGGGGCAGCTTGTGCAGCAGCGACAACCCGTAGAACATGTGTCGCAGGTTGACCACCAGCGTGGCCACGGCGATGGTGGCCACGGGCAGACCGGCGGCCAGCATCGGCACCATCATGAACTGTGCGGCCCCGGCATAGACGATCACGCTGCACACCATGGCCAGCCACCACGGCGCACCCGCCTGCACAAACAAAAAGCCGAACACAGCGCTCAGCGGGATGTAGCCCATCGCCACCGGCACCGATAGCGTCAGCACTGACTTGAACGACGTGCGTGTTTGCTCAGACATGGCTGGACTGCCACGTCAAAATGGCTTGGCGCAGTTCCGGCAACATCTGCGCGACCGCTCTTTCGCCTTCCAGAATGGCCTTGTCTTTCTGGTCAAAGTCGGTGGCATCGATCTTGCCGACCTGAGGGCGGATCACGACATCAGCGCGCGCCAGCTCTTGCGCGCCCAGTGCGCTGGCGTACAGGGCACCCACCACGCTGCCTGCGCTGGCGGCACCAAGAATCAGGGATCGTCGAAGCATGCGGAGAGTGGGGGCGCGGATACGGTTTGCAGGGCGGTCAAGTTTATTGCCTTTGCAAGCCCTTGGCGTGCAATGGCAGACGACAAGCTGCCATTGTTGCACCCCCGCGTTTTGGCGCTGTATTCAAACACCGCGCGCGCGGTCGGCCTTGAATTGCACCCGAAATGCGCCAAACGTGCCCGCGTCCAGCGCAGCGCGTACCTCACGCATCAGGTTCAGGTAATAGTGCAGGTTGTGGATGCTCAGCAGCATGGGGGCCAGCATCTCACCGCAGCGGTCCAGGTGGTGCAGGTAAGCACGGCTGAAGCCGCCGCTGACCGTGCCGTTTGGCCGGGTGATGCCCTTGCAGGTGTAACAGGTGCAAGTGGCGTCCAGCGGTGCGTGGTCGCTGCGGTGGCGGCTGTTGCGCATTTTCAGGTCGCCAAAGCGGGTGAACAGCGTGCCATTGCGCGCGTTGCGCGTGGGCATGACGCAGTCAAACATGTCCACCCCTTGCGCTACGCCCTCTACCAGATCTTCTGGCGTGCCTACGCCCATCAGGTAACGCGGCTTGTGCCAGGGCAGGCGGTGCGGCGTGTGCGCCATGATGCGCAGCATTTCTTCCTTGGGCTCGCCCACACTCACGCCGCCCACCGCGTAGCCGGGAAAGTCCATCTCCACCAGCGCCTCCAATGACTCCTGGCGCAGGTGTTCAAACATGCCGCCTTGCACAATGCCAAACAGCGCGTTGGGGTTGTCCAGCCGCGCAAATTCGGCCTGGCTGCGTCGGGCCCAGCGCAGGCTCATTTGCATGCTTTTACGTGCCTGGGCCTCGGTGGTGACCTGGCCCTTGGTTTTGGGTTCCACCGATAAATAAGGCGTGCATTCGTCAAGCTGCATGGCAATATCGCTGTTGAGCACGGTCTGGATTTGCATCGACACCTCGGGCGACATGAAGAGCTTGTCGCCGTTGACCGGGGATGAAAAATGCACGCCTTCTTCGGTGATCTTGCGCATCGCGCCCAGACTCCAGACCTGAAAGCCACCCGAGTCGGTCAGGATCGGTTTCTGCCAGCGCTCAAAGTCATGCAGACCACCAAAACTCTGCATCACGTCCAGCCCGGGGCGCATCCACAGGTGAAACGTGTTGCCCAAAATGATTTGCGCGCCCATGTCTTCCAGACTGGACGGCAGCACGCCCTTGACCGTGCCATAGGTGCCCACCGGCATGAAGATCGGCGTTTGCACCATGCCATGCCGCAGTGTCAGCGTGCCGCGGCGGGCGTGGCTGCCGGCATAACCGGCTTCTGGCACGGGTGGGTCGGTGCGGAGTTGGTCAAACTGCACCACCGGTTGCGCTGGGTGCGCATGGCCGTGGTCGTGCGGATGATCGTGATCGTGCGGGTGGTCGTGTGTCATTGCGGTTCAAAAAAGCTCACTGCTCAAAATGACGTTTCACGCGGTCTTGCAGTAGCTTGCGTGTGGCTTCTTCGTCGCAGCTTGCGAGCTGGTCGTAAATGGCACGCGCCATCTGCCGGAAGACCGCCATAACTGCCGGGTCGAAGTGGCTGCCGGTGTCTTTTTCAAGAATCGCCATGCTGGCTTCAAAACTCATGGGGTCTTTATATGGACGTTTGGAACACAGCGCGTCAAACACGTCGGCCACCGCAAAAATGCGGGCTGGCAGGGGGATGCTGTCGCCCGACAGTTTTTCAGGGTAGCCGCTGCCGTTCCACTTTTCATGGTGAGCCGCCACCACGTCTTGTGCCCCATCGAGCCAGCCCGCGCCCAGAACAATGTCTTTGCCCTGGTTTACGTGGGTGCGCATGACCGTCATCTCGGCATCGTCAAGCTTGCCGGGCTTGAGCAAAATGGCGTCCGGAATGCCAATCTTGCCCACGTCGTGCAAAAAACTGCCGGCAATCAAGGCTTGCATGGCATGGCCTTCAATGCCCATGTGCTCGGCAATACCGGCTGCAATCCAGGCCACGCGGTAGTTGTGCGCGCCGGTGTCCGAGTCGCGTTTGGCAATGGCGCGGCCCAGCGCTTCCATCATCGCAATGTGTGAATCCAGCACTTCGTGGGTTTTTTGTACGTTGTCTGCAGCCAGGTGCACCACCACCGGGTACAAGGCCACGCCACATAGCAGGGCCGCCAACCCAACCATGAGCGCGACGGTCAGCGCGCTGGAAAAAATCTGGTTTTGTTGCCAGGCGGGCATGACCCGCACACCTTCAAAGTACCCTGTCACCGGCAAAGTCATGTCGGTCGCCGAGTTGCGCAACGGCACAAAAACCCGCAGCGCCCAGACCCCGTTGGGCAACTTCGTGCCGCGGTAAAAAGCTTCGGTGTAGTCGGGGCGGCCATGGTGGGGCAGCGACGACTCGACCGCCTTGCCCTCGGGTGTGTTGGCTGCTGCGAGCTTGCGGCCACGCGCATCGTAAATTTCAACAATGTCAAACATGCCACCGCTGATCGTTTGCGCTGCGTCTTGCGCCTTGACGATTGCATCGGGGGCATCGAGGGCGATGGCATCGTAGCGATGCAGCAAGCGGCCGGACTCTTCAATGGCCAGCGAAACGATGCTTTGCTCTGCGTTTTCGCGCGCCACATACCAGGCCAACGGACTGGCAACACAGGCCAAGACGAAACTGACCATCGCGATCAGTTTGGCGGTACGTTTTTGAAAAGTGTTCAAGGTATTTATCCTGGATTGTCCATTAGGCGCACCTGCGGCGCTGCTTGGGCGTCAGCGGCGCATTTGCGGCCACTTTGTACCCTCTTTGTCGCCTGTAGCTACGGCTACAGGCTTCGCAGTCGGCTCCAAACTGTCTCGCAACTGCACTGGCTGCCATCCCAAGCCCCAATGAACAATCCCGGATTATCCTTGCGTAGCGGCACGCAGTCTGCACTCATTGTGCCGCCAATTCGCTAGGCGTTCGCAGGCTTTTGACGCTGCAGCAGCATCGCGTCACCATAGCTGAAGAACCGATAGCGTTGTGTGATGGCATGTTGGTACAGCGCCACGACGTGCCCGTACCCGGCAAAGGCGCTCACCAGCATCATCAGGGTTGACTTGGGCAGGTGAAAGTTGGTGAGCAGCAAGTCAACCACTTTGAAATCAAATCCTGGCGTGATAAAGATGCGGGTGTCACCGGTAAATGGGGTCGGGGTCAATGGGGTCAGATCACCGACGGTCAATGGGGTCAGATCATGGACGGTCATTGGGGTCAGATCACCGACCGCACAGCGGTTGTGTGCTCTGACCCCATTGACCCCATTGACCCCATTTGTCTGTAGCGCCCACGACTCCAGCGCGCGTACGCTGGTGGTGCCTGCCGCCACGACGCGCCCGGCGCGCGCGCGGCAGTCGGCGATGGCCTGTTGGGTAGCTACGGGAACGTGATACCACTCGCTGTGCATCTGGTGCTTGGCCAGATTTTCGGTCTTGACCGGTTGAAAGGTTCCTGCACCCACGTGCAGCGTCACGTAGGCACGCTGCACGCCCATGGTGTCGAGTTGCGCCAGCATGGCATCGTCAAAATGCAGCGCGGCCGTTGGCGCGGCCACAGCCCCCAATTTGCTGGCAAACACCGTCTGGTAACGCCGCGCGTCTTCAGCAGAATCAGCGTGGGTGATGTAGGGCGGCAGCGGTACATGGCCGTGGCGCGCCATCAGCGTGCAGGGGTCGTCACCCGCATCGTTGGTCAGTGTCAACCGGAACAGTGCGCCGTGTTCGTCTGGCCAACGCCCCAGCACAGTCGCGCAGGGGCGGTCATCACAGCCCGCTGCTGCAACCAGCTGCAAGCGGGTGCCTGGCGGTGGTTTTTTGCTGACACGCAGGTGCGCTGCAACTTGGTTGCCTTCCAGAATGCGCTCGATCAGCAATTCACATTTGCCACCCGTGGGTTTGTTGCCAAACAAGCGCGCGTGCATCACCTTGGTGTCGTTCAAGATCAGCAGGTCCCCCGCACGAAGTTGTGCTGGCAGATCGGTGAATGCGCGATCAACGGGGGTGGCACCTGTGCCGTCAAGCAGGCGCGAGCCGCTGCGCTGCGGGGCAGGGTGTTGCGCGATCAAATCCGGGGGGAGCGCAAAGTCAAAGTCGCTCAGGCTGAAGGTGCGAGCGCTATGCGTGACGTCGTGGTGCATGGTGCTTGAGGGGCGAACAGCCCCGTGCCAAGTGAAACAGGGGCTGGCATTGTCGCAGCCCGGACAGATCGATCTGTGCAAAGGTGCGGCGCTATAGTCAAGGCATTCATGTCCTGCACCTCGCCCCTTCCGTGACCATTCAAACCGACGACTTTGCTGCCGCGCCTCTGAAGCGCGTGGTGTCCAACGCACCGGCCTCGCCCGGAGAAGAAGCTATCGAGCGCGCGCTGCGGCCCAAGCTGCTGGACGACTACGTCGGCCAGGCCAAGGCGCGCGAGCAGCTTGAAATTTTCATTGGCGCGGCCAAAAAGCGCAGTGAGGCGCTGGACCACGTGCTGCTGTTTGGCCCGCCGGGCTTGGGCAAGACCACGCTCTCCCACATCATTGCCGCCGAGCTGGGCGTGAACCTGCGCCAGACCAGCGGCCCGGTGCTGGAAAAGCCCAAGGACCTGGCCGCGCTCTTGACCAATCTGGAAAAGAACGATGTGCTGTTCATCGACGAGATACACCGGCTTTCTCCTGTGGTGGAAGAAATTTTGTACCCCGCGCTGGAAGACTACAAGATCGACATCATGATCGGCGAAGGCCCGGCCGCGCGCTCCATCAAGCTCGACCTGCAACCCTTTACGCTGGTGGGCGCCACCACGCGCGCGGGTATGCTCACCAACCCGCTGCGCGACCGCTTTGGCATCGTGGCGCGGCTGGAGTTTTACAGCGCCGAAGAGCTGGCGCGCATCGTCAAGCGCAGCGCCGGCCTGTTGAATGTGCCCACCGACGAGCAGGGCGGTTTTGAGATTGCCCGGCGCAGCCGCGGCACGCCGCGCATCGCCAACCGCCTGTTGCGCCGCGTGCGCGATTACGCAGATGTGAAGGGCGGCGGCAACATCACGCTGGACATTGCCAACCGCGCGCTGGCCATGCTCGACGTCGATCCGCAAGGCTTTGACCTGATGGACCGCAAGTTGCTGGAGGCGGTGATCCACCGCTTTGACGGCGGCCCGGTGGGGCTGGACAACGTGGCCGCCAGCATCGGCGAAGAGCGCGACACCATTGAGGACGTGATCGAACCGTATTTGATCCAGCAGGGCTACCTGCAACGCACCCCGCGCGGGCGCATCGCTACGCTGGCGGCGTACCGGCATCTGGGCGTGACGCCACCGGCCAACCCGGCGGGTGGCGTGGGTTTGTTTGGCGGCTGAGTGTGGTTTCGGGCGATATTCGAGAAATACGGCTCTGGCCCTATTGTATGAAGGGCTTGCAGCTATGTTTTGTGGAGTGATTTTTTCCTGGGCGAGACTGACGCCAGGCGGGTGGATGCGCTGCTGGGGCGGGGTAAAGTCTTCCCGCCTGGGCTTCCTTCAAGCCACCGCCAACGCGCGGGACATGGTAATCTTTAACTGTGGCGGGTGACCCGCGAAACTCGCGTTGATCAACCAGTTAAAGCCTGCCAAGCCAGTACCTTGGTCGTCGGCGATGGGGTGCGACAACCAGACTTCAACGGTTGAGCCCACAAGCCGATAGAGAATGTTGTACGGAAAACTTGGTATGCAAAATTTACGAATATTGGGTGGAAATTCGACGCGATACCTATCGGGGTACTGACAGACTTTATCCATTGCCTCGTCAAACGCTGATAAGTAGCGTGCGCCAAGGCCCACCTGGCACGATTCGTAGTAGGCCGCGTACTCAAGTTGCTCAGCGCTTGCAGCTTCATGAAAGAAGTAGCTCACTTGATCAAGGCACTTGCCTGCCGACGCACATCCTCAGCCGGAATACGCATGGAGAGCCCCTGGTTCATTTCAGCGGCACGCTGCGCAGCAACTTGAAACCAAAGGGGTTCAATTTCAGCTTCGGACAGCGCATCCAGGCTGGACAGCAAGTGTGCCGCCAACTTAGCCCGCTGCCGCACCGGCAGGGACAAAGCTTCGTGGGTGATGGCTTCTGTATTCATGCGCAAATCCTAGTACTTTCGCCAGTGAGCTTTGATGTTTGAGCCGAGCCCCGGCTGGCTCGCGGGCAACGGTGTGAGGTGCTCAAGTTGCCAAAGCTTTGCCACCTGTTCGGGTGCGCCGCCAGCAACGCCACGCGAATGAGGTCTGCGCCCGCAAACCCCATCACCGGCCTTCACCGCGTTTGGATGCGCTGCCGCGTCGGGTTTGCGGGGCCACTTCTGTCTTAGACTCACCTCATGGAACTTCCTACCTGGCTGGCTTTTTTTGCGGCGTCCTGGGCCATCAGCATCTCGCCCGGGCCGGGCGCGATTGCGTCGATGAGCGCGGGGCTCAATCATGGCTTTCGCTACGGCTACGTCACCATCTTTGGCTTGGTGCTGGGCATCTGGACGCAGTTGCTGATTGTTGGCGCGGGTTTGGGCGCGTTGATTGCGGCGTCGGCCACGGCGTTCACGGTGGTCAAGTGGCTGGGCGTGGCGTATCTTGTGTGGCTGGGCATTGCCCAGTGGCGTGCACCGGCGCGGCCGATGGTGGCGATGGACGACAGTGGCGTGGTGGTGACGCAGCGCTCGCTCATTCTCAAGGCCTGGCTGATCAACGTGGTCAACCCCAAGGGCACGGTATTTTTGCTGGCGGTGATGCCGCAGTTCATGAACCTCGGCCAGCCGCTGTGGCCGCAATACCTGATCATCGGGGCCACGCTGGCGTTTACCGACATGGTGGTGATGTCGGGCTACACCGCACTGGCCGCGCGCGTGTTGGGCGCGCTGAAAGACCCCGCCCACATCCGCGCCCTGAACCGCACTTTTGGCAGCCTGTTTATTGCGGCAGGGTCGCTGCTGGCGCTGTTTAAGCGCAGCGCCTAAGCATCAATAAAAATAGCTGATTGCCCTTGATGAATAAGGGCTAGACAGCATTTTTGTTGTGCAAATACCCTTCCAGCCGGTCACGCCAGCCTTGCGCCGTGGCTTCGTTGTTGCTGCCGTCAAAAAACCGTCCGGGGGCAAACAGCGGGTAGCGCTCGCCACTGCGCAGCAGCAAGCTCAAGGAGTAACACTGCACAAAGTTGGAACGCTTGCCCAGGTAACCGATGCCGACCTCGGTGATCTCGCCAAAGCGGATTACGCGCTCTTTATGGCCCAGGCGGGTTTGGTCGGTGACGGTGATGCGCCGTTTTTGGGGGTCGATGACGATGGTCTGCGTGCCAACGCTGAGCAACCCCCACACCCCCAACGCCAGCAAAAACAGACCCGTCCAAAAGCCAGCTTGCGTGTTACTGGTGGTCGCTGCGCGGCAGGTGTACGTCAGCACGCCGCCCACCAAGGTCATGCCCCAGGCAAGCAGCGATTGCCGACCGGGATGACTTTGTGCTGTCCAGACGTTCATGCGCGGCCTCCTTGCAGTTCAGTGGCACGATGCCTCAACGGGTTGAATCGATGGGCGCGAGGCACGCGTTTGGGTCGAGTTGGTGCGCCAGCGCCTCGGCCAGCTTGATGCCGTCCACCCCGGC
>Ga0172371_10014819_pt1 | contig 10003 bp, 5 predicted proteins | sample Lak12m_FD_114543 | JGI IMG/M metagenome (GOLD analysis project Ga0172371, IMG submission 114543) | Freshwater microbial communities from Kabuno Bay, South-Kivu, Congo - kab_022012_12m | ecosystem: Environmental > Aquatic > Freshwater > Lake | place: Democratic Republic of the Congo: South-Kivu... | reverse complement strand
TGTTGTAGATGCCAAGTCAAAACTTGAGGAATACGGCGGGGTATTTTTAGCAGATGTCGTTGGTTTAGGCAAGACTTATATCTCTGCACTTTTGGCACAACAACTAAATGGCAGACATCTGGTGATAGCCCCCCCTGCACTCTTGGATGAGAAAAACCCTGGCTCGTGGACGAATATATTTCGTGATTTCGGCGTTAGAGGAACCTATTTCAGGTCGATCGGAAAGCTGGATGATATTATCAAGGAAGGCACAGACAGATATAAGAATGTTTTTATTGATGAGGCACATCGTTTCCGTACTGAGACAAATATCAGTTATGAGAAACTTGCACAGATTTGCAGGGGTAAAAGGGTAGTATTGGTTTCAGCCACACCTCTTAACAATACACCTAAAGACATCTTAAGCCAGTTGAAATTATTTCAACAAGCTCGCAATTGCACTCTGCCTAATCCCAAAGTCCGTGATCTTGAGAAATTTTTTAATCGTCTTCAGGAGAAATTAAAAAATCTTGATAGGTTTGAAGACTATGACGAATTTATTAAGGTAACTAAAGAAAATGCCAAAGAAATAAGAGAAAATGTCTTGAAGTATTTAATGGTAAGGAGAACCAGAAATGAGATCGTAAGATATTTTGAGGATGACCTTAAGAAACAAGATTTAAAATTTCCCGATGTTGCAGATCCAAAACAGGTTCTTTACGAGTTTGACACAAAGCTGGACAAAATTTTCACAGAAACCATTAAACTTGCAACTTCGACTGCCTTCAAATATGCTCGATACACGTCTCTTTTATATCTGAAAGCTGGAATCACTCAACCTGAAAAGCTATCCCAGATTAATATGGGTAAATTCATGAAAATACTCCTTGTCAAGCGTCTTGAAAGCAGTTTCTTTGCATTCAAAAACACACTTGGAAGGTTTATAAAATCCTATGAGACATTTATCAGGGAATACGACAAAGGAAGGGTCTTTGTAAGCAAAAAGCATATAAATAAAATATTTGAGCTTCTGGAAAATGGCGATGAAGAAGCGATACAACGCCTGATAGATGAAGACAAAGCAGATGAATATAAGGCAGAGGCCTTTGATGAAAGCTTCAGGAAAGATTTAGAAAATGACCTGAAAATTCTGAATCAGGTTAATGAAATGTGGATGAAAATAGACTATGATCCAAAGATTGAGAAATTCCTTAACCTGCTTGAAAATGACAACATCCTCAAAAGAAACAAACTGATAGTGTTTACGGAATCTAAAGAAACAGCCGACTATCTTGAAAATAATATAAGCAAAAAATTCGGGAATGCAGTGCTTGGTTTTTCTGGAAGCTCTGGAGTTGCTATAAAAGAAAAGGTTATAGAGAATTTCGATGCCAGAGCTCGTTATCCTAAAGATGATTATAGGATTTTAGTTACAACGGAAGTTCTTTCAGAAGGCGTTAACTTGCACCGTTCTAATGTCGTTATCAATTACGATATTCCGTGGAACCCTGCAAGGGTAATACAACGTATAGGCAGAATCAACCGTGTAGATACGAAATTCGATAAGATTTATGCGTATAATTTCTTCCCAACGATTCAGGCAGAATCTGAAATTGGACTAAAGGTTGCAGCAGAGGCAAAGATAAATGCTTTTATTGAAATGCTTGGTACCGATGCAAAACTACTGACCGATGGTGAACCTATTCAATCGCACGAATTATTCAATCGTTTAAGCTCAAAGAAATTACTCACAGGTGAGGACGAAGAGGAAGAGAGTGAACTTAAGTATCTGAAGGTAGTAAGAGACATCAGGGATAATGACCCCGATCTATTTGAAAGGATAAAACGTCTTCCTAAGAAAGCACGCACAGCAAGAAAGATTAACATCCCCCTAACCCCCTTTGATAAGGGGGAATTCCCTATAAGTAATATTAATGAACATCCATGCGCTGATCCCAGTATCAAGTCTACCTACATAATTCCCCCCTATCAAGGGGGGATAAAGGGGGGTGTCATGACCTTTTTCAGAAAAGGCAAACTTCGCAAGACCTTCTTGGCGGCCACAAATGACATAGAAGAGGTGGACTTTTTCAAGGCTGTAGAAATCTTAAAGGCGGAGAAAGATACTCCCAAAGAAAATTTGCCTAAAGATTTTTACGATTACTTAGATGTTAATAAAAAAGAATTCGAACTGGCAACAGCAGATGAGGTAAGGCAATTAAAACATCCCGGCAGCAGAAGCTATGAATCGAAGCTATTACAAACTATTAAGGCAGTTAAAGACTATAAAGGCTTCACAGAAGACGATGAGGAATATCTTAATAAACTATTAAAAATTGTAGAAGAAGGGGCTCTCCCGAAGCAAACAGCAAAGAAACTTGTAAATGCTTTTACTGGCATTAAAGACCCATTGAAAATATTGTCCATTTTAAGAAGTGGGATTCCGCAGGAGTTTTTCAGGGAACATATTTCAGAAACAGCAGCCGAGACCTCGGGATCAAGAGAGGTTATTCTATCGGAATACCTGATATGTTAAAATAAACACAGTAGGACACGACAAAGAGGGTGAAAAAAATGACAAAGTTAGTTGTGGAAATAGACAATGACTGGACTAAAAAGAAAATAAGAGGTGCGATACATACAGAGATAGAACTTCTCAAAAAGGCAATCCAGAAAACTCAGAGCAAAGTACAGGATTTTGAAGCCAAATATGGCAAACTCGACAGGAGTTCTCTTTATGGAAAAGTTGATGACCTCGAATTACTCGAATGGGAAGGAGAGCTTGAAACCCTTGAAAGATTGAATAAAAAATTAAAATCTCTTGAGGAAATAACTTTTGAGTATAAATGATTATATCGCAGGATTAGAATCTGTCATTAATTCATCCACAATAGTATCATCCTACAATTTAAACATCGACCGAAAAACATCTGATACTGCTTTTCTCTCTGGCAGGATTGACTTCAGGAACGGGACAACCCTTGATTTTAAAGAGTTTATTGAAGGCTCTGAAGACAGCATAGAGAAATACAAGTATGCTTATAATTACCGAAAAGAATCAGATAATATTTTCAGGTATGATAATGCTCCTGATCCCTCTGCAAAGGGGATAAAAACATTCCCTCACCACAAGCATCTCAAGAATGGAACCATTGTTGAATCACAACAGGTCAAATTATCCGATATTATCAGTGAGATAGAAGGGCTTTATATTGCGGATGAGGATAAATGAAAACACTGGTACAAGAAACCTTTGAAAACGAATTCAACGAAGCACATTATAAGGAGTTTGTCAAAAATCTTTTCAACCACTTTGATTTCTCAAAAGAGCATACCTTAAAGCATCAATTCAACAACGCTGAAAGGCAGGTGCTGAATGACTTCACCTATTTGGGCACTTATAAAGAGGCCGAAAAGAAATGCCTTGATGTTCTCACTGTAGAGCTAAAGAGCAGCAGCAAAGTAGAACGTGCAAGAAGCCTTCAGAGAAACCTGATAGGGAAATATCTGAAAACAAACATTAGAGACTCCGCCCTTGTTGCCTTCTATTCAAAGGACAATCCTGACTGGAGGCTTTCCTTTGTCAAGATAGACTACAGGCTTGACAAGAGTGGACTAAAGGTTGAAATTGGCACACCACCAAAAAGATATTCATTTTTAGTAGGCAAAACCGAACCGAGTTATACAGCAAAAAAACAACTCTTACCTTTGTTAGACGATAAAGTAATTCCAACGGTAGTAGAGGTTGAGCAGTCGTTTGATATAGAAGTTGTTACTAAAGAGTTTTATAAGGACTTTGTTTCAATATATCTCTTATTGAAAGAAGAAATAGAAAAAGATATGAGATTCAAAAACAAAGCCGACAAAGAGGCGCAAACTATTCTTGACAGATTGCTGTTTCTTTATTTTATTCAAAAGAAAGGCTGGCTCAATTCAAATCGGAATTTCCTATATGAATCATTTAAAAAAATTTGTGAAAATGATAATAAAGATGATTATAGCTTTTATAAGAAAGTTGTTTTCCCATTATTCCATGCCTTATCGGATGAAGATTACAAATCTGAAGAGCTTGGGGATATACCTTTTCTAAATGGTGGTCTTTTTGAGATAACAAAGAACGATTTTATAAACCAGATTAACCTCAGCGTTTCAAATAACGTTTTTAACGAAATCTTTAACAATCTTCTCGAGTTGTATAATTTCACAGTTTATGAAGGCACTCCAATTGATATTGAAGTCGCAATTGACCCTGAGATGCTCGGTAAGATCTTTGAGAATCTTATTCTTCAGCGTGAAAAGAATCCTGAAAAAGACTTAAGAAAAGCAACTGGCAGCTATTATACTCCACGAATTAATGTCCATTTCATGTGTCAACAAGCATTACAGGAGTACATAACCTCAGAAGGCATAATTGAGGAGTCAAAATTGAACCAAATATTTACTATTGCGAAAGATATTTCTGTCATTATGAGTGGTAGTAAAAATCTTGAGGGCATTTTAACTGTAAAGGAAGCAAGCCAATTAAAAGATTTGATCCTGAAAGCTAAAATCATTGACCTTGCGGTGGGTTCAGGAGCTTTTATTGTTGGAATACTTCATGAGATGCTTTCTATCATAAGACTTTGCGATGTCAGAATCAGCGGATTAAACATACTTAATAGAGCAAATTATGATTATGAGCTGAAAAGGAAAATAATTGAGCATTGCCTTTATGGCGTTGATATTCAGGAAGAAGCTGTAAGGATATGTGAACTCAGGCTGTGGCTTTCCCTGATTGTTGATTATCAGATTGACAGTAAAAAACCTTTTCCACTTGCGATTAAGGAGATTCCAACTCTTCCTAATCTTTCATATCGTATATGCCATGGGGATAGCCTTATTGAGAAACTCTATGGACACAGTGTCCAACTTGATAAACTGCCGCCGACAGACAAGGGCAGGCAGCTTATTGACCAGATTAATGCAGAGAAAGATGCGTATTTTCTTGCTAAGGATATTAAGGATAAGCAAAAGAAAGAGTTGAATATTCTTGTAAAACAGGCAGAGCTTGCTGAGTTTTTAATTGAAGAAAAAAGAAAAGCCCTTATTTCAGAAGCACAATCACAGACATCCCTTCTTGAAGAAACAACTAAAGAACAGAAGGCAAGAGAGTATTACGAAACACTATTAAAGGAATATTCAGAAATTAAAGAGCGGTCTATTGCTAATAAAATTCGATTAAAAGAAATGCTGACAGGAAAACGGCCTGTTGAGATGAAAGATATAAACTCTCTCAGAAAAAAGATGGGAATTTCTTTTATATGGAGGCTTGATTTTGCAGAGGTATTTAAGGAAAAAGAAGGCTTTGATATTATAACAGCTAACCCTCCTTATGTAAGAGCCGACTCCCCTGATCCAAATTATTTAATTTTTCGCAGGCAGTTAGAAGATAGCAAAACATATAAAACACTGTATGAAAAATGGGACTTATTCATACCCTTTATAGAAAAAGGCTTAACCTTGTTGAACAAAAAGGGAAACTTAAAATACATCACATCTAATTCCTTATGTACATCTAAATTTGCCCACAAATTGCTAGACTTGGTACAAAAAGAATATAGAGTCAGTTGCATAGATTACTTTGAGGATATGGAGGTTTTTGAAGATATAGGAGTGATACCAATAATAATTGGTATAAAGAAGGATAAAGACGCTACCTCAAATGTGATAAAAAGGATACGCAATACAACATTTGAGAATATCCGCAAAGAGGAAATTATTAAATCGGATGATTTTGTGAGTCTCGGAAGGGATGCATTTAGAAAGGATTTTCAGGAAATCCGTTGTAAATTAAAAAGTGATAAATTGGGGGATATATGTTATCTAAGTAAAGGGATGGTTATTAATGCAGACGAGAAAAAATGGAAGAATGAATTTCAAAAAAATGATTTGATTTCTGATAAGCCAACCACCATTCATACAAAGTGTTATGTTGAGGGAAAATATATTTCACCTTATGTTATTCATAAAAAGAAATATCTTGAATGGAATACTAAAAGGGTGCCTAAAAAACTTAGCAGACCAACATTTCCTGAACTCTATGACCGCCCTAAGATATTGAAAGGTCGAGTAACAGGAGCAATTTATGATGATAATAACCTTACTTGTAATGACAGTATAGTCGTATTTGTAAGATTTGCAGATTTAGCTGGTGTAAATAATAAAAGCATTTCAGGAAGCATCAGGAAATTTAATACCCCGAGGCGCAGTGAACTGGAGGAAGGTTCTAAGAATTATGATTTAAAATATCTGCTGGCAATTCTAAACTCAAAGTATGCAAATTTTTTCCTTAATAATCACCGCAGACACAGATTGGAAAACTACTTCTATCCAAATGACTTTAGAAATTTGCCAATTCCACAAATCAACCTTGCAGAACAAAAACCATTTATTAAGATCGTTGACCAAATACTCTCTATCACAAAAGATGAGGATTACTTACAAAATCTCGATAAACAGGCAAAGGTCTATGCTCTTGAACGCCAGATTGATAAAATGGTCTATGAGCTATATGAACTAACGCCAAAGGAGATTGAGGTTGTGGAGGGGAAGAGATGAAAGAGAAAAAAGGATTTACTTGTTGGTTTTATAATAAGGGGAATATGGGAAATGACCGTCATGGATTGTGGGATTGTTAGAACAATTGCAGAAAATAGCGGGAGATTTAGAAAAAAATAAGAGAGGCAAAAATGACTGAACTAATTGAAACATTCTATTCGGACCTAAGAAAAGCTAAAGAAGGTAAATTTGCTATCTTTCTTGGAGCAGGGTCAAGTTATGATTATGGAATCCCAACTATGGAAGAAATGGCCGCTATGTTGCAGGAAGAATTTAAGAGCAAGGAGAAAACCACATTATTTGATGATAAATCTAAAGAAGTATTGCGCACCATTCTCGGGCTTAGTGATGAAATAAAATCTGAGAAGAAATCATCTACGGAGCAAACTCAGAAGTGGAATATCGAAGATTTGCTTACGCGTTTACAACGTATTATTGATGCTACGGAAGAAGATAATCCTAATTTTTCCAATGTAACCGCGTCTATTGCAGGCAAGACTTTTTCAAAAGAAGATATACTCTCTGCAGAGTCAAAGCTCGTTGAGTTTATGGTAAGGTGCTATCAGTTAGATGCTGCGAAGAAAACCGCACATGGCGATAAGTCTGTCGAATACCTTTCAAATTTCTTGGAATTTATAGGCGAATTTCATAATTCAATATCTATATTTACTACTAACAATGACTTATGTATCGAAGCAGCTATAATGCGACTTTCACAGCGTCAGAGAAGCCAAAAAAAGAAAGATTTTTATCTTGTTGACGGCTTTTCCCATGGAATTCTACCGACATATTCTATATCATATTTTTCCCAAGTACCACCTTCAGCAAGCAATAGGGTAGTAGTAGTATATCTTTGGAAGCTACATGGCTCAATCGATTGGATTTTTTTCAATCCCATTAATCGAGATCAGGGCCAAGACCTACGAGGAGACAGCAAGACTCAAAAACATGTTTTCGATGATGAATCTATTATTTGTCGAAACATAGATAGAAGTTGTTTGAAACAATTTCAGGATGCATTTGCATTATCAAAAGACGTCGATTTTGATAATGCAAAAATTATGATTTTCCCCACCCCTTCTAAATATTCTCAAACATTTAATAATCCTTACATGGATTTATACCAAGCCTTCAGAAGAACGCTTGAGGCCATTGAATTATTGTTGGTGATTGGCACAAGTTTCCCGGATGGACATGTCAATTCGGCTATAAAATCGTTTCTGAGTCGGGATAGCTCGATTATTTATATTGTTGACCCAAATTTTAAAAAAGAGGATGCATGTAAAAGACTGGGAGATTGTAGTGGCATTCAACCAATTATTCAGGTAGGCTTCAAAGATTTCATAAGTGAAATGCAAAAGATAGAAACCTCCAAAGAAGAAGATAAAGAAGGCGGGAAAGATGAGTAAAAGAATCGGAGAAATATTAGCGGTTAGTGGCGTTTATGTGACGATAGAGGTTGATTCTAATATCAGCGATTTACATGTTAGATATTCCGGGAAGACATACACAATTGGGCAGCCGGGTTCATATCTTATTGTTGATAGAGGTCATGATAAGCATCTTATATTAGTAACTACTGTTCGAAAGTCTCGTTGGTCTCCATCTCAAATCGTTGAAAGTTGGTCTTCTACTATAGGTGCCGAAGGATTGCCCAAAGGAAATTTCCCCTATCTTCCAAAACAGCCAGAAATAATTGATAGAACCTTAATTGACGGCATTTTGGTAGGCACAATTGTAGGACAGAATTTTGAGATCGGAGTAACCCATCTTCCCGTAGTTGGTGATACTGTTTCAATTGCATTGCAGAGTCATTTATCTATTGCTCTTGTGCCGGAAAAAGATAGATACACATTCTCTATCGGTACTTTTGTAGATTCCTCGATACCTGTTCATTTAGACATGGATCATTTGCTTGGGAAACATGCTGCCGTTGTTGGCACAACGGGCTGCGGCAAATCTTATACTGTAGCGCGCATACTACAAGAAATAGTCACACATTATCCAAGCGCTAATTTGCTTGTGTTTGACTTGCATGGCGAATATCGGAATTGTTTTCCATCCGCTAACTATGTTAGAGCAGACCAGTTGTCGTTACCCGCTTGGTTGCATTCTTTTGAAAACTTATTTGATTTATGCGCAGATTTGAGCAACCAATTCAATATCCACAATCAAAGGTGGGCGTTCCGTGAAAGTATTTTCAAGCTTAAACAACGCTATTGTGAGAGCATTCTAAAAGATAGGGAATTGGCCAGTAAGATCGATCTAGATGCTCCTATCCCGTTTGATTTTCACAACCTAATCAATTTCATACATAACTTAAATAATGAAACAAAATATAAACAGACTGATAAGCTTGCTTATAAAATTGACGGTGAGCATGACGAATTAACCGAAAAGATAGAGTACAAACCATATGTGCCCCATGGCAAAGAAATTGAAAGAGGGATATTGTATAGTGAACTGGATCGTTTAATACTTAGAGTCGAATCGAGATTTAAAGACCCGCGTTATTCATTTATTTTTAAATATGCTTCACCTAAAGAAGGTGACCTAGAAAATCTGATAAGAAAAGTAACCGGTTTTGTGAAAGATTCACCCTCCCCTATCACTGTGTATGACTTAAGTTATTTACCTTCCGAAACAGTGGGAGCGGTCGTAGCAACGATTTCACGTATTATTTTTCAGGTGCATTTCTTATCAAAAAGAAGGGAATCTGTTCCAACTCTTATTGTTTATGAAGAAGCACACAATTATATTTCTCACAGAGGACGCAGTGCATATGGTGATGCACGAGAAGCGGCAGAGCGGATAGCAAAGGAAGGCCGTAAATTTGGAATAGGTCTTTTAGTGGTTAGCCAAAGACCAAGCGAATTGAGTGACACGCTACTTAGTCAATGCAATACCTTTTTATGTATGCGATTAGCAAACTCTGTTGATAAGAATCATATTTTATCTTTACTGCCTGACTCTATGAGTAGTATGGTGGATATTCTTCCCATATTACCAAGAGGGCATGTATTAGCTGTAGGGCAAGCTACGAAAATGCCAATAAGAATATCGGTGACAAAGATTGATAATGATGCTCATAAACCTGATAGTGATGATCCGCCTTTTGGGGAAAAATGGATTGCTAAGATAGAAGAAAGATGTGTCCCTAATATTGAAGAAGTGTGCAATAAATGGATTCGATCTGAAAAGTCGGATTCTGATGCAAAAAAATAAAAAGGGGACAGGTAGATTATCTGTGGGCAGAGGGCGGGAGATTGCGATTGTCTACGACTCGTAGAGTGGAAGGGAAGAAATGAAACTCGATCAAATCGGTTTCTGGTCTGAAATAAAGCTTGAGATTATGAAAAAAAAACAAACATATTATTCGGCAGACAGATGTAGGAGAGTAAGATTGTGGAGGGTTGAGTCTTAAATG
>Ga0172371_10014818_pt1 | contig 10003 bp, 8 predicted proteins | sample Lak12m_FD_114543 | JGI IMG/M metagenome (GOLD analysis project Ga0172371, IMG submission 114543) | Freshwater microbial communities from Kabuno Bay, South-Kivu, Congo - kab_022012_12m | ecosystem: Environmental > Aquatic > Freshwater > Lake | place: Democratic Republic of the Congo: South-Kivu... | reverse complement strand
GACCTGATACTGGTCCTCCGGTTTCTTGATGAGATACAGATAGTTTTGCGAATACGCGTTCCGTAGGAGGTTCAAAATCCGGGTCTCCGACACTCCATACGTCCTGGCCTGGTCGCGGCGGATATCGATGTCGAGGTTGGGCGTGTTGTTGAAGTAGTCCGAGGACACTGACTGAAATCCCGGGTACTCTCTCAGCTTGCCCATAAGCCGTGTACCCACGTCATACACTTGATTGGCGTTCACCCCGGACACGGAAAAGGCGTACTGCCCCTGATTCCGGCTTGTCGCGCCCGTGCTGATCTCCAGTACCGGAAAGGGCCGCAAAAACGGGAAGATCCCGGGAATTGCCCCCAACTGACCCATCAATCGTCCCGCGATACCCTGAATAGGTGCACGCTCCTCGGGCTGCTTGAGAAACACGAGCAGCAGCCCCTGGTTGGACGAGAGGAACTGGCCGTTACCTGTCATCGTGAAGGTGGCGTTGACGCTGGGATCCTGCCGGATAATCTCGTCTGCCCGGTCCTGAAGCGTATGCATCTGCTCGGGCGATGAGCCCTCGCCGGCGATCATGACACCCCAAATAAAGCTGCTGTCCCCCGTGGGTAGAAATGTCTTGGGAACGAGCATGAAGAGCCCGACCGTCCCGACCAAGCAGGCGACCCAGATGAATACGGAGACCCGTCGCCGCCGTAAGAACCACCAGAGCGAGGCTCCATAAGCAGCGAGCACCCGCTTTTCCGCTCCGCCGATTACCTGTTCCACCCACGTTCGTTTTGCGCCGGGTCCACGGTCTTTGAGCATCCTCGCGCACATGAGAGGAGTAAGTGTCAGCGACACGAGACCGGAAGCGAAAATCGCGACCACGATAGTGATGGCGAATTCCCGGAAGACGCGGCCCATCAGCCCGGACATCAAAACCATGGGGATAAACACCGCCGCCAGCGAGATAGTCATGGAGAGAATGGTGAAGCTGATCTCTTTCGCGCTGTTGACGGACGCTTCCAGAGCTTTTTCCCCATGTTCCATCCGGCGTACCGTGTTCTCCAGGAACACGATCGCGTCGTCAACGAGAAAGCCGATGGCCAGAGTAAGGGCCATGAGCGACAAGTTGTCGAGGCTGTACCCAAACAGTCGCATCGCCATGAAAGTGAGCAGAAGGGACAGCGGCAGCGCTACGACCGGGATCAATGTGTCCCTGGCTCGTCCCAAGAAAAGGAAGATCACGATCACTACCAGGACAAAGGCTATGACGAGGGTCTCCTGCACTTCTCGGACAGAGTTGACAATGGTTCGCGAGCGGTCATAAATCGGCGTGATGCGGACCGATCCGGGGAGTTCCGCGCTGATAGACGGCAGCAGGTCTCGGATGCTCTTGGCCACCTCCACGGCATTGGACCCGGCCTGTCGAAAGACCGCGACAACAACGGTGGCCGAAGGCACCGGGTAACCTCGGGCCCAGAAGCGCATGTTGATCCGCTCGTCCTGGACCGAGTCTACCACCTGGGCCACGTCGCGAACGTACACCGGCGCGCCGTTCCTGGTGTTGACAATGAGGTCGCCGTACGCCTGGGCATCTTCCAGTTGGCCGCGAGGCCGGAGCAATGCCGTGCCAGCGGGGCCGTCAAACTGACCTGCGCCGGCATAGCTGGTGCCGTTCCTTATCGCGGTGGCCAAGTCGTCCACGGATATGCCGCGAGCCCACATCTTGGATGGGTCGGCCTTGATGCGAACAGCGGACTTGGTCCCGTACACAATGGCTCGGCTCACACCCGGCAATATGCTGATCCGCTGACCGACCTGAGTGCTTGCGTAGTCGTACAGCTGACCCCTCGTAACAGAGTCGCTGGTGAGGCCAATGTACAGGATCGGCTGGTCGTTGGGATTGGTCTTGGAAAACGTCGGTGGCGATGGAAGATCGACAGGGAGGCTGCCTGTGGCCTGTGTGATTGCCGTCTGCACATCCGTCGCGGCTGCGTCGATGCTCTTTTCCAGGACGAATTGGAGGGTGAGGCTGGTGTGTCCCTGGGTGCTCTTGGAGGTCACCAGTTCCAGTCCGTTGATCTGCATAAACTGCCGCTCAAGCGGTGTGGCAATGTTGTTGGCCATCGTGTCCGGGCTCGCGCCCGGATAATTCACCTCCACCTGGATGACCGGGTAATCCACCACCGGCAGGTCGTTCACCGGAAGCTGCATGTAGGCGAGCACGCCGAAAAGGATCACGGAGACGGTCAAGACCGCGGTCATTACCGGCCGGCGAATAAAAGGCTCCGAGAGATTCATGACTTGTCCTCCCCGTCCGTGTTGGACGACCCCACCACGGACGGAGGCTCTTCCGTGTTGACCTTGCCCCCAGGCATTACCGCGAGCTGTCCGCTCACCACCACCCGCTCGCCGGGTTTGAGTCCTTCATCAACAACAACCAACTCATCCTGACGCTGTCCGAGCTTGACCGGCCTTAATTCCGCGGTGGAATCCTCCTTCACTACGTACACGAACGGCCCTTTGGCAGACATCTGTGGCGCGGCAGCGGGAACAAGCACCGCGCCGCGGAGAGTTTTCAACACGAGACGAACCCTGACAAACCTGCCTGGCCAGAAGTAATGATCCTCATTAGGGATCGTCGCGCGAAGCTTGACGGTGCCGGTGGTGTCTTGAACCGCGTTGTCAAGGAATGAGAGCTTCCCCTCTCTCGGTTTGTCGGGCTCGTCGGGCAGGCGCGCCTCCACTTTGAGCGTTTTTCGCTCCATGTTGCGCTGCACGTCAGTGAGTTCGCTTTCGGTGATGGTGAAGTCTGCGTAGATAGGGTTCAAGCGCTGGATGACCAAGAGTGAGCCGGAGTTGGCGGCCACAACGTTCCCGATGTCCACCAGCCGCTGCCCAGCGCGACCGTCGATGGGTGAACGTATGGAGCAGTAATCCAGGTTGAGCCGTGCAGTCTCGACCGCAGCCTGACTCTGCTGAACTTGCGCCTCGGCCATATCCAGTGTGTTTTTCCTTTGGTCATAATCCTGCTGGGACACCGAATTCGTCTTCAGAAGGTCTGCGTAGCGGGTGAACTGGATCTTTGCAAGATCCAATGCGGCCTTTTTCTCTGCAAGGGTTGCCTCAGCCGATGCGAGCTGGGCCTGGTACGGCCGAGGATCTATGGTGAAGAGCGGGACCCCGGTCTTCAAGTCAGCGCCATCCGCGAAATGGATCTCGGTAATGCGACCCGAGACCTGGGGCTGGATGGAAACCACTTCTCTAGCCACGGTCTTGCCGATGCTGTCAAGGTAGACAGGCACGTCCTGCTTGACCGCGGCCACCACCGATACGGGAGCCGGCGGCCGCTGGAATGATGACGGGTCATTCCTCCCGCAGCCCGCCAATGAGAGGGCCAAAAGGAAGGCTAAACCAAGCGCGACAACAGACCGTGCATTCATGTGAAAATTCTCCGTGGATTTCTATATAGAACCCTTCCGCGAACGAGGGCTTTCATCTTCTTTTCAGCTTTTCTCTACGGACTCAGCACTTAAATGAGTAAACCAGACTTCTGTTCCAGCGTATCATTGCCGTTCTCGACATGTTTCCTGAACTCGAATACCCGACCACAAGACGTTCGACATGTCTTTCAAACAATCAGACAGAGGCCGTGACGGATCGAGCGACCATAACACCGTCGTGCCGAAAAGCATCCGCTGGAACGAAAACGCTAATTCGGTCGGTGAAAAATTATCCCGAATCTCGCCACGTTTTTGCCTGGCTGCCATTAACTCTGCGAGCACGGTCCGATCCTCTTCGACATCATCCAACATCATCTGGCGCGCAGATTCGCTTGAAAACAGCGCTGCAAGGATGCTTCGCACCAAGGCCGGGGAATGGCTGAATTCCTCGACAAGGATCAAGGCAACCTTGTACATCACGCGATCCATTGACTCCCGCGAATGAATGGATCGCGAAACCAGTTCCCGAATTTTTCCCATCTGCAACTGGCAAATATGCGCGAGGATATGTTCCTTGCTGGGGAAATAGTTGAAAAACGTTCCCTTGCCTACATCAGCCTCATTGGTAATGTCTTCCACGGTGGTCGTCGCGACCCCGCGTTCGGAAAAAAGGCAGAGCGCTGCCCGGATGATTCTGTCGCGAGTCTCTACCCGTCGGCGCTCGCGCCTATCGGGCGGTTTTCCACACGGCCGTGATGGCTCTGAATTAACCTCATGGACGGAATTACTCATAACCGACCCCTGGGAAAGACTTTCAATCTGAAATGACTTTAAGTCAAGGATGGGGTGCAGTCAATAGGGCCAGTGTAGAATTGTGTGCTTTTGCGGTGGGGCAAGAGAAAGCTGATGTATCGGTGACGCATTAGCGGACTATAGTGGTTCTCGAAAGTTCTGTCGTTTTTTTGGTCGGAAAGGAACGAATGGGCGTTGTGTTTTGGGTGCCACTGCTGGCTTGTCCAGCAGTGCTTCCTGCACAGGCACTGCTGGACAAGCCAGCAGTGGCACCCCGAATTCAATCCGTCATTACTTTCGAGAACTGCTATAGGAACACTACGAGACTTGTCGTGAGGAGGCCGCTGCCTGCCCTCGGAATTGCCTGAGAACGTGATTGCCATCTGGTGTGACGCGGGAAACAGTTCAGCCTGATTTGCCCACTAGAAACTGAAGCTTTCTGAACAATTCGTAAAATGAATCCATCATCCAGTTGTGAATCATCACCAGCCGATTGTGATCGTTGCCGGCCTTCCGGAGCCTTTCATCAATTTTCCTTTGGAAACCTCTTAGTTCAGGATGCAACTTCAGAAAGCGGTCCCGCGCGGCCAGGGCTCTTGCGTGCTGTTCATCTCTAATTATTGCCAGATGTGCCATCGTGCACCTGCTCCACTGTAACAATTATCAGCGTCTGTCTAATAAAATGCGCACGGCTGTGATTGATTCAAGGGCAGCCCATCCGATCGGGCTTCACCCGCTTGTCTGGCAGGTTGCCACCCCAGTTCACTCCCAACGCTGTGGAAATAGGCCAAATGGTGGTAGTGGGGCAGTTTGAGTTTTTCCATCTTTATCGAAAACAACTCATTTCGTCACCCCGTTGAAAAACGCGTTATTATACTTGACGCACCCAAGAGTGGGGGAGTAAAATGAACTTATCATATCCTTGGGGTAACACCCCTGGAGGATTCATGCAAAGAATCAATATTTACCCTATGTTCCACATGGGAGGTAATTTAGCACTCTTACTTGATCGTCTCAACACAAAAACTGATTACACGTTTAGTGAACTAGCCCGCGACTCGTCAGCTGTCATAGCAAACCTTGCTGAATGGGCAGTTGATGTGCTACTCAGTGCCCCCCATAGCAAGAAAACCGCGGCTGCTGTCGGAGAAGCCTTACTTTCGTGGACTGGTGATGAGTGGCTTAAAGATCATGGCTCTGAAGTCGTATCTCAAGATACGAAGGGGCGATTGATGTTCGGTATAGAACATTTCCGAGGTCTCCTGTTCGAGGAATTAGGCTATCTGGATCTATTCTCAATTACCGAAAAACGGCTTTACAATATGAAAGGACTGATTTTCAACGCAGAGAAAGTGCTCCCAGAAACTGTAATTAACGAAATCTCTCTTGAATGTAAACAAGAGGTTCAAGAAGCAGGCAGAGCCTTAGCATTTGATTTGCCTACCGCGTGTGGGTTCCATGCATTTCGAGCCTTAGAAATGATTGTCCTTATGTATTTTCCGGTGTTGGGTTTAGACCTCCCAAAAGAACAAATCAGGAGCTTGGGAAACTATATCAAATTACTTAAGGGCGAGCAGCTTGACGGGCAAAAAGTAGAACCGGACAAAGTGGTCGATCCAAAGATCACCACAATGTTAGAGCAGTTGAAAAAATTTTATCGGAATCCATTGATCCACCCCGAATTAACGCTTGAAGAGGAAGAAGCCCAAAGTCTCTTTACCTTAATTAGCGATGCTATCAGTCAAATGGTCAAAGATATTATAAAAAGACGACCCACGGCCGCAAACGAATCCGAAAAGGAAATTAAGTCATGAGCCAATCAATCATTTCGAGAGAACACTTCCACGATGAAGAGGCTGCTTATGCCTTTGTTGAAGCTCGATTGTGGCCTAACGGCCCTGTCTGTCCTCATTGCGGCGCAATCGACCGCATAGGCAAGATGAAAGGTAAGAGTACTCGTATAGGAACCTACAAATGCTATGTCTGCCGAAAGACCTTCACTGTCAAGATTGGAACTATCTTTGAATCAAGCCATATCCCGATGCGCCTCTGGCTCCAGGCTTTTTGTCTAATCGCTGGTTCCAAGAAGGGCATCAGCTCAAATCAACTCCATCGAATCTTAGGTGTCACTCTCAAGACCGCGTGGTTCATGAGTCACCGCATTCGGGAAGCCATGAGAACCGGCGATTTGGTTCCATTTGGTGCGAATGGTGGAGATGTTGAAAGCGATGAGACTTTCTTGTGGAATGAACCCGGGGCCGAAATTAAGGTAGGAACTGGTCATAAACGCAAGGTTCTGGCTTTGATTGATCGAGACTCAAAAACTTCTAGAACTTTCGTTGTTGACAGAATTAATGCCCAGACTTTGATTCCTATCCTTAAAGAAAACATCGACAAAGAAGCGCGGATACTGACCGACGAGGCCGGGCAGTATCGCTACCTAAAAGATCATTTTGCAGATCATCGAATTGTCTGCCACCGTCGAGGGGAATATGTCTCAGCGGAAGATAAGGGCATTCATGTCAATTGCTGTGAGAATTTCTTCTCTATCTTCAAGAGAGGGATGAAAGGCGTTTACCAGCATTGCAAGAAGCGACACCTACATCGCTACGCTGCTGAATTTGATTTCCGTTATAATAATCGTTGTGGTAAAGGCATTGATGACACCAATAGAGCCGAACAGCTGCTAAAAGGCGTAGTTGGAAAGCGGCTCACTTATCAAACGACTCATCGGCAAGGAAGAGGACTCACCTGATGGCCAGGAAGAAGCAACCAAAGACTAATGACAAAGAGCAATCTGCACGGTTCAAGAAAGTTGCTAAAGAGATTCTCTCTGAAGATGCGGAAGAGAAATTTGAAGAGGCAATGAAAAAAATAAAGATATCGCCAAAACATTCAAACAAATCCGCGTCCAATTAGCCGCATTATTACTACCTATTGCCGCTCCTCGGCGCGTATAGGCGCGCGGAGAGCGGTTTCTCTTGACATCCCCATTACTGTGTGATTAATTCGCCAGCCAGAATGAGAAAACCGGTAAGAAAGCTGGCGGGCTCAGGCTTACCGGAATTCTGCGCGTTCCCTCGTCGCTATTTTGGCGACTAGGTATTCTGTTATGGAGGTTAATCGTTTAGAAACTTTGATCTTTCTTGTGGAACAACTGGGCTGGAGAGGTCAGTCTCCAGCCCCACAGACTGCTCACTTTGTAGAACGCGGGCAATTTCCTGTCAAGCGTTTTATGAAGGAGCGTATGGAGAAAAAGATGAGTGAAACAGTACGATGGTTGTCTTATGATTTCCTTGTCTTTGATTATCACCGCCTTTGGCCCGACATCGGTGGCAATTATGTCTTTGCTAAGTTTGATCCATTTGCGGGTTGGAGTCGGCCATTCTACACTGGGCAGACTCATAGTTTTCAAGAAAGGTTCAGTTTGACGTATGAGAATTGGCTTCAGGCGGCGGAGTTGGGGGCCAACCGCGTTTGTGCGATGGTGGTGGAGCAAGCGGTTCTCCGAGTAGCGATTGAAGCCGCTTTAATTCAAGCATATCAACCAATATTAAATACACAGCAACCCTCGCTTCCGAAGATTTCTTTTCCGTGGGATTCCCGTTCATATAAGCTTCCTTGGGAATAGACTGTCTAAGGGGCAGTTTGCAGATTCAATCTACATTCTGCCCCATCTTTACGGCAAAATTGGGTGCGTCAACTATAATATCCCATTGAAAAACGGGGTCCAGTATGTTTTTCCTGGATTCCGGCTTCCGCCGGAATGACAGTAGCGCTGCGTCTGCCGAAGCCGAAATTTCAAACTGATCCACTGCCCAAATGGTTGAAGGGTTGACATGCGGGGCAGGCTTTCCGAGACTGTCTCAAAACTCAGGATTTCGCCACCCCGTCGGTAGGGGCGGTTCGTGAACCGCCCGAAATCAGGTCGCTTCTCGAAGTGCCCCTACCTGGAAATCCGTCCATTTTAGGGTTTTGAGACAGTCTCTTCCACCCTGCCCCAAAACAACACTCCAGAGGCAGCTTCTTAAGCCAACGATAATGAGGTTTACTCCTCCGCGGCCGCGTCCGGAGCGTGTCTGTCAAGGTCATACTCCTTTAGCTTGTGTTGCAGCGTCCGGCGTGTGATGCCCAGCACGCGCGAGGCCCGGGTGCGGTTTCCGTCGTTGTCCTCCAAGGTCTTGATGATCAATTCCTTTTCCATCTCTCTTATGGTCATTCCCGGACGGATGCCTTCGCGAAACTGATCCGATAGAGGATCTCCATCGGTTCCGCGAATGGCCTCGGGAAGCTCCGAGAAGGGCACATAGTCGTCGCGCGTGAGGATCACCGCCCTTTCAACCACGTTTTCCAACTCCCTGATGTTCCCCGGCCAGGCATACCTCATTAGGGCGTCCAATGCCCTTGGGTGAAAACCATGAAGCCTGCGGCCGTTTTTTTCGTTGTAGATGCTAAGGAAATGTTCGATCAAGAGAGGAACGTCCTCTTTCCTCTCCCTCAGCGGGGGGAGATAGATGGGCACTACGTTGAGCCGGTAGAACAGGTCTTCGCGGAATGTTCCCTTCTTCACCTCTTCGCCAAGTATCTTATTGGAGGCCGCTATAATCCTGATGTCAACCTTCACCGTTTTGGTCGAACCGAGAGGCTCGAACTCCCTTTCCTGAAGCACCCGCAGCAATTTGGCCTGTGTGGCAAGACTCATTTCACCGATCTCGTCTAGGAATATTGTTCCACCATCGGCAAGCTCGAATCGGCCCGGCCGACGTCCTATGGCGCCGGTGAACGCCCCCTTTTCATGGCCGAAAAGCTCGCTTTCGAGTAGCGTCTCCGGCAGCGCCGCACAGTTGACCTTTATAAATCTCTTGTCACTCCTGGTAGATCCTTGGTGCAAGGCATTCGCAATCAATTCCTTGCCGGTTCCTGATTCGCCCAGAATCAAGACGGAAGCCTCCGTGGGCGCAACCATTGCGACTGTTTCGAGCACGTCTTTCATTTTTTGGGATCGGCCGACGATCCGTGTCGCATCAAACAGGTTCTCTATCCGTCTTTTTTGCAGAATGTTGTCTTCTTTCAGCCTCCAGAATTCCAGTGATTGCTGGACCTTAAACCTCAACTCGTCGATATCCAACGGTTTTGTCAAGTAGTCGTGGGCGCCGGCCTGAAGCGCCTGCACCGCGGTCTCCACCGAAGCGTAGGCCGTAATAATGATTACTGGGATTCCGGGTGAGATTTTCTTGATCTCTCTTAGAGCATCTATACCGTCCATCTGTGACATGCGATTGTCCATCAGTATGATATCGAAGAATTCCTCGGAAACCCTGTTGATCGCACTGGTGCCGTCATCGGCCTCGAACACCTGATATCCGTCAAGGGAAAGATTGGCCTGAAGCATCTTTCGTTGGGAAGGTTCATCGTCCACAACGAGAATTTTTGCCTTGGGAGCGTTCATTTAACTTCCTGTCCATAAGTTATTATTGACCAATGGTACCGTGCACCCACGCAAGACGACCCGATCGGAATCACGAGGGGGGAGGCTCGGAGCCGAGGATGGTCTCTCCGCTCCACCCCCACTGAGTGCACCACGCATCGGCGTGGAAGCCCGGGAATCATTGGAGTGGCTGTAGCGAGGTCAGCCCGAGGTGGCTACCGCCGCATTTGTCAACGGTGGCTGATCTGCCGCATTTTCACCGGAGGGTTGATATATTCTTAACGTCACAGTAAAGCGAGTTCCCTTGCCGGGCTCGGACTCCACCTCTATCTCGCCCTCATGTCCCTCGATTATGCTTTTG
>Ga0172371_10014817_pt1 | contig 10004 bp, 10 predicted proteins | sample Lak12m_FD_114543 | JGI IMG/M metagenome (GOLD analysis project Ga0172371, IMG submission 114543) | Freshwater microbial communities from Kabuno Bay, South-Kivu, Congo - kab_022012_12m | ecosystem: Environmental > Aquatic > Freshwater > Lake | place: Democratic Republic of the Congo: South-Kivu... | reverse complement strand
CTTTCCCGGCGGCTTCCAGCGCCTGGCGCCAGAGCCGCTGATAAAGGCTTTGCGCCTGAGGGCTGAGCGGCAGGATGATCTCGGCATTTTTCAGGCTATCGTGGGACGGGAAAATGACCGGGTTATTGCGGATTTCAGGCAGGATCAAAGGCCAGGCGGCGTCGTTGGGGACGGCATAGGAATTCTCATTCGTAATCTGGGCGCTGATATCGGGCCGCAACAAAAAGTTGATGAAAGACTCGGCGGTATCGGGGTTTGGACTGTTGGCCGGAATGACGAAGGTATCGCCCCACAGCAAGGCGCCCTCTTGCGGGTACACATATTGGATATTGGGGTTCTATACATCGAAGACGATATTCACCTGAAAACCCTGATCGGTCTGGCGCACCTGCAAGTTGTGAAAGGTAACCGCCTTGATCTCCTTTTCCCAGCCATTCACCTGCGCGCCGGATAAGCTGGCGCGCAGGTGAAACCCGTCCAGAGAGAGTTGGAACTGATCGAAGGCCAGGTTATCCTGCTCGACCCAATAGAGCAATTCGCTCAGGAAAGACACCAGCAGGCTTTCAGCGTCTTCGGCTTGCAGCTCCAGCGTGCGGCGGATGAGCGGGGTGGGTTGCAGCCGTGCGCCAGCCAACGCGTACATGCCCCGCGCGGCCTGCTCGAGCAGCGCGGGAAAGTCCGGCGCCCAGATGGCCAGTTCCCAATCGGCGGTATGCTCGATCTCCAGATAGCCGGCCGGCTTTAAGTCGGCTGAGGGATGGGGGTCTGATGGCGCGGCGCTCATGCTTCCGCCGGCTTGATTGCACGCGTGGCGATAAAACTGGAGATGTACTCGCCAATCGGCGAGGTGGGGTCAATATCTTCGTAAAAACCAGCCAGTAAGAAACCCGCCTGCAACTGTCCGCCGATCTGGTCCTCCAACGTATGGCCGAATTCGAGCGGCTGGCCCTCGGCCAGGTAGCGTTCCAGGTCTGACGGGGACAGGCTGGTCAGGTCGGAATAGGGGATGCGATAGCGCGCTTCTAAGATGCGCTGCCGTTCCATTTTATCCAGGTCGAAAAGGTACTGGAGCGGGTTGACAAAGCCGGCCAACAAAGCTGCGCCGGGGCGCAGGACGCGGTAGGCCTCCCGCCAGACCGGCAGGACATTGGGGACAAAGACATTCGAGACCGGATGAAAGATCAGGTCGAAACTTTCATTGGCGAATTGCGACAGGTCGGCCATATCGCCTTCGATCAGGCGCAGCGTCAGGCCTTCGCGTTGCGCCGCCAGGCGATCCTGGCTCAACTGGGCGGGCGAGTTATCCAGCACCGTCACGTGGGCGCCGGCGGCGGCGAAGGTGGGGCCTTGCTGCCCGCCGCCGCAGGCCAGGCAGAGCAATTCCAGCCCGTTTAAAGCGGGAAACCACTGTCGCGGAACAGGTCTGGTGGGAGTGAGCAAAACGCTCCATACACCCTGCCGCGCAGCCTGAATGACCTCTGGGGCGACTGGTTGCGTCCAGATATTGCCGTTTGCCACCTCACGATCCCAGGCGGCGCGGTTATATGCGCGAATATCCATAGGCGAAACCTCGGTTTAGCGGCTTGCGCTGCGGGCGCTGGTATATTCAGCCATTAACTCGTTCTCGATCTCATTGCGGCGGTCAATCAAGTAGCGGAAGATGGCGGCTTTTTGCGGCCCACCCTGGGTGAAGCGCAGCGCCAGGCGATGGACGTCGTCGGTTGTGAGCGCGCTGATTACGACACACTCGATTTCGATATGCTCGCCCGGCAGGTCAAAGGATGCGCGGATGGCTAAGCCCGGTTTCAGCGTCAAGTCATAATCGCTTGGTTCGATGCAGACGCCAATCCCATTCAACGACAGATCGGCCAGGTCGCCGGCAAGGGAAAGCGTCTCCGAAGTCAAAACAACCCGCACTGGCTCGCGCGGCTCGACGCGCATCATCATACGCTCGCCCAGGCGGGTGCCGAGATAGGAGAAGCGGCATAATTCCACCTGACCGGCGGCGACATCCACCCGCACGACATCCGCCGTGGATGGCTCAAAATATTCGCTGCCCAGGATGGTGATCTTTTTTTCGTGGCTGATGCGCGCCAGGCCGGGGTCAGTGGTGAGGAAAACGACATACTCTCCGACGATCTGCGCCACGCGCGCCTTGCAGATAACCGGCATGCCCTTGAACGTCACCATCAGTTCCAGCGCATGGTCCATTTCCATTGCCAGGCGCAGGTCTGAAATAATTTGGATATTTGAGGTCATTTTTCCCTTCCTATTGTTCCAAGCGAGCGGCAAAACCGCTTTACCGCCCGCGTTAATTATACCTTAATCCAACTGCAACACCTTCGCGCCGCGAATCTGGCGATTTTTCAACTCAAGTAAGGCGCGGTTGGCGTCTTGCAGCGGGTAAACCTGGTATTCGGGGATGAGCGGGATTTGGGCGGCCAGCGCCAGAAACTCCTCCACATCCTGGCGGGTGATGTTGGCGACGCTCTTGATTTCCTTTTCCAACCACAGGCTGGCGGGGTAATCCAGTTCCAACAGGCTGACCTTATCGGCCTCTTCTTTGCGGATGGCATTGATCACCAACCGCCCGCCGGGGGCCAGACAGCGCAGCGCGGCGACCACAGGCAGCCAGGCGGGGGTGGTGTCAATCACGCAATGCAAAGGCGCCGGCGGGAGTTCCTGGAAGCCGCCAGCCCAATGAGCGCCTAATTGACGGGCGAAAGCCTGCTCCGCGGGGCTGCGCGAGAAGACGTACAGGCGGGCGCGCGGGTACTGATGTTGCGCCAGCTTCAAGACCAGATGGGCGCTGGCGCCAAAACCGGCCAGACCCAGGTTTTGCCCATCTTGCAGCCCGCTCAGGCGCAACGAGCGGTAGCCGATGGCGCCGGCGCACAATAGCGGGGCAGCCTGAGCGTCTGAAAAGCGCTCTGGAATGAGGTAGGCGAAACGTTCCGGCGCGACCATATATTCGGCATAGCCGCCGTGCGCGTCGCGGCCAGTGGCGCGGAATTGCTCACACAGGTTTTCCTGGCCAGCCAGGCAGCAGGCGCATTGCCCGCAGGCGGAATAAATCCAGGCCACGCCCACCCGCTGACCTACCTGGAAGCGCTGCGCGCCGAAGCCAAGCTGCGCCACCCGCCCAATTACCTGGTGACCGGGGATGAGCGGGTAGAACGCGGGAGGCGTGCGCCCTTCGATCTCATCCAGCTCGGTGTGGCAGACGCCACATGTGGCTACGCGCAGCAAGATTTCTCCCGGCGCCGGCTGCGGCGTGGGCAATTCGACCAGTTCCAACGGCGCCGCCTGATCGGGCAGACGCCAGGTCTGTTTTAGCAACATCGCTCGCATATTTTGCCAACCTTTTTGCTAAAAAATACGCTGTTCCTTTAGCAGAAATTCCAGGCCGGCCAGCAATTGATCTACATCCGCCTGGTCGTTATAGGCCTGAAGCGACAGGCGGATGAATTTCTGCCCGTTCCACTCGATCAACGGGACTTCTACCCGAAATTCGTCATACAGGCCGGCTTTCAGCCGGATCAGGTCGGCGGCGGCGGGCAGCCGGGCGACAGCCAACTGGGGCGGCAGGGCGCAGGAAGTCGCCCGCTCGCCATACGCGCCGGGCAAACCGGTGAGGTCTTGCAGGCGGCGCAAGGCCTGGCAAAGCAGGGCGTTACAGGCGCGGCCTCGCGAAGGCCAGGCGTGCGCCTGGATAAACTCCAGCGCGGCCGGAACGCTGAGGGCCGCGGAAGGATCGTAAGTGCCAGTCCATTGCAGCAGGTCAACAAAACGGCTACCGGTGGTGGTTTGCTCGTCGGCGCTGTAGCCCCAACTGACCACCAACGGTTGAACCAGCGGCTGGACGGCGCGGCGAGCGTAAAGAAAGGCGGCGCCCTTTGGACTGAGCAGCCATTTGTGGGCGTTGCCGGTGTAGAAATCGGCGCCGCTGGCCTCCAATTGCAGCGGAAGCTGCCCCGGCGCGTGGGCGCCGTCAATCAGGGTCAGGATACCTGCCTGGCGGGCGCGCTGGCAGATGGCCTCCACCGGCAAGAGTTGAGCGGTGGGCGAGGTGATGTGGCTGAGAAAGATCAGCCGCGTGCGCCCGGTGACGCCCTGCCAGAATTGCTCCACACAGTCTGAGACAGAGACGATGGGCAGGTCGAGCGGTTGGTGAAGGTATCGCGCGCCAGCCTGGCGGCAGACAAATTCCCAGGCGTTATCGCAGGCGCCGTATTCATGGTTGCTGGTCAGGATTTCGTCGCCGGGCGTCAATGCCAGCGAGCGAGCTACCAGATTGACGCCATAGGTGGCATTGGGAATGTAAACCAGGTCGTCGGCTGCCGCGCCCAGGTAGTCGCCCAACTGTTGACGAGCGAAGGCCATCAGCCCGGCAAACTGGCGTCCCAGCAACAACACCGGCTGGCTTTCCAGGCGGCGCTGCCAGGCCTGATAGGTTTCGAAGACCGGGCGCGGGCAGGCGCCAAAAGAGCCATGATTGAGAAAATGGATCTGCGGATCGAGCAGGAATAACGAACAGATCTCGTTCATACCAGCCGGTGCAGGCGACCGCCAAAACGCAGCCAGGCCAGTCGGCCATCGGGGGCGCGCAGGAACTCGGCCTGGTCGCCCTGGCTGGGTTCATCCAACGCCAGCGCCTGGTCGGGGCCAGTCAACGCCAGACGGGTGGGCGGCGGGGCAGGCTGAGGCGGCGCATCGGGGGTGGGAAAGCCGCCCTTAGGCAGGTATGTCAGGCGCAGGTTATCACCCGCCAGTTCTAACAGCAAGTCTTCCGCCGCGCCCTGGTAGCAGCCGACATATTGGGCAAGCTGCTGCGGGTCGGCTGGCAGCGGTTGCGGCTGGTTGTCTTCGGCCCCCAAGAAACTGCGCAGCGCCTGTTCCACCAGCGGGCGAATCAACTCGCCGCCGCGATCGGAATTGGTCAGCGCCAGGATGGCAAACCGGCGGTCAGGCGCCATTTGCAGCGTGGCCTGCTGGCCGTTGGTGGCGCCGCCGTGACGCACGATGCGCACGCCGCCGACATCGCGCACGAACCAGGAGACGCCTACAAATTCACCATTCGCAGCCGGAAAAGCGGGGCGATGCATGGCGGCCAGCGAGTCGGGGGCCAGCAAAGACTGGCCGCCGGCCTGACCATCGCCCAGGTGAAAGCGAGCGTAGCGCAGCATATCATCCACGCAGGAGTTTAAGCCGCCAAGCGAATTCGAGACCCGCGCCAGCCACCAGGGGCGTAAGACGACCGGCTGGCGCTGCTCGCCGGGAAAGACCGCATCGTGACCGGCAGCCACGCGGTAGGTGATGGCATCGCGGGCGAAATAAAACGAAGTATCCATGCCGAGCGGCGCCAGGACAAGCTGACGGGCAGCGTCTTCGTAAGTCTGGCCGGCGACCACTTCGATCACCCGCCCGGCCAGATAATAACCGGCGTTGTTATAGGAATAGAGTTCGCCGAGCGGGGTGATTTGAGGCAGGCGATCCATACGACGCACCACCACGTCCAGCGCGTCGTCGCCCAGGCCGGCGTCGTCGAAGAAATCGCCCATCCAACCGCTGCTATGGTTAAAGATATGGCGCAGCGTGACGCGTTCGGCGGTTGTCGGGTCTGCCAGGCGCAACTCGGGCAGATAATGGCGAATGGGAGCGTCCAGGTCAACCAGGCCGCGCTCCACCAGGCGCATCATGGCGGTAGCGGTGACGGTCTTGCTGATCGAGCCGATCTGAAACAGGGTCGCCGAGTTGACCGGCAACGGATTCTCCAGATTGGCGACGCCGAAAGCGGCGCGAAATTCCTGCTCGCCATAGATCAACCCCAGGGCGACGCCCGGCACGTGCAAATGTTCCATCAGAGGGGGAATCTGGCTGGTCAGTTCATCGAAGAGGGTTTGGTTTTGGTTTTGGGAGGTCATTTTCGCTTTCCTGCGAAACCAGGTTCGCCAGCTTATGCTGAAAAGGATTTTCTTACGATAATAATCGTAACGCGAGCGGCCAAGAAGCGCAAGGTTATTAATGGTTTAGAATTCTTAAGTTCGCTGTAGGGTGTTCAGTCACGCGCTGGCCGGCTCATAGACCGGCAGGCGGAGGGTGGCGGTGGTGCAGGGCTGCAACTCGTCGCAAAATTGCAATTGACCGCCGTGATCCTGGATGATATTGGCGATCAGATCCCGATCCAGGTTAACCAGTTCGAAAGCGCCCGGGTTGAGCGGCTGCTCGACTTTCGGTCGGAGCGTCGCGGCAGGCTGACCCTCAATCACCACCTGCACCTGACTATCGCGGCGGAATGTCTCGATCTTGATCCGGCCATCCACTGGCAGGGATTGCGCGAAAAAGCCCAGCAGGCTGGTAAGCGCCATTTGCATGCGCACCGGATTACCGTAGATATCCGGCAGGTCGGGGGCAAAGTTGCTTTCCAGGACGATCTTATCGCCCAGTTCATCCTGCATGAAACCCACGGCGTCTTCGATCAGTCGGTTCAATTGCAGCGGCGACATCTGCGGACGGCTTTCTTCCAGGTTGCTGATATGGCTGACCGTCGAAAAGATTTTACGCAGATCCTTTTGGGTGAGATTGACCGCCTGGGCGATGTCTTGCAGGATAAATTCCACGCTGTAACGCGACTCGATCTGCTCCCAATTGAGCCCGGCCACCGGCATGTAATCGATCTGATTGAGCGCAATCCGGTAATCACAGAAGGCAGAACGCAGCTCGGTGACATGCCTGGAAAGCGTAGCCAGGTAGTGCAAGCAATAACGGATGGAGGGTGTGATCTGCTCGGCCAGAGAGGCGGCCACGCGCAGGGCGATGGCCTTCTTTTCGGATTCGATCAGACAATCTTGCAAGGCGCGTTCCTGGGTGATATCGCGCACCACGATAACGGTATTTGACTCGGGGGAATGAAAATCGGGGATAACGGCGATGGAAACTTGCCAGCGCTGGTGGGTTTCATCCCGCCAGATTTCTTGTTCTACGGGTTCGGAGGCAGACAGCAGGCGCAATAAGGAACATTCCGGCTCGGCGCACCCACAAAAAACCTGGTGGATATCGGCGCCGACCAACTGGCGCGGCGTGCTATGTAAGAGGCGGGCCATACGCCAGTTAGCCCGGCGGATTTCGAGCGAGGCAGTCTGATAAAGCGCGACGCCCTCGGAGAGGGCATCAATGGTGGCTTCCCATTCCTGTTTGGCTCGTTCAATTTTCGCAAACATCTCATCCATAAGCGGGCTTCCGGCTGGAGGGAGATTATCGGTCAGGGTCATTTATGCTGGTTGGGCAACGGTCTGAATTTGAGGCGACGCATCTAAGGTCAAGAACATATTATTCAGGATGTTTGGCAGCAGTTCAGAAAAGGCGCGCGACTTGGCGATGATGGCATCCACGCCAAATTTATCGCGCAAATGATAGGGCAGATTTTCTTCCAGCAGGGTCAAAGCGATGATGGTGGAGGCGGGCGAACGGCTGCGCAGGTAGGCGATGGCGTGCGGGTTGGTGAAGATCTGCATTTCCAGGTCTATGATGACGACCCAGGGCAGCAACTGGCGCGCCATCTGGAAAGCCTGCTCGCCAGAGAAGGCAGTTCCAACGACGTGGACAAAGGCCTCGCGTTCTAAAAGCTGGCTCAACAAGTGCAGGAACATCGGGTTGTCATCCACGATCAGGATAGAAATGGCATTCTTTGAGATGAAAGGGACTTCTGGGTTCATAGCCCGACTCGATTCTCTGGTTGATTTTCCGAATCCGATTCGCAATATATATTGCGCATATCCAGACTTAAACAATTAGCCTCTCAATACATTATGTCAAAAATTAGCGGTTTTGAAAAGTAGGGTTTCCCCCCATATGATATGGGGAGAAGTCCCAATACGCGGGCCGGGTTTCAGGCATCCAGGCTGACCAGGTTATGTTTGATGGCAAAGCGCACCAGGCCAGCCACGTCGTGAATACCAGATTTTTCCATCAAGCTGGAACGGTGTTTTTCTACCGTTTTCTCGCTGATGCCAAGCGTGGCGCCGATGCTGGCGCTGGTATGCCCCTGTGCGATCAGTTCCAGGACTTCGATTTCACGCGGGGTCAGGGCAGACAGGCTGCCGATGGATTTGCTGCCCGCCGCTCCATTGGGGTCAAGCATGTAGCCCGAAATAGCCGGGCTGAGGTACAGATTACCCGCTGCAGCAGCCCGTACCGCCTGCAGCAATTCCTCGACCACCGAGCGCTTCAGCAGATAGCCGCGCACGCCATTGCGCAACGCCTGCTGAACCAGCGTGGCGTCGGAATACATAGTCAACAGGATGACGCGCGGGGCTGGCGATAACATGCGCATGCGGTCAGCAGCCTGCGTGCCGTTCATGTTGGGCATCAAAATATCCATCACAACCACGTCGGGCTTAAGCTCTTGCGCCAGTTTCAGCGCTTCCACGCCATCCGCAGCCTCGCCCACCACCAGAATATCCTCGGCTTTTTCCAGCAGCGAACGGATGCCCTGGCGCACCAGGTGATGATCGTCCACCACCATCACGTTAATCATTTTAGCGCCTCCGCCTGGCAAGAGGGCTTCACCGGCAGCCAGCCGATGAAGCAACTACCCCGTTCTGGACTGGATTTGACTTCCACGCGGCCGCCCAATAGACCCAAACGCTCGCTCATCTCCAGCAAGTCCCTGCTTTCGGAGCGGTCATCGGCGGACAGCCGCAGGGGTAAGGCGGTTGCCGCTTCAAGCGGCTGGCTGGCAGGCATCTGTCCATCGTCTTCGATCCTCAGCGATAGAATTTCACCGTCCAGACCTAGCGTCACCTGCGCCTTACTCACCTGGGCATGGTTGGCAATGTTGCCCAGACATTCTTGCAAGAAGCGATAGACGGTAATGTTGGCTTCATCTTCCAGCGAGCAGGCTTCCAGGCCTTTGTAGCGGACTGGAATAGCAGTACGGCGGGTAAATTCCTGGCAGTAACCTTCCAGCGTCAGGTTCAAGCCCAGCGTATCCAGCGCAGGCGGGCGTAAATCTTGAGCCAGATGGCGGATCAGATCTATGGTCTCATGCACCAGGCCGATACACATCTGGACGCGTTCCTGGATGAGCGTACAGCCGGGGGGCAGGTCGGCTTGTAGCATGTCGAGGTGGATCATCAGAGCAGTCAGGGATTGCCCGGCCTCATCGTGCAGATCACGTGAGATGCGCCAGCGTTCCGCTTCCTGAACCAGCACCAGCCGGCGGGTGAACAGGCGCAGGTTTTCGCTGGCAATTTTTTGTTCGGAGATGTCGTGACAGGCGCCGATGTAACCGGCCAGTTTCCCGTCGGAATGGGTGTAGGGGCGGCCAGCATAAACCGTCCAGCGGTACAGACCGTCGTGGCGGCGCAGGCGGCATTCGATTTCGATCGCTTCGCCGCGATCCGCAGCCAACTGGTAGTTACGCAAGCAACCCTGGCGGTCTTCGGGATGCAGGCTGTCCATCCAGCCGTGCCCGGCGACGCTTTCCAGCTTGCTGCCGGTGAAGACCAGCCAGGCCTTGTTAAAATACTGCGCCCTGCCCTGCAGGTCCAGCCGCCAAACCATGACCGGGAATTCGTTAAAGATTGTCAGATATTCTTCTGGATCGAAAGCATTCACCTGATTTGTATCCTTACAGCTATATCATCGCATAAAAATGCTCCGTTGTCTGTCAGGAAATCCGGTAATTATTTGACAGGAATTCTTGAGAGTTTTCGCCCCGTACCTGCTCATAACGTCACTGCAGATTAATCTAAGGTGGTTAACCCCTGTTGAATGGCAAATTTGACCAGGGCCGGGATGTCGTTGATGCCCAATTTTTCCATCATCCGACTGCGATAGGTTTCAATGGTCTTAGGCGAGAGGAATAGCGCCTGGGCAATCTCGGTATTCGATTTACCCGCTACAACCAGTTGTAAAATCTCGCGCTCGCGCAGGCTGAGGCGGGCCAACGGGCTGCGATCGGTCTGCTCCTCTTGCATTTCAAGGAAGCCATCCACCACCAG
>Ga0172371_10014816_pt1 | contig 10004 bp, 10 predicted proteins | sample Lak12m_FD_114543 | JGI IMG/M metagenome (GOLD analysis project Ga0172371, IMG submission 114543) | Freshwater microbial communities from Kabuno Bay, South-Kivu, Congo - kab_022012_12m | ecosystem: Environmental > Aquatic > Freshwater > Lake | place: Democratic Republic of the Congo: South-Kivu... | reverse complement strand
AGAGTTGGTTGGGGTTAAGGTGGGTAACTGCTCCCTTTGAAATTTACCTTACCCCCGTTGCATCAAAAATTAATCCTATGACCATCGACTCTCCAATCAAGCTTACAGATCCCAACCAGGATCGTTATAACGCTTTCCATTTGATTTCCTGGTGGCAACCGGAAGTCTTGGAATCTGCGCGTGTAGCAGTTCTAGGTGCAGGCGCATTAGGAAATGAGGTTCTAAAAAACCTGGCTTTGATGGGAGTCGGCAATATCCTCATTGCTGATTTCGATACGATCGAAAAAGCAAATTTGAGCAGGTCGGTGTTATATCGGGAAAAGGATGAGGGTAGGCGCAAAGTTGATGTCGCAGCAGAGGCAGTCAAGGATCTCAATCCAAACATCAAAGTACAGGCGTTTCACGGGGATATAATTCACGACTTAGGATTGGGTATCCTTCGTCGCATGGATGTGATCATAGGATGCGTCGATGGAAGGGCAGGGCGCCTTGCCATCAACCGTGCTTGCTGGAAAATTAACAAGCCCTGGCTGGATGGAGGTATGAATGGCTTTTATGGCGAGGCGAGAATATTTTGGCCTGGACGTGGTGCCTGTTATGAGTGCACTCTCTATCCCGAAGATTATCGCCTGATCAACGAACGCGCTTCATGTCAGGGTTTTGCCATTCAAGCTTATCAGGAAGGCCGGGTTCCAACAACTCCTACCACATCATCAATCATCGGTGCAATCCAGGCTGAACAAGCGCTCAAAATATTGCACAAACGCGAAGTAACCCCAGGGGGCGTTTTTTGTATGAATGGCTTGACCAATGAGGCGGGTTGGTATTCTTATTCAGAGCGTCCGGGTTGCCCCAGTCATATTAAATCTTACGATACAATTGTGGATATCCCCGATGCCAGTACAAATAGAACGACTTTGCGTGGATTCATGGAGATTGTGCATAATAAAATCAGTTCACAGGCTTTATTGGAACTAGATTTCGAATTAGTTACCGGGTGGTCCTGCAAGATATGCGGTCGGAGCGAATCCTTCTTATCGCCTCTGCACAGGCTTACTTATGAGCAAAGCTTATGTGATGGAAAGGAACGCAGCAAAGAATGGACATACAAACTGACGGGTGAAGAACCATATGCGGACCGAACGCTTGCAGAGCTGGGGATTCCAAATCTTGAGATACTGCGAATAAACAATAATGGCAAGTATGTGTATGTCGAATTAACGGGAGATATAGATTTTTTGCGTTTCGAATGAGAGTACGGTGGCACTTGAAACAAACGTGGGACATCTTGGTCCTGATGATGCGCTGTCAAGCCCGGAAGTCTCTTTTGGGAATCGATTAAGGTTATTATCAAACGGAAAATAAGCGAACCTGAAGAATGTAGGAATAACCACAAAGGAGAAACGATCATGCACACCGAACGATTTACAGTATTAGATCCACTCAGGGCAAATGCATACGAGGTGGAACTGCCCCTCGATACACCCATGAGTCAAGTGATTCCTGAGTTGATAGCTGCCATGTCTCTTCAGCCAGGAAGCTATGCGCTGCAAATTAAAAGAATCAAGAGAATCTTGGGCCCTGATGATACATTGAAGGGTTCTACCGCTATTGCTGGAGATAAACTTGAAATTGTAGCTGCACCTGTAGCCGCCTAAAGGCATAGTTCGCGTGTATTAGATCACCCAATAATTTGAATTTATTTTGGAGGATTGAAGAATGATGGACCGAGATGAACGATTATTAAGTGATTATGAAAAAGTGAAACTATTAGCACAACGCAGTCCTTACATTCACCTGGAACGCGTAACTGGGAATCCTCCTGATGAGTATCTGATTCGCTTCACATGCAAAGGAATTGCGAAGCTTGAACATGAACAGCCAGTATGGAGCGAAGATCATCTAGTCGAAATCCGGCTTGGACCCAGTTATCCAGATATTGCTCCTGATCGCACTTGGAAAACACCCATCTTCCATCCAAATATATCGACTAATGGGAATGTTTGTGTGGGTTACGAATGGGCTCGTTCCAGATATCTGGATGATTTCCTGGTTTTTCTAGCACAAATGGTGCGTTACGAGGGCACAGGGCTAACTTTCTTAACCGACCAAACACCATATCGATCTGAAGCTTATCAATGGGCGAAAAACAATAAACATCTATTTCCTGTGGACAAACGCCCTCTAATTCGAGATCTGGGCGTTAGAGTCCTTTCCAATTCATACACGTCCCAAATAGATAACAATGATAAGATCAGAGTAGTAGGGAAAACCAACCTTGGGTAATCCACATATCACTATAATCGAAAAGAAAAGTGTACATGGGAAACCCTCAACCAGTCCATTCCATTTTCCACTTGAGCATCAACCTTGGGGAGAGCCGGAACAGACACATGTTCAAATTTCATTGAGCCAATGTGCTTATCAAGCTGTCAGCCGGCATATTCGCGAAGGACAACCATTAGAGGTGGGAGGGTTGTTGCTGGGCAAACTCTATCAAGCCTCGCAGGGGAAGATGCATCTGGAAATACTTGAAGCTTTACCAGATTCTCATGGCAGGCAATCTCGGACAAGTTTTGAATTTACTCACCAAAGTTGGTCAATCCTCGTTGAACAGGTTGAACAAAAATACCCTGGTCTGCGAATTGTAGGATGGTATCATAGTCATCCTGGTTTGGGTGTATTTTATTCGGACACAGATCGTAAATCACACCTAACTTATTTCAACAAACCCTGGTTAGCCGGTCTGGTTGTTGATCCGGCTAAACCTGCAGCAGGTTTTTATATCCTCTCCACTCTTCTAGATGATGTTTTTCCCCTGCCGGGATTTTATGAGCGTTTGGATAGATCAAAAGAAAGTATTATCAATTGGAGAAATTGGGAACGGAAACCCGCGTTTGACAACATTCCAAAAAAAGAATATCCCGTTCTATCCACACCAAACAGAGTAGCTAAACTTGCTCGGCTCTCTCTCATATTAGCATGTTTCGCCTGGTTGTGGTTGCTCTTATCTTCTTTCATGGGTATCTATGCAGTACTCAACTTACAGAAGAAAGTAGAAAAACTCCAGTCACAAATCACAAATATAAGTATAACGCTAACTAATCCATTAATAAGAGTCACGCCTTTAATCACATTGACAATAGAAAGTAACCCCGTTCTTGTATACCCAACAAATACCCCCCAATTTTTTTTGTATATAGTGAAGAATGGTGATACTCTTTCCGGCATCGCGGCTCACTTTGGTGTGACTTCAGAAACGCTGATGGAACTTAACCAATTGACCAATGACAAAATTAATATAGGTCAGAACCTGAAGATCCCTTTTGTTGACGGATATCATTTGATGGATATCCGGAGGAGATAATATGCTGACAAATGGTCATAAACTTGCTGGTTCTGGTGCGGGATTGGTAATTATATGTTTTTTCATGCCCTGGATTCTTGTATCCTGTAGTGGAGAACCTGTGGCTTCCATGAGCGGTTGGAATCTGGCAGCCGGTTCTACAGTTCAGACCTTTTTGGGCCCCCAAGAAATTCCAGGGTCAAATATTCTATTCTTGATATTGGCGGCTGCTATCGGCAGTCTCTTATCGGTGTATTATGCCTGGTCAAAACATGCTGTAGGCATTACAAATACCCTGCTAATTCTTGGATTTGGGATCGTCGGTATGGCAGTACTTGTCAGCCGTTTCTTTTCGGCGTATAAAGAGACAACTCAATATTACTTGACAGTCGATTTTCAGATTGGCTTATGGGGTGTGGTTGGTGGGCTGTTGACGATCATTGTAGGCGCTATCTATAGTTTTCTGAAACTTATACCATTACAAAGCAGGGAGGCGCGGGAGAGTAACCAGATACCCCCCGGACCAGTAGCACATAATCAAGCTATGAGGCCAGAATCACCGACCTCCGTAATTCGCGTCTTGCACCCTCTGCCTGGAAGCTCAAATAACAGCATTCGCGTGGTTAGTAGCACGCCACTTAATCCAGAGAGTGGGGTTCGTGTGATAAGCAGACAGTCTACAAAACAGGATGATGATAATGAGGAAAATTCCAGCATTTGATCCTCATCCCTCCGATAGAAAGTTGTCTCTACCCATAAATCCAAATACGGGTAGTCCTATTCCAGCAGGCACACCTCTCGTACGCTGTCCGGATTGTGGCACTATCCACCCGCAAGGTTTATGGATATCCGCTGGTAATAAATGTTGCGCAGGTTATTGCCATTTTCAGGGAAATCCTATAGATGCAGGCGTATCCTGGAATTCACCCATAGCATGGAACCATCCTGCTGGAGTTGTTGTAGAGCTTGGACCGATTGGTGTCTCCCAAAAGCCCGAAATTTCTCCTGCCGAAGTGCCTCCCAGTAGTAAGGATGCCCTTAGAGATATTCTGAATACCTTGTCTCGAGTTAATTGGAATAAATTAGGTAATGCTCTGGGAAATATATTGGGGTTCATCGTCATTGTATTGTTTATTTGGTGGTCTTTGAAATCGGGTGGATTTGAAAAAATAAGAACTAGTGATATCTGGGCTAATCCCAACATAGCACCCATTGTCACCCAAGTGGTAAACCAAGCGAACAATCTCGTTTCGTTATTTGCCTCTTACACTCCGACGCCGACAGCTGTCCCAACACCAACCCGCACTCCAACACCGACCCGCACTCCAAAACCGATAATCATCCTTAAACCTACGGCATCAGTTATTCAGGTCAAGGTGACCAATAATTCATGTGATCCCTCAGATTTTTATGTGGATGGAGAAAAAGTTCTTTCACTCGACCCTTATGGTGATTCGGGGTATTTCAGTATAAGCAGAGGGGATCATATTACCAAGGCCTGTTATATAGATGAGCCAACAAATTGTGGTGATCCAGTCAATGTGACCTGGTATGAGGATTCTGACCATACTATAAACGCCGGATCGTGGTGCCCGTCATCCAAGCCTTCAATTATCGATCTCAAAGTTTTTAATCAAGATTGCCAAAAGAATTATATATTTATAGATGACAGCTATACATCGTCTCTAGGGCCAGGAGTTTTTACAATAATCAAAATCAGCTACGGATATCACACTTTTCAAATATGTAATACCAGGAACCAGGAAAGTTGCGGAGATATAGTGGGATTTTCCTACTATCACGACGGCATTTTTACTATAAATAGAGGTGATTATTGTAAATAAACTTTTCTGGCAAAAGGAGAAACGTAAATAGTAGCGTAAAATTCATAAGGAGCAACCCTAGATCGGCCAAAAGGATTTTTCTCTTATTGCCCAAATTATTAGCCGGAGTTGTCTCACTATTATAGTCACAGAGGGCTAATCCATAGAGTGGGATTGGTGTGATAAGCAGACAGTCCTCAAAGTAGTATGATGGTAATGGTAATGAAATAATCCAAACATTTTATCTTTATCATTCCGATAGAAAGCAGAAGATATAAATTGCCTCTACCCATAAATCCAAATACCGGTGGCCCTATTCCAGCAGGCACACGAATTGTAGCCTGTCCGAATTGTGGCACTATCCACCCTCAAAGTTTATGGATATCTGCTGGAAACAAATGTTGCGCAGGTTACTGCCATTTTGAGGGAAATCCAAAAGATGCAGGCATATCTTGGGATTCTCCCAATGCATGGAACCAACCAGCCGGAATTGTAAAGCTTGGGCCGATTGGTGTCTCCCCAAAAACCGAAGCCCCCCCCGCCAAAGTTCCTCTCAGTGTTGAGACAACCAAAGGTAGAAAAAATTCTATTGCTGAAGACTTATTAAGTATTGTGGGGGTAATTGGCCTGCTCATCATAATAATATATTTATTGATTATCAAAAACCCTCCCCTCGCATCTGCATCCCCAATCACTGATTATATTATTGCTTTTGTAAATATAAGACTGAGCGCCGATCCCTTTTGGAGCAAAGTGATAGAACAGGTTAGAAAACCCTTAAATATCTCCAACACACCACCAGAAGTACATATAAAGGTTACTAATAATGCGTGTGATCCCTTTGATTTTTATATAGATGAGATTAAGGTTCTTTCTCTCGATCCCTATGGAGATTCAGGGTATATTATTGAAAACAGAGGATATCATACAGGCAAAGCCTGTTTCAGAGACGAACCGACAAATTGTAGTGGAGGTGATTGGACTTTTTATGTTGATTCCGAAACAACAATAGATCCAGCATCCTGGTGTCCATCTTCAAAGCCTTCAATTATCAACCTTAAAGTTATTAATCAGGGTTGTCTAAAGAACTATCTATATATAGATGGCATCTATAAATCACCTATTATAGAACCAGGGGGTAGCACAATAATCAAGATCAGCTATGGATATCACATTATTCAAGTATGTAATATCGGCAACCAGGAGCTTTGCTCCGATAAAAAATATTCAGCTTACTATTACGATACAACTTTTACCGTAACAAGAGGTGCTTTTTGTAAATAAACACTGTTGGCTAACGGAGTAGCGTAAATTCTGACTGTTCCATAAAAGTAGGTCTGGTGCTTCGAAGTTGCGACACTTCGACAAAATGGTGATACTATGACACTACCAAGATCATTTTACTTTACAGCCCTATTTACTGGAACACATTGCTATCCGGGATCTCGACTTCAACCCGCTGGGACTAATCCGGAGAATGGGATTCACGTGACAAGTAGACAGTTTATAAGCAGGAAGATGATGAAAACTCCAGCACCTGATCCTTATCCTTCCAATAGAAAGTAAAGGATCAACAATTTGCCTCTACCCATAAATCCAAATACGGGTAGTCCTATTCCAGAAGGTGCACGAATCGTAGCCTGTCCGAAGTGTGGCACTATTCATCCGCAAAGTTTATGGATATCCGTTGGAAACAAATGTTGTGCCGGTTATTGCCAGTATGAAGGAAATCCTATAGATGCAGGTGTATCTTGGGATTCGCCCAATGCATGGAACCAACCAGCCGGAATTGTAAAGCTTGGGCCGATTGGTGTCTCCCCAAAAACCGAAGTCCCCCCCGCCAAAGTTCCTCCCAATGTTGAGACAACCAAAGATAGAAAAGAATCTCTCATTAAAAGCTTAATTTATTTTGTATTTTCTTTCCTGGGCATGATGGGAGTCTACTTTCTGGGACAGAAATTTTATCCAGACTTTATCCTGTTTCGAAACTTTGAATGGCCAATGATTATCATTGGAATAGGCTATCTTCTGTTGGCAAATGGCTTGCTGACGCACCAGGCCGCTATAGCAATCCCAGGCGCGATTGTGGCGTTCATTGGAGATGTGCTGTATTCCCAGAATGTACTTGACCCCGTGGAATCATGGTATGCCTTCAGCTGGTTTTTTTTACCTGGTTTGTGTGGTATAGGTTTTGTGGAAGCTGGGATTTTTGGCTACAACCGGAGCCCATCGATCCGATACGGGCTTAAGCTGATCTTGGTTGATGTAATGCTGTTGGCTATTATTTCTCATTTCAGCGGTTACCTGTGGGGGACCGTGCTGCTGGCTGTGCTACTGATCGCCCTGGGCGTCCGTCTGATAGTGAAGACTCTCTTGCACCGTTGAGTACGTATGGCGATACAAGATCCAAATATCACTCTTTTACAAAAAAAGACTTCCATTATCGTTGAGGTAGCGAAAAGTAAAAATTAATGATCCGTACCGCTTTAACACACGGAGTGTGATTTCTGTAAAAGGGATTATGCTCTCCGTTTACCATTCGTCTAAATGTATTTTTGCATCTATTTCTACAATACACAATGGAGTAAGTTCTATGTTTCAGAAAATCAAAAATCACGCATTTCGATTATATAAACTCACACTGCTAATTCTCTTTATGTCTGCTTGTAGTCTTCGCAGCCAAAATGCTGGGCAAGCAATTCAGCCAACTCAGCTAACATGCGGTGGTTGGGCGCTTCACCTTGCGGAAGTCCAAAAATCCGAGAATAGTGGATGGGAATATATTACAGGTTATATTGCTCTTGAGAATGTTAACGCAAAACCGTCAATCGATTTCACTTCAAATAACCTTCACCAGTTATTTGATGGATTGGAAGTGACTACAAAGGAAGGCTATAAATATCCTATTGATAATTGGGACTTCGGCGGCGCCTGGAAATGGGTACCTCCCGCATTCAGATATCGATTATATATTGGTGGATTCTCAACTTTTAGTTCTGAGATAAATTTTCATGCTGCTGTTGGAACGACTGGGCGCAGGGTTCGTACCCGTTGCGGAACTCTTGATTTCGATAATCCCGAGATTACCCTACAATACCCGACCGACCTTCCGGCATCGTCGTTTATTTCAATCGGTGAACCAATCCAATTATCAGACGGAACTCTCACGATAACCTCGTATGTAATGGGAGATGATGTGGAATGTGTAAGTGGGATAAGTTCCACTGATTGTCTGCATATACGTTTTACAAATGCTAGTGAAGGTTATGAGGCAAACCCCATAATATCTCTGATAATAATCGACTCTGATGGAGTAATTCACATCCCCGGTATTAGTGGTGATAGTAATATATACACGGGTCCAGGACAAACCACAGAACATGCCTTTCCTTTTGGCGTTTCGAAAATGGGGAATCTAAAACTAATTATCGTGGAGGGTAATCAGTATTGGATCGTAAATCTTGATTAACAGAAGCCATAGAATAAATATGACGCCATATATGCTATACTTGGGTTTAGAGTTTTTACCATTTATGGCGGGGTTTTTTGAATAAAAAGAGGCCTAAAAACCGCCATATATATTATGATGAACTCTAAACTCCAGATGCTATAAAGGACATTGCTCTTTATACAAAAGGTACTTCATAAAGCTAAAAGTTTGCAACAAGGAGATTGAGTCATGAACAGAAGATCTATAGGGATTGTTCTGATCATAGCTGGTGTCTTGCTGTTTCTATGGGCTGGGGCCCAGATTTCCAACTTCATGCCCGACGCCATGATGCCCTACACTCTCAAGCAAGCGCAGGAGCAAACGCGCATAGTTTATAATGCACTACAATGTATTGGCGCGGTTGCCGCAATAGGTGGTGGGATTTTGATCTTTCTCAAGAAGAAAGGTTCACCCCCCGCGTAGCCCTTGGCTAGCGATATATTTCATTATTGTCTTGGATGGTAAGGTAAATTGGCTTTGGTAGGTCATGGTGCGACCTGCCCCTTTTGGGACTCGGATTTTGCAGAAACAAAGGTACACTATTTGACTCTCTTAGTTGTACAGCACCAACTGTCTTGAGTAAGCACCAGAGACGGTATCTGGCCCCGATCGAAAACTCGACTAGGAAACGGATTGTATCCTTTCATATCTGTGAACGCAAATAACTGGTGCAATTTTGGAGAAAGTCATCCCGGCAGGAGTTGAACCCGCCGGCGCAGCTGACGAAGCTGCACCATCGCCGGATGGAATGGGGGAGTGTAGAGCGAGTCGCCCTACACAAGAAAGAACCTGGCTTGTATCACGGAAAGCGCGCCAGAAGTAAAGGCAGGATGGTTGATGCTGCTTTGGCGAAGAGAATGATGAAAATCAAGAAGCCTGTACCGATAATGACGGCCCAGGCCAGGCAGCCGCTGATGAAAAGCATCACGGCAATCCTGAGTTTCTTGCTCAATTCGCTGAACTGGCGTTTATTCCGCCTCGGCTCCCGGCTACGCTGGAAAGACACCTGGTAGACCGGGCGGCGAACGTATGACCTGGTTTGTTTGGCGGCGCGGGTAGCGCCTTTAACTGGTATAGATGTGGGGGGCATCATGCAATCCTCAGGTTGTGGAATGAAAAAAAGTAGAGAGAGGCAGGGTATGCCTCTCTCTGAAGAAAATACTCTCTCCAGACATCCAGACAGCCTCATAGCTACCTGTCCGCACGACGGCCGGGAGAGAAATATGGAATTTCCCTACCAGGCGGCCTGGTCGTCGGGTGTAAGCAAGGAGGAGAAGGAGAATGTTCCGGATGAGAGCTTATCTGACAGCCGCGAACGATAGCTGCCAGACATTAAAAAGCCGGT
>Ga0172371_10014815_pt1 | contig 10005 bp, 6 predicted proteins | sample Lak12m_FD_114543 | JGI IMG/M metagenome (GOLD analysis project Ga0172371, IMG submission 114543) | Freshwater microbial communities from Kabuno Bay, South-Kivu, Congo - kab_022012_12m | ecosystem: Environmental > Aquatic > Freshwater > Lake | place: Democratic Republic of the Congo: South-Kivu... | reverse complement strand
GATTTTCCGCAATATCCTTCGAAATCGGCAAATAGGGATCTGGGCATGGCGGTATCCCCGGGAGTCCCTGTATCGCCGACTCCCCGTTCTCCTGGGTCTCACCCGTGAATCCGCGGCCGACTGGTCCGGGGAGGCGACAAGGTTTCTTCAAATCTGGGACCGTTTCAATTGAGGATTTCCATGTCAGACGACATGCGGCAGGAATACGGCGAGGCCCTTGGACTGACCATCCTCTCCCTTAACCCTATCCAGGAAAACAAATACTGCGCCATCTTCCTGGCCCGGACCCCGGCGGGACTTCGCATTATCAAGAAATACCGCGGAGACGACCCGTTCCTGGCCCGGGAAGAGGCCAGGGCACTGGACTTCTACCACGAACTGGCAGCAGCGGACCCGAATCTCCTGGATTCCGGGAGGAGCATCTTCCGGGAGGACCGGAACCTGCTGAGCATCGGCTTTGTGGAAGGCGATCGCATGAGCGATGTCTTGTATCGGGCCAGGCGAGACCCTCCTTTGCAGGCGCGCCTGATCAGGATAATGGCCGTCCTGGGCCGGCTCCTGTGCACGATATATGACAACACCGGGGTCGCCGGGGCCAAAACCTCGCCCTTTATGTTCGAATACATGGACTATTGTTCCAGGAGGCTGGAGCAGACGCCGTGGATTCCCATGGTCTTCAGGGGGCTTCAGAAGGATGCGGAACGCCTCGGAAGAGAGCTGGAAGCCGCTGCCATCACCCCATCCTTTGTGCATGGGGATTTCGTATTCAAGAATATCCATGTCCAGGGGGACCGGGTAGGCCTGATCGACTTTGCCAATACCAATCCCCTCAGCCATCCGCTAAACGACATCTACAACCTGCGCATGGCCCTCAGCAATATGGTACTTCCCCTCAATTTTAAAAAAGGCCTCCTGGCGGGTCTGATGGATGGCTTCGGCGGGGTTTCCTTTCCGGAAGCTGCCCATCGGTTCTATTATGAATACCATCGAAGACGGTGGCTCATGCTCAAACTCCTTTCAGGAGGCATCTGGGACCGTATCCAGGGAATCCGGGGCCTGATGACCTTTGCCAGGCCCTTCACCGAAGAGGTCATCACCCCGTGACGCCCCCCATGAGAGGGGGGCGACCTTTTTTGGGGGGATTTCACCTGGGCTATCCTCGTGGACAGGGTTCTTAACCAGAGGGAAGCGTGGACTCACCGGATTCATTTGCCTATCTATTTGTCTGGGTCGTTGTCATTCAGTCTGCCATCCTCGCGCTGGTGGGTCTGTTCCTCGTGTATCGCCGGTTCCGCCAGACGTCGCGATTCCATCTTCCGGACGGCTCAGCCGTGACGTCTTCGTTTCGTCATCCATACCTCCTGGGGGGCGGTCTGGCGGGTGCGGTCTTCATGGGGGGCTTGGCTTATCATTTCATCCTGTCCGGAGAAACCCCCTGGTATGAGCATTACCATCCCCGTACGAGAACCGACACCCCCCTGTCGCAACCCCGGCGAACGGACAACGGGAACGGTTGGCGGGAGCCCTCTCCACAGAACCGACCCTCAGAAGACATCAAAGCACGGGCAGAGGGTGGCGCTTCCACGGTTCGAGATGCCGTCCGGCGGTCCCTAAAAGGGGGTCCCCCCGCCGAAAAGAATGGGCTCCAGGCCTCTGACCCGGTGCTTCATACCTATCTTGGCCTCATCAACAAGTGGCGCAGCGAATCCAAGGAGGCACTTCACGGGCATGCTTTGACCGCCGATTCGGTTTATGATCGTCTGACCACCCAATATGGGTTCAAAGGGGATCGATCTCTCGTTGACACGTATCTGTCACAGGAGGCCCCGTTCATTCCGGAGGGTTGCGGAAGGGGGGCTGTGGTGGACTGGATTTCTGTCCCTCTGGCCCTCCGAGCTGAGGAGGATCGGGTGATGTGTCTTTATATGACATCCGCCTGGTCCGGTCGCTATGTCATGTTCTGTTATCGCTGTGACAATCTGGCCTCTTTTCTGGATGCACAGATGAGGGCATTCGACTTCTTTGGCGGCGTGTTTCCCGATCTCATCTATCGTGCGCTCTCAGGTCCGATGGCAGACCGACTGGGCAAGGTGGACAGTCCCCAGCGACACATCTTCGAGCAGTTCTGCCGTATTTACCATGTGACCCCTGATTTTCGACAGATCGATGAGGGCCCTGACCTGACAGCCCGCGAAGGCCGCCTTCGGGACCTCTTCTCTCAACAGCCTCGTCCTGAAGACAGGTGGAACGACCTGGACCAGCTGAACCGCGCTCTCCTGGAGTCCGCTTCCACCCGGACAGTGGGGCGCGGGAAGGCACTTGATCGCGTGTGCCGGCAGGAGGCGCTATGTCTTCTCCCCTTTCCAAACCCCCGATTTGAAAACGTCGTCCAGTTCAAAACAGCGGCAGCAACACCCGGCGTTGTTGATGTGGAGGGAATACCCTACGCTGTTCCAAAGAGATATGCGGGCCGAGAGGTTGAGGTAGCGGTATTCTTTGACCGCGTGGAGATCTTCCATGGACCCGGCATGATCGCTTCCCATCTGCGCCGGTGTGAGACCGATGGGAGGGTTTCGGATTATCGACACGATTGACGTCTCTGGGGAAAGACGCTATGATCGGTCAGCAGCATCACCCAAGCAGCGATTCGCCGTTGATTGGAGCCATACAGGCCACCCACTTCCCATTCCGCCTTGCCGGGCGGGTTGACACGGAGGGTGCACACCCTTGACAGCCGCTTCCATCATGGGCATCGTCACCTTCTTTGCGGGGGTCCCGTTTGTGACCGGGGCGCTCTATGCCCTGCCACGGCTGCGCCGCATCATGCTGGGTCTCATGGTCTTCACCACGTGCCACATCAAAAAGCCTTTCTATATGGAAGTCTTTTTTGAGGCCTACCGGGGCGTGGACCGGGGGTTTGCCGTTACCATTCCCGATCTCTTGTTTTTCGGTTTCTTTTTCTGGCTCATCATGGGGGGCAGCGGTCAGAAATTGATTCTCTGGCCCACCAATTCGACGCTGTGGGCGCTGCTGATTGGGGTCTCGGTTCTCTCCCTCATCGGTGCCAAAATGCCCTATTACGGCCTGTTTACCATCCATAAATTCATTCGGGGCCTTCTCCTGTACTGGGTCATGGTCAATATCGTCCGAGACAGAGAGGATGTAAAGGTGGTCATCACCGCGCTGATCGCGGCGGTCCTGTTCGAGGGGTGGATCGTGTTCTTCGACAAATACATCACACGGGCGGTCGTGAACCGTTCCGTCGGCAGTTTTCCCCATCCCAATACCCTGGCCATGTACATCGACCTGATTATTCCGACCGTCCTTGCCCTCATTCTGTCGGGCAGTTTTACGAAAAAGCTGAACCGGTGGGCCATGATGGCCCTCTTTGCGGGCATGCTGTGCGTGGTCTTCACCAAATCAAGGGCCGCGCTGGTGATCATGATGGGGGCGCTCTCAGCGGTGACGGCCATCTCCATCTTCATCAAACCCACGGCCCGCAAAATGGGGATCGTGTTCATCGGATTCCTCCTGGTGGATATGGTCGGCGTCGCCGTAGCCCCACGGATCATCAAGCGCTTTCAAAGCGCACCTGAAGCCTCTGAACAGACGCGCGAGTATTTCAACTATGCGGCCAGCGCGATGGCGCGGGAGAGACTTCTCGGGACCGGGATCAATTCCTATTCCTGGATGCTGGAGAACACGGACTACTACTGGTACGTTTACCCGGACGCCTTGAACACGGAAGATGATCTGGATGAATTCCGGGAAAGCAAGCAAGGAAGGAGTCGGCTGGGCACGGCCCATCACATTTATTTACTCTTCGCTGCCGAAACCGGATGGGGCGGGATGTGGATCTTTGTCCTTTTTATCGGGCGCTTCTATCTACACAATTTGATGTTGCTGTTCAAAACGCATGATGAGTATTATCAGTCGATCCTCCTGGGCCTTCTGATTGGGTTCAGCACGCTCCATCTCCAGGGACTGCTGGAATGGATCTTCCGTCAGACCCAGGTCCTCTATCTATTTTTTGCGTTGTCAGGGCTGATGGTAGCCATCGGGCGCATGATGAAAAAGGAGTCGCTCGAGATCGCCGGGTGAACCGGACTGATGAAAGGCGACCCAGGGCGCCCCTTCGATCGAGTGTTCCCTGGGTTGACATGACAAGGTCGGTGCTGCCGAAGGGACGCCAGCCTGCAGCATGGAACAGGCCCAACGACATGGCAACTATGGAACTCAACGCTTTTTGACCCGTGAACGCTGAGGTTTCGACGTCCCTATTGAGAGAGTATCGATGAATTCGGTCTCCAAACACCCCCTGACTGGTTCCACGTCCCCGGCGCCCTCGCGGCCCAAAAACCGTTCCCGATATATCCTCATCAACACCGTTTCCAGCTATGTCAGGGATATCATCGATACCATTACCTTCCTGGTCCTGATCCCTTTCATTATCAAGATGCTGGGCAGCGATGTCTTTGGCCTCTGGTCGTTAATCTGGTCTTTTCTCGCCTTTTTCGAACTGGCGGACCTGGGGTTCGGCGCATCGGTGGTCAAATATGTGGCCGATGCCAGGGGACGACAGGATGCCGGTCGGAAGCAGGCCATCGTTTGCACCCTCTTCTGGATCTACGCGGCGCTCGGGGCCATCGTGATGGGTGGCGTAGTCGCGAGCCTCCTCTTTTTCAATCAGATCTTTGATATTCCCCCAGACCAGGCCGAATCGGCTCGATCCGTCCTTCTCATTATCGGCGCACGCTCGGCATTGTACATGCCTTTGGGCATGTTCCGCGGGGTCCTTGTGGGCCACCAGAAAATGAAGGTCGCCAACGGGTACAAGGTCCTTGGCGGACTGGCTTATTTCGTCAGCGTCCTCCTGGTGCTGGGTCACATCCCGGACCTCCGGGTCCTGGCAGCGCTGAACGCAGTGACGGGAGTGTTGCCCCTGTTTGCCATGGTGGTGCATGTGAGGATGACAGAACCTGGCCTGAGTCTCCATCCAAGGCATTTTGAAAGGTCCCTGGTGAGGGAACTTTCCTCCTTTTCCATGTACTTTTCTCTTATCCAGATTGCCGGGCTCATCGCGACACGGGTGGATACCATTGTGATCAAGCTGTTCATGCCCCTCGAGATGGTGGCCGTTTATTCTATCGGCATGCGCCTGTCCGGAAAGGCCGAGCAGTTCTGCACCCACCTCGTCAAGGCCCTGTCGCCGGTTGTCGCCGAACTCCACGGCGGGGACGACCGGCAGAACATCCGGGTGCTCTGGTACCGTGGCAGCAAGCTGACGATCGCATTCGCCACACCGCTCCTGTTGGGGCTGGCGCTCCTGGCCGAGCCCCTGATTATCAACTGGACCAGCTCGGAATTCAGGATGTCCGTTCCCGTCTGTCAGTGGCTGGCGGCCGCAGTCATGGTCGCGGTCATTCATGGGAACACGGAAAACGTGTTGAGCATGAGCGGATATCAGAGGTTTTTGGCCCTCTCGACGCTGGGATGCCAGCTCCTCAATCTGGGGTTGTCTCTCGTCCTGATTCATGTGTATGGCGTGGCTGGCGTGGCCATGGCAACGTTCCTGGCATATGTGCCCGTATATGCCGGATGGATCCAGAGCCGCGCCTGCGCGATTCACGGAAAATCCCACTGGGATTTTTACCGAAACACCCTGTTTCCCAGTATCGTGCCAGGGCTTCTCATGGGGGGATTCCTCATAGGGGTTCAGCGGTTCTGGCACATGACCAACCTGCTGGAAGTGGCCGTACTGGAAGTCATGGGCGTTATGGTTTTTGGCGGCTCCTTCTGGATGATCGGCTTCGATTCCAAAGAACGCCGGTACTTCAAAGAAAAAGTTTTTTCTCGCGTCTTCCGCCGCAGACGTCGGGTGGAAGAAGAAGGATCGGTGTCAGACAGCACCCAGAGGTGATAGATGGTCTCTCAGAATCACCAGATTCCCGGCAAATCCGAAACCGGAGGCGGCCTCCCCTTTGAACCGCTGACCCTTCTCATCGGCCTGCTCCGGCGATGGAAAATCCTCGTCGTCTTTTTTGTGGTGTCCATTCCCCTTGGCCTATTGGCAGCGGTAGCATTCGGCACCCGCATCTGGGAGGCCGAAACCGTCATGCTGTACACCCCCAGGGACACAGGGGAAGACAGCGTCCTTCGGACCCCGCCCCTCGAGACCCAGATCCACATGGTGAAAATCCCATCCAACCTCGAAGAAGTGAGGGAAAAACTGCACCTCGCCACCTCTCTCAAGGCCTTGGCCGGGGCCTGCCAGGTTTACGTGCAGAGGAAAACCGCGCTCTTTTTCATAAAGACGCAGTGGAATGATGCGCAGAAGGTGGCGGCTATCGCCAACACCCTGAGGGACGTGTTCATCCAGCAACAGCTTGAGCTTCGAAAAGAGACGGTAGGCAGCGAGCTGCGCGGGATTGAGTTTCGTTTCAACAACGTCGCAGAGCAATTGAAAAAGGCCGACCAGACCCTTCAGGAATTCATCTCCGAGAACAAGATCGTTGATCTCGATCTGGAGATCAAGTGGAATCTGGAGCAGTTGACCTCCCTGGAACTCCTCCTGTCCAATGCGAGGGTGGACAAGGAGACACTGGAACTGCAAAAAGCAAGCATTGAAGAGAAGATACGGGTCATGGCGGCAGAGGCCGCCAGGGAGAAGGCCGCTGCCGCGCAAACCACGGGCCTGGCGGATTTGAATATCCGTATCGAGCGGCTTCGAAGGGCCATCCACGACGACAAGGTGCAGAGGGCCGGTACTGCGGACTTGGCCAAATATGAGCAGGCCTTTCAGCGGGCGGAAAAGCTGTATGAGAAGGGACTTATTTCCAAGGCCGAATACGAGGAAATCCGGGCCGATTATGAAAAGGCCCAGGTGAACGCCCTCGATACGGAGCAGATAACGGAGTGGAAGCGCCAGCTCAGCGTCCTTGAAAAGATGGTGATCCCGGAAAAGGAGAATTTTCGGTCTGAGGCGGGGACCATGCTCCAGGACATGCAGCTCAAGGCCCTGTCGATGGAGCTTGAAGGGGTTTCTTTCGCCCAGAAGGTGAGTCATTTAGAACAGGAGCGTCAACGGGTCAAGGCCAGGCTCATCGTTTTGACCGACCTGCAGCGGCAATATTCAGAGCTTTTTCGGGAGGTGACGGCAAGGGAAACAGAGAAAAAGGACCTGGAAAAGACACTGGCTCAGATTCGCAGGGTCTATGAATCGAATGCCTCGGACTTCACAGTCATCTCACCGGCCGAGGTCCCTCTTTACCGGTATAAGTCCAACCGAAAACTGATCTCTTTGGTCGTCGCCTTCCTGGTGAATATGATCGGGCTGACCCTCATACTGGGTATGGAGCTCTTTGACACCACCATCAAATCCGGGGCCGAACTCTCGCAGAGGTTCTCCCTCCCCGTACTGGGCGTCCTTCCCCACATGAAAGACAGCAGCAAGCTCTTTCCCAGTAAAACAGAGTTCTCTTTGATCGAGCCCTTTCGAATCATCTCCCATCGCCTGTTGCATTATGTTCCGCAACAGGGGGCGCGCATCATGATCGTCAGCGCCCAGGCCGGCGAGGGAAAGACCATGGCAGCCGCCAACCTGGCGGCGGTGCTCGGCAGGCAGGACAGACGGGTGCTGTTGGTGGACGCCCAGGTTCGGGCAGAAGAAAGCGAACGGGATCTTCGCTACCTGATCTCCGAACAGGACAATCCCCTGATTGGCCTTGGCGAATATCTCTCGTTTCAGGCGGAAACGCCCCGCGATGTCATCTGGTCCACCGTGTTGCCCGGGGTTGAATGCATTCCCCATGTGGAACAGGCCGTGATTCCGGATCTGCTGGCATCCCATCGCATGAAGGAACTGCTCGAAGAAGCCGCCCGGATGTTCAGCGTGATTCTGATGGATGGCCCTGCGGCGAACCCATACGTCGATGCCGAACTGGTCGCCGGACTCTGCGATGCCGTCGTTTTCGTCGTGCGCAGCCGCGCCTGTCCTGTATCGCTGTTAAAAAAGGAGTTCGAACGGATCAGGGGATCAGGCACGCCTATCGTCGGCTTTATCCTCAACGATGTGGACAAGCTCTATGTGAACAGGGTGTGAGCCGGATGCTGAACGCTGAATATTGTCCATATGGATGGCGGCCTTCGGGCCGCCTTGGGGAAGGGACCAGCCCATGAACATTGTCCAGATCCCCCGACGCTTTGTCAGGAGCCACTGGGGGGGCACGGAGACGGTCATCATCGAGACCTGCAAGCGACTTCTCGACATGGGACATCAAACGGAAATCCTTTGTCCCAATGCCCTGGCCACCGGGGAAAGCGAGGTCATCGACGGCGTCAGGGTCCGCCGGTTTCCCTATTTTTATCCCTATCTGGGGTTGTCCAGCGAGGCGAAACGGCTCCTGGACAGAAAGGGGGGGAACCTCTTTTCCTTCAGCCTGATGCGGGCCCTCAAGCATTACCCCGATCCGGACCTGTTCCACCTGCACACGGCCAAGCGCATAGGGGGAATCGGCCGGCACGCCGCCATGAGCCACCGCATCCCCTATGTGATCTCCCTGCACGGGGGCGTCCTGGACGTTCCCGATGAAGAGGCGGGGACCTGGACAGCGCCCACGAAAGGGGCCTTCGAGTGGGGAAAAATTCTCGGTTGGTGGGTGGGTTCCCGTCGCGTCCTCGACGATGCCGCGGCCATCCTCTGCGTGGGCGAGGAAGAGCAGCGGCAGATGCGGCAGCGGTTCCCCGGGAAGAAGGTGCTCCACCTCCCCAACGGCGTGGACCCGGACCGATTCGCCGCAGGGGACGGGGAGGGCTTTCGCAGACGCCATCAAATCCCCCCGGCCGCCCATGTCGTCCTGACCGTCGGTCGCATCGATCCGCAAAAGAACCAGCTTTTTGCCGTCAAGGCCGTTCCTGACCTGATCCGGATCCATCCCCGCGTCCATATGGTCATGGTCGGGCCGGTGACCAACGAGCCCTACCGCAAGAACCTTTCCGTTCAAATCGAGACCTCGGGCCTTCAGGACCGGTTTACCATCATCGAAGGGCTGGACGCCGGCAGTCAGGACCTGGTGGATGCCTACCATGCGGCCGATCTCTTCCTTCTCCCATCCGTGCATGAGCCTTTCGGGATCGTCATTCTGGAGGCCTGGGCAGCGGGACTCCCCGTCATCGCCACCCGGGTGGGGGGGATCCCTTCTTTTGTCAGCGATGGTCGGGATGCGCTCCTGGTGGAAGTGAACGATGCGTCAGGTCTGTCAAAGGCGGTCCGTCTGCTGAAGGAACGCCCGGAAAAGTCCCGCGAACTCTCAGCCGCTGGCCGATTGAAGGCCAGGAGCCAGTATAGCTGGGACGCTGTCGCCAGGTCCCTGGAGAGGATCTACGAGGAGGCGGTGCGTGAGAATCCTTTTCGTCAATGAAACCTGCGGATATTTTGGCGGGGTGGAGCAGAACATCGCCGACACCGTATCGGGCCTGCGGGCCATCGGCCACGACTGCTTCCTGGCCCATGGAAAAACCTCCGACCGACATCCGGAGACCTACAAGGCCCTCTTTCAGGGGGTTTTCCCGTCCCGTGAGGCAGGCGCCGGTCCGGAGACGGCCGTCTCCCGTCCCATTGCCGACATCGTTCACCAGGTCCGGCCGGATGTTGTTTACCTCCACAAGATCCCAGAAGTCGCCCCCTTCCTCACCCTCCCGGGGACACCCCGTGTGGTGCGAATGGTTCATGACCATGACCTCTGCTGCCCGAGACGACACAAGTATTTTCTCCACAACGGGCGCATTTGCCGCCACCCCATGGGCCTTCGATGCTGGCTCGACGGGGCGTTTATCGCCAGAACGCCTGCATCCGCGACAGGGTTGGCCTTTGTGAACCTCCATCGAAAGCACCATGAGATGGTCCGACATCATGGCCTCGATGCCCTCCTGGTGGGAAGCCGTTTTATGAGGGAGGAACTTCTACAGAACGGTTTCCCCCCGGAAAAGGTCCATATCCTGCCGCCT
>Ga0172371_10014813_pt1 | contig 10005 bp, 8 predicted proteins | sample Lak12m_FD_114543 | JGI IMG/M metagenome (GOLD analysis project Ga0172371, IMG submission 114543) | Freshwater microbial communities from Kabuno Bay, South-Kivu, Congo - kab_022012_12m | ecosystem: Environmental > Aquatic > Freshwater > Lake | place: Democratic Republic of the Congo: South-Kivu... | reverse complement strand
TGATCTCCGGCGCGTTTGCTGAGAGAATGAAGTTCAGCGCGTTTATCCTTTTCATGTTTCTCTGGATGACATTCGTATACTGTCCAGTGGCTCACTGGGTATGGGGTCCTGAAGGCTGGCTTGCGAAAATGGGGGCCCTGGATTTTGCCGGTGGGACCGTGGTGCACATAAACGCCGGTGTAGCGGCCCTGGCATGCGCTCTTGTGATCGGTAAGAGGAAGGGTTACCCCACCGCGCCGATGATCCCGCACAATCTCACGCTCACTCTGTTGGGTGCAGGTCTGTTGTGGTTCGGTTGGTTCGGCTTCAATGCCGGTAGTGCGCTCAAAGCCGATGCAGCGGCTTCCATGGCATTCGTCGTGACTCACATGGCCACCGCAGCCGCGGCCCTCTCCTGGGTGATCGCTGAATGGATCATCAAGGGTAAACCGACGACACTGGGCATCGCGTCCGGTGCGGTCGCCGGTCTTGTGGCGATCACTCCCGCGTCGGGTTATGTGGGCCCGGTTTCTTCGGTCATTCTCGGAGCGATAGCCGGTGTGCTCTGCTATCTGGCAGTGCTTGCCAAATCCCGCTTTGGTTACGACGATGCTCTGGACGTTGTCGGCGTTCACGGAGTCGGTGGCGCTTGGGGCGCTATTGCCACAGGTCTGTTTGCATCTAAGGCAATTAACGCCGCGGGCAATAACGGTCTGTTTTTTGGCAACGCGGGCCAGCTGGGTACGCAGGTCATCGCTGTGCTGGCCACGATCATTTACTCGTTTGTGATTTCGCTCGTCATCCTCTACCTCCTCAAGGCCATAGTCGGCTTGCGGGTCACCCAAGAGGAAGAAGAGGCCGGTGTGGACACCTCTACTCACGGAGAGGCTGGATACAACTTGTAAGCGCTGTCTGTGCAGAGGTGGTCCGGACCGGCAAGAGCGAAAGGCGATCACACGCTGAAGCACCAGGTCCAATTCACCTCCGGACTCTTGAAAAAGGGGATAAGAATGAGAAAAGTCGAAGTGATCATCAAACCATTCAAACTGGATGAAGTGAAAGAGGCCTTGAGTTCCGTCGGGGTCCAAGGCATGACCGTCAGTGAAGTGAAAGGGTTCGGGAGGCAAAAAGGTCATAAGGAGATCTACCGGGGAGCTGAATACCTGGTCGACTTTCTGCCGAAGATCAAGATCGAAATGGTGGTGTTGAAAGAGGTGGTGGACCAGGTCCTGGAGAAGATAGTCGCAGCGGCACGAACAGGCACCATAGGGGACGGGAAAATCTTTGTGATGCCTGTGGATAAGGTCGTGCGAATCCGGACCGGAGAACACGACGGGGACGCCCTGTGATACGACCTGGCGTCTATGCCTACCAGGAGGGATCACCACGCTGTTGTCCTCTCAATCATCATCTGATACCAACTCCCATGCCCCACCGGGGCATGGGAGTTGGTATGAGTAATGGCCGGTAAGAGGTTGAAATCTCGTCCCGACCGCGGGAACGGCCTTTAGACGAGTATTGCCTACGCCGCTGTAGGTTTGGCTGACGTCGTCTTACAAAATTGTAGGAAACCTGCGGCCAATGGTTATCGCGTACAGGCCAAAAGGCCCAGATTTATGTCAATTATGTCCGTCTGTTAAACCTTTTTGGCTTCAGCCACGCGCTTTGGCATCCACATTGCTAGAAGTCCCGGGAATGTGACATCGTCGCGGTGCGGCGGTGCAAGCCCAGGATAGACCCAGGGGAGCCATGAACGAGGTCGGCACTTCCGTCTGAAGGTGCGGGGCGATAGCGCGAGGAGTGGAAGGATGAACGCGGCTGACACAGCGTTTGTGATGGCGTGTGCTGCACTAGTGCTGGTGATGACACCGGGCCTTGCAGTCTTTTACGGTGGGCTGACACGTTCGAAGAACGTGCTGTCGACCATGATGCATAGCTTTTTCCTAATGGGGCTGGCATCCGTGATCTGGGTGATCTACGGTTACTCCCTTTCGTTTGGACCGGACGTAAGAGGAGTAATAGGCGGGTTGGATCACGTCTTCGCCAGAGGTGTGGGTGCCTCGGTGATCAAAGGGATGACAATACCGTCGTCGGTTTTCATGGCCTTCCAAGGCATGTTCGTGATTATCACCCCTGCCCTGATATCCGGGGCCTTTGCCGAACGGATGAAGTTCAGCTCCTTCATCGCGTTTACGATACTCTGGATTACTCTGGTGTACGCTCCGATTTGTCATTGGGTGTGGGGTGGCGGCTGGTTGAGCAAGATCGGGTGTCTGGACTTTGCGGGTGGGCTGGTGGTTCACCTCAATTGCGGGGTGGCTGCACTGGTTTCCGCCCTGGTGGTAGGCAGGAGGAAGGGATACGGAACCAGGGCCTTTATTCCTCACAACCTGACCTTGACATTGCTCGGGATCGGATTGCTCTGGTTCGGCTGGTTCGGCTTTAACGCAGGGAGCAGGCTAGCAGCTGACGCAGTTGCAGGCAACGCGTTCCTCGTCACTCACGTGGCTGCCGCGACCGGTTCTCTCTCGTGGGTGTTCGCCGAGTGGATCTTGAAAAAACGGCCTACTACATTGGGTCTTGCATCAGGCGCGGTGGCGGGTTTGGGCTCGATTACTCCGGCTTGCGGCTTTGTCGGGGTTGGAGCGTCTTTGTGCATCGGATTGGTTGCAGGCGTGATATGTTATCTAGCGGTTTTGGCCAAGGACAGCTTGGGATATGACGATTCCCTGGACGTGGTCGGTATTCACGGTGTCGGAGGTGTATGGGGAACCCTGGCAACCGGCCTGTTTGCCAACAAACTCATAAATGCAGACGCCGCGGACGGCCTGTTCCTGGGCAACGCGTCCCAACTGGGGGTGCAGGCAGTCGGCGTGATCGCTACGATAGCTTATTGCGCGACAATTACACTGGTAATACTGTACGTGATCAAGGCGGTTATGGGGCTGAGAGTGACGGAAGAGGAAGAAGACGCCGGGGTCGACACCACGGCTCATGGGGAGGCGGGTTACAGCTTCTAAATACCAGAACGCGTCCCACTGGACAAGATCTGGGGCATGGCTTCGAGACGAAGTCGGCTTCGCCGTTCGCAGTGGAGGAGGAGTGTTGCAGATCCCGGAAGACATACTTGCTCGGCCACGGGATGGTACAACCGGCCTGTGGCAGGCAAACCCCCCGGTCTGCACGTCTATGGCGGTCTGATTTGACGCGGCCCGTAGTATGCCCCGTCGAGAAGGTTTATTTTCCAACATCCCCGGATGCCGGCCAATGGCGACACTGGCGGCAGACCAATTCTGATAGGCCCAAATGAAGGCTCGGCACTGCAATAGGGGGAATAGATGAAAAAGATAGAAGCGATAATAAAGCCGTTCAAGCTCGATGACGTCAAGGAGGCTGTCGCCGCTGTGGGAGTCCACGGTATGACGGTTACCGAGGGCAACGGGTTTGGCCGTCAAGAGGGGCACAAAGAAATCTACAGAGGCGCGGAATACCTCGTAGATTTTCTCCCGAAGATAAAAGTTGAAATGGTGGTTCCCTCAGACCTTGTGGACGCGGTGATAGAAAAGATCATTGCTGCTGCACGAACAGGCAGCATCGGAGACGGTAAGATATTTATCACGTCTGTGGAAACCGTGGTCCGTATCCGTACTGGAGAGCGGGACGAGGACGCGCTGTAGGACTGGTGAAAAGGGGCGGCGAGAGCCCTTTCTTGTGCACGATAGGGTTCCGCGCCTCCTCGCCGGGAATCGCTCAAGATCGAGTGGCGTGCCGTAGTGCTTGCCTTAACCCGGGTACGATCGGCCCCACAAAAGTCTGTGGAAACGGAGGCGCTCAATTTAGTACCCTTTTGTCACTTTAGCATCGCGTCGGCTGATGACATTGTCCTCGCATCACCGGCGGATTCTAGTTTCGTTATTACCGGCGGCCCGTTCTGATCGGCCGCTGTATCGGCTTGACCGAAGAAAATTCACAGCGATGAGGAGTAAAGCATGGAGCCAAAGGAAGTAATCGAATTCGCAAAGAAAAACGGTTGCCTAATGGTGGACCTGAAATTTATGGACTTTCCGGGCATGTGGCAGCACTTCAGTGTGCCGATGCACGAACTTGAGGAAGACTCTTTCGAAGACGGTTTCGGATTCGACGGGTCCTCCATCAGAGGCTGGCAGCCAATCCACGCGTCGGACATGCTGGTCGTACCCGATCCGACAACCGCTGTTGTCGATCCCTTCATGCAACACCCCACTTTGTCCCTGATCTGCAACATTGTCGATCCGGTGACCCGTGAACGCTATAGCAGAGACCCCCGCAACATAGCTCAAAAGGCGGAAAAATATCTTCAGTACACAAAGCTTGGAGACACCGCATTCTTTGGCCCGGAAGCAGAGTTCTTCATTTTCGACGACGTACGTTACGGTTCGGGGTCCAATCACGCCTTCTTCGAGGTCGATTCCGTTGAAGGCTGGTGGAACACAGGCCGCGAGGAAAACCCCAATCTCGGTTATAAGCCTCGCCACAAAGAGGGGTATTTCCCGGTTTCGCCCACGGATTCGCTTCAGGATATCAGGACTGAGATGGTGCTGGTACTGGAACAGCTCGGGATCACCATTGAGGCTCAGCATCACGAAGTGGCCACCGCGGGCCAGAGCGAGATCGATATGCTGTTTTCGCCTCTGGTCAAAATGGGCGACCAGCTGATGTGGTTCAAGTACGTTCTAAAGAACGTGGCAAAGCGCCATTGCAAGACTGTGACCTTTATGCCCAAACCGCTGTTCGAAGACAACGGATCGGGAATGCACACCCACATCAGTATCTGGAAGGGTGGCAATAACGTGTTCGCGGGCGACAAATATGCTGGTCTGTCGCAAGAAGCGCTCTGGGCCATCGGAGGCATCCTGAAGCACGCTCCTGCGCTGTGCGCCATATGCAACCCCACGACCAACTCGTACAAGAGGCTTGTACCCGGCTTCGAAGCCCCGGTAAATTTGGCATACTCTTCCAGAAACCGGTCAGCCTGCTGCCGTATTCCCATGTACAGTGCTTCCCCGAAGGCAAAAAGAATAGAGTATAGAACCCCTGACCCGTCCTGTAACGGATACATGGCTTTCAGCGCTGTTCTGATGGCCGCCCTGGACGGCATCGAGAACAAGCTTGATCCGGGTGAGCCTCTGGACAAGGATATCTACGCACTCTCCCCGGAAGAGCTCAAGAACGTGCCGTCCACCCCCGGCAGCCTGGAAGAAGCTCTAGCCGCTCTGGAAGCTGACGAAGAATTCTTACTCAAGGGGGACGTCTTCACCCAGGACGCACTGGACATGTGGATCGAGTACAAGACAGACAAGGAGCTCAATCCGGTGCGCATGAGACCGCACCCGTACGAGTTCGCTCTCTATTTTGACTGTTGATCGGTCTCTGGGGCTAAGCCACTGAGTGCCTGCCGAAGGCGAGAACCCTCACTCTTCGTTGTGCCCTAGAACTGCATGGATGTTGGTATGAATCATCGGCCGTCGGTGCCAGGGTCGAGGCATCGGGGGCCGATCTTCTTTTGCCGTTGCCCAGAGACCCGCGTTGTGTACAATCGGAAAGAATCTGCCCACGCAGGGAGTTTCTCTGTTCAGGGTACCCGAGAGCGGGTCCGAAGGAGATCTTCATGGGAGCATTGAGAATTGCTCTGGCGCAAATCAATCCCGTTGTAGGTGATCTCAAGGGGAATCTCGACAAGATTTCGTATTGGATGGACAAGGCCCGGCAGGCGGACGCGGATGTAGTGACGTTTCCTGAACTGTGTCTGTGCGGCTATCCACCAGAGGATCTGCTGTTGAGACCCTCATTTCTTCGAGATAGCCGCACCGCTCTGGAGAGTCTGATTCCGCTGTGCGACGGGCTGACGGTGGTGATGGGGTTTCCGGACAGCGTCAATGGAGAAGTGTACAATGCTGCAGCTTTGATACACAACACGAAACTCCTCGACGTTTATTACAAGATCGAACTTCCCAATTACGGCGTGTTCGACGAGAAACGTTATTTCCGGCCGGGTTCGCGATGCGTGGTCTTTGATCTGTGCGGCGCGCGGTTTTCCTTGACCATCTGCGAAGACATTTGGGTACCAGGTTCGAAAACCGAGCGGTGCGCGTCTCGCAACCGGGCACAGTTCGTGATCAACATATCGGCCTCTCCTTTCTATGCAGGCAAAGCAGCTGTACGACTGGCCACGGTGGTTCGCTTCGCGCAAGCTGCCAACGCAACTCTGTTCTACAACAACATGGTGGGCGGCCAGGACGAACTGGTTTTCGACGGTGGCAGCGCTGTTGTTGGGCCTGACGGCGAATTGATAGCCAGCGCCCGCCGCTTCGAAGAAGATCTTCTTATTACCGATGTCGCCGTGGAATGTACGCCTGAGCCGGAAGAAACCTGGAACTTGAACAGCGAAGTGCACGTGATTCAATCCCGCTCGTTTAAGACCCGGCGCCTGGTCCCGTCCGGTCCGGCCGCTGAGCTCGGCCGCCTTGAAGAGATTTACACTGCCCTTGTTCTCGGAACCCGGGACTATGTGCTCAAGAACGGCTTCAAGAAAGTGGTTATAGGCCTTAGCGGCGGGATCGACTCAGCGCTGACGGCAGCCGTAGCAGTGGAGGCCCTTGGCCGCGAACATGTGGTGGGAGTTACCATGCCGTCGCAGTTCACGTCGGGAGAAACCCTTTCCGACGCTGCCACACTGGCACGCAATCTGGGCATACGACTGATCACAGTACCGATTGAAGGCATTCTCAGGTCCTTTCTGGGGGCGCTTGCAGAGCCCTTCAGGGAGGGAACCCCGGGGCTGGAGGTTGAGAACCTTCAAGCCCGTATCCGGGGCACCATGCTGATGGCCTTATCCAACAGGTTTGGCTGGCTGGTCCTCAACACCGGGAACAAAAGCGAGACCGCAGTGGGGTACTGCACCTTGTACGGCGACATGGTCGGGGGTTATGCGGTGGTGAAAGACGTTCCCAAGACACTGGTCTTCGAACTGGCCGATTACGTGAACCATAAAGCCGCAAGCGAGTTGATTCCGAAAAGTATCATCGTGCGCCCTCCCTCTGCAGAATTGAGGCCGGACCAGAAGGACGAGGATTCTCTGCCGCCGTACGCACTGCTCGATCCTATCTTGCGTGCCTACGTTGAAGAAGACAGAGCGCCCGATGAAATTAAAGCGTTTGACCCTGATATGGTCAGAGAGGTCGTTGCCATGGTCGATCGAAACGAATACAAGCGAAGGCAAGGTCCTCCGGGAATAAAAATTACTCCCAAGGCATTTGGCAGGGACAGGCGCCTGCCGCTTACAAATCGCTATCTGAACGGCGGGACCCGTTAGTACCAACCATTTCGACTCAATTCGAGGAGGCGCGTTCAGGCAATGCAAATACTAGCTTTAGTGCATGTAGCGTCGGAAGGCACAGGCACATTGGGTGCCTTCCTGGATTCTGTTGGTGCGGATATCAAGACCGTACGCTTGTACGACGGAGAGCCGTTGCCAGATGACCCGCAAGCTTTCCATGCTGTGGTCTCGATGGGCGGGCCCATGAACGTGTACGAGGAGGCTAAATATCCGTTTCTCAAAGCCGAGACGGAATTTCTCCGGAAGGCCGTGAACAAAGATTTGCCCGTACTTGGGATATGCCTGGGATCTCAAATGATTGCCAAGGCTTGTGGTGCCAGAGTAGAATTGGCCGCGGCAAAAGAAGTTGGCTGGGGCGTGGTAAAACTCACAGAAGAAGGACGAAAGGACCCGCTGTTCAGCGGACTTCCGGAACGTTTTCACGTGCTGCAATGGCATGAGGACATGTTTCATGTTCCCGAAGGAGGGCACTTGCTCGCCTCATCCGAGATATGCCCGTACCAGGCGTTCCGTTATCGCAACGCGGTCGGGCTACAGTTTCATCTCGAGGTCGACGCCGAGATCCTCGAAGAATGGTTTTCTGGAAAGCCGGAAGCGGGCGACATCTTGCGACGCTACAGAGAATTGGCGAAAGACCTGGCATATTGGTCAGAGACGATGTACAGAAACCTACTGGGCCAGCTGGCCCGGAAGGGGTGATCCGACAAGCACCTTCTGCGGCTGTGGGGGAAAGCGCGGATGATCGCAGACCGTAAGCTGACAAAACTCAACCTTGTAATGGCTCGGTTCGGATTCTACAAAGACCCGGATCACTACCTGACTGCCAAAGATAGCCTCCCCAAACGGATCACTTACGTAGATGTGCCAGGAAACGGCATAGACGTGCATTTCGTGGCCAACGAAGCCGGTTTGGACCGGATAGACGTTCGTTTCAACGCCAGCGAGGGCCGCAGCTGGACAGATCTGGAAGAACTTCTCAGGGACATATCCGACGCGATCACAGGCTGGATCAAGGAGAGCAAGCAACCGAGACTGCTGGTTCCTTTGTCCTCGCCACGCGGCCCGGCAAAGTTCAGTCTTGGGGCCTTCCTGGCCGACGTCAAAGCAGGGATGGACAAGGGAAGCCTCATGTCCAGACACCGGCTCACGTCCAATGGCATCGAGTCCATGCTCGACAAACTCTTGCGTACGGGTCGCCTGAGGCCGGCAGACGTCACACGCTGGCACGCGAAATCGGCCAGATCCGGACCGTTGGTGTTCAAATGTACCGTATGCAGTGACGTACAATATGCCAGGCTCTATCATTGCCCTTTATGCGGCGGGAGGATGGCGCGGGTCGATGAAGATATCCCCGGCTCTTAGTAATACGACTTTGGGTACCATCGGGTAGCATCCGCGGTGTGCCTCGCCCGTACTCAGAACCTGAAATCGACTCTTATCTTGAATATCCGCCTGGCGGGAAACTCCTCTATTTCGACGCCCGTTCGATCGATCAGGTCGCGTATTATGCGCTGTTTTTCCTCTTCAGATGAGGCGATAAGGGTGAACCAGACGTTGTAGTCGTGCTTTCTTTGGTAATTGTGCGTTACGCCGGGACACGCGTTGACCGTACGTACAAATGATGCGAACTTGCCTTCAGGAACCCGGGCCGCCAGCAAGGTGCTGACGAAGCCTATTCTCCTGGAATTGATGGAGGCTCCAACGCGCCTTATTATTCCCTCCCGTTTTAAGCGGGAAATCCGGTTCAGCACTTCATACTGATCCATACCGATCCGTGCGCCTATGACCGTGTAGGGGTGAGGTTCCACCGGAAAGTCTGCCTGGATCTCGTTGAGCAACTCTCGGTCTCGGGAATCCATGAGTCGGTACGTTTCCTCCTGTTGACCGGTCCTGTCGACGTGAAACGCCGTATTGAGCGACACAGGCGGACCGCTCACTGCTGTTCGACTTCTAAGCTCACGGTCACCTGCAGCGGCTCAATGGCCTCTATGCTGACGCCTTCCGGTTTGACGATCACGGGAACCACTGCTTTTCCCCTGGTGGCCAGCTCCGCGATCTTCACCGGTTCGGTGGTGACAGACTTCACTTTTGCCAGATCTGCCTGCAACGCGCGTACGCGGATCTCCGACGGGGTCACCACAATTTTGACTTTCTCGGGGATCGCTCCAACAATGGTCGGCACTACGTTCAACTTCTTCATGGACGCGGCTTCTATGTTCAGCGAGAGGTCGGACGGCCGGATCTGAGAGATCTTTATGCCCGGGGGGACCTGAAGGTTCTTGTTGGTAATGCGAAAGAAGTTCAGCCCGGTGACCACGCGGCTCAAGTTCACAACGGCCCTTATGGAACCGGGGTTAAGATTGGCAAGTCCCGATTCCGAACCGCGAACGCGGACATCGATGCGATCCATCCACTTACCCGTTATTTCCATTCCCGGCGGAAGATCAGTGTACTGAATGGGAACAGACACCCCCACTTCAGACCGCTGAGGTCCGATAATAACAAACCATGCCAACATGGCCGTTGCCACTGACAAGAGCTTCAACTGCCAATTTGACCTGATTAGCGCCAGGAAGCCGGGAGCACTTCCCTCGGGAATAACGGCGCCGTGTTGGGTAGCCCGCTCCAAAGCACGGCGGAACTCCCCCTTC
>Ga0172371_10014811_pt1 | contig 10006 bp, 8 predicted proteins | sample Lak12m_FD_114543 | JGI IMG/M metagenome (GOLD analysis project Ga0172371, IMG submission 114543) | Freshwater microbial communities from Kabuno Bay, South-Kivu, Congo - kab_022012_12m | ecosystem: Environmental > Aquatic > Freshwater > Lake | place: Democratic Republic of the Congo: South-Kivu... | reverse complement strand
CTGCTGTTCGGAAACAGCGACGCCACATTGGGCGGGCGTCCAATAGCAAGAGCCTTCTGAAAATCACTACTGGAAATACCGGCTTGACACTGCATAACTCCCTCCGTAACGGCGTTCAGCTAAACGTACTGACTCCGAGAACTTGTCCTGGAGAGCTTGTGTGTCTTGAACAGCGCTCCCCCCGGATCCTCGCAACTATCAATCTAGCTATAGTATCCGAAGCTGCGTGGAGAAATCCACCTTTTGTGAACCGGCAGGGGTAAGCAGTCCGTTTCGTGGAGGCGTGACACCGCTTGGCTTTCAAAGAAGTAATCTGGGGAGACCTTTTTGAAAAGGGGCGTGAACAGACGGACTCCGCTACCTCCCCTTTTGTAAAGAGGGAAGAGGGGGGATTTCTATACCACACGGAAATTATTAGCTGATGTCGCGTAAATTTAGTGCCCATGGGGCTCAGGGGGAACGTCTTTGCGCAAAGGAATTCCCCGCTATCTTACTCTCTTGAACGCGCATTAGTATAGGTCAATTGCGTGGAGTACGCGCGGCCTCGTCTTCCGCGACTTTCCCTGCGCTCGGCGCATGCCATTTAATCTGAGCAGGGGGATAGCCGTAAGCCTTGAGAACCTTCAAGTCGTATTCTATGTGCGCATTGGACGCGGGGGGGCTTTTGAGGTTGCACCTCACAGCCCCGAAATGGAGTGGGCGAAAGGCATCTGCGTCGCGCAGCGTGTACCGGGAGCCGTCGAAGTCAAACTCCACCCTCTTGATCCACCACAATGTTCCGTTGTGAAATTCGACCTTCAAATATGGCGACCCGTCATCCTCCCTAAACCTGAGGAACGCCGTAGCGAAAACCTTTTTCAGATCTTCTTCTTTCACGGCTTCATAAGGTGGCGTCACAATGGAGCTTCTCAGAAACCACGCCACTATGGCCATGGCCGTAACAAAGACTATTCCGATCACCGCAGAGACGACATAAATTTCATTGCGTTTCAACGCGGCTTTCAAACGGCTTTTCATCCCGTATCGTCCTGAGTTCTGGAGACTGTGGTCATCTTTCCAGTTTCCGAATCGTACCTGTGAAGCACTTTGCTTCCCATGTAAAAGGCGTGCCCGGTGAAACCGGTCTTGTCTTTTCTCGATTTGAGGCTGAGTATCACCTTGGGCGGAACCTGAACGCCTGTTTTCCGGCCATCCGGTGTCACGAGGAAGACATCTCCGTTGCCGGAGACTTCGGCATCAAAGTACCGATGCTCCCGTGCGAAGAAGTCCTCTTGAGCCCTCGCTGCAAGCATAAGGACCTTGGCGGCCTGCTCGCCCGCCCGTCGCTCCCGGTACGAATCGACCAGAAAAAAATAAACGGCCGAAAGTACCGCTAATACCAGGACTGCCCACACCATCTCCAGGATGGTGAAACCCTTGGTTGATCTCAGAGTTGTCATCTCGGCGACTCTCCAGAGAGCACGTACCTTCTCGTTATCCGGACCGGCCGTGGCTCATGCGCTGAGCCGACTCTGCCTCCACGGGTCATGGTGAGAGTCCGGCGGTGGCTGGAGCCACTGGACAAAGGTATTAGTCCAGAGTTGACGCCGTGTCAAGATGAAACAAAACTGCAATTCAGATAGTTATTCTCCCATTATAAACCAATTCAACTGTTCCAGTCATAAGCACTGGATAATCAAGGCCTTCCCATGATATGTCTAAAGTCCCCCCAAGCAGATCAACCCTCACCTGGGAATCCACAAAACCTTTCAGACGCGCTGCAACAGCAGACGCACAAGCCCCGGTCCCGCAAGAGAAGGTCTCTCCGCTGCCCCGTTCCCAAACTCTCATCAAGAGCCTTTCCCTACTCAAAACCTGAACGAATTCAACGTTGGTCTTGGCCGGAAAAAGGGCGAGGGTCTGGATGTCAGGGCCGTACAATGCCGGGAAAGGCCCCGGATCTTCATCCAAGAACAGCACGCAGTGGGGATTGCCCATGGAGAGAATCGAGGCCGGGAATCGACGTCCCTTGGCTTCAATGGGGTAGTCCGAGATGGGAACTGCACCAGCCTCGATCAGCACGGGTATGTCTTTGGCGTCAAAAATAGGTTTTCCCATGTCTACTTGGACCTTGTTGATCTTCCCATCGTTTCCTGCGAAAAGCTCGAGGTTTTTCACCCCCGCCCGGGTCTCAACTGAGAGGGTCTTTTCTGACGCCAGACCGTTGTCGTAAACGTACTTGGCAAGGCAACGTATGCCGTTTCCGCACATCTCCGCCACCGAGCCGTCGGCATTCAGGTAGTCCATGAAGAAGTCAGCCCGATCCGACGTCCTGATCACTATGAGTCCGTCAGCGCCGATTCCGGATCGTCGATTGCACAGCTGAGCAGCCTGGTCGGGAGACACTTTCATATCCCCACGCAGGTCGTGGAACACTACGAAATCGTTCAGTGTTCCATGCATCTTTTGAAACTCGATCTCCATGGCGTGAAAGTAGCTCATTTGAGCTTGTCCTGCAAGAGCCGGCCTTGACCCGAACGGCCCTGATCGCTCCCCTTGTGGTCCGGGCGGATTCAGCTGATAATAGCTGGTACCAACATCCATGCCCTTTGGGATCGTGAAGGTTGCGTCGGCACTCGAGTGCGCGAGCCAAGATGAAATATCTCTACATCTTCATACTTGCTGTGACGGGCTGGCTTCTTGTTGACAAGTTAATTGTCAAAGGCGGTCCGGCCGTGGAGAACCTTTCCATACGGGAGCGCATGCGAGAATTCGGCAGCAACCTTCATTATCTCTTCGGAGCCTTGGCAGTTATCATCATCATTCTCTTTGCAGTCCGCTTCGTGTTTCTCGCGCTGAAGTCCCCCTGAACCACTCATACCGAAGCGTCGACTAACAGCGTGCGCCATCCGACCATGAAAAATCCTCCCGTCCCCTTTTACCCGCGGAGACGGGAGGATTTGTTCCGGGCATGGGCCCGTGGGGGCCCGTAACTGCGGGCTATTCGAAAGACCCGGTGAGGATCTTGGTCAGTTCGACAGTGTCCAGCCATTCAGATGTATCTTGCTGGCACCGGGGACACCTCTTGATCTTCTGCGCGGTCGTGTAGCCGCAGTAAGGGCAAGTGGAGGTTGTTTCGTCCTGCTGGATGGGAGCCCCCATTTGGCTCATGGCCCTCTTGCTGAAGTAGGCCTGAGTCGCCAGCTTCGCCTCGACCAGTTTGGAAAAAAGGTCCTGAAGGCCCTGGAAAGAGAGGTCGTACTTCTTCATAAGATCCGCGTCGGACAGTCCGTCTCGAAGATCGGTCATAATGGCCTTGGCATTAATTTTCTTTGGTGTTTTCTGTTGCGGCACCTTCTTTCCAGGTCCTCTCTTACGCGTTGTATCGATCTCACATGAGTTCCACGGCGCACGCCATGGAGACGCCTCCACCACCGCAAAGGGTGGCCATGCCGAGACTCTTGTTCCTCTTCTTCAAGGCATAGATAAGCGAGACGATCAGCCTGGCGCCTGTGCAACCCACCGGATGCCCCAGACCTATTCCGGAACCGTTGACATTGGTGATTTCGCGGTTGAGTTTCAGTTCACGTTCACACCCCAGATACTGAGCAGCAAAAGCTTCGTTGAGCTCGATCAACTCGAAGTCCTGGAGGCTCATCCCGGACCGCTTGAGCAAGCTATTCACGGCAGGGACGGGACTCAGTCCCATCACTGTCGGGTCGCAAGCGCCCATACCAACGGCCTTGATGCGCGCCAACGGGGTCAGCCCTTCTGATCTGGCTCGCTCTTCCGACATCAGGACCAACGCGGCCGCACCGTCGTTTATCCCGCTGGAGTTACCGGCGGTAACTGTTCCTTTGCCTGGGATAAAGGCGGGAGGCAGCTTCGCTAGTGCCTCCATCGTCAGGCCGGGGCGGAAATGTTCGTCCCTATCAAATATCTTGGGTTGTCCTTTGCGTTGAGGTACGGCCAGCGGGACTATCTCGTCGGCGAAGGAGCCATCGTTGGATGCTCGTTCCACATTGTTGTGGCTGCGCAGGGCTATTTCGTCCTGCTCCTGGCGGGTGATGCCGTACTTGAGTGCCACGAATTCGGCTGTATGCCCCATGATATAAGGCTTTCCTCTGAATACTTCCACAGGGCCGTCAGCAGGGTACGGCAGGATGTGCGAACCGCAATGCAGCCCCAGCATCATCGAATCCACGACACTGTCGTTCCCCATGCGCACTCCCCAGCGCACCTTTTCAAGAGTGTAGGGAGTACCGGACATATGTTCGACGCCACCCGACAGGATAGCATCGGCCACCCCTGCTTTTATCATGGCAGCCCCTGACAAGGTAGCCTCCATGCCTGAGATACAAACCCTGTTAATGGTCACTGCAGGCACTGTGTCGGGAACTCCTGCCAGCAGGGCTGCGATGCGGGTGACGTTCATGGCGTCCGTAGGGCCCATGCAGCACCCGAATCGCACGTCATCTATTATTTCAGGAGATATGCCCGCCCTCTTCACTGCCTCCTTCATAGCCACACTGGCTATGGTAGACGCGTGCACATCTCGCAGCGTCCCGCCGAACGCCCCGATTGCGGTTCGACAAGCCGAAACGATTACTGCGTCAGTCATTCAAATGCTCCTTCCAGATTAGTTCGCCTGCAATCGGGGACTACAGGACCGATAATCACCTGATGTAGTGTCTTCGCAATGCCTTTACTGCAAGGGGGAACGACGTCAAGGCGCGTGACACTTAAGCGGCGTCATCCGTCAATCTCCGAAGGGTACGGCGCGACTTCGCTGCCGAGGGTCCCGTCCCGTGACAGAGCCGCTAGACTAGCCGCGCGAACACGCCTTCAGCGGGTCAAACTCCTACCCAAGTCGCTGGCGGTATGCCGTGCGTCGTGCGGTACTGGCACGCGACTTCGCCAGACCGCCCTGCCTGTTTCATTTGATTATTGCGCCGTCTTCTATGGTGAGCTTCTTCTCGAAGTCTTCCCAGAATGCCTCCTCGGATTTGCGCCAGTCTGAGCCGAATTTCTTGTTGAACAGTGTTCCCACGTGCTCGATGGCCCTGGCCCACGCAGACTGATAACTCAGCTTCAAAACGTCCTCGAGAAAAGGCACGAGCGATCCGAGCTTCTCCTTGGGGAGATAGGCCCGCGCTCCCAGTTCGATGGACTTCTTGAGTGCCTCCGGCGTAAACGCGTGGGCTGTGAGCATGACAGTAGGGAATCCTGCATTGGTGGCGATCTGGAGAAGATCGAAACCGCGCACGCCCATGATGTCTAGAATCACTAGATCGTAAGTGTAAGAGACCAGATACTGCTGCGCCTTCTCGAAGGTGGTCGCTGCGTGGAGTGTCACGTTGGCATACTCGGAGAGTTCCTCCTCAATAATGTCCAGGACATCCTCCTCGTCATCCACGGCCAGGATCAGTTTATCCTGTAAGATTTCAGAAGTCTCCATTGGAATTCCTTTTCTAGCAGGACCTGGGGACCACCAGATCCCGTGCTCCAGGTGGTTTGTTTACTGAGCGAGTCAACCGGCACTCCGATACTGGAGAATGCTTTGGCTTTCGCGCCTTTCGGTGTACATAGGGACTCGCCGGTGATCGTGCCGACGGTTGCTAACCGTAGATCCCCAGTCATGCTTACTCATCCCGGGCCTGGAAGTCAACTATTTCAGCATTTCAAATCTGTTAGGAGCAGACGGGTTCCTGTTGACCCAACGATTTTCGCACGATACGTTTGAAAAAAAGTGGCCATCAAATCGGTTCAGACGCTACAATGCCCCAGTCCGGGGGGCCCGTGGCCGATCGCCCGGTTCTCGCACAAGGTTATTGAGAAGGGTTGAGAAAGCTTCTGGTCATGCCCTTCTATTTTTGGCGCCGCTCTGGAGACGTGCAGGGACCATCCTCCAGGCATTGCTCACCAGTGATGACCGGCCAGATTTGAGACGAGGTCCAGATGCCGTTAAAAAAATACGTGGTAGTCCCCCCCATGGAGGGCAGCCTGGAAGACCTGAGAGACGTAGCTGGGAATTTGTGGTTCTCGTGGAACATGGAGGCGGTCGAACTCTTCGACTACCTGGACGAGCATTTGTGGCGAGAAACCAACCATAACCCGCTTCAGACTCTGGTACGCCTCTCCAGCCACAGGCTTAAGCAGATACGGCAAGACGAGGGATACCGTGAACACGCGGAGCGGGTCCGGCAGAATTTTCGTGCCTATGTCAAGCGCAGCCTGGCCTACGACTACCGCCTGGAACAGCCTGTGGACTTTGTAACCGCGTATTTCTCGCTGGAATTCGGGTTGACAGAGTCGGTACCGACATATTCCGGTGGGCTGGGACTGCTGGCGGGTGATCACCTGAAGTCCGCCAGCGATCTAAACCTGCCTCTTGTCGGCGTGGGTCTCATGTACCAAGAAGGGTACTTTCGACAAGAGCTTACAAAAGACGGTTGGCAGCATGAGGTCTACCCGCGCACGGAATTCGATACACTGCCCCTGGAACGCCAGACGGACTCTTCGGGCTCCACTTTACTGGTCTCCGTGGATCTCGCCGGTGAGACCCTCCAGGCCAGGGTACTGAAATTGACCGTGGGGAGGGTTCCCCTCTATTTGCTGGACACGGATATCCCCGAGAATCCTCTCCATCTTAGGAACACCACCGCCAGACTCTACGCGGCTGACGGTGAAATGCGAATCCGGCAGGAGATCCTGTTGGGAATAGGTGGCTGCAGAGCTCTCGCCGCGATGGGGATAAATCCCGCGGTGTTCCATCTCAATGAAGGGCATGCGGCCTTCACACTGCTGGAGAGAATTCGCCATTTTGTCGAGGACGAGGGGATCGGCCTTGAAGAAGCCGAACAGATGGCCACCAGTCAAACAATCCTCACGATCCATACCCCAGTGCCGGCGGGCAATGACGTTTTCCCCCGAAGCATGATGGAGAAGTACTTTCGAGGTTTTGCCAACACACTCGGCTGGAACTTCGAGAGTTTCCTCGGGCTTGGAAGAAGGCACCCCGAGGATAGCTCCGAAGGATTCTGCATGACGGTCCTGGGCCTGAAAGTTAGCTGCCGTGCCAACGGGGTAAGCAGACTTCACGGGCGGGTCGCCCGAGACATGTGGCACGATGTGTGGCCCAATGCGGACCGACAGGACGTGCCGATAGCTCACATAACCAATGGCGTTCACATTTCTTCCTACATATCCCGGGACATGCATCGACTCTATGACCGGTACCTCGAGCCGGGATGGTCCGAAGACCCGGACAACGAGAAGATATGGCAGCGAGCGGAGAAAATCCCTGACACAGAGTTGTGGCGTACCCACGAGCGATGCCGGAGCCGTCTGATTTACTTTGCCAGAAGAAGGCTTCAGACTCAGCTCAGGGCCAGGGGAGCCTCCACCAGAGAAATAGACGCTGCCGGGACCGTCTTGGATCCGGAAACGCTGACCATATGCTTCGGCCGGCGTTTTGCGACTTACAAGAGGGCGACCTTATTGTTCCGCGAACTGGATCGATTGGCCGGCATACTGTCCAACCCCGAGCGTCCCATGCAGTTGATCTTTGCCGGCAAGGCTCATCCAGCAGACGACGCTGGAAAAGAGATGATACGCAAGATAATCGATACCAGCAAGTTGGAACAGTTCCGAAACCGGGTCGTCTTCATTGAGGACTACGATATCAACGTGGCCCGTTACATGGTCCAGGGCGCAGACGTATGGTTGAACACCCCGCGGCGTCCATTGGAAGCCTGCGGGACTTCCGGGATGAAGGCCGCGGCCAACGGAGCGCTGAACCTCAGCATCCTCGACGGATGGTGGGACGAGGCGTACCAGGGAGACAACGGTTGGGCTATCGGCTGGAGAGAAGAGTACGACAACTCGGAGCATCAGGACGAGATCGAAAGCCGCGCACTGTACGACCTGCTGGAACAGAGCGTAAAACCTCTATTCTACCAACGGGGCGTGGATGACATGCCCAGAGAATGGATCAGTATGATGAAACGGTCCATTCACACCGTCTGTCCGGTGTACAACTCCCTGCGCATGGTCACAGAATATATAGAATCCGCCTATGTGCCGGCAGCCCGGAAGTCCGTCGAGCTTCAGTCAGGACAGTACTCGGTGCTCAGGGACTTCATGGCCTGGAAGAGAAAAATTCGGGAAGACTGGCCCAAAATAAGAATCGTGGACGTCAAAGTCCAGGATGAGGCCGAGGCAGTGCAAGGGCAAGACCTGGAAGTCGTGGTCACCGTGGACCCGGCAGGTCATGCGCCCCACGAACTTAACGTGCAACTGGTTCACGGTCCGATAGACCTGTGGGAGAACTTCAAAGTCCGGAACATAGCCCGCCTTGCTCCCCGCTCCACCCCGGAGGCAGGTAACGGTGAAGTGGTCTTCTCCGGATACATACCCTTGAGCCACGCGGGTCTTTACGGTTACGAAGTCCGGATAACACCGGACCACCCCAATCTGCCTCTTTCAGAAGGTTTTGATCTGGTGCACCGAGGTTAAAATCCATCGAGAGAACTGATGCAAAGAAAAACCTGGGCCCCCCCAAAATGGGGCCATTATCCGCGAATTATACTGTTTGCCACAAATACTGTCCGATAATGGCTATGCCTGCCCACGAATGGTGGGCAAGATGCCCGCCCCACCAAAACTTGGTACGCGATCGGCGTCCAGTTCGGACACCGAAATCCGCCAGAATCGGTCGCAAGTGCTATAAGTAAGGTGTCGCCAAGCCCATGCCGTCGCGTATTCGGGTAGGATGCGGTTCCCGTTGAACCGCATCCTACGGAACTCGCATGAGAGCCAATCAATATGAGAGCTGCAGCCGCGCAGTTGGGAAGGGAACCCGAGAACCCTGGGGGAACGTACGAGACGGCAGTTCCCGGAACTTTGTGCTAACGGATAGGATCAGTCCTTCAGCGGCATCAATGTGCGGAGCGAGTCAAACTTCTGGCAGTGCCTCTGGGAGGGATCATAGGACCGTGCTCCGGATAGACCAGACCTATGGGAAGCTGGAACATGCCGGGATCGACCCCGGATTCCTGCGGACCCTGGAAATAGCCGTTGACGTCCCATCCCCACAGGGGCTGTGACCAGCAGCCAATATGGCCGGGAGTAGTACGGAAGCCCCAGAGACCCTTCGGACTAGTGCACGTGGTGCTGTCAAGGTGCATGGGCGATCCGTAACCGTGTGGCAGCCATGAAATAGTAGCAGGGGCCTGAGGCATCTCAGGTTCCGCATGGCAAATACCGCAGGCGGCAAAGACCATTATCATCAACGCCGGGATCGCCAGTCTTCGGAACATGTAGCCTCCTCGCAGTTCCTCCGGGGAGGAACCCAAACGTAATTTATGCTTATTTTACGATGGAGACCCGCGAAATGTCAAGACATTAGATTACTATGTGATGATAAGTGGCTAGTCTGCCACACGAACCTGACTGTACAAGATGGGAAATTGATTGACCGTTGTTGCGAAACTTGGTGAAAGCGGGCTACGCAAACCCCATTGCTACTGCAGTAATGATCCTCTCTCTCAGATCCTCCAGTGCAAGAGCCGATCTGAGACCCGCAGCGTGCCGGTGGCCACCGCCTCCCAGTGACCCGGCTATGGCGGACACGTCCAGCTTGCCTTTGGAACGAAAGCTTATGCGATACACCCCGTTTGACACCTCAGTGATAAGGATCCCGACTTCCACGCCAGAGCTGGCTCTGAGTCTGTTGACAAGGTTGTCCGTTTCGGAAAAATCCGCACCGATCCTGCGGAAGTCGTCCTCGTAAAGGGTGCTGATTACCAGGCGGCCATTGAGCAGGATTTCAACCCTTTCCAGCATGAGCCGTTCCAGCTGCATCCTGCTGACCGGGTATTCCTCGTACAGGTGCCTGCTGATTTCGTACGAATCGAAGCCCGACTCCAGCATTGCAGCTGCCAGCTTGAAGGTCCGGGTGCTGACCCCTGAAAAGCAGAAGCAACCCGTATCCGTGATGAGACCTGTGTACAGGCACTTTCCGACG
>Ga0172371_10014810_pt1 | contig 10006 bp, 10 predicted proteins | sample Lak12m_FD_114543 | JGI IMG/M metagenome (GOLD analysis project Ga0172371, IMG submission 114543) | Freshwater microbial communities from Kabuno Bay, South-Kivu, Congo - kab_022012_12m | ecosystem: Environmental > Aquatic > Freshwater > Lake | place: Democratic Republic of the Congo: South-Kivu... | reverse complement strand
GACGTGCAACTGATTCACCGTGAGCGCCGCGTGCAAGTCATTGGCCAGGCGCACCCGGTTTAGCGCGGCTTCCTGCAAGGCCGGGGTAAAAAAGCTGTAGCGGTTGCGCCCCGCGCCCTTGGCCACATACAGCGCCTGATCGGCGTTCTTGAACAAGCCCTCAATTTCATTGGCATCCAGCGGGTACAAGGTGACACCTACGCTGGCCGACCCACCGGTTCATTATTTGATTTTTCATTTTTCTCATTAGGCATGGTGGGCATTACCCCGGGTAAAACAGCAGTGCCAACAGTCCCAGTCCCCCATACATGAATATTTCCAGGGTCTCGGTCTTCGGCTGTATGCGTTGGATGGCGCCCATGGTATGCACAATTACCATGAATACGGCGGTCATAAGCAACACCTGGAAGGTATAAACGGCCCCGTCTCCGTTCAGTGCGGCACGGATCATCAGCCATTCGAGGATCAGAACGAATGCGCCCAGGCATCTCCCAAAATAGACGGCCAGGTCGCGCCCGTCGTCTTCCTTTGGCAGCCGCCACTGAAGCCAACGGGCCCAAGTGATCGGCATCAGGAATATCGGTAACGCAAATGCCAGGCTCGTAAATAGAATTAACACCCAGAGAAAGGCTTGATAGTGCTCGTGCCAGATGCCAACAATGCTCATCATGTCTCCTCATTCATCATCAATTCTTGCGAGCTGATTGTATTGGCCTGAATCCGTGACCCCACACCCAAAAAAACCTACTTTATCTGTTCGCGCCGACCGAATATTGACCCACCCTGCCGATCCAATATTGACCCAGGGCGGGTAGCTGCATTTTGAATTTGCAACTGTGGATAAGTGTACTGAATTCCTGGTTTTGTCTGTCCCCTGACTTGGGTTTCCTGAATTGATTCATTGCGCGAGGGGGAAAGGAGCGAAGGGCGAAGCCCGTAGCGGATTTCCCCCTCGCGCGGCGCCTCAGAATGGCTCGTGGGTCGTTGTGGTCTTGGTCCCCTTGCTGCCTTTGCGCGACTGTTCCCGCTCCTGGATACGCGACTTGGCCGCCATGGAACTGTGTGCAAACCGATACGACTCGTTGCCCGTCTCCACGATATGGCAATGATGGGTCAAACGGTCCAGTAACGCCGTTGTCATCTTGGCATCCACAAACACACTGGACCACTCCGAGAAGCTCAAATTGGTGGTGATCGCCACGCTGGTGTGCTCGTACAGTTTGGATAGCAGGTGAAACAGCAAAGCGCCACCGGTCTGGCTAAACGGCAAGTACCCCAGCTCGTCGAGTAATGTTGATCTCAACATTATTGGACTCATGTTGAGCGGTTGGTTATGTGGAGCCGTGATCTTCCGCAATGGGCTCGTGGCTGCCGCGTACTCCACATAATTCTTAGAGGCGCCGAAGCCAGTCCACCAAGTTGATGTGGCCAGGAATCAAGTTTCCAGCCTTCGGTGGTGCCAATGCGTCGGGGAATACCTGCAGCAGGACCTGTCGCTTCAGGTCCAGATCGGCGCGTGCGTATACCATGGTCGTATTCAGACTGGCATGGCCGAGCCATTGACTGATGCTGGCGAAGTCGACGCCTGCTTTGAGTAAATGAATGGCCGTGGTGTGTCTGATGGAGTGCGGGTGTATCGATTTGCCTTTTAGGGTTGGGGACCGAGCTGCCGCCTTGGCCAGGTGACTCTGCAGGAGGTAACGTACGCCGAATCGCGTAAGCGGTTGGCTACGTTGGTTGACGAACAGCGGCATGTCAGCGGCACTGTCGTGCCGTTCCGAGCAAAGTGGTCTGAGCAATTGTGCGGTCGTCGCCCATATCGGGCACACCCGTACCTTGTTGCCCTTGCCGGTAAGTCGTACCTGTGCCGGCGCATCCAGACGAACGTCACATGCCCTCAGGTCGAGAATCTCCTGCACGCGCGCACCGGTGTTGAACATCAGCGCGAACAATGCATAGTCGCGCCGACCACGCTTGTTCGAGCGGTCAATTACGCCGAGCAGTTCCATTACTTCGTTTTGCTCCAGATACTCGATGGGCATGTTCTTGCCACCGCGTTTGAAGGGAACTGCAAGGACTCCTTGCAGCGTGGTCATGCACTGCGGATGTTCGGTTGCGAGGAACCGTGCCAGGGTGTGTAATGCTGCGAGTCGGGCATTACGCGTGGCGATACCGTTGCCACGCTGCGCCTCCAGGCTGGCCAGGAACTGAATGACCCGTTGGGGAAGCAAATCCTCAACATCGAGGCGTTCGACACGACGACCAGCATCCTGCGCGGCAAACCCCAGAAACAGCACGATGGCATCGCGGTAACTTCGGATCGTATGGGCGCTCATCCCCCGCTGGTTGGGCAGGTAGTCCTGGAAGAAACGCACAAGCGCTCGCCCAAGGTTGTTCTGGTGGTCGGCTGCCATCATGTCACCTCGCCCGATAGGAGGCAGCCATACGACGCCTCGAAACGATCACTGGCGGCCTGCGCAAGTTCTGGTATCCAGCGAAGGTAGTAGGCTGTGGACGCAATTGAGACGTGACCCATGTACATCGCAAGCTTGGGCAGGTTGGACTGGACATCCGCACCCTCGCGGTACCAGCGTAACAGACACTGAACCGCGAAACTGTGGCGAAAGTCGTGCACTCTTGGTCGCCGCCCGTCCCAACCCCGAACATTAGCCGCCTCGATCAATTCCTTCAAACCGGTGCTCAGGCCGGTGCCGGTATAGCCTTGGCACCGCCGCGTTCCGTGGCACAACAGCGGCTGCGTCGTTGCCGTCACGCCCCATTGTTGTTGGCGACGAATGATGTACTCGCGCAGTTCTGCTCCGGCCTCTGTCGATAGTGGCACCCAGCGGGACTTGTGAAACTTGGATTCCCGAACCCGCAGCACCCCATCCTGCGCATTGACGTCACCGAGTTGCAGACGCAGCAACTCACCACGACGAAGTCCGGAGGTGTACAACAGTACCGTGGCTAACCGCAGCACGTCCGGACGTAATGCCGAGTCTGGGGTTGGCTTTACCGACCGCGCCGCTGTCAGCATGCGGCTAACTGCTACGGGAGCGATGATGACGGGCGCTATGTGGGGATTGGGTTTCGGGAACCGGTTTGGGTCAGGGACGAAGCACAGGGGTTCGGTACGCTGGCGATAGAGGCACCAATTGCGTACGACACGTTGCCGGTTTCGTCGCACATTGCCTGTCAACGAGGCGTGTGACGCGCACCAGCGTTCAAACGAAGCAAGATCGACATCGCGTTTGTCGGACGAGCAAATGAAATCACGCAGCGTGTGCAGGATGTGCTCTTCGGCGACATAGGCTCGTCCCAGAGCCCGCTGACGCTCCAGATAGTCGGCAATGCTGCCGTCAAATGCGGTGGTGATGACTGTTGTTGACATTGTTGCCCTCTATACCGCTGCGGGTTGAGGAACTGGCAGGGCTACATCACGCAATGCATCCAATTGCAGCCGCAGATAAACGCAGGTGCTCTCCAGTCCACGGTGCCCCAGCACATCGCCAATGGCCTTGATGCCAACGCCTCGTTCCAGTAAACGCATCGCGAAGCTGTGTCGCAGGCAGTACGCCGAGGTGCCTTGAAGTGCCGCCAACCCACTGCGTGCGGCACGTGCTTGATAGAGACCGCAAACGGCCGTGTGCTTGATCGCACCAGAGGGAGCGCGGGCTCTCAAGAATAGTTCCGGTCGGGTACTTGTGGATATGCCGCAATCCAGGTAGCTCTTGAGGACGCGTAGGGTCTGATCAGCCAGTGGCAGCAGCAGGACCGAGCGTGTCTTGCGCTGATCAACACGCAAGGTGTTGGCCTGCCAGTCGATGGAGTCCAGGCGAAGTGAGACGACCTCGCACGGACGCAGACCGTAGTGCGCCATCAGATACAGGATCGCGTAGTCGCGCGAGCCAGTCGACTGCCCACGATCGATGGATTGCAGTAACTCCTGAACTGTCACCCACGGGATCGCTCTCGGTGGCAACTCGGCGCGGTACACACGCGGCGTATCGATGGCATCCAGACGCGCCGCTAAAAGTCCCTGCATATGACAAAAGCGAAGAAACGAGCGCAAGCGGGCGACCCAGTGTTGCAGACTCTGGCGTGTCATGCGCTTGCCAGTTGCAACGACATGGGACCGATCTGTTCGCGGGTCAGTTCTATAACCTTCATGCCGGGCACCGGTAGCGTCTCGGCTAGAAAGGCATCAACTGTTGAGATGTGTTGTGCCACCGTCGGTGGGCTCAAGCCACGAACAGCACACAGGTGATCACGGTAGGCATCAAGAATGTCCGCATGTAATCGGACGTCAACATCGGACTGCCACTGGCCGTGATCTGTCAGGAACCGTGTGAGTGCACCTCGTGTGGCCGCGAAATGGGCGTTTCGTGGCGATCTGGCAAATAGCTGCTCCAAATCGGCGGAACAGAAGATCGCGACGAGGGGAAGCCCGGCAAGCTCCAGAGCCTGGCGCAATCTGCGCACGTGTTCGCGGGTCCGATCTTGCCCATATTCCGTGTCAATAAGCCACTGCGTGAACCGCGCAAGCAAATCACGGAAAAGGAATGCTTCGTAGCGCTGGTGAAACCTCGGGAAAAGTTGTTCAAACATGCTGAGCTCCATGGTCGTTAAAGGGACAGCCACAGTACGCCAGCGCAGAAGTTATGTTGAGTTCATCTTGTCATTTACACGAAGGTGCCGCCTCCGCGCGTCGACACTCGACATAACCAACCGCTCAACATGAGTCGAGAATCACCAGATCCACCCGCAGCAACGATGCAGCAATGCGACCGGCCTTGTGCAGAGCTTTCTCCTGCTCCAACTGGTTGACCAGATCCACTGTTGAGTAAAAGCGGACCCGCATGCCTTTGGATGTGATGCCCGAGACAGCCACTGCTGTAGCCAGATGCGTCTTGCCGGTGCCGGGTCCGCCAATGAACACCACGTTCTGTGCGGTGTCGGTAAAGTCCATCGTTGCCAATGTTTTTACCAACCCCTCATCGACCGCGCTTGCTGCGAAGTCAAACCGGGCCAGATCACGATGGATGGGAAACCGCGCAGCCTTGAGTTGATGACTCACTGAGCGCATGGCCCGGTCGGTGTGCTCGGCTTGCAGCAAGTGTTCAATCAACCAGCGCGATGTCTTTATGCGCACATCATCTGGTTTGCCCTCGTGCGTTGTCAATTCATCCCACGCCTGGCACATGCCGTGCAGGCGCAGCTCTTTGAGTTCGGTGGTGACATCACAGCGCATGATCGACCTCCATCTCCTGGATTTCTGCATCCGTGATATCACGCAAGCTGTCGTAGCGGCTGGTATTGGCCAGCGGTGGCTCTTTGAGTGCCAAGGTGGTCTCCACAGAATCGGGCACAGGCTTGGCATTGAGCCTGGCCACCACGTTCAGAACATGCTCAGCACTGAGTGCGCCAGACTCCACCACCAAGTCAACAGCCACCAATACGGCTTCCAAGCCGGATGTGGGCACTGCCGCCAATACCTGTGCCATAACCCGGTCACCACCAGCGTGTTTCATCAGCCCTTGGCGCAGTCGCTGTAGAGGCTCTGGCATGTCGGCAAAGGGCGCTCCGTTTCTCAGTGCGCCGGGTTTGCGTTGCACCAACGCGATGTAGTGCTGCCAGTCGTAGCGTGTATGGCCTCGGTCTGAGGCACGCCCATGGCTGGCTACCACTGCGTCACCGGCGACGACGCAGACCTGGGTGGGATAGAGCCGGGTACTGACCCTGTGGTTGGCCCATTCACATGGGGGAGGCATCCATAGCATCTATCCGCTCCAGGTGTCAATCAGGAGACACCTTGCCCGAGCGGGTAGCACTTTGGCGGTAGGATGTGCGCCCGTCATTCACACCAACCAAGGAGACACCCCATGCTGGGATTGATGCAGAGCCAACCGTTGTCGATTTCGTCGTTGATCGATTTCGCCGAACGCCACCACGCCGAAGGGCAGATCGTTTCGCGCCGCGTCGAGGGCGACATCCATCGTTACACCTACAAGGAATGTGCAGCGCGGTCGCGCCAGCTGGCGCAGGTGCTGGATGGCATGGACGTGGCTTTTGGCGAACGCGTGGCCTCCATTGCCTGGAACGGCTACCGCCACATGGAAATGTATTTCGGCGTCAGCGGGTCGGGCCGGGTGCTGCACACCATCAATCCGCGCATGCACCCGCAGCAGATTGCCTGGGTGATCAACCATGCGCAAGACCAGGTGGTTTGTTTCGACATGACGTTTTTGCCAATTGCCAAGGGCATTCATGCGCATTGCCCCAGCGTCAAACACTGGGTGGCCTTGTGCGAAGCCGCTGCGCTGCCGGCGGATACCGGCATTCCCAACCTGGCCAGTTATGAGGCTTTACTGGCGGTTCAATCTGGCGAGTACCAATGGCCGGACTTTGACGAAAACACGGCTTCCAGCATGTGCTACACCAGCGGCACCACGGGCAACCCCAAAGCCGCCCTGTACAGCCACCGCTCGACCGTGCTGCACGCTTATGCTGCGGCATTGCCGGACGTGATGTGCCTGTCGGCACGCGACTCGATCCTGCCGGTGGTGCCAATGTTCCACGTCAACGCCTGGGGTATACCGTATTCGGCCGCACTCACCGGTGCCAAGGTCGTGTTCCCAGGTCCGGGCATGGACGGCAAGTCGATCTACGATTTGATCGAGCTGGAACAGGTCACCTATGCCGCTGGCGTGCCCACCATCTGGCAGATGCTGCTGGGCCACATGGAGCCCAACGGCCTGCGTTTTTCCAGCTTGAAGCGCACGGTGATCGGCGGCTCGGCCTGCCCGCCGGCCATGATCACCGCGTTCAACGACAAGTACGGTGTGGAAGTGCTGCACGCCTGGGGTATGACCGAGATGAGCCCACTGGGCACCTTGTGCACGCTCAAGAACAAGCACCTGACGATGTCTGAAGAAGACAAGATGAAGATCCGCCTGAAGCAGGGGAGGTGCATCTACGGGGTGGACATGAAGATTGTGGACGGCGATGGCAAGGAACTGCCGTGGGACGGCAAGACCTATGGCGACCTGCTGGTCAAAGGTCCGTGGATCATCCGCGAATATTTCAAGGGTGTTGGCGATACCGAGGCGGTCAAGCCGCTGATCGACGGCTGGTTCCCCACCGGCGATGTGGCGACCATCGACGCCGACGGCTACATGCAGATCACCGACCGCAGCAAGGACGTGATCAAAAGCGGCGGTGAGTGGATCAGCTCGATCGACATCGAAAACATCGCGGTGGCGCACCCGGCGGTGGCCATGGCCGCGTGCATCGGTATGAAGCACCCCAAGTGGGACGAGCGCCCGATCGTGGCGGTGGTCAAGAAGCCGGGGCAAGAAGTCACGCGTGAAGAATTGCTGGCGTTTTATCAGGGCAAGGCGGCTAAATGGCAAGTGCCCGACGATGTGGTGTTTTTGGACGCGATCCCGCTGGGCGCCACCGGCAAAATGCAAAAGACCAAACTGCGCGAGATCCTGAAAGATTACGTGCTGCCCGATCAGCGTTGAACTGACGCACAGCGATCGCAGCGGCGCGCCGTGTCGCCTGCGTGATAGACGCTAGGGGATATCCCTCAGGCACGCGATGCCACTTTGCCGCTACGCTCGGGTGCGTGTCCAGCACGGCTGGCGCCGAATTGCAAACAACCAGGAGATACTATGAAAGTTGCTATGAAAAGTGTTGCTGCTTGCGCAATGATGACGTGTGCTACGGCCATTTTTGCCCAGAGTGGTCAGACCATCAGAATTGCCTTTATTGACCCGCTGTCGGGGCCGTTTGCCAACGTTGGTCAAAACCAACTGAAAAGCTGGCAGTTTGCAGCGGACAAATTGGGCGGGGCCAAGAGTGCCGCCGGGGTCAAGTTCGAGGTGGTTGGTTTCGACAACAAGGGCTCGCCACAAGAGAGCCTGAACTCTCTCAAGGCGGCCATCGACCAAGGCTTTCGCTATGTAACGCAAGGCAACGGCTCGGGTGCGGCGCTGGCCATTTCTGGCGCCGTGGCCAAGCACAACGAGCGCAACCCGGGCAAAGAAGTAGTGTTCCTGAACTACGCGGCGGTGGACCCGGCGCTGACCAATGAGAAGTGCGATTACTGGCACTTTCGGCTGGACGCAGACACCTCCATGAAGATGGAAGCGCTCACCAGCTTCATGAAAGACCAGCCCAAGGTGAGCAAGGTCTATCTGATCAACCAGAATTACTCGCATGGTCAGCAGGTGGCCAAATTTTTCAAGGACGCGATTGCGCGCAAGCGTCCCGACGTGAAAATTGTCGGTGAAGACCTGCACCCGATCGGGCAGGTGAAAGACTTTTCGCCCTACGTGGCCAAGATCAAGCAGTCCGGTGCCAACGCCCTCGTGACCGGTAACTGGGGTGCCGACCTGACGTTGTTGGTCAAAGCGCTGAACGACTCAGGCCTGAAGCTGCCGATGTACACCTACTACGCGCAGGTCACCGGCACGCCGACCGCGCTGGCCGCAGGTGGCGACGGCGAGGTGTATGTCATTGCCTACGGCTCGGCCAACCAGCCCGGCGAAATTGGCGCGCTGTCCAATGAATACAAGAAAAAGTTCAACGACGACTACTACACCTACGCCACCTACAACGGCATCAATTTGCTCAGCGGTGCCATTGCCAAGGCCAAGTCGATCGACCCGGTCAAGGTGGCCGCGGCCATGGAAGGTCTGACGGTCAAGAGTTTTGCTGGCGAAGTGCAGATGCGCAAGACCGACCACCAGTTGCAGCAGTCGATGTATGTGACAAAGTGGCAAAAAGTGGACAAAAAGTATCCGTACAGCGTGGAAAACACCGGCTATACCTTTGCACCCATCAAGCAGATGGATCCGTATATTGCCAGCACCCCGACCAGTTGCCAGATGAAGCGCCCGGGTTGATTCGGAACCGCCGCGCACCGGTTGAGGCCGCCTTGGCCGGTGCATTTTTTTGACCTGTTGGATGGTGCATGGAGTTTTTTGCCATTTCTACGCTCAACGGCATCAGCTACGGGCTGTTGCTGTTCATGCTCAGCTCGGGCCTGACGCTGATTTTCAGCATGATGGGTGTGCTCAATTTTGCCCACGCGTCGTTTTACATGCTGGGCGCTTACTTTGCCTATGCTTTGACCGACGCTCTGGGGTTCTGGCTGGCGCTGCTGCTGGCACCCTTGGGTGTCGGCGTGCTCGGTGCCTTGTTTGAGCGATATGTGCTGCGCAGGGTGCATCAATACGGGCATGTGGCCGAGCTGTTGATCACTTTTGGCATGAGCTACGTGATGCTGGAGCTGGTGCAACTGGTGTGGGGGCGTAGTTCGGTCGACTACCGCGTACCGGCGGCGCTGGACGGCCCCTTGTTCACCTTGTACGGCACGCAATTTCCAATGTACCGCGCCTTCATGATGGGGGTGGCGTTGGCCATGTTGGCGGCGCTTTGGTGGCTGGTCAAACGCACACGCATTGGCATGGTGATCCAGGCCGCGCTCACGCACCCGCACATGGTTGAGGCGTTGGGCCACAACGTGCCACGTGTGTTTATGCTGGTGTTTGGCGGTGGCTGCGCCCTGGCTGGCTTGGCCGGGGTGATCGGAGGCAATGCTTTTGTCACTGAGCCCGGCATGGCCGCTGCGGTGGGCGCTATTATTTTTGTGGTTGTGGTGGTCGGTGGCATGGGCTCGCTGGCAGGCGCTTTTCTGGCGTCGGTGCTGATTGGGGTACTCCAGACCTTTGCGGTGGCGATTGATGCGTCGATCGAGTCGGGCTTGCGCAGCCTGGGCTGGTTGGTGACGCCCGAAACCTTTGGCTATGCGCTGTACAAGCTCAAGATCAGTCAGGTGGCACCGATCCTGCCGTACCTGCTCTTGGTGCTGGTGCTGATCTTTCGGCCCAAGGGCCTGATGGGAACGCGGGAAGATTGAGCCACATGCCGCCTTTCTGGACGACTTTTTTCTCGCGCTTTGAAACCCGCCGTGCCGGTGCCTACATGGTGCATCCGG
>Ga0172371_10014809_pt1 | contig 10007 bp, 13 predicted proteins | sample Lak12m_FD_114543 | JGI IMG/M metagenome (GOLD analysis project Ga0172371, IMG submission 114543) | Freshwater microbial communities from Kabuno Bay, South-Kivu, Congo - kab_022012_12m | ecosystem: Environmental > Aquatic > Freshwater > Lake | place: Democratic Republic of the Congo: South-Kivu... | reverse complement strand
CATTTTAAATGATAACTTTCATAACTATTATCTCCAGGAGGAAGAAATTCGCTTGAAAGATACTTCCAACTCCTCCGGCAGCACACGCGTTTCACCGATGGTGGACATGAAGTTGGTGTCGCCGCCCCAGCGCGGCACAATGTGGATGTGCGCGTGTTCGCTGATGCCGGCGCCGGCAGCCGAGCCCATGTTGATACCCACATTAAAACCATCGGTGCGGTACACCTCGCGCAGCACCCCGAGCGCCTGGCTGACCATTTCCATCATCTCCGCGCGTGTGGCGGGGGTGAGGTCCTCAATGGATGGCACATGCAGAAAAGGTACGATCATCATATGCCCGCTGGTGTAGGGGTAGCGGTTGAGGATGGCATAAGATTTTTCGCCGCGGTGCACGACCAGGTTCGCGGGACCATCTTCAAGTTTTGGTGCGGAACAGAAAACACACTCCCCATCGGGGATTCCATTGCCGCTGATATATTTCATGCGCCAGGGTGACCAGAGATTCTCCATGATGCCATCCTTCCAATTGTTACATAATTCTACACTTTTTTGCCACTACCCGCGGTCGAAGGACAAAATATGCTATATTCAAGGGTATGCAACAGCCGTCCCTGTTTGTTCCTCAATCCTATTCCGTCAGTGAGATCAACCGCTACCTGCGCGAGTTGTTTGAAAGCGACGAGGTACTCTCGGATGTTTGGATCCAGGGCGAAATTGCCACGCTTTCGAAGCCGGCATCCGGGCACATTTATTTCACCCTCAAGGATGCCAATTCCACCCTGCGTTGCGTGGTGTGGAAGTCCGCCGCCATGCGCCTGCAGGCACTGCTGCAGAGCGGTGCACAAATCGAGGCACACGGATACGTAGGATTATATGAGCAGGGCGGGCAGTACCAATTGTATGTGGACGCGGTCCGGTTGACCGGCGAAGGCGCGCTCTACCAGGAATACCTGCGCTTGAAAGCCAGGCTGGAGAGTGAGGGGCTTTTTGATCCCACGCGTAAGCGTCCGCTGCCCGAGTATCCCAATAAGATCGGTATTGTCACTTCGTCCTCGGGGGCAGCCCTGCAGGATATTCTCAACGTGCTGCGCCGGCGTTACCCGCTGGTGGAGGTGATCCTGGCGCACTGCGCCGTCCAGGGAGATGCAGCGCCGGCGGAGATCGTGAGCGCGCTGGAGAAGTTGAATGTACAGGCTGAGGCTGACCTGATCCTGGTGGCGCGCGGCGGCGGGTCGATGGAAGATTTGTGGGCATTTAATGATGAGCGCGTGGTCCGCGCCATTGCCGCTTCGGCCATCCCTGTGGTCACCGGCATCGGGCATGAGATCGATTTCACTTTATCCGATTTCGCCGCTGACCTGCGCGCGCCGACCCCCACCGCGGCGGCGGAACTGGCGGTACCTGACCGTGAAGAGTTGAGAGGGCTGTTGAATGGCGCGATCAGCCAGTTGATCTATAGCTGCCAGGCGGTCTTCCAGGATACCCGTGCCCAGTTGACCGGGTTGCAGCACCGCGTGGAAAAAGCTTCGCCGCAGTGGATGATCCGCAACGACCGCCAGCGCCTGGATGACCTGTCTTTCCGGCTGGAAGCCAGCCTGGGCAACAGCTTCCGCTTGATGCGCAGCGAATGCCAGGGATTATCAAAACGGCTCGGCGCGCTGAATCCGTTCGCCGTGCTGCAACGCGGCTATTCGATCGTCACCAACGCCACCGGGCAGGTGGTTTCGAAAGTGAACCAGGTCAGCAGAGACGAACTGGTGGATGTTAAATTATCTGATGGCACGATCCTGACGCGGGTGATCTCCGTGCCGGGCAGCGAGAATGAAAGCGAGGACAAATGAGCGAATCTCCCAAACCCGTGGCGGAACTGACCTATGAACAGGCGTTCAATGAGCTGGAGTCCATCGTGGCTTCCCTTGAGTCGGAGCAGAAGACGCTGGAGGAAACCATGCGCCTTTTCGAGCGCGGGCAGGTACTGGCGAATTTCTGCGCAGCGCTGCTGGATAACGCTGAGCTCAAGATCCGTGAACTGACCGATAATCGTTTTGCTGCTGAAAAAGGGGATCAGTAAATGGCAGCGCTGGCACGATACCCCGAGTTGATCTGCTGCCTGGCGGGATGGTTGTTCTCTTCCCTGTTGAAGATCCCGATCTACTACATTTTGCACCGCAAGGTGAATATCGCGCTGGCGTTCGGCACCGGCGGCATGCCCAGTTCGCACGCTGCCACCATGACGGCCACCACGCTGGCAATCGGGTTGTTCGGCGGGTTCGACCAGCCACTGTTCGCCCTGGCGATCGCAATCTCGATGATCGTAATCTATGATGCGGCAGGCGTGCGCCGCGAAGCAGGTTATCACGCCGAGGCGCTGAACAAGCTGGTGGACGAGTGGTTCGCGGTCACCAAGACCCCGCTTGTGGACCAGAAACGGCTGAAAGAGATGCTTGGGCACACCCCCATCGAAGTGGTGGGTGGGGTGCTGGCAGGGTTGGTCTCCACGCTGGTCTTGTGGCTCATCTGGCCTAAATAAAAAACAGTAACCACGAAATACACGAAAAGCACGAAAAGGAAAACCAAGAAAAAACAAAAAAATAACAACGAATCCCTCTCACAACAACCGTTCAGGGGTGCAACAACTGCAACACACGAAAAAAGCGAAAAAGTAAAGGCAAAAGAACTATAAAATAATTCGTTCTATTACTACTTTTGGGGTGTGATTAAAATTGACCAATAACCCAAGACGCATTCCTGCTATTCTCAGATAATTATGAAGCTGAGCCCTATGTTCGTCTGTTAATTCACTCACGGATTTCAATTCTATAATTACCTTTTCGTAACAGACAAAATCAGGACGAAAAGTCAGTGAGAGCGGTTCACCCTTGTAGGATATCGAAATCTCGGGCTGATCAACAAAAGGGATGTTTCTAGATGTAAACTCTTTACTTAAACAAACCTGGTAAACGGATTCAAGGAAACCCGACCCAATGGTTTTATAAACCTCAAAGATTGCTCCTTGAATCTGGAAACTTTCATCTTTAAAAAGAATTGAGGGTTTTTCGGATTTTTGTTCTTCCATTTCGTGCCTTTCGTGTATTTCGTGGTTAATCTCAGAAACCCAGAGCTTTGAGGTTTTCCTCGGTGCTGCGAGGGGCTTTTTTCCCCTGCAACTCCTCCCAGAATTTTGTGTCATAGCGCCGTGAACGGACGAGGATGGGCATAGGCACGCCCCAACCGAGCAGCAGCACTTCCTCCTTGGGTTGCAGGCGGGCAAGCATGCCGCGCAGGGCGTCACGCCCTGCCAGGCCGGAGAGCACCGCGGCAATGTCATTCTCGTCGCCCAGCCAGCCGGAGACGCGTGTGCCGAGCTGGGACATTACCTCGTCGTAGATCTGCGAAGGGCGCTGGTCGATGATGAGCAAGGTGACGTAATATTTGCGCATTTCGCGGGCAATGGCGCTGAAGGAGGTCTGTGACGCCATCTCGCGGTTGAGTAATTTATGCGCTTCTTCCACGGCAATCACCAGTGGACGGGGCTCATTGGTGCCATGTGAGCGGTACGCATTGGTCATTTCCTCCCAGGCTTCGCGGATCTTGCGGGTGAGCAGGTTGGAGACCAGCAGGTAATCCAGGTCAGACTCGTAGTCGCCGAATGAGAGGATGACGTGCTGACCGGCTTTGAGCGCGTCAATGATGTGATTGAGTGAGTTTGGAGCTGCCGCGTCGTTCTGCGCGCGCTCAATCACGTAAGGACGGTTGAAGACGCGATTCAACTTGTTTCGCAGTCCCTCTGCAGCCATGGGGTTGGCTCCGGCTTCATTTGCCCAAAAAGCCACACTGTCAGGCGCGGGCACCTTTTTGCCATCCTCGTTCTCGATAACCGACCCCACCACCATATTCTTGAAGGCGGTAAACCAGCCATCGGAGCCAAAAGTGTGCACAAGCGCGTCGAGGGTTGCCGAGGTGGTTTCGCGGAGGTTTAATTCACGGCTGAGGAGCTCGATATCCTCAGGGTGAATATCGGATTCGTTGATCTCAAGGTGCAGGTCGGGGGTTTTGTTGCGGATAGTGGACGCTCTGCCAAGACCGACCACGCGCACTTTGGCAGGGAACTTCGTTTTCAATCCCACAACCGGCATGCCGGTGTCGGAGGCGGTGTCGTCGAACCCGTACTCGTTGTGCATATCCAGCACGAGTATCGAAGAGGAATCATGCTGCATGAGCCCGGCGAGGATGATGCGTGTGAGGAAGGATTTGCCGGTACCGGTGGCTCCGAAGATGCCCGAACTGCGCTGCACGAACTTTTCAAGGTCAATGCACACCGGGTGGTCCTGTTCGCGGGTGCGGCCGACGATGAAGTTGGCTCCGCCGGGTTCCCCGAAAATTTCCGCCACATCGCCGGCGGAAGCTAGGCGGGTGACGGCGTGATGCGCCGGCACGGTTTTGATAGGCAGCGGGCGCGGCGCGTTCTCTCCCTGGTGAGATTGAGCCCATGCCGGGTAATCCGGTGCATCCGGCGCGGGACCGCGCTCCAGCATCAGGGCGGGCAGGACTTCCAGGTTGGTGTAAAGCGTCTGGTCGGTGAGCAATTTCATGGCAGGCGGTGAAAGGCGCTGCTGGTTGGGGAGTTCTGCGTAGCGCAGGTCGGAAGCACCTAGCTGCAGGTCAGTCACCAGCCCGTAGAATTGCCAGTTGCCGCTTTCCAGCACCACAAAGCCGCCTTCCTGTACCTCGTCTGCGGGGATGGTGAGGCGCACAAACAGGTTGGCTTTGAGCCCGCCGCCAACGACATATCCAATTGGGCGGTTAAGTGAATTGTCTGCCTGTAAATTACCGGTGGAAGTTGTCATGGAATCCCTCTTATAGAATCTCGGAAACAGCGCTGAGCACATCCATCAGGACAGGGTAATCATCCTTGAGCAGGGCGATCACCTCGCGCAATGAAGGCTTGATCCAGTTGGTATTCTGCTGGGCTCGCATCACCTGGCGCAGGTGCGCGGTGAGCAGGTCAGCCGCGGGCAGCTCGGGGTTGCGCAATAGACCGCGCAGGTAACCAAACCTGCCGTTTTCAAGGAAGTGCACGATCTCGGGGTTGGCGCAGGGGTAGATCTCGTCCAGTGAGAGAGGCGGGGTGGGCACACGTGTGTGCGAGACCTTTCCGTCGCGTTCCCAGCCGATAAAAACTACGCTCATCTCCACCGGCATGTTGCGGTTCTGGCGGTTATCCTCGATCACTTCGCGGGAAACCTCGGGGGCAGTCACGAGCTGGCGTACCAGCCCGTCATCATCGATGTTGATCTCGCTGACAAGGCCGTAAAGTTGAAGCCCGTTGGAGAGCGGGATGCGCACCATTTCCCCAAAAAGCGGAGCATTCTCCTGGTTTATCCTGCAGCCGAACACGCAGGCGGAGGTGTTGGATCGGAGCAACCTTCCAATGGCGATGGGTGTCATATCAAATCCTCTTTCGGTCCTGGAATCCCTTGTTGAGTTGTTTAAAAGACTGGCTGCCGGGTGGAAAGCCGCGTTCAACCAGTTCACGTTCGAGCATGCGGATGACCTCTTCGCGGTCGTCCATTTTCACCACAGCCACCTCGTGAGCGCGCAGCAGCGGGTATGGGTAGGGGGAAGCTCCCGCCTGGCGGGATTGTTCCACCAGGGTGGCGTGCAGTGTGTTCAGGGAAGTCTCATCTTCAGCCACCCAGCGCGGAATTTCCACCCGCGCAAGGGCAGAGCGGCTGGCAGTGCCGCAGTTGAGGTAAAAGAAATGCAGGGCTTTACGCCCTTCGTAAGAATGTGCTGAACTGGATTGCACCGCAAAGACCGCCGATCTCTCCCCCGGCTGCAGCAGGGTTTCATAGAGGGCGCGGTCGGGGATGCCGGCAAAAGGCCGCTGCTGGGGCTGGGCATCCCCCTGGGGAAGCAGCAGCTCGAGCATGCGCACCACCAGGTCGGCACGCGGGCGGTCCACGTAACCAGCGGTGATAACTTGATTAAGTGAAAGTTCACTCAGTGCGTTGATGTATTTTTCAAATTGGCTTTCGAACTGCTTATCATTGCGCGGTTCGTGGTAGAGCTCGAGCGGGCCATCGGTGAGGGTGATGACGGGCGGGGGGAGGTTGCGGGTGACTTCCGCCAGCACCTCGCGTTCGCGCACGTCACGCATCAGGGCGATAAGGTCTTCGGAGATCATACCGTTGGGCGTCTGCAGGGTTTCATCGAAAAGCAATTCAGACCGGGTTTCGATCATTGGAGCTTCACTGCTGCCCGGTTTGAGAGTGAAGATGCCGGTGTTGACCAGGGCAAACAACACCTCGCCGTGCGGATCGGGGTTGATCTGCGAGCCATCAGCGGCAATGATGGTACGTCCGGCAGGGGCAGATGGCGCAGGCGCATGGAAATCAAGCGGTTCGCTGACGGGCATGGCGCAGCGCAGCCCCTTGTTGCGCGCAGCCGCTTCCTCCACCAGGCGCTGGAGGTCAATGATTTCAACGGCGTGCTGCTGGAACAGCCCGCGGCATTCTTCCAGTTTACGCGTGAACTCGCGCTGCTGCACGCTCGCGGATTCGCCGTATTGTTTAATTTGTCTCTGCAATGCTAAATAGTTTAGAGGCATTGTTCCCCTGTTTATTCGAAATCCAAAAATAATATTGATATTTTTAACTTATTTACTTCTAAACCCTTCAACCTTCACTGTTTTTTCATCTTTGACCCAGAAAACTACTACGCCCATGCTGTCCAACTTTGGCCTGACTAAATCAAGATACTTGTGATGTAAAGTTTCGTCAGGAAATGCAATTCCTGCTTGTATATATAAGTTTTGCGAATTACGGTTTAAAACTTGGATTGATTTAAACACAGCTTCTGCTACATGAACTTTAATTTGAGCGCTATCAAACGGACGACCATATCTATTACTATTCTTTCGTGCGCTGGTTGCCCCTTTGGCTTCAATACATAATGTCATTTTTGTTCCAGATGTTTTGGTTGCAATAATATCATCTCCCCTCTGGGTTGTATTCAATTGCTGGTCTATTTGATACCCGGATTGTTTTAAAAAATTACAGACGGCACGAATCACGTCATTTTCTGTTAGCTCGCATGTTGTCATGAAAATTTTCCTCTAATGTTGTATGCGTATTTTGCGTTCATACATGCCTATGGGGTTGGTGTAGGTGTTGCCGGCGGGAGCGCAGTTGGGGCTTGCGTTTCAGCGATCACCGGGGTCAGCACCATTTGCGGGACGTTGGGGAGACCGTCCACCAGCAAGCGCCAGGCGAGGTCAAGATCGTAAACTGCCAGCGCCGGGTAAGCCTCGATGTTGGTGAGCGCCAGGTCGAGCCGGTCAATGACGATGCGCAGCGCGCCGGCTTGCTCGGGTGAGATGGTGGTCAGCAAGCCAAAGAGAAGATCGCGGGCTGCCACCGCATCGCCTTTTGCAAGCCCGTAATTGCTCTGGCTCAGGTACAGTCTGCTGCGTGAAAGGAGCTCGATGGCGCGGGTGAGAGTGAGCTGCTCCGAAACCTGGCGGGAGATTTCCGCCTTGTGGGTGGAGAGGTCTGCCTGGAGCGAACCCTGCAGGTCCTCCAGCTTTTGGATCGCCTCAGTGTGCGCCTGGATGGATTGGTCGACACTGTCGGCACGGGCTTCGAGGGTGGAAACACGTCCCTGGAGGGCGGCGATCTTGGTGGAAAGCTCTTCCATGTTGGCAGCCTGCTGCGAAGCCACCTGGCTCAGCCCCTCGGTATTCGTTTGCAGCGGGTTGAGCACTTTGTCCCTGAACCACGGGATGCCAAAGTAAAGGAGGGCAAACAGCGCGGCAAGGATCAGCAGGGCAAGCAGGACGCGGAAAAGAATTTTGCCCAAGGATGACTTTTTTGGGGTCTTCTCAGTTGGTGAATCAACTTTGCTCAACTCGGCTGCGGCTTTTGAAGTGTTGCCGGATTCAAAAGCGGTTTTCAAGGCGGTCATTCTCTTGTCAGTAATCCCTTTTACTTTTTTGCAGTCTTCAACAGCAGCGAAGGGTCTGCCGGCAATGATCGAATCAGCAAGCTCCCTGGTGAACCCGGGAACAGCTGCCAGCTCTTCAGCGCTGGCGGTATTTATGTATTCAAGGAAATCTTTCATGACACCCTCGGATCTTAATTAATATACTTACAAATTTGATTATACAGGATGGACAACAGAAGAGAAAAGAGGGAGTAGATGGAGTGGTTCGGCGGTTTGATCCTCATCGGAATCGGACTGTGCATCCTCATACCTCCTATTTTCTGACAAAACTCTAACGCGCTAGTTCTTGACCCATCATTTTAATGCGACTATAATTGACGCGAATTTGATTTACAGGATAGAGGTGTTCGTATGCCGATATACACTTATCGGTGTGAAAATTGCGGTGTTCAGTTCGACCAGACACAGAAATTCTCAGACCCCCCATTGAGCAAGTGCCCGGAATGCGGTAAAAAAACCCTGTTAAAGGTTTATCAGCCCGTCGGGATCGTATTTAAAGGGTCGGGTTTCTACGCCACGGATCACCGGTCACCATCCGGGCAAAGCCGCACCACCGGCGACAAAAAGGATGAAAAATCTGAAAAGGCAGAAAAAATCGCTGAAAAGATCGAGTCCAAATCGGAATCTGTTGCCTCAAAAGAGCCGGCAGCACCCACAGCCGTTAGCAAAAAGGACTAATCCTCACCGCAGAATCGTCGAGATCCCGTTTGAACGGGATTTCATTTTTAATAGCAAGCCAGGAAATTGATAGGTTCCGTCAGTGCGCTGATAGGAATTGATAGGTTCAAAAAACTAAACTACGAATATCACGTGAGGCACCAATGCAAAAGAATTCTCAATCCACATCAAGCCGGAGCAAAACTTCGCGGGTTTCCGCCCGGCAAAAACAGACTCGCTGGCAGCAGATCATCCTGGCGGTCATTGGGATAATCGTGATCCTGGCCATGGTGCTTTCGCTGGCGATGAAACTATAGAGGAAAAATGTTGAGACATAAAAAGCTTTTCTGGCTGGGGGGATTGCTGGCGGCACTTGCTTTTGATTTTCTTTTCTGGAAAAAACCACTTGGAATTTCGTTCTTCATCTGGACTGCGGTACTGCTGGCGGTCGGTTACCTGCTGGCCTGGCAGGAGCAGAAGAAACCGGCAGCAGCTACCTGGGTGGTGACCCTGCTCGTGCTTGGATTTGCCTTCGTGCCCGCCTGGCGGACCGAACCATTCACACGCTTCATCAGCGCAGCGCTGGCGTTTGGCGGGATGTTGTTGTTGACTGCCACCTTCCTGAATGGATACTGGCCTTTCTACCGCATCGTGGATTACATCACCGAGGTAATGAAGGCGGTTTTTGGCGGGCTGTCCGGTGCCATCCTGTTTGGCAGCCGTTTCCGCACCCCTCCAACGGTTGGTGAGGAACCGAAGAAGAAATCCGGCAAGGGGTGGGCGATCCTTCGCGGTGTGTTGATCGCGCTGCCGCTCGTTTCGTTGTTTGCGGTGCTCCTTTCATCAGCTGACCCCGTATTTGGCGACTGGCTGAAGAAGATCCTTGACCTGGACAAGCTGCCCGAGTATTTATTCCGCCTGTGGTACATCCTGATGATCGGCAGTTTCCTGGTGGGAATCTATCTGCACGCGATTTATCCCAAAAAGGAAGCAACCAAACCGGAGACGATGAGCGCATGGATGAAGCCATTCCTGGGTTGGACTGAAACCGGCATCATCCTCGGCGCAATCGATGTGCTGTTCATCGCGTTCGTCATCATCCAGGTGCGCTACCTGTTTGGCGGCACCGCCAATATCAACGAGACCGGATACACCTTCGCGGAATACGCCCGGCGCGGGTTTGGCGAACTGGTGGCGGTGGCGGTGTTGAGCTTGCTGGTTTACCTGGGGCTGAACACGATCTCCAAAAGGGAAACGCGAGGAGCCAAAATTGGCTTCAGCGTGGTATCAATCCTGTTGATGGTCAACGTGCTGGTGATGCTGGCATCCTCGCTGCAGCGCCTGTT
>Ga0172371_10014807_pt1 | contig 10009 bp, 10 predicted proteins | sample Lak12m_FD_114543 | JGI IMG/M metagenome (GOLD analysis project Ga0172371, IMG submission 114543) | Freshwater microbial communities from Kabuno Bay, South-Kivu, Congo - kab_022012_12m | ecosystem: Environmental > Aquatic > Freshwater > Lake | place: Democratic Republic of the Congo: South-Kivu... | reverse complement strand
TGATACTCCATTTTGTTTACTGCCAATGTGTTGCGGTCGTCCGAAAGCCATTTTTGGGCACCCTTTTCTGCAAGGGTGCGTGAGCCCAACATCATCAACTCTCTAAATTCATTATCTTTCCAGGGCTCATTAGACAAATGGATTTCATGATGGATGATTTTTGTGTCGGGGTAATAATACATGGTCGCTAAAGGACTATCGTAAATGATCTCAGCATCCATTTACCTCTCCTGATCGTAGGAAGAATAATTAGAGTTATAAATTCAGGCAAAGTCAGTACGATGTTTTAGTTGAAATCATTTTATCCGAATTCACTCGCCAATTTCAAGCACTTAAACAAAAAAGGTTTCAGGAATCGGAAATCCCTAAAACCCTTAAAAAAGCAGTCCATTTTTTATCGCAAATATCCCAGCCAGTTTGACTGGTAATCCAGCATGGTATTCAACATTTCTGCCATGCCTTCAAAGCGATTTACATTTGGATCCACGAGCAGGGCTTGCAGGGCAGCCGATTTGGATTTCGTTAGGACAGCTTCGGCGGTTAAATCGTGGACGGCTACTTGGTTCATAAGTAAACCGGCAAAACCTTTCGGCAAATGCCCCATAGCGAGACCATGCAGCCCGTGCTTATCCACTTTTGCGGGCACTTCGACCGCAATCCAGTCCGGCAGGTCGGCGATATATCCTTGATTGGGGATATTGACCGCTTCTTCGATATTTCCAGAGTCAGTAATGATGGCTTCCATGATGGGTACGACCCTCTCCTTTAACTTCAATTCAATATGAGGTTCGACCCTTGAAAGGAAATCTTTATAAAAGCGGTAGAAATCCAGAATGCCCTTATGGTCAACCGTATCATGCGCCCATTGGATATATTCCCCGAAGTGGCTGTCACTGGTGATGGGGAAGAGTTTGAAGTCTTCAAGAATGATCTTGAAAAGCTGGTGTTCAGACCAGGATTCCTTCTCCAGGACTGCCAGATCTTGAAGCTTTTCGGGCATGGCGCCTGTTTCTTTTACATATTTATAGACGGCATCCATTTTTGGCATGTTTTCGAAGAATATTGGCGCACGCGCCAATATATCGGGGTAGGCATCCTTTCCGCTTTGACGGTATTTGGCTGAAAGGATAACGCTGAAATGGTTCAATCCTGCAGCTCTGACCTCCAAGTCTGGATAGGGAGTTTCAAGAATCAGAGGCAAATACTGTTTCAAGGATTCAATCTCGTGGCATAACCCGACAAATTTAATATCCGGAAAAGCGCGCGTCACGGTGGTGCAAATACGGCTCATGGGATTGGAATAGTTAAAAATGGTAGCCTGCGGACAGATCTTTTGGGCGTCTGCGCAGATATCCAATATGGGTGGGATGATGCGCAGGGAGTGGAAAAGTCCGCCCGGGCCGCCGTTTTCGCCATACACCTGATGAATGCCGAACTGTTGGGGAATGCGCCAGTCCTCTTCCCATAATTTAAAGCGATCTCCCACCTCAATTGAAATAATGAGATAATCCGCGCCGGCAAAAGCTTCGGCGCGGTTGGTGGTGGCTTCAATGGTGAAATGCAAGCTGTTCTTTTCGATAAAATCGACCGCTGTACGCCTGACCACTTCTAGAGTGGCAGCGTTAATGTCATGCAGGACGATGGTGCTTCCTTCCAGCACCTGGCTCTGCAAGATATCTCCGATGGTGCCGTAGCCGAACTGGGCGCTGCCAGCCCCGATCAAGACGATGCGTTTTACCATGCCAACACTCCTTTGAGGAAGTAAATGGTTCTCATTAATTATGCCACGGTTCTGTCAAACACACCCCTTATGGATAATTGAATAAAAATATGGCGTCACCATTTCAGATGCGCGCCATGTCTATTTTCTGAAATAAATTATTTAAGCGATTTCCACCAGATGCCGGTGCATTCAGGTAAAGTAATGCCACGCTCGTCCTGGACGATTTTCTCCTGCATGGCATCACCAAAAAAGAAGCTTGAGAGGGAGTCTGCAACCTCTTTGTCTTCAAAGCGGTAATCCGTGCGGATCCAGGTTTCTGAAAAGCCATGAGCGCGTAGATAGTCGTAATATTCCAGCAGGTGGTCAGGGGGGTGGGGTGTCTCGAAACCCGTGCCAAGCGTTTCGATCAGGATAATGACTCCGTCAGGCTTGAGCATGCGACCGACCTCGGCAAAAACCTTGTCAAGTTCTGCCTGCCATTTTTCCGGGTTGTCCACGACGACGTAACAAATGCTCCAACCCGAGACGACCACATCGGCGGAATGGTCTTCAACCGGTACACTGCGGTGGTCTGCCACAGAAGTCTGCCAGTTTTGCCAGCCGGCTTGTTCAAGTCTTTGGGCGGCTACTTCCAGCATGTGTTCAGATTGGTCAAAAGCTTTTATGCCTTTTACGAATGGGGCTAATTGGCATATCAGACGTCCGGTGCCTGCGCCCAAATCCACTATTTGTTTGCCTGAAAAATCGACAATTTTTTGCAGGGTAGGCAGTAAATTCCCCTGGTAATCTTCGCGGGAGATCAAGGCTTCATAACGTTCAGCCTGGCTGCGATAAATCTCAGGATGGTCGGGTTCGTTCTTTGTCAAAATGTTTCTCCAATTACTTGTAAAGTCTCAACCTGCGAGGTTGGCGAGATGAGCAAAATCAGATCACGGATGTCCTTCAGATGATCTTCCACTTCTGACGGGCTTATCCCTTCAGGTGCATACACGGTGAAAGCAGCATTTTTCGTCTCAGGTGTGATCTGTGTGCGCTGGTCCGGTCCGTAGAGGATACTGGAAAGGATGCCTTTGCCATCGCGAATATACATATCAGCGGGTTTAAGCTGCTGCTCTGACCCGCGCATGAGGGGATAGGTTTCTTCTCCGGTGGCGACATCCAGCTGCAAAGGGAGTTGAAGTTGGTCCAGGTCGTGGCCGGCGGTCAGCAAGCCGTTTTTCAATTCGGCAATGAACATGGCCTCGACCAGGGCCGCAACGCTGGGGATGGGTTTGTCTTTGAAAACAACAGACTTCAACTGCCCTGCCACGTGATAGGTCTTGTCGAACTTCCTGTAATACGCAGAATAATTTGAAAAAGGATGAGTGCCATCGATCTCTTGCGGGGTTTTGCCGGCAAAGCGCATGCGCAGTTCAAGCTCAAGATTGCGTTTGCGCTCTTCAAGGCCTTCATGCTGAGCAGGGTTCTCAACACCGCGCATTACCAGCAGTCCGGCGTGAGCTTTTGGGTAAATCTGTGAAAAACGTTGTGTTGCAGTGAACATCCTGTTTCCTCCCAAAAAAGAATCACATCAGGTCTTTTTGATATACCAGTCCGTCTTCTCCGCCTTGATAATATTCCCTCCATACTTCGACCTGATTGTATCCGCGCACATTATATAAACTCTGCGCGCTGAGGTTCGATCTGCGGACGGTCAACTTCACGGTCGGCAGCCCCATGTCTTTTTCGCATTGATCCAGGAGAGCGTTGGCAATGCCCATGCGCTGGTATTGGGGCAAGACCCCGATGGTTGAAATCCAGCCCACTTTTTCGAGGCGGCGTTGTTCTCCGCTGACGAAGCCGACCATGCGGTCGCCGATGACGGCTTTGATCCTTACAAGATTGGGCATTATCAGCACGCCGATCAATTCAAGCAGCGGCCAGGCATCCAAGGGGAAACAGGCTTTTTCGATCATTCGGAGATCAGAGAGATCGCTCAGACCTGCAGGAGAGAGGTGATAGGTATTTCTATTTTCCATGGCCTATTATAAGTGTGGGTTGAGTACAGATAGTACCCAACCCACACTATTCTTGAGATTCTTGGAAAAACTTATTTTGCTTTCGCGTTCTTATCCACAAAATCCTTGATCAGACTGGTAAATTCCATCGGGAAGATGTATTTTGTAGCCGGGCTGGCTGCCATACTCTTCAGGGTTTCAAAGTACTGCAGGGTCATGGTGTGTTGATCGATATCCTTGGCCGCGGCGTAAATGGCTTCAAGGGCTTTCTGATAACCTTCAGCGCGCAGCAACTGGGCCTGTTTTTCACCTTCGGCGCGTAAAATGGCGGCCTGTTTTTCACCTTCGGCTTTCAAAATGTTGGATTGTTTATCACCTTGCGCCACGTTAATGGCCGCTTCGCGCGTACCGGTGGATTCGGTCACCACGGCACGGCGGGTACGTTCTGCTGTCAATTGCCGGTTCATGGATTCCTGAACGTCTCTTGGCGGAACAATCTCACGAATTTCAACGTTGGTCACTTTTACGCCCCAGCGTTCGGTCACTTCATCAAGGCGGGCGCGCAAGGCGGTGTTGATCTTCTCGCGTTCAGAAAGCACACCATCCAGCAGGATGCCGCCAATGACGGAACGCAGGGTGGTGGTGGCAATACCCTGGGCTGCCAGTTCAAAGTTCTGGACCTGCAGCACAGACTGCACGGGATCGAACACCTTGTAGTACCACAGGAAATCTATTGAGAGTGGCGCGTTATCCTGTGTAATGGACTGCTGCGCCGGGATTTCACGAACTTGTTCACGCAAATCTACGAAAGTAGGTCGATCTACAAAGGGGATCAGCAGGATCAGGCCGGGACCTTTTTGTCCGATGCAGCGGCCCAATCGAAAAACCACGATACGGCGGTATTCCGGAACGATCTTGATAGCTGCAACCAAAAAAATGACAACGATGAAGACCACAGCCCCCAGCAGACAAATCAATGTAACGCTTGAACTATTCATATTTTCCTCCAGACAATTATTTTACGGGTTCAACCAGCAAGATCAAACCATCACGGTTGATAATTTTTACTTGCGTACCGGCACGGATTTTCTTCTCACTGCGAGCGGTCCATTCTTCACCGCCAGCATAAACGGTTCCTTCCAATTCAATGTCGGTGCGCGCCTCGCCGATCATTCCGATCAGGCGTGACAAATCCTGGCTGGGCATGGCTTTCATGGCATCGATGGTTTTTCTGCCGATGAACCAAAGGAATACGGTATCCAATATGCTTACCACACTGGCCAGGATCGGGTTGATAGCCGGCGCGCCCGTGTCGGTGCGAAAGAGAAACACCGAACCGATCACGATCGAAATAATGGCCGGGATCAACCAGTACCATTGTTTGAATTTACGTAAAGCAAGCAGGAAGGGCACCACACCGACCAACAGTACAATCAGCGCCCAGACATTGATGGGCAGGTTGTAGACTGAATATCCGGCCAGGAAGATTGCAAACAAGGTGCCGATCTCAAGGAATCCGGTACCGGGGGTAAACAAGGCAAGGACGCCTAATAAAAAACCCACAACGAGTACCAGGTAGGCAACATTGGGGTCTAAAAAGAGGTTCATTTTTTCCTTTCCTATGCGTTCTTTTAAAAAGAACTGATTCATTATACACTAGAGAAAATATGAATTGCATTAGAATGGTTATAAAAAAACACTGTTTTAAGAGGAAGAATTTGATCTCGTTTTATGAAAGACTGCATAAGATCTCTGCCGAACGCGTCTTGGACGTGGGGACAGGACGCGGTCAATTCTTATTGACTCTTTTTGAGAATCTTGCCAGTTTTGGATCGGCAGTCGGGGTAGATGTGCTATCCTTTCCGGAATGGCAAGACGGGCGGTTTGCAGGGTTGCCATTCCGTTTTATGCAGATGGATGCAGAGGAACTGCAGTTCACAAACAACTCTTTTGACCTGGTTGCCATCTCTGATTCGATCCACCACCTGCCGGAACCAGAAAAAGTGCTGGCTGAAATGACAAGGGTCTTGAAACCGGACGGAGTGTTTGTTCTTCGCGAGGTAATATCCGACGACCAAAACCCTGCGCAGGCAACACATACACTGCTGCACCAATGGTGCGGCAAGGTCGATAGGGCCGCCGGCACCTTTCACAATTCTCCCTATAAGCGCGCAGAATTGATAAAGTTGCTAAGAAGCTGTGGCGACTTCAAATGGCAAACCTGGCAAGTAGCCAACCTTCTTGCGGACCCGTTTGACCCGGTTGTAAGGGAGGAACAGGAGCGGCTCATCGAGCGTACGCTGAAGCGTACTGTCGATCCTAAATTGGTGGGTGAAGCAGATAATTTGATCGAACGAATTACCAAAGTCGGTTTTATCCATGCCACATATTTCCAGGCCATTGGCTCGCGACAGCATTGAAATCGCCGACATATTAAGGTATATAAAGACAAGCGGAACCCTTGTGGAAAGGAAACAACTTATGGCTACTGAAGTGATCTGGTACGGACACGCAGCAATCGGCATTAAAACCGCCGGATATTTTATTTTGGTCGACCCTTATTTTACCGGCAACAGTATGGCCAGCACGAGCGCAGATAAACTCTCGCCGGATTTCATACTGATCACGCACGGGCACAGCGACCATGTGGGCGATGCGCTGGAAATTGCCACCCGCTGCGACGCCACAGTGATCAGTAATTCAGAAATAAGGAACTGGTTTAATCGTAAAGGGGTAAAAACGCACGGCCAGCACATAGGGGGAGGGTATCAGCATCCCTTTGGCTATTTGAAGATGACCTTTGCCATCCACGGTTCAGGGTTGCCGGACGGCTCGAATGGGGGCAGTCCGTGCGGATATCTGCTGACCACCAAGGACGAAAAAAAGATTTACCTTGCAGGCGATACCGGTCTTTTCGGCGACATGCGCCTGATCGGGGAAGAGGGGGTCGACCTGGCAATGCTGCCGATCGGCGGGAACTATACCATGGGTCCTGAGGATGCCTTGAGGGCAGTGAAACTGATCAATCCCAAGAAGGTCATTCCCATCCATTACAATACCTTCCCGATCATTCAGCAAGACCCGCAAGCCTGGGCGGCGCGTGTCAATGCTGAAACCAACAGCGAGGCGCAGGTACTCCATCCCGGCGATTCCATTACTGTGTAGAATTTCATTTTGGCATTATTCATGCAACTAAATCAATGCATTCTTTATTGCGGAGGCAGAGGCATGAATACTTTTTTGGAATTATTGATCACGATCGGCCGATTCCTGGTGGGTTTATGGCCGCTCATGTTCCTGGCTGTGTTGGCAGGAGTCTTCAAACACAAAAAGGGGTTTGGCACCATGCTGCGCACCTCGGTAAAGGCATTAATGGCATCCTGGGGTTTCTTTGCCCTGCTGCATCTGGTCTTTTATTTCTTTAAAATGGATACTTTCCGCCTTCTGCCGGCGGAAGTGAATATGAAAGCCTTCCTATGCGTGGGATTGATCCTGCTGCCATTCGAAATCGCCATAATATTGGAAGAACGCCACAAGAAGATCAAGGCAGATACGCTCGAAGAAATGAAGTCACTTTCCGCATCTCAATTTGAACAACTGGTTGCTGAAACTTACCGCGCCCAGGGGTATAAAGTGGAAATCATCGGCGCCCCCGGTGATCACGGCATCGACCTGATCGTTAAAACACGCAAAAGAGAGACCTGGCTGGTACAGTGCAAGAAATACCGCGGCAAGGTCGGCGAGCCGGTCATCCGTGATTTTTACGGAGTGTTACGCGCATCTAATGCGGACGCCGGCGCAGTGGTCACCACCGGATATATTACGGCGGCTGCCCGTCTGTGGGCTGAAGGGAAACCGATCTTCCTTTATGATGGAGAAGATTTCCTCAAGGTGATCCAAGCCACACGCATCCGCAGATCAATTGCCATTCAGGCGCGCAAGAAATCGACTCCCGTGCAGTCAAAATCGGTGACGGAACCCGCTCCAGTACAAGACCTTGACACTCAGGTTGTGCATGACCTTGATCTCGACGAAGAGGATGACGGTCTCTCGTTTATGGGCACGGCTTTTGCGGCCGCCAATGCGGGGTTGGCCTCCGCACCGGTAGTTGAGAGCGGCCCAAAATATGAAGAGGCGCCCGAACCGATCTATATCGCTCCGGCGCCAAAGGTCCAAGCCGCACCGGAGCCTGTTTATGCAGCTCCTGCGCCAAAACTTCAACCTGAGCCGGTATATGCGGCTCCTTCCTACCAATCCTCGACCTATCGAGCCGAGCCTTCCGTCATGCAGGATAAACGTCCGTTTATGAACATGACCTTTGAAGCGCCGCAGCATGTTTACAAAAGCGAGTCTGTGGTTGATCTGGATGTGGAAGAACCGTTCGTGGTGGGGGTTGCCGTTGCGGAAGTGGCTGCGCCCACCCCGGATACAGACAAGCGACCGTTCATGGATCTGGAAGACACTCCGGTTTGTCCGGCATGCAGCATCCCCATGCTGCTGAAAACCCAGAACCGCCTGTTCTTCAAGCCGAAGAAACAGTATATCTGTCAAAACGCGCCCTCTTGTGACGAGACCATCGACGTGGATTGACGACAGGTTCAATCGGCGCATAAATTGAAAAGGAAATAATGAAGTGATAGTCAAAACGCCCTCGAAAGAGGGCGTTATCCGTTGTTTAGAATGCTCTGAATGAATCTTCCCCTAGGGGTCTGGTGAAAGTGGGTGAAACCATTGGCCTCATAAGGGTATCCTTTTTTTGCCGCCCTGCGGTAGGCTTCCTCCGGGAAGGTGTAAGCGGTCAAGGCTTCGGCAAAATCTTCGCGGGCGCTGAAGTTCTTGTCAATACCGCAGGGGGCGGGAGGACTGCCGACATGGTACCAAAAGATTTTCTTTTCCGGGAACAGCTTGTGCAGCCAACGGCTGGGAAAACCGCTGCGGGTTTCTCTGCGCATGATATCAGAGATCAGCCAATCGTTGGCCGCGTCCCAGGCGTGGGCAAGTTCGTGAACGACCGTCCATTCGGTCAGACCGCGCGGGTTCAGGCGCACCTTTCCACGGTTGGTAAGCCCGCCATACGGGATATCTTCAAATTTGTATTTCACCGCGCAGGTCCAGTCAAAAGGGAGCACCGGGGGTACGAACAACGCCTGGACTTTTTGAATGGCGCTGCACAGGATCTCTTCCGCTTTGGCGGTCGGTTTTCCATCAATACTCATTTCCTGGTAGAAAGAAAACCGCGAATTCATTGAGGGGTCTGGTCTCATGGATTTATTATACAGACCATTGGCCTGTACGATTTATAAAATCCTGATAGGTTTTGCCAGTTTCGCGAGGGTAGGATTGCAGGGTTGGAAATTTTGGAGAAGGTATGTCAGAAGAAAAATCGCCCAAGTTTTACGAATTAACCCTGGAAGAAAGGCTGAAGAGAATCAGCCAGGAAAGCGAACTCTCTCAGGATGAGTTGCGTGTATTAAGCGGCGAGGGAGGGCTGACAGCCGAACAGGCTGACCACATGGTGGAAAACGCACTGGGCATTTTCGGACTGCCGCTGGGGATTGCCCGCCATTTTCTGGTTGACGGGCGCGATGTGCTGGTGCCGATGGTCGTGGAAGAGCCTTCGGTGATCGCGGGCGCATCTTTCATGGCAAAACTGGCGCGCAGCGGAGGCGGTTTTAAGACTGCAATATCAGCCCCTGAAATGATCGGACAACTCCAGATTTTAGATGTGCCAGACCAGGACAAAGCCTCTAAAGCAATCATGAACCACAAGGATGAAATCCTTGAGATGGCCGGCAATGTTGACCCGCTGCTGGCAAAGGTCGGCGGCGGAGCGCGCGACCTGACTGTACGGCGTATTGAAGAATCCCCCATCGGACCCTTTTTGGCGGTCCACCTTATCATGGATGTACGAGACGCGATGGGCGCCAACACGGTCAACACCGCGCTGGAAAAGATCGCCCCGCGAGTGGCTGAGATCAGCGGCGGCAGGGTGCATCTGCGCATCCTTTCCAACCTGGCAGACAGGCGGCTGGCGACGGCCACCTGCAGCATCCCTCTTGAGGCGCTGGCTTTCGAGGGCTATTCCGGCGAGAAAGTCCGTGACGGCATTCTCGAAGCGTGGGCTTTTGCAGAAGCCGATCCCTACCGGGCGGCTACGCATAACAAGGGCATCATGAACGGCGTGGACGCCGTGGTGATCGCCACGGGCAACGACTGGCGGGCTGTGGAGGCCGGGGCGCACGCTTACGCCGCGCGCAGCGGACGCTATACCAGCTTGTCGACCTGGCGG
>Ga0172371_10014802_pt1 | contig 10013 bp, 8 predicted proteins | sample Lak12m_FD_114543 | JGI IMG/M metagenome (GOLD analysis project Ga0172371, IMG submission 114543) | Freshwater microbial communities from Kabuno Bay, South-Kivu, Congo - kab_022012_12m | ecosystem: Environmental > Aquatic > Freshwater > Lake | place: Democratic Republic of the Congo: South-Kivu... | reverse complement strand
CGGCCAAGACTTCTTCTTCATCCCGGATGGCAGCCGAGTAGAGAATGGGTATGGAAATCAGCAGCACGACGATCGCCAACAGGCTGTTCGTCAGAATCAACATGCCGGCCATCATGAGGAACGAGCCGAAGTAAAGGGGGTGCCGAACGAGGGCGTAAGGCCCCGTCCGTGTCAGTTGACGCTGCTTGTGAAGCGTTCCGGCAGCCCAGGAACGGATCGTCAAGCCCAGCAGGACCGCGAGTTCCGCCAGGAGCGTCAGGCAATCGCCGATCGCCAGGACATCGCGGGGACGGCTCCGCAGGAGCAGGATTTCGACGAGCATCGTTCCCCCAAAGATCAGTTGGCTGAAGCGGATCCGATTCCGGGACACGCCCAGCCAAATCGCGCCTATTCCGCCGCTTTTTTGCGGATTCGCAACTCTGGCGTCGGCGGATTTGGCCGGTTCGCCAACCCTGCCAGGGGAAAGGACGGCTGGGGATACTTGAGACATGGATCCTCGTTTCCTGTATAGACGGGACACCTTCTCGAGACGGCAGCAAGCCGTTTGACGAATGTGACAGCGATCAAAAACAAGAATACGCCCCAGCCGCAATGCGCCATGCGCATTGGCTGGCGGCCGATCCCAGGGACCGCGTCGAACGCGACGTGTCCGCGACCGGTCAAAGAAGAGTCGGCGGCGGAGTATCGTGACCGGCAATGTTCACGTCAAGTTCAACCTGCACGGTTTTGCGGCCCCGGGACGCTCAATACCGCTGCGTGCGCGCGGAGCTCTGGGGTTCGTCAGCGGCCGCAACCGCCGCGGAGATGGCTGGCGATTGTTCGCGCATGCCCTGGGCGACCAGGTGATGGCCAAATTGCGTGTAGTGCGGATCGGACTGGAAATGCCAGGCTTGAGCCGCGTCGGGCGACTGGGCGTAACGGGCATAACAAAGCGAAAGGTCGAGCAGCGGAATCTCCAGCTTGTGGCACACATCGCGCAACGCAGGATGGACCGCGAATTCGCTGGCCACACAGAATTCGACCTGCCGTTCGCGGCAGAGATTGCGGATCAGGCCATAGGCGTACTCTAACCCCTGTTGCTGCTCCGGCGGGCAAGCCGCGGGCGGAGCGACCGTCTCGACCGTAGGCGTCCCGGCAGCGGGTGGCGATGGTCCCGTCTTACGCCAGCGCTGCTTCACACGCATCACGCAGTAATTGGCGTGGTTGCAAACCAGCGAGTGGTTCTTCAGCCACGCCACCCCACTCGACAGGTAGGCATGCGGTGTGGGGAAGTTGGCGATCTGCGGCACCCCGTCTGCCAATCGCAGGTACGGGCGCGGCGGAGACTGGTCCCGACCATCCACGTTCTCCCACAAATCGTTGCTGCAAAACAGAATCAGCACCCGATCGGGACGATGCCCGGCGGCGAACAGGTCTTTCAGCAGCAAGTACTCCTGGATGGACGAGAAACCCGGGTGGCCCAGGTTGCGATACCGGGTCCCGTCGGTGCTTTGGCGATTCAAGCAGTCCACAAAGGTCGTGCCATCATCGACGCCCCAGCCCCACGTCATCGAATCGCCCAGGCACCACACGATTCGGCCGGGCGCCTCGCGGTCGGCCGCCAAGGGTTCGTCGTAGCCGCACCGGCGGAACCCATTCGGGCCGTGGCTGACCCACGCATCGAAATCCATGGTGGTGAACCGGCACTGGGCATTCGGCCGTCCCCGCCAGCCCGTCTGGGCGTCCCATTGGAAGTAGGTGGACAGCACGGTGGCAGACCGCGGTTTGACCCCCGCCACACGCATGCCGAGCTCGGCGATCCCGAACGTGATCACCAGGGAGCCGGTCAGAAGCAGCAGCTTGGCGCCCAGACGCCCTTTCCGCCGCGTCCCGGGTGCCGGATTCGTCGCGCGGGGCGGTACAGGGTGCACAGCCACGGATTCTCTCCTTCCAGGATTCCCAAGTCTGATACCAGGGGTGCGGATTGTAGGCAGTTGCTGGAATTCGGACAAGATCAGCCGGCGGGAAACGCGTCCGCGGCCCGAACGATGCTGGCGCGACGGGAACGAACCAAATGCACTTGACTGGCGCGAGCCTGTTTTGATACACGTTCCCCCCGCTCAACGGAGCATGATCCAAGTGGCGTGGCGTCGGCGCGCAGGGACTCGGTCAGGGAAGCTCAACTCGCCTTGCCCGCAGGGCCGGTCGGAAAGGAATTCACGTGACGGCGATCCTCGGAATCTCGGCGTTCTACCACGACTCAGCCGCTGCGCTCCTCGTCGACGGGCAGGTGGTGGCCGCCGCCCAGGAGGAACGCTTTACGCGGGTCAAGCACGACCATGGATTCCCTCAGCAAGCTGTCGATTTTTGCCTGGCCAAGGCGAATCTCCGCCCCGACGACATCGACTACGTCGGTTTCTATGACAAGCCGTTGTGCAAGTTCGAGCGCCTTCTGGAGACCTACCTGGCCTTCGTCCCTGCCGGCTATCGCTCGTTCCGCGCGGCGATGCCACTGTGGCTGAAACAGAAACTGCACCTCCCCCGGGAGATGAGCCGCGGGCTGCGCGGGCGGTACCGAGGCTCGTACGCGTTCACCGACCACCACGAGTCGCACGCGGCCAGCGCTTTCTTTCCGTCGCCGTTCGCCGAGGCCGCAATCCTTACCTTGGACGGCGTGGGGGAATGGTCGACGGCTTGCATGGGCGTCGGCCGCGGCAATCGCATCACGCTGACCCACGAACTGCGGTTTCCTCATTCGCTGGGGCTGCTGTATTCGGCGTTCACCTACTTTACCGGATTCCGCGTCAACAGCGGCGAGTACAAGTTGATGGGGCTGGCCCCGTACGGCCGGCCGATATACCGCGACATGATCCTCCAGAAACTACTGGACCTCAAGGAGGATGGCTCGTTCCGGATGGACATGCGGTACTTCAACTACTGTCAGGGCTTGACCATGACGTCCCGGCGGTTCGATCGTCTGTTCGGCGGGCCGCCCCGTGTGCCCGAGTCGCCGGTCACGCAGCGGGAAATGGATTTGGCGGCCTCGATCCAAACGGTCACCGAAGAGATCATGCTCCGCATGGCGCGTCACGTCCACCGTCAAACCGGCCTGAAACACCTGGTGCTGGCCGGCGGCGTCGCGCTGAACTGTGTCGGCAACGGGCGGATTCTCCGCGAAGGGCCGTTCGAACGGCTGTGGATCCAGCCGGCGGCGGGAGATGCCGGTGGAGCCCTGGGCACGGCCTGGTTCATCTGGCACCAGCTGCTGGAAAAGCCGCGGGCGCCGTCCCGGCTCGACGCCCAGCAGGGCTCCTTCCTGGGCCCGGAATTCTCCGACGACGACATCCTCGACGTGCTCGACAGCCGGGGAGCCGCTTACAGGACGTGCGCCAGCGAGGACCACCTGTGCGACGAAGTGGCCGCGCTGATCGCCCGGGAGAAGGTGGTGGGCTGGTTCCAAGGGCCGATGGAGTTCGGCCCGCGGGCCCTGGGAGCACGCAGCATCCTGGGCGACGCGCGGAGTGAAAAGATGCAGTCGGTGATGAATCTGAAGATCAAGTTCCGCGAGTCGTTCCGCCCCTTTGCGCCGATCGTGCTCCGGGAGCACGTCGACGAGTACTTCCAGATGCGTCCCGGCGAGGACAGCCCGTACATGCTGCTGGTGGCACCCGTGGCCGAGTCGATTCGGACCCCGATCGAGCGCGACCAGGAGCGGGCGTTTGGGATCGACAAGCTCCACTATTGCCGCTCGGAGCTTCCGGCGATCACGCACGTCGACTACTCGGCCCGCGTGCAGACGGTGGACCGCCAGCGGCATCCGCTGCTCCACCGGCTCGTGACCCGCTTTTACGAGAAGACCGGCTGTCCGGTGCTGATCAACACCAGCTTCAACGTCCGCAGCGAGCCGATCGTCTGCACCCCGGACGACGCCTACCGCTGTTTCCTGATGACCGACATGGACGTGCTGGTCCTCGGGCGGCACGTGCTGATCAAGGAAGAACAACGGCAGAACGCCACCGCCCAGGCCCGAGCCCGGCATCTGGCCCAGTTCGCCCTCGACTGATGGTTCGTCAACGCCCGCTACGTTCCCGGAAGGACTCGCCCATGAAACTGGTCACCCTCAACTTGCACCCCACGGCCGCACAACTTCGCCAGTTCGGCTGGATCGGCCTGGCAGCCTTTCCGCTGCTGGGGTACGCCTGGGGCGGTTTCCACCCGTCGGTTCCGTGGCTCGGCGCGGCGCTCGGCACGGCGTGCGGCGGACTGGCGCTAGCTTGGCCGCGGGGCTTGAAGCCGCTGTTTCTGGCCCTGTCCATCGTGGTTTTTCCCGTGGGGCTGGTCGTCGGCGAAATCGCGATGGCCGTCACCTTCTACGCTTTGTTCGCGCCGCTGGGGCTTATGTTCCGGCTGCTGGGGCGCGATGCCTTGCAGCGGAAATTCGACCGGCAGGCCAGTACGTACTGGCAAGCCAAGCGACAACCGCAAGGGCCCGCCAGCTACCTTCGCCAATGGTAATGCCGCCAACATCTAAGGAAATCAGGCCATGTCGGGAAATACCGAATTCGAACGCGCTGCCGAAACCGAACCGCTCCCGCTGCTCAGTCAGTTCTGGCTATTCCTTCGCGACAACAAGAAATGGTGGCTGCTGCCGATCGTCCTGGTGCTGGCGATGATGGGGCTGCTCTCGATCCTGGCCGGTACCGGCGCCGCTCCGTTCATCTACACGATGTTCTGACCGGCGCCGCCCGACGGGCGCCTGCAATTCCCGCGGCGCGGTAGAGCAGGTCCAAGCGAGTTTGTAAACATGGATTGAGCTTGTTGCTCACGACGGGGCTTGCTACAGTTCGCCGCCGCCCCGGCGCCCGCGACATGCTCTTGACCCCATTTGCGTAGGGATCCACGGATGACGACGACGTATCAGGGCCGCAACGACGAGAGCGTCCGCGACGGGCCCCGGCTGTTTTGGGATTGCTCGATGACGGCGCAGAGTACGTCGCAAGCGGGCATTCAACGCGTGGTGCGAAACGTGGCGGCGAGTGCTTCCGCCCTGGCCCAGGCCGCGGGCTTCGACAGCCGCCTCGTCATGTTTCGCGACGGCCGCTGGCGCGATGTGCCGACGGCCCTCGAGCGAATCCGGGCGTGCCCGCCGCCCAACGCCGCTGAACAGGGCCGGCGCGGCCAACTCGGCTTCTGGACACGGCACCTCGGGAAACGACTGTACAAGATTGCCTGCCCGCGAACCATCGTACGGTCGGCGCGGCGACTGACGCTGAATGTGCTGGGAAAAGGTGGACCGATCCCCGATTTTCGGGCGGACGACATCCTGGTGTTGCTCGACGGTTCCTGGCTGATGCCCGAAACCCCTCGGTTCGAGGCCGCGCGCCGCGCGGGAACCCGGATTGGGCTGGTCGTGTACGACCTGCTGCCGATCAGTCACCCGCAGTTCATGCTGCCCAAGGCGCAGCGGCAGTTCAGCCGCTGGATACGGCGGGTCGTGCCGCAGATGGACTTTTTCCTGGCCATCTCGCGGACCATTCGCGACGAGTTCCGCACTTGGGCACACGACGAATTCCCGGGCCTGGGGTTGGCCGACGAGCAGGTCTCGTGGTTCCCGTTGGGGGTCAATCTGGACTTGGCAGCCCCAGGGGGCGACGTGCGTCCTGCGGTCCGCGCCGCGCTGGACGGGAGCAGCAAGACCTACCTGAAGGTCTCGACGCTCGATCCCCGCAAGAACCACATGGCGGTGCTCGATGCGTTCGAATTGGTCTGGCGGCAGTGTCCCGCGGCACGTTTGTGTTTCGTCGGCCGCAAGGGCTGGATGTGCGACCATCTGGTGCGCCGGATTTCACGCCATCCGCGGCTCGGCCAGCAGCTGTTCTGGTTCCAAGGGCTCACGGACGCGGAACTGGCCTACTGTTTCGGCCACGCGGACGGCGCGGTTTTCGCCTCGCTGGCTGAAGGATACGGCTTGCCGATCGCCGAGTCGCTGCAATACGGACTGCCGACCTTCGTCAGTGACATCCCGGTGCATCGCGAGGTCGGCAGCGATTTCTGTGCCTGGTTCGATCCGCGGCAGCCCGCCAGCCTGGCGCGGTTGATCACCGCCCACGTGCAACGCGGCGAGTGTCCCGCCCGGCGGGCGCCGAGCGACTATCGGCCAACCACGTGGGAGGAAGCCACCGGAACCCTGATCGAAGAGTGCCGGCGGCTGGCGGCCCGAGCCTCCGGGAGACCGGTGCCGTGGTGTCGCAGGCCGACACCAACGGTTTCGGACAAGGCCCTGGCGCCTCAAGTCTTGACGGCAAACGGTTGAACGAAACCCTTTTGCGAAAGCCCTCGGTATGCTTGGCTGGCTTGATCCCCGTCGCAAACCTCGCGACTTCACGGTCGTCGTATGCACCTTTCAGCGTCCCGATCATCTGCGGCGCTGTCTGTTGTCCCTCGCGCTCCAGCAGAACCTCACGGAGAGCTTCGAGGTCGTCGTGACGGACGATGGCTCCCGGGATCAGACGGAGCAGGTTGTGGCCGACTTCGCCCGCACCGTCGACTTTCCCGTGGCCTGGACGACGCGTGACCACGATGGATATCAGGCTTCCCGGACCCGCAACGACGGCGTCCGTCTGGCACGGGGGAGCTACCTGCTGCTGTTGGACGGCGACTGTATCGTCCCGCACGATCACTTGGCCCAGCACCTGGCGTTCCGGCGCCCCGGCCGCGTGGCCTCGGGCGATTGTGCCCGCTTGGACGAAGCCCAGTCGCAGCAGGTGACGGACGCCGTGGTCGCATCCGGTGAATACCAGCAGTGGACGTCGGCCGCAGAACGAAAGCGATTGTGGAAGCGGCACCGTCGCGTTTGGTTCTACAACGCCATCCGCCATCCTCGCAAACCGTCGCTGATCGGCAACGACGTGGGCATCTGGCACGCCGACTACGCGCGCGTGAACGGGTACGACGAGAATTATCGAAGTTGGGGCTGTGAAGACACCGACTTCGGCCAACGCCTACGCTGGGCCGGCCTCCACCTGTCTTCCATTCTTCGTCGCACCTGGGCCTACCATCTTTGGCATCCCACCGATCCGACGGCACCCGTGCGGTGGCGCGACGGGGCCAATGTCACGTACTTCCTCAGCCGGCCCCACGTCGGCCGGTGCGAGAACGGGCTGCGGACGGGCATGTCAACCCGCGCCGCGTGAGCTGCCGTGCCAAGCGTTACGGATTTCGGTGTTGCCTGGGGCAGGTGCTCATCCGTAAAATGCCGCCCTCGGGACTACCCCTGAATCCGCCGGACCTTCCGTTCCTGCGGCGGCGGGCCCCGTTGGGCTTACGCCTCGCGTCCGGCGGCCGGGAAGTTGCGGGAAGGGAGAACCACTTCGTCATGTCCCAGCACGTGGTTGTTTTTCTGCCGAATTGGATCGGCGACGTGGTCATGGCAACGCCCACTCTGAGGGCACTGCACAAACACTTCGGCCGCACCGGCTGTGTCACAGGCGTCATGAAGCCCTACGTGCAGCGAGTGCTCGACGGGACGCGTTGGCTGAATCAGGTTCTGTTTTACGACAGCAAGTCCTCCGATCCGCAGCACCGCAGTTGGGCGGTGGCTCGGCAATTGCGCCGCCTGCGTCCCGACGTGGCGATTTACCTGAGCAGTTCCCTGAAGCCGGCGCTGATCGGCTGGTGGAGCGGAGCCCGGCAACGCGTAGGCTATGCCAAGAACGGCCGCACGCCGTTCTTGACGCATCGTCTCGAAGCACCCCGCCGCGGGCAGGACGATCCGCCCCGGCCCCTGGTTGATTGCTTTCTGGACATGGCTTACGCCATCGGTTGTCCCGTCGAGGACCAGCGGTTGGAACTGGCGGTCAGCGAGGCGGATCACCGCGGCGCGGAGACCGTCTGGCAGAACCTGCAATTGGACGCCTGCCGGGAAGTGGTGATGTTGAATTTCGGCGCCGCCGGCGGGAAAGCTCGGCTGTGGCCTGAACCCTATTTCATGGAGCTCGCCCAGGCCCTGGTCGGCGATCCGCAGCGGGCCGTGCTGGTGCTGTGCGGGCCCAAGGAGCGGGAAACCGCCGCCCGGCTGGAGCGGACGGCAGCACATCCGCGGATCCGCAGCATGGCGGATCAGGATCTATCGCTGGGTGTCTCCAAAGCCTGTCTCCTGCGCGGTCACGCCCTGGTGACCACCGACAGCGGACCGCGGCACATCGCGGCGGCGTTGCGAGTCCCGACGGTGTTGCTGGCTGGTCCCGTCGATCCCCGCCTCACCTGGAACTACAACCCGTGGGAGGTGCCCGTCCACACCAGCCTGCCCTGCCAACCCTGCTGGCGGCACGAATGCGCCTTGGGGCACGTGGCCTGCATGCGGGATCTGAGCCCGCAGTGGGTCTATCGCACCGTTCTGCAACTGCTGGCACAAAGCCAACGGCGAGCCGCCTGACGGCCCCTGGGCCACCAAGCCTCTCTCGCCCGTCGCACGCGGCTTTCCTCCCCGTGGCCCCCCCTCCAGAGATTGCCAAATCCGCGGCGTACCGTTTGCTCACGGGAGACACGAACACCAACTGGAGACGCTGGCCTCGATCAGCCGGCTGTTGGCGGCGGGATCGGGACAACGGCAGTTGCAGTCGACGGTCCTGGATGAACTCGAACGCCGGCTGGATATGCGCCGCGGGACGATCCTGTTGCTGACTCCCAACGGACGCCTTGCATGCGGCGCAGGACGACACCAGCGGGCGGAGCTTGATGACGTTGACCTTCGCCAGGGCGGGGATCGTCGGCGAGTCGCTGGCGGACGGCAACTACGAATTGTCGATTCTCGCGGATCGGGTGCACACGGAGAACTACCGGCTGAACGGCGACGGGGACGGGACCGCCGGAGGTGACTACGGGTTCGGCGCGGCCGCGGCGGACCAATTCTTCCGCTTCTTCGGCGACAGCAACGGAGACCGGCTGGTGAGCACGACCGACTTGGCGTTGTTCCGCGCGACGTTGGGCAAGCACGAGGGGCAGGCCGGCTATCGGGACTACTTCGACCACGATGCCGACGGGATCATCGATTCGGGGATGGGTTACGCCCAATTCCTGATCCGCTATCGGTTGCGTTACCTGAGGCCGGCTGGCGGCCGGCCGACGATCGCCGTGGTGCGTTAACCGCTGCCTCCCAGATGGCACTTCCTGATCTTCCACCGCGCCCGACGGCAGTGGAGCGCGGGACGACTGACGTGTCCCTGGGTGAAGCACACGGTCCGCTTGACGCGCAGGCGTTGGCATCGGCGGGGGGCTGGCGGGGTTGGGGCAGGATCTCGTACACTGGAACGGCGCGGGGCCGGGCGACTTTCAATCGAGCGAGTTGGCTGCGATGGACAACAATGGGGCGAATTCCCTGCAGGCGGCCACGGAGGGTTGGCGTGCACAATCGCTGCAGGCCCTGCTGGTGCTGGGCTTGGTCGTGACCTTTCCCAGGCTATTGATGATCGCGTGGGAGTGGCCCACGCCGTTCTCGCCGTCAACTCGGATTCTGACCGTGGTGCTCTATTCGGCGGCGATTGCGCTCGCCCTGGGGCGCCGCATCCGCGCGCCCTGGCGGGCTTGGGCGTTCCTGTTTGTTCTGTACGCGGCGGCAGCCTCCCAATTGGCCTGGGCGGGGATGGCGGGCAGCGGCAGGATCACCCTGATGTCCATCCCGCTGTACGCCTTGTTGCTGGTCGGCTTCCGTTCGGGCTGGGTGGCGCTGGTGCTGGTGACGCTGCTGTATTGCGGCTTCATGGCGGCGTTGGCGGGGGGCTGGGCGGGGATACCGCTGTACGTCCACAAGGACCCCGCGGATCCCACCTACTGGATCATGCAGGGGATCGTGCTGCTGGGGGTCGCCGTGCTGATGCTGGTTCTGTTGAGCCGGTTCCTGGGCCTGCACGCCCAGGCCGTCGAAGCGGAGCGGAAGACCTCGGATCGGGTCCGCGAGGAAGTGGTGATGCGGACCGCGGCTTACGAGGCGTTGGAGCGGGCCGCCCGCGAGCACCGCCGGCTGGAGGAGGAGATCG
>Ga0172371_10014801_pt1 | contig 10014 bp, 8 predicted proteins | sample Lak12m_FD_114543 | JGI IMG/M metagenome (GOLD analysis project Ga0172371, IMG submission 114543) | Freshwater microbial communities from Kabuno Bay, South-Kivu, Congo - kab_022012_12m | ecosystem: Environmental > Aquatic > Freshwater > Lake | place: Democratic Republic of the Congo: South-Kivu... | reverse complement strand
GTGGGGTGATTCACGCCGCGGCCCAGGTAGAGCATGCTGCGCGCCGGGTGGAAGCGGCGGGCGAATTCGCGGACCGGCTCGATCTGCTCGAGCACCGAACGCAACCCTTCCGGCACCCGCTGCAGGCCGTCGATGAGCCGCCCGCGCTCCGCAGCCGGCAGCGTACCGCGCACCTCGCCCAGCCGCAAGGCCAGCAGATACATCACCATGAGCTGGGTGGAATAGGCCTTGGTGGAAGCGACGGCGATCTCCGGTCCCGCGTAGGTATACAAGACGCTATCCGCATCGCGATCCACCGAACTGCCTACCACATTGGTCACCGCCAGCACGTGGGCGCCCCGCTCCTTCGCCTCGCGAAGGCCGGCCAGCGTGTCCGCCGTCTCGCCCGACTGGCTGATGACCAGCGCCAGCGCGCGCTCGCCCACGATGGGGTTGCGGTAGCGCAGCTCGGAAGCCACGTCCACCTCGACGGGCAGGCGCGCCAGCTTCTCGATGAGGTATTTCCCGACCAGACCGGCGTGATAAGCAGTGCCGCAGGCGATGATAAGAATTTTATCGATGGCGCGCAGGGCATAGTCATCGAGGTTGAGGCCGGGGAGGATTACGCTATCGCGCGCGTCGGTCAGCCGCCCCCGCAATGTCTCCGCCGTCGCGGTAGGCTGCTCGTGAATCTCCTTCAGCATAAAGTGCGGGTAGCCGCCGCGCTCGGCCGCCACCGGATCCCAGGCCACCGTGCTCACCTCATGCGCTGCCTCCATCCCGTCAAGGCCGGTGATGCGCACACCGTCGCGGGTGATATCGGCGATCTCGCCGTTGCGCAGATAGGTCACCTGCCGCGTGTGCGCGATGATGGCGGGCACGTCGGAAGCTACGTAGAACTGCCCATCGCCATGCCCGACGATGAGCGGGCTATGCTGGCGGGCGGCGATGATGCGCTCCGGGTTCTCGCGGCTTACCACAACCAGCGCATAGGAACCCTCCACCTGCGCCAGCGACAGCCGGACCGCTTCATATATATCGCCCTGATAGAGGGATTCGAGCAGGTGAGCGAGCACCTCGGTGTCGGTCTCGGAGGTGAAGATGTGGCCTTCTGCCTCGAGCCGCTCGCGCAGCGCCAGGTAATTCTCGATGATGCCGTTGTGCACCACGGCGAAGCGACCCGAGCAGTCCTTGTGCGGGTGCGCGTTCTCGTCAGAAGGCGCGCCATGGGTGGCCCAGCGTGTGTGCCCGATGCCAACCTGCCCGGCGAGAGGCCGCGCGTCCAATTCCTCCGCCAGCCGCGCCAGCTTGCCCTGCCGCCGCGCGATGGAGATGCGACCCGCCGAGAGGATCGCCACCCCGGCAGAATCGTAGCCGCGATATTCCAGCTTGCGCAGCCCATCGATCAAGATAGCTGCCGCCTCCTGCCCCCCGATATAACCGACAATCCCGCACATATATAATACCTCGTTATCAAGGTATACCCGTTGTGAGTGGTGAATAGCGAATGGCGAGTGGTGAATGGTGAATTGTTTTATAAAGTGAATTCACCATTCACTATTAACTATTTTTTAAGCGGCCTCTTCGCCTTCTACCAGATCTTCGGTCGGGACACTGCTGCCATCGCCTTTCGGCTCGACATAACCGGCGCCGGTGGTGGTGCCGCCCTGCTGATCAAGCACGACGAACTGCTCGCCGCCGGGGGCTCTCACGTCGTTATCGACCAGTTCGTCGATGGTCGCATCGAGATCGGCATCGGGATCGTCAGCGCCCAGGGCGCCGGGGAGATTCTCCGCCGAGCTTCCCACAATGTCGCCCGGCATGTCATTGAAATGTTCGCGCATCACATCCCTCCAGTTCGCATTCTTATTTCGAAGTTGAATTATGCACTTTTCTTCACCTTTGCCGGCTTATCGTCGCCTTGCCAGACGGTTGACCATTCCGGGGTGTTGCCGGAGCCGTGGGGGTCGCCGGGTCCGCCGCCGATGGTATCGCGGGGCGTGCCCACATCACCGGTATCGCCGCCCAGCGCAATGCCCGCAGGCTGCACGTTTTCATCCGGAGTGCCCACGCCGGTGCGCGGCTGTCCCGTCGCCAGCGGCGCCGGAAGGTGATTTTTACCGTTATTCCGTTTCTTTTCCATCGCGCGCCTCCTTCCGTGTGATGCCCATCCCGCACAGCCGCAAACGTGAGTTTTGGCGAAAACGAGGAACGATAAGCAGCAGCAGGGCGGCTTCGCCGCAACCAAAGACAAAATCAGCGCCTGTTGGCAAGAAATCGCAGATTAATAATACAGGGGAGGTAAGCAAAAAAAGCCCCCTCCGCGAAGCGAAAGGGGCGTTAATTGCATAGGTATGGTGGATTATTGTTTGCCAAAGATCACCGAGAGTTCGGGGTCGGTGAAGATGGCGTCGATCTGGCGGTAGAGCACCGGGTCCTTCTTTTTCAGGCCATCGCGGTCGATCTGGCGGCCATCGTCGGTACAGCCGTTAAGATCCTGCAGCAGGTAGGCGGTGACGCCCTCAGCGAAATACTCGCGGGGATTGGTCGCCGCGTACCAGTTGAGCGGAGTACCCTGCTTCCACACGCGATGGAAATCCTTCGCGGTGGTATAGTAAAAATATCCGTCCTTGGCCAGGGCGTGATCGAGCAGATGGCAGAATTCGTGCAGCAACACCTGATTGCCCATGGTGTCCGGCATGTAGATGACGCAATCATCCGGATTAAACCAGGCGGCCTGGTTGCTGTCCATTAATTTATTGCCGCAGCGCATCCCGCGTTCGACGATGCCGTAATAAGACGGCAGCCAGGGCGTTTCCCACACCCAGACGCCGCCACAGGAGCGACGCAGGCGTCGCTGCAGGTGCGCCGGGAACAGGCTGTAAACATGCCGGACATCATTAACGCGGCTAAGAGCACAACGATTGTGTGGTAAGTCGAAAAAGTCCATGATACCACCTGCTGTTTCGAAGGCAGCGCCGCGGCCCGGCCTTCGATGACGAAAGGCGGACGGGCGCGCCACGAGTTCTGCTGCCGTTACGTTGGGAGGATCCATACACGCCTGCGGTAAGCAGTGACGGTTGGGGAATCCCGCAAACCCATTATAGTGTTGCAACGGCTATGTAACTGATACGGAATTGTCCGGTTTGCGCGGCCTTATTATATGATAAAAATGAAAAATGCAAAAGAGGTAATCCCAAATTCTTTTATCTGTTTTCGCTAGAAAATCAACCCTTGCCGGTGGTTCAATCAAGCGATAACACGCTGAAAAATAGTGATTTCGCAATGCAATCGCGCGTGCAGATTTAGCCTGTATAGTATGGCAAACCAATTGAATACGAGAAATTGAGTTTCATTATGTATGGATTAAATAATTATTAAAGAAAAACGTCAACAATTTCTACGCATCTTTTGTACGATTCAGTCAGTAAACGCTTCCCCAGGCAATGCAGGCACGCGCGCAGATATGCAATGAAAGGGCAAGCTGCACGCAGCGCTGCCGTTAAGTTTACCAGCCACGCGAGAGCTTAATTCTGCCCAAACAATAACCACCAGCTTTGCCGATGCGTTTCAGCTCCTACATATTATTCCATACTCAGCCAAATTTATCATACGATGTTTATTGATTATTCCATTCAGAGTTATTTCCATGGCAATACAATGAACAGAGATATGAATTAAGCTACTATATAAATGCCGGTTGCACATTATACTAAAACGTTAGGTAAGGTATTTCAAACAAAAACAATCATCTCGCAAATCCGCTTCCCATGTAAGAAACTGTTTCCGAAGAAGAATTGCACAGGGCGGCTGCACCGCAACCAAAGACAAAAACTGCGCCTGTTGGCAAGAAATCGCGGATTAGTAATACATAGACAATAATTACAAACGGGAATATTCCCGAGCGGAGGCAAAATTCATGATGCTGAAGCTATTAATATCACGTATGATGGAAGTGCCGGGGGTGAATACGGAGGAAAACGCGGAACACGTGGTGGCCGCGGTATTTCAGGCGCTGCGCGATCGGCTGACACCGGGCGAGGCAGACGACGTATGGGCGCAGTTACCGACGGACTGGAAGGAACTGTGGGAATCCGGGTCATGGTGGGAGAAGCTCACGGCGCGGCTGCGGGGCATGAATCATCTCGACCGGGAAGAGTTCATCGAGCGGGTGCAGATGCACATCAAAGGCGAAATCCCGGCGGAACAGGCGGTGCGGGTGGTCTTTCACGCATTGAAAGAACAGATCTCAGTCGGCGAAGTCAACGACGTTGCCGGCCAGCTTCCGGAAGATCTGCGGCAGGTGTGGAAGGCGGCATAGGAAGTAGTGGCGGGTGGCGAGTGATCATGCAGCCGGAAAGCTCCGTAAAGACACGATAACTCGCCACTCGCCACCGCCACTTACCTTTTCACGGGTTCCGCGGCGGTGTGGAGGATGATGCACTGGCCGGGGGCGGCGGAGAGGGTGATCACGCCGGCATCGCGGGAGAGCGGCACGGGGTTGCCGTCGCAGGAGGCATGGCAGGCGGGGCAATCCCAGCGGATGCGGCATTCCCCCGCCTGATCGGCGGTGACGCGGGCTTCGACCAGCACGCCATCGCGCCAGGAGAGGTCCACGGTATAACCACCACGAGCACGCAACCCCACCACGGAGCCGGCTGGCCACTGCGGCGGCAGGGCGGGCAGCAGGCGCAGCACGCCGCCATGACTCTGCAGCAGCATCTCGGCCACCGCGGCGGCGCCGCCCAGATTTCCCTCGATCTGGAAAATTTGCGGCGGGTGCAGGTCAAGCAGGCTGTCGGTGGCAAAGTCGGTGACCAAGCGTACCAGGTGCTGGTAAGCCATGCCGCCTTCCAGGAAGCGCGCCCACAGCACCGCCGTCCACGCGCGGCTCCAGCCGGTATGGCCGCCGCCATGCGCCAGGCGGCGCTCGAGCGACACGCGGGCGGCTTTATATATTTCCGGCAGGCGGTCGGGCGTCATTTCCGCGCCGGGGAACACCCCGTAGAGGTGAGACACATGGCGGTGGCCGGGCTCGACCTCATCGAAATCCTCCAGCCATTCCTGCAGTTGCCCGTGCCTGCCCACCTGGAACGGCGGCAGCCCGTCGAGGATAGATTGCCATTTCACTCGCCGCTCCGGGTCGCAGCCCAGAATTTCGCTCGCGCGCAGGCAGTGGTCCAGTATCTCGCGGATGAGCAGCAGGTCCATAGTGGCGGAGACGCACAGGCTTACCGGATCCGCTCCGCCGACAAAGCGATTCTCCGGCGATTGCGAGGGAGCCGTGACCAGCCGGCCTTGCGCGTCGCGCACCAGATAATCCTCATAAAAGTCGGCCACGCGGGTGAGGAAGGGATATGCCTCGTCGCGCAGGAACGCCGCATCCAGCCCATATTCATAACGCCACCACAGGTGCTGCGCCAGCCAGGCGGCCGCACCGGTCCACACATCCCAATACGGCGCCTCCGGAGTGGCGCGCGCCCAGACATCATCGGTGATGGGCAGGCACACCCCCCGGCAACCGTAGAGGTCGCGCGCCGCCCGTTCTCCCGCCGGCGTAACGCGCCGCAGATAGGCGAAGAAGGGATCGAGGCATTCCCCCAGGTTGCAGGCCTCGGCCGGCCAGTAATTCATCTGTATATTGACGTCCTGGTGGAAGTCGCTCGCCCACGGGGGAGACAATTCCTCGTTCCAGATGCCCTGCAGATTGGCGGGCTGATCGCAACGGCGCGAGGAGGCCATGAGCAGATAGCGGCCCAACTGGAAATAGCGGGCGATGATGGCGGGGTCGTCGCCGCCGTCACGCAGGCGCCGCATGCGCTCATCGGCGGGCAGCGCTTCGAGGGCCGGGTCGCCGGCGATTTCCAGCCGCACGCGGTCGAACAGGGCGCGGTGCTCGGTAACATGCGGCTCGCGCAGGGTGAAATAGTCGGTGGGGGCAGCGTCGAGCAGGCGGGCGCACTGCGCGCGCGGATCCGGTTCGGTGTAATCGGTGGCGATGGCCAGCACGATAAGCGCCTCGTCCGCACCGGCGAAATGCAGCGAAGCATCCTGGCCGAGGGCGAGAACGCCTCCATTCAACGTCACACGAGCGGAGACAGCAAACCCGACGCCTTCGGTGAAGCGACCTGCAAAACCACAACGATCGCCTTCCGTCCATGGCTGCAGCGCGCAGTCCGGATCTTCCACCCGGCTCAGCTCAAATTGGCCGCTGATCGAAGCGGGCTCGTCCGCGGTCAGATGCATCACGATAACGTTGTGACCGGAAGAGGCGAAGATCTCGCGGGTATGGGTAACCGTCCCCACGCGGTAGCGCACCTCGGCGATGCCGCCGGCCAGCTTGAGAGCGCGGCGGTAATCCGCCGCGGAGTGCCCGGGCATGCGCAAGAAAAGATCGCCCGCCGGCTGGTAGGATTGCGTGCGCCGTTCATGACCACTGAGGTGCTCGACGGCCAACGCGGCGCCTTCGACCCATTCGCCGGCAAGGAGTTTACCGCGGATCGCCGCCAGGTCTTCCGCCGCCACGGGTTTGATGTTCCGCTCGCGAGTCAGACCGCGCCACAGGTTCTCGTGGTTCAGCGCCAGCCGTTCCACCTCCGTCCCGCCGAAGACCATCGCCCCGATCCGCCCGTTGCCAATCGGGAACGCATCCAACCAGCGCTTCGCCGGCTTTCCCAGCCATAATACTTCCGATTCCACCCGTGGACGCTGCATGATCGCTCCCCTTGCAGTAAAGTTCCGAGTTCCGAGTTCCGAGTTCCGGGTTCCGTGTTCCAAGTTCCGGGTTCCAGGCTGTTCTTCGGTGTGCGGCCGGCGTTCCCTTTCGGTTTAGAGTTTGAAAACGGACAAAGTGAGAAACGTCTGCCATGTTAGATGAGGAATTGTTCCTTAATGGGATTGGCGATATTCGAGCTATGCGTGACTGCCCTGATCTACGGGTCACGAGACAACTTGACATGCATGCAACCCCATCGGTATGATGAATCATACTTTTCATATTACTGTGAGGTTACCATGGAGACCATCCAGGAAACCGTGGAGCGCTGCTTCTACGGTTCGGCGACACTGGGCGAGCGCGGACAGGTAGTGATTCCGGCGGACGCCCGCAAAGACTGTGCCATCCAGGCCGGCGATAAACTACTGGTTTTTCGCCATCCGCTGCATCCGCACATGCTTATCCTCGCGCGGGTAGGAGACATGAAGGAGCTGCTGCAGCAAATGTCGAATGCCATTAAGCAGGCAAGCGATCGCATTATTGAAGAAGCCGGTGAAGGCTAAAGGAGTATACCATGCAGAAGACGGCCATCGTAATCATCATCGTGATTGCGCTAGCAGCGCTGGGGATCATCGGCGTGATGAAGGCGCGGCAGGGTCAGGCATCGAGCAATGCGCAGGCATCGGACACGGCGGAGACCGGGCAGCAGGCCATCCCGATCAGCGCGACAACCATCTCCCCGCGCGATATCGACGAGCGGGTGGAGGTGACAGGCACGCTTAAACCGGCAAACGAAGTGACGGTGGGCACGCGCTACAGCGGGCGCATCGCCTGGCTGGTCGGCAAGGCCGGTACGCGGGTCCGCCAGGGCGACCTGGTCGCCCGGATGGAAGACCAGGACGCGCGCAGCCAGGTGCGCAGCGCAGAATCGGCGCTGAAGGCGGCAGAGGCGCGGATGGCGCAGGCGAAGGCGGCGCTGGCGCAGCAGACCACCGCTACCGAATCGGGCATCGATGGCGCGTTGGCCGCCATTTCCGCGGCGCAGGCGCGCGTGGAGCAGGCGAAAGCGGCGGCGGAGCAGCAGGCGACCGCGACACAATCCGGCATTAGAACGGCGAAGGCCAACGTGCTGGCCGCCCAGGCCCGCCTGGAGCAGACAAAGGCTACCGCCGGAGCTACGGATGCCACCGCTACCGCGCAGGTGAAGAGCGCGGAGGCAGGGTTGGCGGCCGCGCAGAGCCGGCTGGCCATACTGCGCAGCGGGGCGCGCACGCAGGAGGAGGCGCAAGCGAAGAACGCGGTGGAGCTGGCGCGCGCTACTTACGAGAACGATAAAAGCAATTACGCGCGGTTGAAGCAGCTTTTTGACGACAAGGCGATTTCCCGTTCAGCGCTGGACAACGCGGAGACGAAGATGAAAGTCTCGCAAGTGCAGCTTGCTTCGGCGCAGGAGCAATATGAACTGGTGAAGGAAGGCCCGCGCAAGGAAGAGGTGGAAGCCGCCGAGGCGGCGGCGCGCCAGGCGGAGGAAGCGGTGGCGACGGCGAAGGCCAACCTGAAGCAGGTGGAGGTGGCGAACGCAAACGTCGAGATCGCGCGGACCGGGCTGGAGCAGGCGCAGGCCGCATTGGACGCCGCCAACGCGGGCCGGCAGATGGATATCATGCGCGACAAAGACGTGCTGGCGGCGCAAGCCGGGGTGAAGCAGGCGGAGCAGGCACTCAAAGCGGCGCGGGCAGGACAGGATGTCAACCGCATGCGCGGGAGCGACCTGGACGCGGCTATCGCCGCGCGACAGCAGGCGCGGGAGGCGGTGACGCTGGCCATGCAGGCATGGGATTACACGCAGATCTTCTCACCGGTAACCGGCGTAATCGCGGAGCGCCTGGTCGAGGAGGGGCAATCGGTAGGGAGCAACGTGGCGGTCTTCACCATCTCGACCGAGAAGTCGCTCTTCTTCGAAGCGAGCGTCTCCGAGCTGGAGGCAACGCGGATTCGTTCCGGCCAGCCGGTACGAATCATCGTTGACGCGCTGCAGGGGGATCGCGGCAACTTTTACGGCAACCGCGGGGCGAAATCTCTCACCGGCGCGGTGGAGAAGGTAGTGCCGGTCGTAGACGCACGCACACGGAGTTTCCTGGTGCGCGTGATTGTGCCAGCGTCGTCCGAACTCTTCCCCGGCATGTTCGCCCGCGGCGAAGTGCTGGTGCTGCGCCATCGCGAGACGATCGCCGTGCCCAAGGAGGCGCTGGTGACGAAAGGCGACCGCCAGGTGGTGTTCACCGTGGAGGGAGAGACGGCGAAAGAGCACGAGGTTACCGTCGGCGCCACCGACAGCGAATATATCCAGATCCTCTCCGGCCTGGAAGCGGGCGCGCGGGTGGTGACCGCCGGGCAGCAGACGCTGGCGGATGGGGATAAAGTGCGAGTGGCCAATGGGAACGGGAAATAGTGGCGAGTGGCGCGTGGCGAGTGGCGAGTGATCCTGTAAACGCAAGGTTTACTGGCAATATTATTACCTTACGAGGGCTCGAGAGCACCCGCCATTCAATACTCGATATCAATACCAATCCGGGAGGCTATGTAATGGAAATCCACAGTTTTCGCGATTTACTGGTATGGCAAAAGGGTGTCGATCTGGCGGTCGAGTGTTATGAGCTAACGAATCATTTCCCAAAGTCAGAGTTGTATGGATTGACTAATCAGATGCGACGCGCAGTTGTTTCAGTTCCTTCTAATGTAGCTGAAGGCTCCGAGCGCCGGCATACGCAAGAGTATATACAGCATGTATGTGTCTCATGCGGTTCGCTTGCCGAGTTAGAAACCCAGGCGGAGATTGCCCGTCGCTTGCGGTTCGTCGATGAAAAAATCGTTCAACAGTTTTTTACACACACCGATGAAGTCAGCCGTATGCTGCATGGTTTGCGAAATTCACTAGAAGCGAAGAGAAGATAGTGGTCATGGCGAGTGGCACTCACCATTCGCTATTCGCCATTGTCCCATTTGGTGATTTATTTTTCTTCCGTCTGGATCGGAAGAGTTTCATGCTGTCTGGCGCTGACGGATAACGAGTGCGAGTGGAAGGTTGGGTGTCCAATCATGGTAATCTGTGACATACAAACCTTTCACGATACCGAAAAACACTCGCCACTCGCCACCCGCCACTCGTCACTACAACTAAGGATTTTGCTATGGGCCTGACTAGACTTGCTATTACACGACCGGTTACGATCCTGATGCTGGTGCTTGCCCTCGTGGTGCTGGGGCTGCAGTCGCGCAGCCGGCTGCCGGTGGATCTGTATCCGGACATCGAGTTCCCG
>Ga0172371_10014799_pt1 | contig 10015 bp, 10 predicted proteins | sample Lak12m_FD_114543 | JGI IMG/M metagenome (GOLD analysis project Ga0172371, IMG submission 114543) | Freshwater microbial communities from Kabuno Bay, South-Kivu, Congo - kab_022012_12m | ecosystem: Environmental > Aquatic > Freshwater > Lake | place: Democratic Republic of the Congo: South-Kivu... | reverse complement strand
GCCCACCTTCACGGCGGCCTCGAAGCGCGGCACGGGCTTGCCGCCGGGCGCGTAGGCCGTGGCGCGCACGACCACGTCGACCTTGGGCTTCCACGGCGCCATCTCGCCGTCTTCGGCCAGCACGTCGGTGAAGAAGTCACCGCCCTCGGCGTACACGTCGTCGCCGTGGATCGGCGGCTGCGCGTCGATCCCGTCGAGCGTACACGCGCCCGTGGCCGGGTCGAGCCGGTAGGTGCGCTTGGCGATGAGCACCAGCGCGTCCTGCCCCTCGGCGTCCTTGCCGGGGACCAGCTCGACCGTGAAGTTGTCTTTCTCGACCAGCGGCATGACCTCGATGCTAGCCACCGGCGTCGGGCCGCGCAACGAAGATCGAGACGGCGAGGAAGTTGGCGGTCGCGAGCACGCCGTGGTACGTTTTTTTCATTCCTTACCGCCATGGGGTCGAAGATGCCGACAACTGCTCACGAACCGTTCTTCGCGCGCCTGCCGCAGGAGGCCCTGGAGCTCTACGGCTACGCGGTGCAGGTCATCGCCGCGGCCGACGGGAGGCTGACGCGCGAGGAGCGCGAGCTGGTCTTCGAGGACGCGCGACGGCTGGGCGTCGCGCCGGGGATCATCGAGGCGTGGTCGCGCTTCAACTGGCGCACCGAGACCGTCTCCACCGTCCTCGCGAAGCTGCGTCCCCACCTCGACGCCCGCCTGGCGCGGCTCGAGATGGGCGTCGCCGTCCTTCGGCGCGGCCTGCAGCTGGATTAGGGAGGTCGAAGATGGACCACGCGACCACGTTCGACCTCACCCCCACGATGACCATCGGGCTCCTGAAGAAGATGCTCATCGACAAAGGCATCACCGACGTGCGGCAGATCGCGGAGCACATGCACCGCCTGAAGAAGCTGCAGGAGGAGGCCGGCCTCTTCTACTCGTACGACGGGTACACCGAGCAGGGAAGTGCCCACCGAGCGGTCGTGGGCGACGGCCGGCACCAGCGCGAGTGCATCATGTGGAGCATCAACCACTACCTGGGCCTGAACCGGAACGAGCGCGTGATCCGCGCCGCCCAGGAGGCCCTGACCCGCTTCGGCACCGGCTGTGGCACCTCCGCCATGTCCGGTGGCCTGTCGTCGCTGCACAAGCAGATCGAGGGCCGCATCGCGCGCCTGGTCAAGAAGGACGGCGTGATGCTCTTCCCGACCGGCTTCACCACCAACGCGGGCGTGATCGCCGGCCTGGTGTCGAAGCGCGACCTGCTGTTGTCCGACGCCGAGAACCACGCCAGCATCGTCGACGGGTGCCGCGCCTCCCGCGCGCAGATCCTGCCCTTCGAGCACAACAACGTGGCCGACCTCGAGGACAAGCTGCGCCGCTACCGCGACCAGTTCGAGAACGTCTTCGTCATCGTCGAATCGGCCTACTCCATGAGCGGCGACCTGGCCCCGCTCCGCGAGATCGTCGCACTGAAGAAGCGCTACGGCTTCTTCCTGTACGTCGACGAGGCGCACACCTTCGGCTTCTACGGCGAGCGGGGAAGTGGCTACTGCCACGAGCTGGGCGTGGCGGACGACGTCGACTTCATCATGTCGACCTTCTCGAAGGCCACCGCCTCGATCGGCGGCTTCGTGGCCATGGACGCCAAGTACAAGACGCTGCTGACGTGGAACGCGCGCCCGTACCTGTTCCAGGCCTGCTTCACGCCGGCCGACGCCGCGGCCATCCTGGCGGCGTTGGACGAGATCGAACAGAACCCCGAGCACGCCCGGCGCCTGCACGAGAACAACGCCTACTTCCGGAAGCTCCTGAAGGAGGCCGGCTTCGATTTCCGCCAGAGCCAGAGCCCGGTGGTGCCCGTCTACATCGAGGACATGGACAAGCTCCTGAAGGTGACCACGGGGATCTTCGAGCGCGGCGTGTTCACCATCGCCGTCATCTTCCCTGCCGTGGGGCCCACCGAGGGGCGCCTGCGCTTCATCGTGAGCGCCGCCCACACCCGCGACGAGATCGAGCAGACGGTCGCGACGCTCCGCGACGTGTGCCGGGAGCACGGGGTGCTCTGATCAGCGACCGGCCCCGGCCCGCAGCAGGTCGGCGTAGGCCCCTTCGACCAGGTCGGCGTCCCCCACGCCAAGCCTCTTCGCGAGCGCGCGCGCGATGGCTTCCCCCTCCGCCGGGGACTGGCCGGGCGTCAGCACCACCTCGAGCTCGAGGAAGTCGCCGAGCCCCTCGACGTGGTCCAGGTGTACGCGGGTCGGCCCCACCAGCCACAGGAGCCGCGTCTTCCGCACCACCACCGTGGTGCCGAGCGCGGCGGCCAGCGTGTCGCGGAGGAGATCGGGCGTGGCCGTCGGCACCAGCGTGTAGCTGGAGGTCTTGGGGCCGGCCTGGTCGGGGCGGTGGTAGTGGATCAGCTCGCCGCGCTCGGGCGCGAGCTTGCGCAGCTTCAGGCGGCCGGCGGCGCAGGGGAAGAAGGTGTCCTCCTGGACGAGCACGACGGGCTCGGCGCCGCCGGAGAGAGCGCGCGCGACGCGGGCCACGGCCTCGGGATTGGCCACGCGGGCCTTGATCTCGACGTTGGTGCCCACGCTCAGAGCCCCTGGCTCCGCAGGTAGGGCTCGACCTCGGCGGGGGTGAAGCGCCCGTGCTCCGTGATCAGGCTGGTGATGAGCGCGGCCGGGGTCACGTCGAAGCCCGGGTTCTCGACCGGCACGGTGGGCACGGTGATGGGGGCGCCGTTGATCACGCGCACCTCGTCGGCGTCGCGCTCCTCGATGGGGATGCCGGAGCCGTCGGCCAGGCGCGGGTCGAAGGTGGAGAGCGGCGCGGCCACGTGGAAGGGCAGCCCGTGGTACCGGCAGGCGATGGCCACAGGGTAGGTGCCGATCTTGTTGGCGGCGTCGCCGTTCCGGGCGATGCGGTCGGCGCCGGTGATGGCCACCTGGATGCGACCGCGGGCCATGAGGCTGGCGGCCATGGTATCGGCGAGCAGGCGCACGTCGAGGCCCTCGCGCACGAGCTCCCAGACGGTCAGGCGGGCGCCCTGCTGGCGCGGCCGCGTCTCGTCGGCGTAGACGGTGAAGCGCTTGCCGGCCTCCCAGGCCGCGCGGATGACGCCGAGGGCGGTGCCGTAGCCGCCGGTGGCCAGCGCGCCCGCGTTGCAGTGGGTGAGCACCCCCATGCCGTCGGCGATCAGATCGGCCCCGTGGGCGCCGATGCGCCGGTTGCGGGCGATGTCGTCGTCGAGGATGGCGTGCGCCTCGGCCAGCAGGGCCGGCGCGTGGGGGGCGGGTCCGGCGGCGCGGAGGACCGCGAGCCTGGCGCGCATGCGTTCGAGCGCCCAGCGCAGGTTCACGGCCGTCGGGCGCGTGGCCTGCAACCGCTCGAACACCGGGCCCGCGTCGGCGCCCCGCGCCTCGGCCTCGGCCACGCCCAGCACCACGCCGTAGGCGGCCGAGATGCCGATGGCGGGCGCGCCGCGCACGGTCATGTCGCGGATGGCGTCGGCGACCTCGGCCACCGTGGTGCAGCGCACGTACGTCTCGCGCTCGGGGAGCACGCGCTGGTCGAGCAGCACGAGCGCGTCGTCGTGCCAGGCGATGGGGCGGACGGTGGTCATGGGGAGCCTCGCTATCCGAAGAAGCCCTTGCGGTACAGGGCCATGAGGTCCATCGAGATGGCCACGGCGATGTGGATGGTGGCGCCCCCGAACACGGAGCCGGTGCGCAGCGACAGGAACCCGAGGATGGTGCCGGCCACGATGGCGCCGGTGGCCTCGAGCATGGGCTTGCCGAAGTGGATCATCATGTAGGGCGTGATCATGAGGAACACGCTGTAGATGCCCAGGCGGCGCTTCAGGCCGTGGATGAAGAAGCCGCGGAAGAAGAACTCGAGGAAGATGAACTGGGCGCCGTACGCCACCTCCCAGGCCAGCAGGTCGGCCCAGCCGCGCACCTCGCGGTAGAAGGGGTACTTGTCCTGGAAGCTGGGCTGCAGCGAGACCGCGATGACCAGCAGCCCCACCGGGAGGAACAGCAGCGCGTACCAGTGCAGGTGCGACACGTAGCCGCGGAAGGTGAAGCCGTAATCGGCCAGGCGCTCGCCCCAGAAGGCGCGCAGGACGGTGGCCGGGACCGCCACGTAGAAGAAGCCGCAGCCCAGGGACCAGACCACGCCCTCCATCAGCGGCGTGTCGCGGCCGATTTGCAGGTTCAGCCAGCCTGGGGCTACGCGGATGAGGGCCTCGGCCAGGTCCTGCTGCACGCTGTGCGAGAGCACCAGGAAGTGCAGGAGCAGCAGGCACACCGTGGCGACCAGGATGACGGCGATGGAGCGGCCGTCGCCCTCGCCGTCGACCCGGGCCTCGCGATCCCAGCGGCGCAAGGTGCTCGCGAACCGGTCACTCCACGCGGCCATGGGCCTCCAGGCGCCCGAGGGCGTAGCGGTTGCGGTCGACGGGAAGGAAGGGCGCGGCGAAGGGGTACGCGGCCACCACGGCGTCGCGCATCTGCCAGGCCAGGCGGCGGTAGCTGATGTGGCCCTGGGGTGCGCTGCGCAGGCGTACGAAGTGGGCCACCTCGCGCAGGTCCCAGTCGAAGAGCACGCGCTTGCGCCACGCGAGCGGCAGCAGGTACTGGGCCTGCACCGGGAAGCGCGCGGCGGCTCGGGCGTACAGCTCGGCCGAGCGCTCCATCTGCTGGCGGTAGGCGGGCTCGAGGCCGGCCTCGACGATCTCGTCGGGGGTCTCGTAGCCCAGGGAGGTGTCGAGCAGCGGGTTCAGCTGCAGCCCGATGCGGTGGCGCTGGATGTCGCGGAAGGCGCCGTAGTCGACGGTGACCTCGAAGGTGGCGTGCAGGCCCTCGAAGGCGCGCGGGGGCACGTCGTGGGGTCCCATGGCGGCGTGCAGGCGGTCGAGGAGCTCGAGCTTGGCGGCCTCGGTCTGGCCGGCCAGGTGGCGGCGCGTCGCGGCCAGGTCGGCGTGCCCGTGCTCGGCCAGCCACAGCCCGAGCAGGTGGTCGAGCGCGCTTGCCCCGAGGAGACCCGCGGGGTCGGGGGTGGCCGAGACCAGGCGCACGCCGTTGGCGGCGAGACCGGGCCCCGAGGCGGTGCGCGGGATCTCGGCGGCGGCGGTCATGGCCAGCCCGGCGGCGGCGGGCAGGAAGGCGTTGGCGTCGGCGTGGCGCAGCAGCGTGGGGCAGATCTTGCGGCCCTCGGCGCGCAGGGCGAGGCCCAGTTCGCGCGCCTCGGCCAGGGGCGACGAGAGCAGCTTGGTGATCATCCAGGCGGCCTCGCGCGCGTTGACCGTGACGGCCACCATGGTGCGCGTGGCCAGGGGCAAGAGGTAGCGCGCGGCGTCGCACACCTGGGCGTGCAGCGCGGCTTCGTAGGCCTTGGGGTTCGTGTCCGGCTTCGGCGGCACCTTGCGGCGCAAGAAGGCGTCGAGCGCGGCGAAGGTGTCGCGGTAGGCGTCCATCTGCGCGAGCAGCCCCGCCTCGCAGGCGGGCCCCAGGGGCGAGGCGGCCAGGTCCGGGTCGTGGCGGACGGTGTCGCGGCCGAAGTACTGGTAGCGCGTCGACTTTTCGGTGTACGAGGCCAGGCGGGCGTCCTCGAGCAGCTTGGTGGCCAGGATCGAGACCTGCTCGAGCCCGTAGTGCAAGACCGAGTGCTCGGCCACGGAGGCGTGTCCGTAGCCCACCACCCACTTCTCGTGGAAGCGCCGGGCGGTCTCGGAGGCCGGGTCGAAGCCGTAGGCCCCGAGCCCGGTCGACGGGGCGGTGGAGCCTGTGGCGGCGGCGATACCCTCCTCGCCGAGCAGCGCCCTGAGGTTCTCGCGGAACGAGTTGGCAGAGCGGCTGACGTAGGCGAACAGCACGCTGGTGACCTCTTCGGGCAGGTCGCGGAGGCAGTACACCGGGCTGTCGGGATTGGTCACGAACGGCTGGAGCTCGGCGAACGACATGCGGCCTCCGGGTGCCCCGGCATTCTTCCCTGCGGGGGCGGTCGGGTCAAGACGCTTGTGGGGAAGCGGCCTCGCGCCGCCCTCGCGCCTGCATATGCACTGCATGGGCGGGGAGAGTGTCGGCTCGCCCGCCATGGAAGCGGCCGGAATCATTCGTCTTGGATCATTCCGCTTGCAACTTCATGCGCATACCCTTATCTCGTGCGCCATCATCTCGCACGGAGACCACCGGTGCAGAGGATCGCGAGCGAGACATCGGAGGGGCGCAAGCAGGTCGCCGGGGAGCGCCGGCGGGCCATCCGGGCGTTGCTCGAGCAGGAGCCCATCGCGACCCAGGAGGAGCTGCTCACACGTCTGTCCGAGGCCGGCTTCGACGTCACGCAGTCGAGCGTGTCGCGCGACCTGCGCGCCCTGGGCGTCGCCAAGCAGGGCGGCGTGTACGTGGCGGGGGCGCCCGGCCGCACCCTGGCAGGGAGCGGTGTGGCGCTGCCCATGCTGGCGTCGGCGGTGATCTCGATCACGCCCGCCGGCCGCAACCTGATCGTCGTACACACGCCCTCGGGGCTGGCGTCGGCCCTGTGCCGCGCCATCGACGAAGCCCGCTGGCCCGAGATCGTCGGTTCGATCGCGGGGGACGACACCATCTTCCTGGCCTGCAAGGGCAGCTCGGACCAGGCTCGCCTGCTCGCGCTGCTGCACGCCGCCTCCGAGGAGGCCGCCCCATGAGGAGAATCCTCCTGGACAAGATCGGCTCGGTCACGCGCAACTGCCGGCTGCCCCGCGAGGTGCGCCTGTCCCCCGAGATCCCGGCCGTCGAGGGCGGCGTGATCGCGGTGCGTGTGCTCACGTCGAAGAGCACCTACAACCAGCTGGAGCAGCCCTCGGGGCGCTTCTCGAAGCTGAAACCCGGGGACCTCGTGGCCGGCGCGCTCGGCCACCGCAAGGCGCTGTTCGGCTACGCCGGACACGTGCCGGCCGAGGTGCACGCGGGCGACCGCATCAACCTCCTGAACCTGGGCGGCGTGCTCGGCCTCTGTGACAGCGTGAACCCCGACCTGGGCCCGCCCTTCGAGTGCGAGGTGCTGGGGCAGGTGCTGTCCTTCCCCTTCCTGGGGCAGCGCGTGGGCGTGCCCGCGCACATCACCCAGGGCGCGCTGCCGGTGAGCCCCGAGCTGCGCCTGAACGGCGTGCCCGTCATCGCCATCGTGGGCAGCTCGATGAACGCGGGCAAGACCGCCGCCGCGTGCGCGCTGGTGCAGGACCTGACGCACCGCGGGCTGCGCGTGGCCGCGGGCAAGTCCACGGGCGTGTCGCTCCGGCGCGACATCCTGGCCATGGAGGACTCGGGCGCGGCGCCCGTGCACGTCTTCACCGACTTCGGGGTGGTCACGACCACCCCGGTCGAGTCACCGCTGGTCGCGCGCACGCTGCTCACGACCCTGGCCGCGTCGCAGCCCGACGTGATCGTGCTGGAGCTCGGCGACGGGCTGCTCGGGCTGTACGGCGTCGACGCCATCCTGGCCGACCCCGAGCTGCGGGGCGCGTTCCGGGCCGTGGTGCTGGCGGCCAGCGACCCCGTGGCCGCCTGGGGCGGCGTCGAGCTCCTGAAGACGCGCTACGATCTGGCCGCGACCGTGGTCACCGGTCCCGCCACCGACAACACCGCCGGCAGCCGGCTGGTCCTGCAGCAGACGGGAGTGCCCGGCCGCAACGCCCGCACCGAGCGCGCCGAGCTCGCCGAGATCGTGCTGGCGACCCTCGACCTGGCCGCCCGCCCCGTCCTGGACCCGGGAGACGACGATGACGACGCCGACCTTCATTGAGGGGGGTTCGGGGACCCACACCGCGCTGCCGGTGGCCCTGGTCGGGGGCAACGGCTACGTGGCCGGCGAGGTGGCGCGCCTGCTGGCCGTGCACCCGCGGCTGCGCCTGGCGCTGGCGGCCTCCACCAGCCGCGTCGGCGAGACGCTCGGCGCGGTCTTCCCGCACCTGGCAGGGTCCAGGGTGGGGGCGCTCGGCTTCTCGTCGGTCGACGACGTGGTGGCAGCCGTGGCCGCGGGCGAGCTGGTCGGGGTGTTCCTGGCCACCCCGCACGGCGCGGCGGCCCCGGTGGTCCTGCGCCTGCTGACGGCCGCCGCGCGCGCGCCGCACGTGCCCCGGATCGTCGACCTGTCGGCCGACTTCCGCTTCGCCGATCCGGCGCGCTACGAGCGCGTGTACGGCGCGCCCCACGCGGCGCCGGCCCTCCTGGCCGACTTCACGTGCGGGATCCCGGAGCTGGAGCCCGGCGTGCCGCCGGCGCACGTGGCGCACCCCGGCTGCTTCACGACGGCGGTGACGCTGGGCGCCGCGCCCTTCCTGGCGCTGGGCCTGGCCGAGCCGTCGGTCTTCGTGGCGGCCGTGACCGGCTCCAGCGGGAGCGGGCGCACGCCGTCGGCCGGTACGCACCACCCCGAGCGGCGCTCGACCCTGTTGGCCTACTCGCCGCTCGCTCACCGGCACGAGCCCGAGATGCGCCTGCTGCTCGGCCGCCTGCGGGGCGGTGACGAGCCCGACGTGCGCTTCGTGCCGCACTCGGGGCCGTTCGTGCGCGGCATCCACGCCACGCTCTCGCTGACGCTGACGCCCGACGCTCCGGCCGACGCGGCCGAGTTGGTCGCCCGCGCCGCGGCGTTCTATGCACCGAGCCCCTTCGTGACCGTCACGACGAAGCCTCCCGCGCTCACCGAGGTGGTGGGCACCAACCGGGCGCGGCTGGGCGTGGCCGTTCGAGGGCGCGACCTGGTCGTGCTGTCGACGATCGACAACCTGGTGAAGGGCGCCGCCGGCGGCGGCGTGCAATGGATGAACCGGCTGCTGGGGCTGCCCGACGACGCGGGCCTCCTCCTGCCCGGATTGGGGTGGCTATGACCGGCTCGGCGCTCCTCGACGTCTATCCCCAGCTCGACCTCGAGCCCGTCGAGGCCGAGGGTCTGACCCTCACGGCGCGCGACGGCCGGCGCTACCTCGACTTCTACGGCGGGCACGCCGTGGCGTTGCTCGGCTACCGCCACCCGGCGCTGCTCGAGGCGCTCGAGGCCCAGGCGCGCGCGCTCTTCTTCCAGAGCAACCTGGTGCCGCTGGCCGTGCGCGAGCGCGCGGCGCAGGCGCTCCTGAAGCTGGCGCCGCCCGGGCTCTCGCGGGTCTTCTTCGTGAACTCGGGGGCCGAGGCCAACGAGAACGCCCTGCGCGTGGCCCTGCGCGTGACGGGCCGCTCGCGCGTCGTGGCCGTCGAGGGCGCCTTCCACGGGCGCACCGCCGGGGCGGCCGCGGTGACCGCCGGCTCCGCGCGCTGGAACGGGTTCCCGCGCCTGCCCTTCGACGTGACCTTCGTGCCTTTCGACGACGTCGCGGCCCTGCGGACGGCGGTCGACGGGCAGGTGGCGGCCGTGATCCTCGAGCCCGTGCAGGGCGTGGCCGGCGCGCGGGCGATGTCCCGCGACTTCGTGCAGGCCGCGCGCGAGGCCACCTCGGCCGCGGGCGCGCGCCTGATCGCCGACGAGGTGCAGTGCGGGCTGGGGCGCACCGGCTTCCCATCGGCCTGTGGCGGCCTGGGGGTCGCGCCCGACCTCCTGACGCTGGCCAAGGGCGTGGCCGGGGGCTTCCCCGCGGGCGCGCTCCTGCTGCGGGAGGACGACGCGGCCCGGATGAAGCACGGGGACCTGGGCACCACCTTCGGCGGTGGGCCGCTGGCCGCGGCGCTGATCGAGGTCGTGGCCCGGCACGTGGCCGACCCAGCGCTGCTGGCCGAGGTGCGGCGGCTGTCGGCGCGGTTGGCGCGCGAGGCCGTGGTCGGGCCGGTGACCGCGGTGCAGGGGGCCGGCTTCCTCTTGGGGTTGCGCACGACACGCCCCGCGCGCGAGGTGCTGGCGGAGCTGAGGGCCAAGGGGATCCTCGCGGGCGGCAGCGCCGATACGCACGTGGTGCGCCTGCTGCCGCCGCTGGTGTTGATGGACGAGCACGTCGACCAGCTCGTGGCGGCCCTGTCCGCCCTGAGCGCCTGAACGAAAGGGGAGGTGCACCATGGAG
>Ga0172371_10014798_pt1 | contig 10015 bp, 21 predicted proteins | sample Lak12m_FD_114543 | JGI IMG/M metagenome (GOLD analysis project Ga0172371, IMG submission 114543) | Freshwater microbial communities from Kabuno Bay, South-Kivu, Congo - kab_022012_12m | ecosystem: Environmental > Aquatic > Freshwater > Lake | place: Democratic Republic of the Congo: South-Kivu... | reverse complement strand
TAATGCACATTCTCGAAGATCCACCAATTTAATATGCCGGATAGATCCACATTCTTTACAAGCTAGTTTAATGACACCATCTTTAGTTTCGGGTGGTATAGATATCTCAGAGTGTAAATATTGACACACATTACACATCCATTCAAATGTTTCAGATTTTGATTTTTTTGCCATTTTTACCCACTTTCTTTTGTGATATGCAATTAATAAACCAGCAAGATCTTTGATAGCTCTTGCCGGTTTATTAATTAATGATCTGGCCGAGTTTTATTAGATTTTATATTTAAATCAAGAGTACTTTTTAGATTTTTAATAATATCTTGATTTGTTAAGTATTTGTCTTCTTCAGTAGTTTGTAAGACAGAGGGCAATCGTCTTTGTAAATGAACATCATTCAATTTGTTGATCAATTTCTCTTTCAATAATTGCCAAAGGGATGTATTCAAGGTTTTCTTCCTCCTTTGATGTTTTAAATATTTCAAAATAACGTTCTTGTGCTTCTTTTGTTAGATCATTAAAAAAGATTTCAAACTTCATCATAAGCAATCCTCCAAAGTTAATTTAGTATAATCAATTTCATGAATTTTTCTTGGTTTTTTATCGTATATATTTGGAATATTAACTTTGTCTGCGGTTCTCACTCTATCTTCGGTTCTCACTCTATCTTCGAGTAATTTTATAATTAAATTTGCTTCTTCCTCTTTACCTTCTTGTCTTAATTGACCAGCTTTTTGTGCTTCACTCATTATATGTTCCCAAGTTACTGTAACCATATTTCACCTATAATTAGCAGAACATCCACCTATATCATCTATGAATTGATGAACAACTCCTCCATTTCTCCTTGTTATAATTGAATTTGATATAGAACCACGTCCTCTGATAAATGTTGATGATATTACTTGATGTTGATTTCTTTTGTTAGCTTCAGTTTGAGCTGCATCGAATGATGAAAAATAATTGCATCCTGTATTATCACCCATGTCTTTTGTGTTTGCAAAATCATAGGTTACTTTAAATGCGTTTGGAAAACCTAAAGTTTCTATCACATAGTATTTCATGTTTTTACTCTCCTTATCATTTGTTGATTTTCTTTATCTTTCCACTTAAAACCAAATCGTTCATAAAAATTAGATAGCTGAAGATAATTTAATTCACCATATGGATTGATATCTAGTAAGATTTCAATCTTGTTCTCATTAGCCCATTTGACAACTTGATTCATTAATTGAATTGATATGCCTTTACCTCTAATTTTTCTATCGACAATTAATCTATTAAAATAATATTGGTTGTCTTTGATTTGAGTAAATTCGGCGGCAGCTCGACGATTGTCTTCGATAATTGAAAATGTTTTAGTTTCAGGAAGCATTTGTTGGTTCTCCAATTTGTGGTTCTAATAACATCTGAAATTTGAGAATTTTTATAGATTCATAAACATTACCAATAAAGCAAATATTATCTGAGTTTGTTATTATTTCATCATGTTTCTTGATCATTTCTTTGCGTATATGTTTTTCTGAATAAAATGGTCGATTACACATCTGAATGATTCCGTCGTGATCATCGTGGTGATCTGCTGTTAAAAAAGTTTCCATTGTTTCTTTTCAGTTAAAAATGGTCCGGGTGGCTCGATTTGAACGAGCGTCCTCGACTTCCCAAAAGTCGCCGTCTACCACTGGCTTACACCCGGAATCTTTTACACAATTTATAATTAAATGTAATCATAAATTGTGTCTAAAAATATAATTTCTATATATAATTTGCAATAATCAAAATAATCCACCAAGACCTTTATTGGATCTTGCTGGATTAAAAATTATTATCCTCCACAATTTCAAATTTTAATCAATCTATGTAATGTTTCACGAGGAATTATAATTCCAATTCCTCACTAACTGAATTATGGTCTTATAGTTTTGAATGGTGCGTTGGGCGAGATTTGAACTCGCAAGGAGCTAGGCTCCGAGGGATTTTAAGTCCCTTGTGTAGACCGTTCCACCACCAACGCATGCTCTTCTTTTAAGTTCTTTAATTTAAAATCTTCGGCAAATTGCTGAAGGTTACAACAATATTATTTCTATATAAAAATTGTAAAAATAAAAATCCGGCAAGACCTTTATTAGATCTTGCCGGAATAAAAATTATTATTTATCACTCTTTTTATCGCTCTTGAAATTTGCTAATGTCTTAACAATTATTGAAATTGGCATCCAAATAGGACAAGTTAAAACAATCCATTTCAATATATAGAATACGAAGTAAAACATTGCTGGAATTAATAACCAGTAATATAACCACCCTTTTGAAAATACATCCATATCATATTTGAACATATTCCACAAGAATTCTATGTATTCATTTATTATCTGCTGACTTTCCATCTGGAAGTCCTCTACTTTCGAGTATTTTCTCACACCTTTTGCATATTCTGGCATCATGTGAAAAATGTCCCGGTACCAACATATGCGGCATCCAATTTGAAATTTCTGAATGTGTGCACGAATCTTGAAATTCTTCAATTTCTTTATCGTGTCTCTTTATGATTTCTTTTAGATTATTTTCTAGCATAATTAATATAAGTCCTCGCTATAAAGTCTTTCTCCTCTGTATCCACCAGAAAATGAAGGAATCCCAGCCGTTATTTGAAGTTGATATCCTTCTTCTCTGGTGACAAATCTATTTTCGGAGGTGATAAAACCTTGATCAGTATTTTTAAAATGTCTATTTTGTTGATCGATTAAAAATATACAGTCTGCATGTCTGTGACCTCTCCAAATATAACCTGTATTATCTTTTACTGCTGCACAGATACAAATCTCTTTTTCCATTAAACTCCACCAATCTCTCTTACATATGCTGCTGTATTTCCGACAGTTTCATCAACTTCAACTTGAATTGATCCAGCTAAGATTTTGAATTCATTAATGCACATATAATTGATTTGATTTGCAAACATAACTGCCATATTTTCTGCAGTCGTATCTAGACCAAAAGGCATAATTATTAATCTACAAACATGATCTTTTAATATTGGAATGAGAGGGTCATCTTGATGTAAAATAAGAGCATGATCCATCACTTCAAGATCATCTGCGAATTTCTTTAGAATGCCAAAATCGACAACCATATTTGGGTTCTTCATCTTCTTAATATCTTCAACATAAATGCCAACTCTAACTACATAACTGTGACCGTGAATATTTCTGCATTTATGAGTTTCTGGCATAGTAAATAATCTATGTGCCGCATCAAACTTAAATGTTTTAGTTACTGAATACATATGTTGTTCTCCTTTTGATCGATAAGAGATAACGCAAGTTGTTCAACTTCTTTGTGATCTTTTTTTAATTTTCTTTTAATCTCCATAGGATTTTCTAAATTAACAATCAAAGAATACTCAAAGCCGGATTCAGTATCTATCTGACTTTGATATTTGTTTGCTCTTTGAAAAAGTTCTGGAAATTCATTAAATAATAATCCACATGAAATTGATCCTTTTTCTTTATTTTCAAATTCAGAAAATGTGTATGCGGATGAACACTGCTCATTAAGTGAGAATTTTAAGAATTTTTTATCACGACTAATGTGAATTTGTATATAATCTCCATGTGAAAATCCATAAGGTCTATTAAAGAATACTTTTTTGTTAGCTGGGTTAAAATAAATAATCGGTGTTTGTAAATAAATATGAGCTCCGATATCAAGATCTATCCATTTTATATTCATTTTTATTTCTCCTCTTCCAAAGTATCTAAATTTTCTTCTTTTTTCATTAATTCTTTTTTCGCACATTTTTCCCATAATGTGTATGCTCCAAATAAAGATAATCCAATTGCTGTTAAAAGAAGCAATACCATTCCTGTTGAAATAATAAAGAATATAGCAAAATAAATTATTACTCCGAAACAAATTATTGATACGAATTTCTTAAGTGATTTTTTTGTTGATTCTTCCATTATATCTGTTTCCTTTTCAAAAAGAATTTATTAACTATATTATTTCTATATAAAATTTTTGATTAAAAAATTCGGTAAGATCTAATTAAAGATCTCACCGAATTAAATTATAATATTTCTTCCAAATATTCTATAAGAGCAGCATCCCAATGTCTCATTGATTCATTTTTCAAATTAATATATTTTGAATTGTCTAATATGCTATTTGTTGGACGTTTTGCTGATCTATTCAATTCTGATGATGTGATGGGAATCATTTCAGTATCTACTTTAGCAATTTGTAAAATTCTTTTTGCATATTCAAACCAAGTACAAAATCCTTGATTTGTCACATTAAATGTTCCAGTACACATCAATAATTTATTGACTGCTAACACCAAATCTTTTGTATATGTTGGTGTGCCATGTTGGTCATTTACAACTTTTAAAATATTTTTATTTTTTGCATTATTTAAAATAGTGCTTATAAAGTTCTTGCCGAATTTCCCATATAACCAAGATGTTCTTATTAGTAAGTAATTTGTAGAATACTTTAATAAACATTTCTCTCCAACTCTCTTAGAAAACCCATACATATTTATAGGATTACAGATATCTGTTTCTTTATATGGTAGTATTTGTTCTCCATCAAAAACATAATCTGTACTAAAATGTATGAGTTTAATATCTTGTTTATTACATATCTCGGCAAGATTCTTTAAAGAGAATCCATTGACATCAAAACATTTTTTCAAGTCAATTTCACAATTATCTACATTTGTGTAAGCTGCACAATTTATAACAATATCTGGGTTAATCTCCAAAATTTTATTACATGAAACTGAACTAGTTATATCAATACCCTCTCCAGCTATCATGTTGTGATAACTTGAGAGAGTTTGCATAAATTCTGTTCCAAGCATTCCTTTAGCACCCAATACCAATATATTTCTCATTAATCCTCTCTTGCGGCGAGTAATCTTTCTACTTTATCACTTTCAGCTTCTTCTTTAGCTGTTTCTTCAATTTTCTTAACTAACTCTTTATTGTTTACTAAGAGATCATGAAACATATCAAATGTTAATCCTATGACTTTTGTTCCATTAATAATAACCTCTTCAATTTCAAACTCACCAACATGACTCTCTTGATAATCAAATTCTTTAGCACTTCCATATTCATACCACCCGATACTGTCGTTTTCCCAATTAATATTTCCTATTTCTATGTCAATTTCGTATTCATTTGCTCCTGTATTAAGTACAAAATTTTTTATTTTCATAATTTCTCTCTTTATTCTATTGTATGTTTTTTGGCATAATTGAGATATCTAATCCTGTTGTCAGCTTGATATATATTTGTTGAATATCATCTGGTGCTTCTTGGGGAATTGTTATAAATTTATCAAGTGATATTTCTTTAATTGCTTTATTATCAAAAGGAGCCATGAATGGAATAATTAATGATCTTAGCTGTTGTGGGTTTTGTGGATCTTGTGGATCTTGATATATAAATATTTCATAAACATCAATTAGATATGAACCTGTATCTCTTAATTCTAACTTACCAACAACAATATCTCCTGTAACAAGCTTACCAATTACTATATTCATTTAGTTTTTACCTCTCTCATTCTATTAATAAAGTATCGGATTATTGTTAAACTGCTTAAATATTTACTTAAGCTTCAAATTGGATGATATATTATCTTTTTACAACTAACACATATTGAATATGATCTTGCATTTTTTAGTCTTCTTCTATGTCTTCTTCGTGTTTTGTGCTCTTTTCAAAATTTAGTATATCTGTAAGATGTTATTTAATAGTTTTTTTAGAATTTTTATTCCATTCATCAATACTTTTTTGATAAAGAAATTGTGCACCAGATGATAATTCATTAAATGCACAACCTGGAACTGCAACATTATTTTCCCAGGCAATAAAACATTTTGTTGGAATATAATCAGGAGTAGACCACCAATCTGATGTTGTACTATTTGTGACACGTTTACAACCACTGCAAATTCCTGAAGACATAATTGTTCCTTTCTTAGTTAAAGATGTAAGTTTTCGCGAGATAACCAAATATGAAACCAATTACTGAACCAAACAAAAGAAACATAAGTATTACTATTAATCCCATACTTCTTTTTTCATCATTATCTACTTCTTGCATTGTGTATCTCCTTGAGGTTTTAATATAATCAGCTTCCATATGTGATTTTAAGGGCTACTTAAAGGCCCCACTCTAGAGTTATGTCGAATCAGTGACTACCAGCTCCACCTGGTTTTCCGAGAGCAGTGATTTCCCTATGTGGTGAGATCTTGGCTTCTTTCTCATTCAAGCTGATTGAGATTTACTTCTCATATTTTATCAGTATCCTTCTTCAATCCATTGAACGAAATCATTATATTTGGAAGGGAAATTCATATATTTTTTTGCATTTTCTCCCCTTCTTCGCACTTGTTCCATATCATTCCAATATGCAGCTTCAAGTTCTGTAGAATATCGTCCAATATAAATTTGCTTATAATTAATCCACATTGTCGCATGCCAACGGTTTCCACATTTGGAAACGTTTCTATATGGTGGTATTTCTCTATCCGCATACGATTCAAGTAATATTTGTTCAAATTTATCTTTTTTCCTTTTAAGATAAAGTGTTGCGTCTTTATATAACCAATTATAAAATTTTCGAACATTTCCTTTTCCAGAATATGCTAATATAGACCAGTTATCAGTATGTTGTTGTATTTTATTGGATCCTCTATTTTTGCCTCATTAAAACCTTTAATTCTTAGTTTACAAGAAGGACATGTTCCGCAATTTGTTCCATTATAACATGTCAGTGTATATTTATACCAATCAAGTTTTCCAAAACTTAGCATCAATTTAACAGTTTCTGCTTTAGTTAGCCACATTAATGGAGTAAAAATATTAATATCACAATCACCTGCCAAATTTAAAGTTACATTAATTGATTTAATAAAAATATCTCTACAATCTGGATAACCTGAGTAATCAGTTTGACAAACTCCTGTTACTAAGTTTTTAATATTTCTAATATAAGCAACTGATCCAGCATTTAAAAGAAATTGCATATTCCTAAATGGTACAAAAGATGCTGGTAGAGTATTGTCCCATTCACTATTTGAGGAAACGTCTTTTGATTTATCTATTAACGCAGATTTTGTAACTTGTGAGAATAATTGTTTTATATCTAAAATAACATGTTCTTTAACATTTGCAAGTTCAGATAATTTTTTTGAACATTCTATTTCTTTCACATGTCTTTGACCATAATCAAATGATATTGTATAAATGTTTTTAAAATTTTCAACTGCCCAAGCTAAACATGTTGCTGAATCTTGACCACCACTTAATAAAACTAAACAACTTTCTTTCTCTAGACTACGCATTATTTATTACCTCCATTTATTTAAAGAAAAAATGTAATTTGATACTTATATTATTTCTATATAAAAATTGATAATAATAAAAATCATCGGCAAGATCTAGTTAAAGCTCTTGCCGATGAAAAAATTATTTTTCTTCACTGTTTTTAATAGCGGCACCAATTTCTCGTCCTCTATTATATTCACCAATAGAGCCATCAAAATCTGGTACAGGAAAAACATCAAATATATCACTAGTTGATCCTGTTTCTTTTCCTTCTTTAATACCCGCGTTAAATGCTCTTTCTCTGTCGTCTAACATGTCTTCATCCTCCTTATTTTTATATTTCTTTTTCTAATGAAACTACACAAATATCTCTGGATATAACTTCTTAAAATCTTCCTGTAAAGGAATCATTATTTCTCGCATCTGTTCGTGTGCATCTGGAGCTGTCCGAAGTTTGAAAATATGCTTCCACTCAGCTAAATCAGCTGTCACTACAATTTCAGTTTTAAGAGAATTTGGAAGGACACTTCTAGCTCTTCCCGGAATCCACTTATGTTCATTTACTAAGTGGAAATATTTCTTTTCCTCATAACACATAGAATCAAACCAATCGAAAGCTTCGTGGGAAATATTAATAGGAGGATTATCTAAAGTGAATTCTCCTTCTTTAAGACAATCTTCTAACCAAATTGGGATAGCAAACGCAAGATGCTGTCCAAATCGATTTTGACAGTAATTGCACCATCTTGTACTTTCTTGAGCATAAGCTGGTGGACGATGGCGAACTTGCTCATGAGTTACTCCACGATCACAAACCAATTTTACTGTCGCTGATAACATGTCCCATCTCTTCTCGTGGTAGATGTGCTTTAATTCGTTTTCTTCACCATTAAGATAATCGTTCTTTCCAGGATTCTTAAAATCTTGTTTATCTGCAAAATCCCATTCATCGAAAGCTCTAATATTTCCAGAAACTAGTGTTCCAATATAATAAATCTGTAAGAAATTGAGAAATTTATAATGTGGCAAAGTAATTGTCGGATAATATCTTATTTCCCAACTATGTTCTATCATAGCACAATGCCCTCTATTCTTAAGCAGTTGTACGAATTTTTCAGATGATTCTTCTGTAATTTTTTCTTCCGACTTATAACAAATCCTTCCAGCTACTTCAATTAAATTATTTGGTTTATTATAACTATAAGGCAATTCTGGTTTATATGATGCTGCAAAGATCCTATAACCTGGTTTTACTAAACGCATTTATTTGCCTCCATTAAATTCTTTGTTTTTTGCAAAATGCTGAGACTATTTTTAAATAAAATATAATCAATACAATCTCTAATTGTTGAATCATAAAAGTACTTTAGACCAGAAAGATTTATTAGAACTTTATAAGATATTTCATGTATCATATTTGATCCTTTTTAAATGGCGGAAGGTACAGGATTCGAACCTGTGGACCTTTCGATCAGCGATTTTCAAGACCGTCTCCTTAAACCACTCGGACAACCTTCCGTTTATTTAAAAGATAAATACTGCGGCAGCTATCACTGAAGTGAAGTTACCTTTCTGAACATTTGCGGCCATGGTAATATTTCTAGTACCAACAATTTTGCCACTTATTTTGAAGATCTCTTTTCGTTCGTCCCAACTATCATCGATGTTAAAATCAACTCCAAGAGTTGAGGCCAACATTCCTGCAGCAAGATCTTCAGCGTAGTCTCCTGCTTCTTTTTCATTTTGTCCAAAAGAATGGTGTTCGCTGATATATCCATATGTGTCTCTATTAGTTGGAACAGCACAACCAACAGCAGCTGCAAGCAAACGAGAATTTTCACCACTACAATTTCTACTAAGAACACAATATGTAATTGCCCCAGGAATAAGATATGTCAATCCTTCTTCAGAAGAAATAATTTCACATTTAGGTGGTAAGATACTTGAAACGGTAACCAAGTTACATTTTTCAATTCCAGCATTTCTTAAAGCGCGTTCAAATGAATGAAGTTCGTCTTTGTGATGACCAACCCCTCTTGTGAAGAATATCTTTTTTGGCACAAAATTTTTCATTTTGCCTCCTATTACATTTTATTATAAAAATTTAACATATTTGTAAGATCTTGAGTGAACAATTCATTTAAATCTCTATCGTTTCTTGAAGCCTCATATGCTATATGTATGACTTCATGTAATGTATATTTCTTAACATCACCATCATCTATATTTGTCCATTCATAGATCACTGCTTGTTTGGTCTCTACATTAAAGTGACATTGATTTTTATATTCGGCATGCTCTTCATAACTGATCTGCCAATCATGTAAAACACGAAATCTAATTTGCCAAAATAAGATCAGGTTTTTGACATTAGAAGTAGGAGGCTGTTCCTGTGGCTGTCTAGATATCTCTGTAACGTTGCCGCCAATAAACACAACGTGTAATAATCCAGTAAATCTTGAATTGATTAAATCATCGATTACTTGAGTTTTGAGAATCTCTTTCATGAATTTTCTCCACATTACAAGTTTCAATTTTTTATATTTTATTGCAAATTCTCTGTATGCTTTTGTTGTATCTGCTAGAGTATCAAAATCTCCTAAATTAATCCGAGTATAATTCTTCTTTATAGCTGCTTAATCTGAGTGATAATGAGACTTGTCCATTTCTTACT
>Ga0172371_10014797_pt1 | contig 10016 bp, 5 predicted proteins | sample Lak12m_FD_114543 | JGI IMG/M metagenome (GOLD analysis project Ga0172371, IMG submission 114543) | Freshwater microbial communities from Kabuno Bay, South-Kivu, Congo - kab_022012_12m | ecosystem: Environmental > Aquatic > Freshwater > Lake | place: Democratic Republic of the Congo: South-Kivu... | reverse complement strand
GCGGAAGCGACGGCTGCGGCGGCACCTGCGGGGCCTGCCCCCCGAGCTTCTCGTGCGACAACCAGGGGCACTGCATACAAGGCTGCAAGCCGAATTGCCAGGGCAAGCAGTGCGGCGACGACGGCTGCGGCGGCCAGTGCGGCACGTGTCCCGACGGCCAGTTCTGCAACCTGCAAGGTCACTGCGTCAGCGACTGTCAGCCGAACTGCGTGGGCAAGGTCTGCGGATCGGACGGCTGCGGCGGAAGCTGCGGCGCTTGCGGTTTCGGCGAGGAATGCTCCGCAACGTTCGAGTGCAAGGCCAAGTGCACCCCGAGCTGTCTCAACAAGGAGTGCGGCGACAACGGCTGCGGCGGCGCGTGCGGCGCATGCGGCATGGACCAGCACTGCGACGAGTCGGGCAAGTGCGTGACGTGCACCAAGCAGTGCCAAGGCAAGCAATGCGGTGACGACGGCTGCGGCGGCACTTGCGGGGAGTGCCCCGCAGGGCTCGAATGTTTCGAAGCCAAGGGTACCTGTGTCGAAGCCGGGGCGGACATCCCCCCAATCAACGAGCCCGACACGATCTCGGAAGCCGACATCCATGGCGTCGGCGACGACGTCGGTCCTTCCACGGAATGTGCGGAGGGAATGCGCCTCAGGTACGGCAAGTGCATCCCCGCAGACGACCTCGGGGGCGATAGCGGTGACGCGGACTCAAGCTGCTCGACTTCCCCGGTCCGGGGTCGGTCGGGTCATCCTGGATGGGCTGCCCTTCTGTTGGGCCTGCTTGCGCTGCTGCCCCGCCGTGGCCGTCTGCCAGCCCATCCGTCTGACCGCACCTCATCGATTAGGGTCCTCCCCTCCCGTCTGCGCGGAGGGGAACGGTAGGGGCTTGGTCGGCACGGTCGATCATCCTTCTTGACTTCGATCTTTTGAGGAAGCTATATTCGCCCTTGCTTTTCGTGTTTGGAAGGCTTGAGAACGGGCCGGCTAGGCCATTGTCAGGGGGGCAAGACATGAAGCGTTTCCTTGGACTCGTGCTGACCATCGGCGTGCTGGTGGGCTGCTCGCACGGAGAGGAAAGTGAGTGCACCCGGTACGTGTCGCTGCTGTCCAGCGACAACCCGAGGGTGGTCCTGGATTCCATCGGCGAGAAGAAGTGCCAGGATGCCGTGGACGAGTTCAAGAAGATCTTCGACCCGCGCCAGGGCGAATACAACAAGGAGATTCTCCGCACGCTCGCCCAGATGTGGGATCCCGACCCCGCACTCTTCAAGGCCGAGGCCGAGAAGTTCGCCAAAAAGAAGCCCATGTACGTGGAGCTTCTGCGGGCAGCGCTCCAGAGCGCGGACACCGCGCCCATGGCCGCAACCCTGGTGGAGGAGTGGGGGCTCTCCGAAATGCGCGGCGACTTCTCCAAGCTGATCGTGGACGACGTGAAGAGTGAGCAGCCGCAGTTCGTGCTTGCATATGCTCCCGTGCTCAGGGCGCTCTCCACAGAAGCCATGGGCGGGTTCTCCGCCGAGATGGAGGACGTCTACGTAGCGCTGCTCAACAACAGCCCGGACATCCAGACCGCAGAGGTGAACAAGCTCTCGGCCCAGGCGCTGGGCGCTGTCAAGAGCACCAGTCCGGAAGCGATCAAGGCGCTGGTCCGGGCACTGTTCCTCCAGTCCAAGGACGGCCAGACCACGTTCAAGGAGGCGGTCCAGTCGATGCTGCAAATCGGCCCGGCGGTCGTCCCTTACCTCGTGGACATCATGAACTCCAACCCCGGTGACGAGAACGTCCGCTACATCGAGGAATACGCAGTCAAGAACGCGATCTCGGACTGGAAGTGGCGCCGCGGCATGCGCATCCCCATGGCCCTCGCCCAGCTTCGCGATCCCCGCGCAGGCGTTGCTTTGGTGGAGGACATGGCCCGTGCCGTCATCGAGCCCGCAAACCTACCCGACAACCTCAAGCAGGACTGGATGATCACGCAGACCAACAGGCTGAAGTTCGACTCCTGGGGGCTCATGTCCGCGCTGCGTGCGCCGCACCTTGACAAGGCGGTGGCGATCGTCCGCGACAAGAACGTCGAAGGAAGCGCTCGTCTCCAGCTTGCCCTGGCAATGGCTTTCTCGTTCACCCCCGAGGCCACTGCCGCCCTGTTCAAGGTCGTCTACGAGCCCGCCCGCGAGGAAGAAGAGGACACCGGTGAGGCGGGAACCGACGCCCGGAAGCCCGGTGCCAACATGCCCCCGCCCGCAAGGGAATCGGACTTCGTGATCAGGTTCCTCCAGACCATCGCCTACGCTGTCGATTACGAGAACCTCCCCACCTTCAACGACGTATTCATCTCCGGGTTCGACGAGAATTTCGGAGACGTCGAAAAGGCCGAGTTCATCACGGACAAGCTGGGCGAGGTGGACATCAAGGTCCTTCTGCGTGTGCCGGAAGCATGCCAGAACGACTTGACCTGCTACAGGGCGGTGTTCGGCGGCGGACCGGGCAAGGCGCCGGGTGCGGAAGTCGGCTACGACCCCACCGAATTCAAGGGCGCAGATGACCGCGAGACCCAGTACATCCAGGCCATGGGGCGCTGCAAGGCCGGCCTCGTGCTCAGCCGCTGGAAGCTCACCGGAGAGCTCAGGGCGGAGCTGACCAAGCTCTTCATCGACGTGTACTCTTCGCTCAGCTACGACGACGAGCTCTTCGGCGACCTCCGCCAGGTCATTCTCCTCGGGCTGGAACGTCTCGGAATGAACGATCCCAAGAAGATTGTCCTCACCGCGCTCAGGGATCTTCTGGAGAAGGAAGGGAAGAAGGGCTCTGAAGGAATGGACGTCCGCAACCAGAGGCTCGAAGCCCTCATCTACTTCATCGAGAACTACGATCCCTCCGTCGAGAAGCAGTTCCGCACCGCCGCACCCGCTGCCAAGGCCGAGGAAGCCAAGCCGGCCGAGACAGCTCCCGCAATGGCCAAGCCGGCCGAGACAGCTCCCGCAGAAGCCGCTAAATAGCCACCTTGATTAGCTGCCTTCCAATGAACAGGTAGTCGCCCTCGTTCAGGACGCGCTCCTCGCCGGCACGAAGCCTGATGAACGTGCCGTTGCGGCTGCCCGCATCGGCCAACCACGCTGTCGAGTCCTTGACCTCGACCACGGAGTGCCTGTGCGACATGAACCGATCGTCGGGGAAGCTGAAGTCCGCCTTCTCCCTGCCGATGGTCACCTTCGGCTTCCTGGCACAGTGGACCGCACCGGGCTTGCCGCCCCGGATCACCTGCGTCAGCTTGAAGTACCAACTCGCAAGCGGCGTCCCGTAGAAGTAGGTGCCGGAAGAATCGGGCTGCGGCTCTACGCTGTTTCCCCCTTCGAAGATGAAAAGCTGCTCGCCGCAGACGAACCGATCGCTGTTCTTGAGCTGGACCGGGCCCGTGATGCGAACGAATGTTCCGTTCACGGAATCCAGGTCCTTCACGAGCAACCGTCCCCCGCCATAGTAGAAACACGCGTGCTTGGGCGAGACAGTGTTGTCGTCAGGGAAGAGGATGATCCCCTCGTCCCGGCCCGCAACGTGCTCCCTGCCCCCCAGCGCGTACGACGCAGTCTGGCCGCCGTCGCCCCGGATGAGGACCAGCTTGAACTTGGTCTCAGGGAGCGCGGCAGGGTCCTTCACCGTCCCGGTGTCGACCTCGGCGATGGGCGCACCGCAGTTCATGCAGAACGTGTATTCCGGCATCACTTGTGCCCCGCATCGACCGCACGTCTTCTCGCTCATCTCTCCAACCCCCCGAAGCCTCCTCAACGATCCGACTTCTAGTAGCTTCGCCCGCCCATGTCAAGGACCGGTCCACGCCGCGGCGGCGAAACCGCCCTGACCCATAGGCGCAGGCTCGCGCATGATCAGCCCGCTCCAGGCGGCGCCTCGTCCGAACGCACCAGCGGAAATGCCGGCCCCTGCGGCTCAGGCGCAGGAAGCTCCTGCACCCGGAACCTGCCGACCAGCCTGGACAGGTCCCGGGCACGGTCCCGGATCTGGCTCCCCTCGTCCACCGTCTGCTGCGACGCCTCCAGCGCCTCACGCCCGATGCGCTGTATCTCCAGCATGAGCTGAGCTATGTCGTCGCTTGCTGCAGCCTGCTCCTTCACGCTCTCCGCAGTCTCCTGCATCATCGCCGAAAGCTCCGCAAGATGGTGCAGCGTCACCGTCACGAGCTGCGCTCCCCGCTCGACGTCGGTCCGGCTTCCGTCCATGGATACGACCAGATCCTTGGTGATGCTCAAAATCGCACTGATGTTGTCAATGATCTCCTTGGAGCTTCGCTCCACCCTCCGGGCCTGCTCACGCATCTGTTGCGCCACCACCGCAAATCCCTGGCCCGCGCTGCCGGCCCGGGCAGCCTCGATGGAAGCATTGAGCGCGAGCATCGAGTTCTCTTCCGTGATCTTGGAGATGAGCCCCGCGATCGAACCGACCTTGTCCACGTTCTCCTTCAGCCGAGCAACCTTCTCCCAGGAAGTGTGGACTGTCTCTCTGATCCGGGTCATCCCGGTCTCGGACTTCTCCACGGATTCCTTGCCCAGTCCCGCGGTCTGCGCTCCCTGGTTCGCCCGTGCGGCGATCTCCTGGATCGTCCGGCTCAGCTCGTTGGTGAGCGACGTGGAGTTCTCGATCCTGTCCAACTGCGAGCGCGCTCCCTGGAACGTCCGGGTCGAGACATGCGAGATCTCCTGCGCGGATTGGCCAAGCCTCAAGCTGGCGTCACGGATGTGGAGCACCAACGCGTTCACCCGATCAACCAACGCGTTGACCGTGCGGCCCAGCTCCGCCAGCTCGTCCTTCCCCACTACCGGTACTCTCACCGTCAGATCGGCTTCGCCTTCAGCCAACTGCCGCAGAGAGTTGGTGAATGCCCGGATTGGCAACGTAATCGTCCGGGACAGCGCCAGCGCCACGAGAATCGCAAGCAGGAACGCACCCGCGCCGACGTAGAGGACCGGGTACAGGTTTTCCGAAACGCGGGACTCGTACGACTCCCTCACCCGAAACAGAACGAGGCTTCCGACCTCCCGTTGCCCTTCCTGCGTGACGGCGGAAAACGGAACCTCGGTCAAGTCGAAGTTGCGGTCCTCGAATGTCATCACCGGCGCCAGCAGATCCCCTTCCGGGACCGTGAACCGCCCTTTGAACGCTGCCAGCAGATCGGGCCACGCCTCGGCCTTGAGCGTGGAAGCCATCACCTCCTCGTCCGACACGATGGCTAGCTGGTGCCTCTTGTCCTTGTCCGAGTCCGAATCCACGCTGTACTTCCTGAACGTCCTCGCGATGTCCATCCCCAGCACGAGCGTACCCAGGTGCTTCTCCCCCTTGGTCACGGGCGCGGTCGCCACCAGCATCACCGCCCCGTTGCCAAGCAGCATCGGCGCTACCGTCGGCACGTCTTTGCCCGCCAGCATGAACAGCCGGGCAGAGCGCTTCAGGGACGGGCCCGGCTCGCCTTCCGCAGCGACCCCAAGGTCTTTGTCCAATATCGCCAGCAGGCAGGCCCGGGAGGACTCCTCCATGACCCGGGCAAACCTCGCCCGCACCGACTCCACCCCCGCAGAGTCCCCCGACTCCAGCGCAGAGACCAGCGCACCATCCTGCGCCATCACTCGGGCCGACACCAGCAGCCGCTCGCCCGCGTTCGCCTCGTAGCTCTTGTAGCGGCTGAGGTGCTTCTTGAGGTAGTCTCCACGGGCCGCAGCGTCCCGCATCTTGGCGTCCAGCACCAGCAGTGTCGCACCCACCGTCAACACAAGCAGGAGGCCGATGGCCGCAATGATCCGTCGCCTCAGCGTCCAGAAGCCCGACATCTCCGTCTCCTCCTCTCGCCCGAAAGAGACTACCACACGCCCCCGCGGGGGCAAAGATTTTCATTTACCTTTGCCCTTCACCCCCTATAATGTTGCGGCTGAGTTGGAGGTTGAACCCATGAGGAGATGTGCGTCCCTTCTGGCGTTTCTGGCGTTCCTGGTCGCAACGGCCGGCGCTGCCTACCCCGTAGAGCTTAGGTTTCAGACACAGCCCGCGGCGAACCTGCTGTGGATGGTGGACCAGCTTTCGCAATGGCACCCGGCCTATACTTCGGTGGAGTACCGCGCCTATTGGGAGAAGAAGCTCGCCTTCAACGACGAGGACCTCACGGTGCTCGACCGCTATGCGCGCCTCAGGCGCAAGCTCGCCCGCCTCAACGAGAAGGATGTGCGGGCCGAGACCTCGCCATGGGTGTCGCTGTTCGGCCGCAGCACCGTCCTGCCGCACGAGAAGTTCGTCCTGGCATTCCTGGAGACGCGGACGGTGGCGGAAGCTGCCCAGATGCTCGGCCTCTCGGAGGGCGAGACGAAGATTCTCAACGACACGCTCCTGCACTTCGCACGCAAGATGAAGGACCTTTGGCCCGCAGAGACCGCACACCTCAAGGACTTCAGCCAGAAGGCGCAGGTCCTGGTCTCCCTGGCGGATGCCGGTGGGTTCATCGAGCAGATGCAGGGATTCTTCGGCATCAAGGGCGGCATCCCCGACGCGATTCCCGTGGACGTGCTCTGGGCCCCGCCGGGCTTCATCCGTCCCGCACACCTGAACTATCACATCATCCTTCCCGTCTCCGTGGACAAGGCCGGAAGCGATGAGGCCGTGCTCCAGCACCTCTCCATGGCCATCCAGGAGGTCGCCGCTTATCTCCTCACCAGGATCCCGGAGGACAATCTCGCCATGGCAAGCAGCAGGCTGCTTTCCGAGGCCGGATGCGTGAACCCAGCCAAGCCGGACGTCGTCCGCGAGGCGTTGAAGCTGGCCCTCGGCGAAGTCCTGTTCCTGCGCGAGAGGTTCCCGGACCTGCCCCGCACCGAGCTGCTGGTTCCGTACGACGTCGACCAGGTCTACCCGTACGCGGTCGACGAGCTGGCGCGGCGCTTCGCCGTCGTGCTCAAGGACCAGATCGACCGATCCTCCGGATTCTTCCCGGGGTTCCTTGACCAGGCGATCGCAATCCACAAGGTGCTCTTCCCGCCGAGGCCGGCCTTTTTCGCCACCATCGGCGCTCTGGTCGCAACAGAGGAAGGGAAGCAGCTCTTCGACGGCATGTTCGCAAACGTAGACCGGCGCTACTTCGCTCCCGGCGACGTGGACGACCTCGTCGCAGGCCGCGGAGTGGAGACCAGCCGTACCGTCTTCGTCGTGGTGACTGCGAAGGACGAAGGGCTGATGTGGAAGGTACTCAAGGGGCTGAACGCCTGGCGGGACCTATCCAGGGACTTCAAGAAGCTCTCCGGATCCCCCTTCCTCTACGCCGTCCCAAAGGCTGGCTCTGGGATGGTGATTGTCGTGCGGGGCACAGACATGGATGGGCTTCGCAAGGCGCTCATCGCTCTGTACAATATGCAGGGCATGCCGCTTGAGCCCTTGGTCGTAGAGTGACCGGAAGATGGAAGAGAAAGCGACCACAATCCTGGTCGTCGAGGACAGCTCGGCAGCGAGAGAGCTGCTGGTCGCGTACCTGGAGCAGGAAGCCGATTTCAAGGTGATCGAAGCCGGCGACGCGGCCACCGCGTGGAACGCGTTCAGGAGCACCGCGGTAGACCTCGTCCTGCTGGACGTCATGCTTCCGGACGAAAGCGGGATCGACCTCTGCCGCCGCATGAAGAGCGCGGCGCCTTCGTTCGTGCCAATCGTGCTGGTAACCGCGGTCTCAGGTACCGAAGAGCGAGTGCGGGGTCTGGACGCCGGCGCCGACGATTTCCTGGGCAAGCCAATCCTCAGGGAAGAGTTGATCGCCCGGACCAGATCGCATCTGCGCACCAAGCGCATGATGGACAAGATCGAGGAATACCGCCAGGAGATGGCCCGCTTCAACCAGCGCCTGAAGGAGGAAGTGGACTTCCGCACCGTGCAGCTCAAGACCGCGATGCGGGAGCTCGCCAAAGCCAAGGACGAGGTCGAACGCACCACCCGCGAGATCATCGAACGCCTGGGCGTCGCTGCCGAATACCGGGATTCCGAGACCGGCCACCACATCCGCAGGGTGAGCCGCGTCGTGCACTCGATCTCTCTTGCATACGGCTTGCCCGCAGAAGATGCCGAGCTGCTCAGGCTGGCTGCACCCATGCACGACATCGGCAAGATGGGAGTGCGTGACCACGTCCTGTTCAAGCCTGCACAACTCGAAGAGGGCGAGGCGGAGCTCATCCGACAGCACACCGTGATCGGCGCGGAGATCCTTGCCTCTCCCACGACGAAGCTGCTTTCCATCGCTCAACAGATGGCCCGCAGCCACCACGAACGGTGGGACGGAAGAGGTTACCCGGACGGCTTGAAGGGCGAGCAGATCCCTCTGCCCGCACGGATCTGTGCAGTCGCCGACGTCTACGACGCGGTCAGCTTCCGCAGGGTCTACCACTCCACCAGCGGAAGCCCCGAGGAGGCGTTCCGCGTGATCATCGAAGGCGCCGGAAGCCTATTCGACCCCAAGGTGGTGGACGCGTTCCGAAAGGCGTTCGAGAAAATCTCGGCAAATGGAGAAAGGCCATGAGCCGCCCGGCGCTCTCGCTTGCCGCAATGGCCGCAGCCACCGCCAACGCCATGCTCCTCTCCATCGGCGGTCTGGTTGCCGTCGCCGCGCTTCTTGCCGCGGCAACCGCCGCGGGATGCAAGGAAACCGCTGTGATCACCTGCAAGGCCAACGAGGCGTTCGACCCGGACCTGGGCGTCTGCTTCCCCTGCCCGTTGGGAACCAAAGTTGATCACAAGACCGCAACCTGCGTGAAAATCCCGCTGCCGGACGTGAACAACGACAAGGATGAACTGTCCCCGACCGACGTCCATCCGGACCAGACCCACTTCGACCTCATTCCCCACGATGCCGACCCCGCAGACTCCGGCGATGGCGCCGACGTCCCCGACGCCGCTCCCGGCGACATCGCCATGGACGGCGCAATCGGCGCGCTCTGCGCGAAGGACGCGGACTGCCAACAGGGCTACTCCTGCTTCGAGTGGCCCCAGGGCTACTGCATAAAGACCGGCTGCACTTCTGACGAAGCGTGCCCGGACGGAAGCGCCTGCCTCGCGCTGCTGGAGAACGGTGCAGCATGCTTCGACCAGTGCAGCTCCAACTCAGACTGCCGAGGCGGCTATGGGTGCAAGGCCATCCCGATGGTCTCCGGCGGTGCAAGCAGCGTCTGTCATCCAGCCAATCCTCTCGGCGTTTCCGCAGGTTTCGTGTGCGAGGAGCACGACGAGTGCGAAGGAGCGCTGGCCTGCATCTCGCTAGGGTCCGTCAAGCTCTGCGCCGCTACCGGGTGCAGCCCGTTTGCGCCCTGTGCCGAAGGCTCTGCGTGTGTACCCCTGGGAGTCACTACGATCTGTCTGGTCAGTTGTGCCGACGACGCAGCATGCTCCGGGTTCGGCTCTTCGCTGCTCAAGTGCGTAGAGACGGACGACGTCGGCGAGAAGGAGGTCAAGGTCTGCAAGCCCGGCGTCATGGGCCTCCCGGTTGGTGACTTGTGCTACTTCGACACCGAGTGCGTGACCGGCTACTGTCTCCTGCTCGTTACCGGGAAATGCTCTGACGACGGAGCGGCCTGCGGAAGCGACAAGGACTGCAAGACCGGGCTTTGCATCCAAGACTTCCAGACGCAGAAGGGGGTCTGCTCCAAGCCGTGCGGGCCCGGGGATCTCTGCGGGGCCGGGGCCTTGTGCGTGCAGACGATGCAGGGCCCATTCTGCATGGACGAGTGTACCGACTACGCCAAGCCGTGCGGACCTCAGGGCTTCGGCATGAAGTGCACCTACGGGTCGCTCTACTACCCACCGGCAGGGGCGGGGAAGTACGCTTGTGCAAGTACGCCCGGTGGCGAAGCCGGTACTCCCTGCGAGAGCGACGTCAACTGTTCCAGCGGCAAGTGCTACAGGGGCAACCTGGACGAAGGCTACTGCGGCACAGCGTGCATGGTGAGCTCCGACTGTCCCTTCGGCTCCCAGTGCCAGGTCGATTCGTTGTTCCCCGGGCTG